>WNFM01211192.1_pt3 | contig 19438 bp, 24 predicted proteins | sample 5400271 | NCBI WGS metagenome assembly WNFM01 (sample SAMN13153352, study PRJNA577476) | soil metagenome | isolation source: 60 cm saprolite on Douglas fir-dominated hillslope | place: USA:California | collected 2013-09-17 | reverse complement strand
AACAGGGTCGTCTTCCCGATCCCCGCCTCGCCATCCAGCACGAGCGCGGATGGCTCACTCTCACCCTCGCGAAGAAAGGCACGGAGGACCGCAAGCTCGTGTTCCCTACTGACGACCTCCGACACCACGCTGCCTACGATCGTGACGAGCGGCGGTCACAAAGGCAATGCTGGACGTCTAGGGATTGGCGCTCAGCCGCTCCTCAAGTTCCGTGCACGGGTGCAGTCTCGAGCTTGCGGGAGCGCGCACGCTCAAACAGCCCGCTAGATGCAAGAGGCGGCGATGGCGATCTTCTGTGCGCCATATGCGCGCCGGTCGCTGCCTCCTTCGAGCGGTCTGAGGCGGTCTCGAGCGGAAGATCGGCTCGACGCGCGATGATACGAACTGTCTGCACGTCGCCACGGATTCCGATGAATAGCGCGACGACGATGCCCCCGACAAGAATCGAACTTGTGCACGCGGTTTAGGAAACCGCTGCTCTATCCACTGAGCTACGGGGGCGCTCGGGCGAAAGGGTATCCCGGGCTCTAGCGGGACTGGAGGATCACGACCGGGATCTCGCGGGTCGTTCGGCGCTCGTACTCGAGATAGCCGGGCGCGCGGGCTGTTACTTCCCCCCACAGACGCTCGCGTTCGCCAGGCCCCGCGTTGCGCGCGGTGACCGTCCAGCGGGTGCGACGATCCTGCACCTCTGCCTGTGGGTTCGCCTCGAGGTTCAGCCACCACGCGGGCGGCTGGTCGAGCCCGCCGTACGACGCGATCACGACGATGTCGCCTCCGTCGCGGAACGAGCAGAGCGGCACCGTGCGCCGCTTGCCGCTCTTGCGCCCGGTCGTAGTCAGAAGCACGACAGGCAGATCCCAGAAGCGACCGCCGACCCGGCCGCCGCTCAAGCGATAGAGCAGGCGATGGAGGGCGCCGAGGTACCGGGTCGCGCTCCGCACCAGGAGGCGCCGCCCCGCCGTCTCCGCCGCGGGGCTGGGGTCGCCGTTACTCGGCGACGAGTACTTCTTCGGCCTCGACGAGCTCTTCGTCGACCGGCTCGGGGGGATTCGCGAGGAGGTAGGCTTCCTGCGCCGCCGCTTGCTTCTTCTCGTCCTTGCGCTCCTGCTTGCGAGCCCGCTTTTCTCTCACGGACTGCTCGCGCTGGAGCTTCGCCATGGTCGTTTGTCTCTTTGAGGGAGCCAATTACGCCTCGTTTCCTCGACACTTTGTGTGCTGTCACCGTAGCGCCTGCGGCGGACTGGCACTATGGGCCTATGGAGAACTGGGAAATTCAGCGTGTTGTGGCCGTTTCGCCCACGAATGCGAACGATTGCGACGCCGCGTATCTGTTGAAGGTGGCCTACGGCGAGGAGCAGGCAGAAGTCGTCGTCGAGTTCGCCGCACCGTCTGCTGTCGCCTCGGGTGGCTATGCCCAGGAAGTGGTCGGCAAGTTCCTCGGCGACGATGAACCGCCGCAGCGCCTCGTCGTCGAGCGCGACGGCTCTGTACGGGTCGTGACCGGGCCGTTGACGGCCGAACGCACACCGCGCAGCAGGAACACCCCGCGCGAGCCGCAGCGCGGCCGCCGGCGCGGCAACCGCTAGCACCTGAGTCTTCCGGGACGACCAGGGCGGGCCGTAGCGTTGTCGCTGTCATGAACGAACGCGGCAGCCTCGGCGTCCTGCGCGGCAGCGCCCTCTACGTCGGCGCGCTGATCGGCCCCGGTGTGCTGCTCGTGCCTGCGCTCGCGGCGCAGGCGGCCGGCGCTGCATCGATCATCGCGTGGGGCGGGCTGCTCGTCCTCTCCGCGCCGCTCGCGATCACGTTCGCCGCACTCGGCGTTCGCCATCCCGTCGCCGGTGGCGTCTCGACCTATGTGCGCGAAGGCTTCGGTGACGGTGCCGCCGCGGTGACCGGCGCGTGGTTTCTGTGCGCGGTGCTGCTCGGCGGGCCTGCCGTCTCGCTGATCGGCGGTTATTACGTCGCGGACCTCACAGGTTCCGGCACGGTCGTCGCGACGCTCGTCGGCCTGGCGATGTTCGGCACCGTCATCGTCGCGAACATGCTGGGGCTGCGCGTGTCGTCGGGCTTCCAGCTCGGGCTCGCGTCGGTGCTCGTTGTCGTGATGGCGATCGCGATCACCGTCGCGCTGCCGTCGCGCGGCGGGCACAACTGGACGCCGTTCGCGCCGCACGGCTGGTGGGCCGTCGGCACTGCCGCGAACATCCTCATCTGGCTCTTCCTCGGCTGGGAAGCGGTCGCGCAGCTCGTCGGCGACTTTCGGCGGCCGGAGGTCGACCTGCCGCGCGCGATGGCGCTCGCGTTCGGGCTCGTCACCGTTCTGTATGCCGGGCTCGCCGTTGCGACGATCGGCGTCACGGGCGGGACGCATTCGCGTGTGCCGCTCGCGGACATCGTCTCCGTCGGCTTCGGGCGCGTCGGGCGCGATGCGACCGCGGTGCTCGCGGTCGCGCTGACGATGGGAACGATGAACGTCTATCTCGGCGGTTCGGCGAAGCTCGCCGCCTCGCTTGCGCAGGAAGGTGCGCTGCCACCGTGGTTCGCAGGCGATGCGCACCGCAGCGTTCCGCGCCGGCCGCTTGCGATCATCGCGCTGATCTCGGTCGTCCTGCTCGCCGGGCTCGTTGCGGGCATCAGCAGCACCGAGGATCTCGTGCGCGCGACGTCCGCGTGCTTCATCGCGGTCTACGTGCTCGCGATCGGCTCCGCGATCCGGATCCTCGACGGGCGGATTCGCATCGCTGCGTATCTCGCGCTCATCCTGACGGTCGCGCTCGGGGTGTTCTCTGCGCAGTACCTCGCGGTCCCTGCGGTGGTCGTGGCCGGCGCGTTGCTCCTTCGCTCACGGATCGCGCACGACGATCCGGTCAGTGCTGAGCTTGTTTAAGCGCTCCTAGCGCCGGGGCACAAGCTGCCGCGTTGAACGCTATCCGCGGATATCTGCGCGCCCTCGGGCCGGGGCTCGTTACGGGAGCGTCAGACGACGACCCATCCGGCATCGCGACGTATGCGCAGGCCGGGTCGACGTACGGGTTCGGGTTTCTCTGGACGGCCCTGCTGACCTTCCCGTTGATGGCGGCAGTGCAGGAGATCTGCGACCGGACCGCGCTCGCGACAGGAAAGGACCTCGGCCAGCTCGCGAGCGCACGTTTCGCCGGGAAGGCGCGCCTTATCGCGATGGTGCTCATTGGTCTCCTGATCGTTGCGAACTGCCTGAACATCGCGGCGGACCTCGTTGCGGTCGGGTCGGGAATGCACCTCCTGCACGCCGGACCGACGGTCGTGTGGGCCGTCCTGGCCGGCGCAGCGAGCAGTGCGCTGCTGCTCACGGGCTCATTCGAGCTCGTCGCGCGGATCTTCAAGCTGCTCTGCCTGGCCCTGTTCAGTTACATCGCGATGCTCTTCATGGTCCATGTCAGCTGGACCAGAGTCGCGCACGCCACGTTCATCCCACACGTTTCCCTGAAGAGCGACTACGTCGCGCTGCTCGTGGCGATTCTCGGCACGACGATCTCGCCATACCTGTTCTTTTGGCAGAACCTGCACCGGCTCGAAGAGATGCGCGCCGAGCCCGTGGGTGGAAGCCGCGCGCGGCCGCTGTCGCGGCGTAGCAAGAAGGCTGCGGGGCGGAAGGAGCGGAGAAGTCGGTTCGACGTCTTCAGCGGGATGGCATTCTCGAACGTCGTGATGTTCGCGATCATCACGGCGACCGCCGCAACGCTCGGCCAGCACGGGCATAAGAAGATTCAGAGCGCGGCAGAAGCGGCCTCGGCGCTCAAACCGGTCGCGGGCCGGTTTGCCTCCGAGATCTTCGCGCTCGGGTTCATCGGGGCCGGCATGCTCGCCATCCCGGTCCTCGCCGGCGCAGGTTCGGCGGGTATGGCTGGCCTCCTCGGGAAACCGGCGGGCTTTTCGAGCTCGCCAAGAAGCGCACCGACGTTCTACGGGCTCGTCCTAGCCGGCATCGTCGTCGGCACGGGGCTCAGCCTGCTCGGCGTCAATCCGATTCGCCTCCTCGTGGTGGTCCCCGTCATCAACGGTGTCGCCGCCGCGCCGTTCCTCGTGCTGTTGATGCTGATCTCCAACGACAAGGCGACCATGGGCCGGTACCGAAACGGCCGGCTCGCGCAGACGCTCGGGTGGGCGACCGCCGTTCTGATGGCAGCCGCAGCCATCGTGCTCATCGCCTTCGCGCACGGCGGCGGCCTGTACTAGACAGCTTTATGCTCAATCGCGTGCACGAGACGCGTCTCCAGACCCGCTGGACGGACTTCGACGCCCTCGGCCACATCACCCACGCGGCGTACCCGGTCTACCTCGACGAGGCACGCGACGCGGTGCTCACTGCGACGGTCGGCCCGTTCGCGGAGTTCGCGTGGGTGATCGCACACCTCTCGATCGACTACAAGCGCGAGATCGTGGCGGGAACGCGGGAGGTGATCGTCCGATCGAGCATCGCCGAGGTGGGACGGACGAGCATCACGTTCCAGCAGGAGGTGGTCGGCCCCGACGGCGAGGTCGCGGCGGCGTGCACGTCGGTGCTGGTCGCGTGGGACCGCGAGGCACGTGCGGCGCGGCCGATCGAGGACCGCGAGCGTGAATTGTTGACCGCTAGCTAGACCGCGACCCTAAGCTCGCCGCCGACCAGCACGCGCTCGATCTCGAGCGCATCGGTCAGGACGACCACATCTGCGGGCAGTCCGACATCGAGCCGCCCGAGCTCGGGATCTCCCAGGACACGCGCGGGCGTCGACGTGGCCGCGCCGACCGCGTCCTCGAACGGAACGCCGAGCTCGTGCAGATTGCGGACCGCCTCGATCATCGTCAGGACGCTGCCGGCAAGCACGCCGTCGGGTCCACGCACGGTGCCTTCGTGGACGTGCACATCGAGGTTGCCGAGGCTGTAGGAGCCGTCCGCGACACCCGCGCCCGTGATCGCGTCGGTGACGAGGGCCATGCGACCGCGCGCCGCGCGCCACACCGTCTTCGACGTCTCCGGTGCCAGGTGGATGCCGTCGAGGATGATCGAGACGACGACGTCGTCGCGCGCAAGCGCTGCGCCGACGATGCCCGGGTCGCGATGCAGGAATGGGCGCATCGCGTTGAAGAGGTGCGTAACGCTGCGCGCGCCGCGGTCGAACGCCGCGTTCGCCTGCGCCGCTGTCGCGTCCGTATGGCCGAGCGACACCGCGACGCCTCGCTCGAGCAGCCGGTCGATCAGCGCGTCGGCGCCCGGCAACTCCGGCGCGAGCGTCATCAGGCGTACCGGCCCGGCCGCGAGCAGGCGGTCGAGCAGCGCGAGGTCGGGATCCCGGCGCGCCGAGGCTTCGTGCGTCCCGAGCCGGTTCTGCGAGAGGAACGGGCCTTCGAGGTGCATGCCGAGGATCCGCGGCCGCGACTCGCCGGTCGGCACTTCCGCCATCGCTGCGAGCAGTTGCTGCTCCGGCGTCGTGATCAGCGTAGGGAGGTAGGCGGTGACACCGGTCTCGAGTAGCGCCTCGCCGGCGCGGCGGTAGCCGTCGACATCGGCGTCGAGGAAGTCGACGCCGCCGAAGCCGTTCACCTGCAGGTCGACGAAACCGGGCACAGCGATCCCGCGGCGGGCCGGGGCGGAGAGCCCGACCGCGACGATCCGGCCCTCGCGCACCTCGACGTCGCCCTTGACGAGCAAACCGTCGACGAGCGCTGCCTCCACTCCCAGCTTCATCGCGCCAGCATAGAAGGTGGTCCTGCAGTTGGTCAATACCAGTTTCGATGAAATGGGCTTGTCTCCGTGCGAGCTGGTCTATACCATCGGCGTGATGGCGGAGATCCGGCTCGCAGAAGTGACGAAGTCCTTCGGCGCCGTGACGGCGGTGGACGGGGTCTCCCTCGACATCCAGGCCGGCGAGTTCCTCGTGCTCGTCGGGCCTTCCGGCTGCGGCACGGTGAGATCTGGATCGGCGACCGGGACGTCACCGACCTAGCTCCGCGGAGCCGCGACATCGCCATGGTCTTCCAAACGTACGCGCTCTACCCGCACATGACCGTGCGCCAGAACATGGGCTACGGGCTGAAGGCGCGGCGCACGCCGAAGACCGAAATCGCGCGCCGCGTCGACGAGGTCGCCGAGCTCCTCGGCCTGGCCGAGCTGCTCGAACGCAAGCCGGCGCAGCTCTCGGGCGGGCAGCGCCAGCGCGTCGCGATGGGCCGGGCGATCGTCCGCCAACCGCAGGCGTTCCTCCTCGACGAGCCGCTCTCGAACCTCGACGCGAAGCTCCGGGTCGGCATGCGCGCATCGCTCGCACAGCTCCACCAGCGCCTCGGCGTGACGACGGTCTACGTCACCCACGACCAAACCGAAGCGATGACGCTCGGCCAGCGCGTGGCGGTGATGCGCGACGGCCGCATCTTGCAGTGCGACCGCCCGCAGCAGCTCTACGCGAACCCGAACAGCCTTTTCATCGCCGCGTTCATCGGCTCGCCGTCGATGAACCTCGTCGAGGCGACCTACGAGGACGGCGCCGTTCGGTTCGGGCAGTACAACGTGCCGCTCGCGAGCGCCCCTGCGGCGAGCCGATTCGTCCTCGGCATCCGGCCCGAGAGCTTCGAGGACGCGGCGTTCGCACCCGGGCTGCCGACGATCGACGCCGATGTCTCAGTGGTCGAGGAGCTCGGCTCCGACGCGCACATCTTCTTCCAGGTCGACGCCCCGCCGATCACCGCGGAGGTACTGGAATCGGCTTCAGATGGAGCTTTGCTGCCCAGCAACCAGGCGCTCTTCACCGCTCGTGTCGACGCCCGCTGCACCGCGCGCGTCGGCGAAAGGCTGCGCCTCGCAGTCGATCCGGCGCGCTTCCACTTCTTCGATCCGGACACCGGAGACCGGCTCGCGCCTGCAGGCGCGCCCGCGCTCGCGGGCGTCGGAGCCTGACCGACCTGTGACCAAGCAGCGGGAAACGCGCGAGCGCGTGCTCGAGCTCGTCGAGCCGCTGAGCGTCGGCGACGCAATCCCCTCCGAACGGCAGCTCGGCATCGACCTCGGCGTTTCCCGGCTGACGGTGCGCGCGGCGCTCGACGACCTCGTTCGCGAGGGCTACCTCGTGCGTCGCCGTGGCGCCGGCACGTTCGTCGCCGAGCCGAAGGTCGCGAAGGGCATCGATATCTCGTCGTTCACCGACGACATGCGGGCCCGCGGGCTAACGCCGGGCAGCCGCACGCTCGACCTCCGCACGGAGCTCGCCGGCGCGCGCCTCGGGCGCATCCTCCACGTTTCGCCGAGCGAGCAGATCCTGTCGGTGAAGCGCCTCCGCCTCGCGGACGGCGAGCCGATGGCGGTCGAGCTGCTGCACACGATCGCCTCGCTCGTGCCCGGGCTCACCGCCCAGGACCTCGAGGAGAATTCGTTCTACGACCTGCTCGCGAACCGCTACGGCATCTCGATCGTCGGCGGCACGCAGACCGTCGAGCCGACCGTGACGAACGAAGAGGAGTCGGTGTCCCTCGGGGTGCCGCTCCACTCTCCGGCCCTGCTCTTCGAGCGGGTGACGCGGTCCGCCACCGGCGAGCTGGTCGAATTCACGAGCTCGACCTACCGGGGCGACCGCTACCGGCTCGTGACGGAGATCGGGATCGGCGGCTCGTCCCCGGTGGCGATCGCCCCGGCGGCAGCCCTGCGCTGATGGGACAAGACCAGTCGTGAGATTGGTATTGACAACATGGTGAAGATTGTGACAGCATCCGGCGCAGTGGTAATTGGTCAGTACCAACCGCGCGGCGCCGAGTCTCATTCTGAGCGACAGGCCCGCCTGACTCTGGGGGCTTCCAGATGAAGAGACGCAGCATCGTCGCTCTCTCCCTCGTCCTCGTTCTCGCCGCAGCCGTCACGGCAGCGACGATGGCGTCGACAAAGAAGGCGACCGCAAGCAGCATCAACGTGTGGCTTCAGGTCGACGCGCAGTCCGGCTGGCCGGACCTCGTCGCGGCGGCTAACAAGCAGTTTCAGACCGACCACCCGGGCGTGACGGTCAACGTCCAGTACCAGACCTGGGGCACGCACCTGCAGAAGTTCGACACGACGCTCGCAGGCGGCGGCGGCCCTGACGTGATCGAGATGGGCAACACCGAGATGACGAAGTACATGGCGGCGGGAGCGTTCTCGGCGCTCACCAAGTCGTCGTTCGACAACTCGTCCAACTGGCTGAAGGGCCTCGCGGCCTCGGGCTCGTTCGGCGGTAAGACGTACGGCGTGCCGTACTACGCGGGCTCCCGGGTCGTCACCTACCGGAGCGACCTCTACAAGGCAGCGGGCATCAAGAAGCTGCCGGCGACGACCGCAGAGTACGCGGCCGATGCGAAGAAGCTGCTCGCGAAGAACCCGGCGAAGGGCTTCTCGCCGGTCTACATCGCCGGCACCGACTGGTACGTCGCGATGGGCTTTGTCTTCGACTACGGCGGTGGCATCGCGCAGCAGATCAGCGGCACGTGGAAGGGGCTGCTCAGCTCGCCCAAGTCGATCGCCGGCCTGGCCGCGTACAAGAACTTCTACCTCGCGACGTCGCGGGCCAGCAAGACGACCGACGAGACACATCCGAACCCGTACGACGTGTACGCACAGGGCCAGGCTGCGTCGATCGTCGGCCCGAGTTGGTTCAGCTGCTGCGTCGGGAAGCAGTACACGGCTGACACCGCGCAGTTCGTGATGCCGGGCCACGTCAAGGGTCAGGCGATGCCGGGCTTCCTCGGCGGCTCCGACCTCGGAGTTCCGATCACGAGCTCCAACGCGGCGCTCGGCTCCGACTGGATCAAGGACTTCACGAGCACGAGTGGCGAGAAGGGCCTCCAGGCGAAGGGCAACATCCCGAACGCAACGAACCTGCTCGGCGCGAGCGTGAACGAGCGCGCTGCATCCCGCAGCTGGTTCGTCCCGACGGCGAAGCACTGGGTCGACGTCGAGAACGGCAACATCCTCCGCAACATGCTGGCGCAGATCCTCACCGGCAAGCTGTCGATCAAGCAGGCAGCTGCCTCCGCCGGCGACAACATCGCATCGGTGCTGAACCAGTCGTAATCGGTGCACGAGTCCAGCAGTAACGCCGCCGCCGGGACGCTCTTGGGGACGTCCCGGCGGCGACGGCGTTGGTGGGACCGCACGGTTCAGGGGGCGGTTCCGTACGGCTTGATCCTCCCGGTGCTCGTGGTGATCGGGGCGATCCTCGGCTATCCGCTGTACTGGCTGGTCAAGCTCTCGACCCAGAAGTACGGCCTCTTCGAGCTGATCCGGCACCAGGGCGTGTCGATCGGGCTGCACAACTACGGCTCGGTCCTGCATGACGGCGTCTTTTGGCACACGCTGCTCCGCACCGTCGTCTTCACGGCCGTGAACGTCACGTTGACGATGGTGCTCGGCATGCTGCTCGCATTGCTGCTCGTGCGCGTCACGACGGTCGTACGGGTGCTCCTGACGTCCGGGCTCGTGCTCGTCTGGTCGATGCCCGTCGTCGTCGCGGTGCAGGTCTGGTACTGGATGACGAACTACGAGAACGGTGTCGTCAACTACGTGTTGTCTCACCTCGGGATCGGCGACTTCTACCAGCACGACTGGTACGCGACGACCTTCTCGCAGCTCAGTGTTGTCACGCTGTTGATCGTCTGGGGCGCCTTGCCGTTCGTCGTGATCACTCTCTACGCAGGGCTCGCGCAGGTGCCGCCCGATCTCGTCGAGGCGGCCGAGGTCGACGGCGCGCGGGGCTGGCGCATCTTCCTCGACATCACGCTCCCGATTATCAGGCCGATCCTGCTCATCCTCACGAGCCTGTCGATCATCTGGGACTTCGGCGTGTTCACGCAGCCGTACCTGCTGATCGGGCAGGCGAAGATCACGAGCGGCAACTACCTCATGAGCATCTACCTCTTCGAGGAGGGCTACTTCAAGAGCGACTTCGGCCGGGGCGCCGCGATCTCGATCCTGATGCTCCTGATGGTCGCCGTCCTGAGCGTTGCGTACGTGCGCAAGATGGTGCGGATCGGAGACGCGCCGTGAGCAGGCGTCGCAGGGGAGCTCGCGCGCGGCAGACCGGCTGGAACCTCGTCGGCCTGGCGGTCTTCGTCGTGATGGTGTTCCCCGTCTTCTGGATGATCTCGACGGCGTTCAAGTCGAACGAGCAGATCGTCAGCCTGAACCCGACCTGGTTCCCGCTGCACCCGACGCTCACGCACTTCCGGGATGCGATGAACAAGCCGTTCTTCTGGACCGACGTGAAGAACAGCCTGATCGTCGTCACCGTCACAGTCGCGATCTCGATCGTGCTCGCGTTCCTCGCGGCCGTCGCCCTCGCGCGGTACGGCTTCGCCGGGCGCAAGCTCTTCGTCGTGCTCGTGATCGGCATCCAAATGCTGCCGCAGGCCGGCTTGATCATCCCGCTGTACGTGGTGCTCGCGCGCTACCACCAGACGAACGCACTGACCGGGCTGATCGTCACGTACATGACGTTCGTCCTGCCGTTCTGCGTCTGGACGCTGCGCGGCTTCCTGCTCGGCATCCCGAAGGAGCTCGAAGAAGCAGCGATGGTCGACGGCTCAACGCGTCTCGGCGTTTTCATCAAGATCCTGCTGCCGCTGATGGGCCCGGGGCTCGTCGCGACGTCGGTGTTCGCGTTCATCACGACGTGGAACGAGTACATCTTCGCGCGCGTCCTGCTCAACGACCAGTCGAAGCAGACGGTGACCGTGTGGCTCTCGTACTTCCTCGGCAGCAGCCGGCACACCGACTGGGGCGCGCTGATGGCCGCCTCGACGCTGACCGCGATCCCCGTTGTCGTCTTCTTCCTGCTCGTGCAGCGGCGGATCGCATTCGGTCTCACCTCGGGGGCGGTGCGCGGGTGAGCGAACTGGAGGAGCTGGCAGCGGCCTGCATCTTCCCGAGCTTCCCGGGCACGGACGTGCCCGACTGGGTGCGCCGCTTCCTTGCGGTCGGTGGCGGCGGGATCACGCTCTTCGCATACAACGTGTCGTCCCGCGAGGCGCTCGCGACGCTGGCCGCGTCGCTGCGCGCCGAGCGCGACGATCTGCTGCTCGCCCTCGACGAGGAGGGCGGCGACGTGACGCGGCTCGAATGGGACACAGGGAGCTCGTACCCCGGTGGCGCTGCGCTCGGCGCGGTCGACGACGTCGCCGTCACCGAGGCGGTCGCAGCCTCCATCGCATCGGAGCTCGCCGCAGCCGGCGTCAACTGGAACCTCGCGCCGGTCGCCGACGTCAACGTGCCGGCAAACCCCGTGATCGGAACGCGGGCGTTCGGCTCCGACCCCGAGCTCGTGGCGCGGCATGTGGCCGCGTATGTGCGCGGTACGCAAAGCCGGCACGTCGCGGCGTGCGCAAAGCACTTTCCCGGCCACGGTTCGACCGAGCAGGACTCGCATCTCGAGCTGCCGACGCTCGTCGGCGCCGTCGAAGCCGGCCTGGAGCCGTTCCGCGCCGCGATCGCAGCGGGCGTGCGGTCGATCATGACCGCGCACGTGCGCGTCGACGATCTACCGGCGACGGTCGATCCGAAGATCGTTACCGACTTGCTGCGCGGCGAACTCGGCTTCGACGGCGTCGTGATGGCGGACGCGCTCGAGATGAAGGGCGTCAGTGCGGCGCTCGGCGTCGAGCAGGCGGCGGTGCGCGCGCTCGGGGCCGGCTGCGACGCACTGTGCGTCGGGCACGACCTGCACGAGGAGGCGGTCACACAGATCCAGGCAGCGCTCGTCGCATCTGTCGACGAGGCGCGGCTGCGTGAGGCGGCCAGCCGTGTCGCCCGGCTCGCCGCGTGGGCACGCCCGGCGGCGAGCACGGCGGATCGGGCCGGCGCCGCTGTCGCAGCGAGACGCGCACTCCAGGTCGAAGGCGATGTATCGCTCGACCACGCGCCGCGTATCGTCGAGCTCCGGCCGGTCGCGAACATCGCCGCCGGCGAAGCCGAGCACGGCCTCGGGACGGTCGTCCGAGAGGGCGAGCCCATCCCGCCCGCGGACGTGATCGTCGTGCGCGACGCGCACCGGCACGCGTGGATGAGGACCGCTGCCGACGTCGAAGGAATGATCGTCGTGGAGACTGGGCTGCCGGTCTGGCGTCCGAGTCACGCGCGTGGGTATGTCGCGGCGTTCGGCGGCAGCCGCGCCTCGCTCGAAGCGGTGTCGGAGGTGCTCTCGTGAGCTCGCACCTCGAGCAAGAGCTGCGCCAGCAGCCGGCCGCGCTCGCGCGCCTGATCGAGAAGCAGCGCGGCTACGCAGAGCAGGTGCGCGAGCTCTTCCTGCGCGACGACGTGCAGTACATCCTGATCGCCTCGCGCGGCAGTTCCTCGAACGCGGCGCGCTACGCGCAGTACCTGCTCGGGCGGGCCTACCGCGTGCCGGTCGCGTTCGCGACGCCGTCGCTCTTCACGCTCTACGAGCAGCCGCCGCGCCTCGACGGTGCGCTCGTGATCGGGATCTCGCAGTCCGGCAAGTCACCCGACGTCGTCGAGGTCGTCGCCGAGGCTCGCCGGCAGGGCCGTCCGACGATCGCCCTGACGAACACGCCGTCGTCCCCGCTCGGGCTCGCCGCGGACGGCGTGCTGAAGCTGGAGGCGGGCAAGGAGCAGGCGGTCGCGGCGACGAAGACGTACGTCAACTCGCTCGGCGCCGTCGCGCTGCTCTTCGCGACGAGCACGGCAGACGCGCAGGCGCTCGGCGAGCTGCAGCGCCTGCCCGAGCAGCTCGCGGCGCAGCTCGACCAGTCGTGGGAGCACGTGACGGAGATAGACCGGCTCGGCTCCGTGGACGGCGGCACTGTCGTCTCGCGCGGGATCAACTACTGCACCGCCTTCGAGATCGCATTGAAGATCCGCGAGCTCTCAGGACTGCTCTTCGAGTCGTGGTCGGCCGCCGACCTTATGCATGGGCCGGTCGCCGCAATCGGCGCGGGCTGGCCCGTCGTTGCCGTCGCGCCGTCGGGGCCCGCGCTCGGTGCGATGGCCGAGGCCGTGGCAGCCGTCGCGGCCCGCGGGGCTCGGACGGTCGTGATCTCGGACGACGCCGATCTGCGCGCGCAGGCGGAGATCGGTTTGCCGCTCCTGCCCGGCGTGCCCGAGTGGCTCAGCCCGCTCGTCGCCGTCGTGCCGGGCCAGCTCGCAGCAATGAGGCTCGCGCAGTTGCGCGGGATCGACCTCGACGCGCCGCTTGGGCTGTCGAAGATCACGCTGACGCGCTAGATTCGCGCCCTCCATGGCCGTCGTCGAGGGAGAGCGCCGGTTCGCAGCGCCGCGCGAGCGCGTGTTTGCGCTGCTGACGGATCCCGACGTGGTTGCGTCTGCAGTGCCCGCGGTGCGCGGCCACACCGTGCTCGACGCTGACCACTGGAACGCGAAGGTGAAGCCGCCGCTGCCGTTCGCGCCGAGCATCACGATCCGCTTCGAGGTACTCGACCGCCGCGCGCCGGAGCACGCCGCGCTGCATGCGCACGGCGCCGGCGCGGACGTCACCTCGACGTTCGATCTGGAGGCCGACGGCGATGGAACACTGATGCACTGGCGGACCGACATCCACCTCTCGGGGCTGCTCTCGCACTTCCACGGACCGGGCCTCGACACCGTTGCGCAGCGACAGGCGGTGCGGACGCTCGACGCTGTGGAGCGCGCTCTCTAGACGTTGTCGGTAATCTCGACGTGGCGCTCGGCCACGCAGAGATTTGCCCAGTGCTCGGCGCGCTCGACGATGCGCCTTTCGATCGCGGCGCGCTCGAAGCGGTCGGCCGGTACGCGATCTGCAGCCACTTCGATCCGCACCTGGTGCACCGAGGCCTCGACGTGCGCGTCGATCTCGTGGCGCTCCTCCGAGATGATCGAGACCTCGCCAACCTCGTCGAGCAGCCACTCGGCCAGCCGGTCGATCTCGGCTGCGGTCGCGTCGCGGCCGGCGAAGATTCCGAAGTTGATGCGCACCTCGATTGCGGGCGAGGCGGTGTGGTGCACGGCGAATGCCATGGAAGGTTCCATCATGGTCCCAACGTACGAGTGCCCCGAGGAGGTGCGCCTCAACCTTCCCGTGGCTGCCAGCGAAAACCGCGAATCGCTGCAAACAAGCCGATTACGCCCCAGGCCAAGACGATTGCGAGCGATCCTGCCACCGACCAGATGTGGTGGTGGTGCACCATCACGTCGCGCATCGCATTCGTGAAGTACGTGAGGGGTAACACGTCCGCGATCGCGCGCAGGAACGCCGGGTATTCCTTCGGGGTGAAGAACGTTCCCGAGATGATCGCCATCGGCAGATAGACGAAGTTGACGACTGCCGACGAGCCTTCGGCGGAGCGCACGTAGCCGGTCAGGCCGAGCCCCATCGCCGCGAAGGCGACGGCGCCGATCGCAAGTGCGAGCAGCAGCGAGAACGGCCGGTCGGGGACGGCCACGGAGAAGAGCACCCGGCCGATCGCGATGATCAACGCAGCTTCGATCAGGAAGACGATGAACGTCGAGACGAGCACGGCGAGCAGGTACGTGGCCGGCGGCAGCGGTGTTGCGCGGATGCGCTTGAGCACGCCGCTCTCGCGCCGGATCACCATCGTGATCGCGAGACCTGCGAACGCGGTCGACGCGACGCCGTAGCCGATCATCCCCGCTTCGAGGAACGGTGCCGCACGGATGTGCTCCTTCGTGATCGTGCTGTTGCCGTAGATCGAGCCGAAGACGAGGAAGAAGATGATCGGCAGGAGGAATGTGAAGAACGCCGCCTCGCGGTTGCGCCAGAAGAGCAGCTGCTCCGTGCGTACCTCGTGCAAGAACAGCTTCATTCGGCGGTCAGCTCCAGATAGATGTCCTCGAGTGTCGGGCGCAGCACTTCGAGCCCTTCGAGCTCCTCACCGCGGGCGAGTGCCTCGGCGGTGAGCTCGTGCAGCCGGCGCGTCGGGTCCGTCGTGCGCTCGACGACTGCCTCACCGCCGCGCCGGTAGCGAATCTCCGTTTCGACCGCACCGCCCGTCAGGTCGGAGGGGCGGCCCTCGCGCACGATCACACCGTCGCGGAGCACCGCGACCCGGTCGGCGAGCTGCTCGGCCTCGTCGAGATAGTGCGTGGTCAGCAGCACCGTTTTCCCGAGCGCGCGCAAATTGCGGATCGTGTCCCACGCCGTGCGCCGTGCGCCGGGGTCGAAGCCGGTCGTCGGCTCGTCGAGGAAGATCAGCTGTGGGTCACCGACCAGCGCGATGCCGAGGTCGAGGCGCCGCTGCTGCCCTCCGGAGAGCTTGCGCACGCGCACGTCGCGCTTCTCCGTCAGGCCGACCAGCTCGACGACCTCATCCGCGTCGCGCGGTGCCGTGTAGTAGCCGGCGAAGACGCGCAGGCTCTCCTGCACGGTGAGGTTCGGGTAGAGCGAGGAGGACTGGAGCATCACGCCGATCTGCTCACGCCACGCCGAGCCCGCCTGCTGCGGATCGGTGCCGAGCACCTCGACCGTTCCACCGTCGCGCCTGCGATAGCCCTCGAGGATCTCGACTGTGGTCGTCTTGCCGGCGCCGTTGGGGCCGAGAAGACCGAACACCTCGCCCGCCTCGATCGTGAAGTCGATCCCGCGCACGGCTTCGAGGTCGCCGTAGGACTTGCGCAGGCCCTGGACGCTGACGGCGGTCAGAGCTGCACCTCGTGTACCGCGCCCGGCGCGAAGTCTCGCGCGCGTCCGGTGAGCGCGAGGACGATCGCGCTGCAATCCGGCTGGTGGCCGACGGCGACGACAGTTTCGCCGCGCTCGGCGACGGCTGCTTGCAAGTCCTCGGCGGTCGCGCCGGGGGCGAGGCGCTCGTCGGCCTCCGGGTCTCGCGCGCGCGCAGGAGCGGGCTCGAGACGACGGCGTCGGGGTGCTCGGAGGCGAGGCGCTCGCCGATGTCCCGGGCGATCGCGCGTCCCGCCGGGGTCAGCGGGCGCAGCTCGTCGGGCTCGCCGGGCGCTGCCTCGGCATGGCGCACGAGGAACAGGCGCATAGGCCTAGCGTAGACGCGACGCGACATCGCCCAGCACGCTGACCATCTCCACGTCTTCGTGGACGAGGTGCTGGAGCATCACGCGCTCGACGCCGACCTGCTCATACTCGCGGAGCCGGGCAACGACCTGGTCGACGGTGCCGGAGATCGGGGGCGCGTCGCTGCCGGAGATCTTCTTGAACTGCTCGAGGCGTCTCTGCAGCTCGGCTTCGTCGCGGCCGACGACGCAGCCGGTCATCAGTGAGAACCGGAGGGGGTCGCGCCCGGCTTCGCGCGCCGCCTCGTCGACGACGCGCTTGCGCTCGCGCGCTTCGTCGACGGAGGCGAAGACGGTGTTGTACTCGTCGGCCCATTGGACAGCTGCGCGCACGGTGCGCGGCTTTGCGGTGCCGCCGACGATGATCGGCGGGTGAGGCTGCTGGACAGGCTTCGGCCAGATGTCGGTCGCGTCCGTCCACTGGCGCGTCAGCTCTTCCAGCTGGCGGTCGAGCTCGTCGAGGCGCTCCTTCGTCGTCAGGAACTTGAAGCCGTAGGCCTCGTGCTCGGACTCGAACCAGCCCGCGCCGATGCCGAGCTCGACGCGGCCGTTGGAGATGTGGTCGACCGTCGTGACGAGCTTCGCGAGCACCGAGACGCGGCGGAAGGTGACGGGCGAGACCATCGTTCCGAGCCGCAGCTTGGTCGTGGCCGCTGCAAGGCCGGCCAGCGTCGCCCAGGCGTCGAGCGAGCCTGCAGGGTCGCCGCGGACGATCGAGCGGTAGTGGTCGGAGCGAAAGAGGCCTTCGAGCTTCGCGTCTTCGGCGGCATGCGCGAGCGCGAGCCACTGCTCCCAGGTGACGCCCTCCTGCCCCTCGATCATCAGTGAGACGCGCATCTACTCGGGCGTCACGTACGCAGCGGTCAGGCCTCCGTCGACCAGGAAGGTCGAGCCGGTGACGTAGGACGACTCGTCGGAGGCGAGGAAGAGCGCGCCGTTGACGATTTCGCGCGGCTTCGCGAGGCGGCCCATCGGCCAGTGCGTGCGGCGCCGTTCAAGCGCCGCGGGATCGTCGCCGAAGATGGAGAGGAGCAGCGGCGTCTCGACCGGGCCGGGGCAGAGCGCGTTGACGCGGATGTTCTCGCGTGCGAATTGCACGGCAAGCTCGCGCGTCATCGAGAGCACGGCGCCCTTCGATGCGGTGTAGGAGATCTGGCTGGTTGCCGCGCCCAGGATCGCGACGAAGCTCGCGACGTTGATCACGCTGCCGCCGCCGCGCTGCTGCAGGTGCGGGATGCCGTGCTTGCAGCAGAGGAAGACGCCCCTCGTGTTCACAGCCTGCACGCGGTCCCACGCCTCGACGCTTGTGTCGAGCACGGACGCGTCGTCGTTCGGTGAGATGCCAGCGTTGTTGTAGAGGACGTCGATCCCGCCGTAGCGCTTGGCTGTCGCGTCCATCATCGCCTCGACGCTCGCCTCGTCGGCCACGTCGACCTGGTGGGCGAACGCGTCCCTCGCGTCTTTGGCGACGCTCTCGGCGGCTTCGAGGTTCACGGCGGCGGCGCAGACTTGCGCGCCTTCTTCGCTGAAGAGGAGCGCGGCCTCGCGGCCCATGCCGCCGCCTGCTCCCGTGATCACGCAGATCTTGCCGTCGAGACGACCCATCGCTGTCACCCCTCCGTGGAGTAGTAGACGTTCTTGACTTCCGAGTAGCCGTCGAGCCCGTGCATCCCGAGCTCGCGTCCGAACCCAGACTGCTTGAAGCCGCCGAAGGGCGTCGTCACGCGGACCGAGCTGTTCGTGTTCACGCTGAGGACGCCGGTCTCGAGGGCACGGGCGACGCGGAGCGCGCGCGCGCCGTTCTCCGTCCAGATCGAGCCGGAGAGGCCGTACGGCGTGTCGTTCGCGATCCGGATCGCGTCGGCTTCGTCGTCGAACGGGATCAGCGCGGCGACCGGACCGAAGACTTCTTCGCGTGCGATGCGGTCGTCGTTCGATGCTTCGACGATCGTGCACGGGTACCAGAAGCCTTTCCCGTCGGGCGCGTCGCCGGTGAAGAGCGTGTCGCCGTCGACGAAGCTCGCGACGGTCTCGCGGTGCTGCTGACGAGCAGGTCGGCGAAGCGGTCGTAGGCGCTCCGCTCGACGAGGATGCGCGAGCGTGCGCAGCAATCCTGTCCCGCGTTGTCGAAGACGGCGTACGGCGCTGCGGCGGCGGCCTTCTCGAGGTCGGCGTCGGCGAAGACGACGTTGGCCGACTTACCCCCGAGCTCGAGGGTGACGCGCTTGATCGAGTCGGCGGCACCCTTCATGACGCCGCGACCGACTTCGGTCGAGCCGGTGAAGCCGATCTTCGCGACGTCGGGGTGCTCGACGAGACGCTGGCCGACGATGCGCCCCTTGCCGACGAGCACGTTGATCACGCCCTCAGGGATGCCGGCTTCGAGCGCGAGCTCGGCGAGCCGGAGTGCGCTGAGCGGCGTCAGCTCCGCGGGCTTGAGCACGACGGTGTTGCCGCAGGCGAGTGCGGGGCCGAGCTTCCACGACGAGATGTTGAGCGGGAAGTTCCAGGGGACGATCAGCCCGACGACGCCGAGCGGCTCGCGGAAGGTCATGTCGACGCCGCCCGCAACCGGGATCGTCTCGCCGTACTTCTTGTCGATTGCGCCGGCGTAGAAGTGAAAGACGTCGGCGACCATGCCAACCTCGCCGCGCGCGCCGGCTATCGGCTTGCCGACGTTCTGCGACTCGATGCGCGCGAGCTCTTCAAACGTCTCGCCAAGCCGGGAACGCAGCGCGCGCGCGAGCAACAGCCGCGTCGGTCTCCTCAACCCCGGCTTCGTCGAGAGCCGCAATCGTCTCCTCGGTCGCCGGGTTGATAACAGTGACAGTCACGAGCGCGATTCAAGCATGTGGCTTCGGACTGGCGCTTCAGTCGTCGTCTAGCCAGGCGAGGTCGTCGTTCTGGATGAGGCTCTCGTCCACGAAGGCGCGGTAGCTCGAGAGCGCTACGTCGGGCCGCGGATCGAAGTAGCGCAACAGCTCACCCGGGTAGTGGAACCGATACGGATAGTCGATTCCGGCGGTCGCCCTGAATCCGGACCAGGGCCAGCTGTCCGGCGTCGGCATGAGATTCGCGACTACTGGATTGAGAGGCACGTAGCGAAGCAGAGACCAGAGGCCCTTCCTTCACGACGTCTAGCGATCGAAACCGGTTCCTCCAGAGGTGCCCAGTGCCCGTCCGTCCTGTGCGCGAGTTGCTCCAGCGCGAGAAGCAGCCGTTCAACTCTCGCATCCCTTCCGACAGTCCGCCCTTGGTCAGCTGGATGACGAGGTGATAGTGGTTGGGCATGAAGCACCAGTCGAGGACCATCCACCCGTTTCGGCGGGAGGCCTGATCTAGGTAATGCAGGCCCCGGAGGTAGTGGTCCTCGTCGAGAAACACCCGCTGGCGAAAATTCCCACGCGACATCACGTGGTAGAG
>WNFM01336114.1_pt1 | contig 19440 bp, 20 predicted proteins | sample 5400271 | NCBI WGS metagenome assembly WNFM01 (sample SAMN13153352, study PRJNA577476) | soil metagenome | isolation source: 60 cm saprolite on Douglas fir-dominated hillslope | place: USA:California | collected 2013-09-17 | reverse complement strand
AAAAAGAACTAGACCCTCCGCGGGGGGTGAGCGGAAATTAAAGCTGCACAAAGCCACGCGGGATGCTGTGAAAACGTTCGATCCCGGTGTCCGTAATCAGCACCATCTCGCCTGTTTGCACACCGGCCTTGCCATCGCGGGTGACGACGTTCGGCTGAATCACAACGGTCTGCCCGGTTCGGAAAGGCTCTGCCGGCACTGGGCCCGCAGGTCGGCTCTTGCAGCCGAGGATCGGCGGCAGATAACCGCCACCATAGCCGTGCAGCAGATCGTCAATGATCGTGAAGCCGGCCGCTTCAATTACACTTGACGCCTCAATCACTTGCGCTGGCGTAGTTCCAGCCTTGAGCACCGCCGCAATCGCATCGAACGCTGCGTCTGCTGCCTTGTGCAAGTCGCGATAAAGCTTATTCGGTTCGCCAAGTGCAAAACTGCGCAGCACCTGTCCCGGGTGTTCCCAGAACGCGGCGCTGATCTCGGCAACCACCACGTCCCCCGTCTGCACCTGCCGGACGCGAGGAAACTGGCGCGGCACACCAATGTCCGGCGTCGCCATCGAGGTGACGCCAATGTAGTGAATGACATTGGATGCGCCCAGCGAGATGTATGCGCGTTCGACGAGGTCACCCAACTCGCGTTCGTTCAATCCGGGTCTCAATCCATCGCGCAGCGCCGCCATGCCAAGATCGCTGAAATGCGCGCCGATCCGCAGCCAGTTCAGTTCTTCGGCAGACTTCACCTGGCGCAACCGAATATAATCGCGATTGAGGCTCTTCAGTTTTCCAAATTTCGCCGTCAGCCCAGCATGCTGCTCCGCGCTGATCGGCCCAACAACCGCCACGCGATCCTTCCGCGCGCCGCGCTGTTCCAGCACTTTGATCGCTGCGTTGATGGACGACTCGCCGCCCCACGCAACATCGGTCTTGTCGGCGAGAATCTGCGCCTGTGGTGTATGATTGACGTATTGCACAAACAGCGCATCGCGCTCGTGCGGCGTGAGCACACCGGCGGCCTCGGCGGTCACCGGCCATTGCGTCAACCACTGCACGACTGAGCCGAAACGGTTGGCACCGCAGAATACGAGATGATCGCATCCCGCTTGCGCGAGAAGGGTTTCAAAGGCTGCACGTCGGCGCGACATTTCCGCGTCGGAAAAACGCGGATACTCGGCTTCGATGATACGTGCGAGCTGTGGAGGAAGCGTCACGTGGCTTTCTTCGGCAACGCCACGATCATGTCGAGCTCGATGCGCGCGCCTGGCGACGACAGCTGATTGATGCACACCGTCGTGCTCGCCGGCCGCCAATCGCCAAAATATTTTCCCATGGTCGCGTGCATGGCGTCGGCATCGCGGAAGTCGGTTAGGTACTTCGTCACTTTCACGACGTCGCGCCAACCGGCACCAACCTCATCGAGGATCGATTTTATCGCTTCCATCGCGCGCGTGGTCTGCTCTTCGATTGAGTGTGGGTGCACGTGCTCGGCATCCACATGCGGATGCTTGTGGTAGAGCGGCGATGGGGTCGCACCGGAGAGGAACATAAGATCGCAGGCGCCGACGACCCGCACTGCCGGGGCGTAAGGCATCGTGTGCGCTTCCTCCGGCTTGGGATGCACTGGTTCGAGCCGGAAGCTCTGCTGTGGTTTGGTCATCACGGTCATGGCGGTCTCCCATCGGCAGAATATTCGCGCCATTTGGGACCGAAATGCCCGCCGACGCAACCGGTCCGCGTGACCGGATCGCGTGTTGATCGCCGCGCGGGAAACGCTAACGTGCGCCCGACAGGAGAGCCCGAATGCCGTCAACGATCCTCGATTCCGCGGTGTTCCGCGACATATTCACCACCGAAGCGATGCGGAATGTGTTCTCGGACGAGAACCGCGTGCAGAAATATCTGGACTTCGAGGCAGCGCTTGCGCGCGCGCAGGCCAAGCTCGGCATTATTCCGAAGGACGCGGCCGCCGAAATTGTTCGCCATTGTTCGGCCGACAAGATCGACATGGCGAAACTCAAGGAAGCCACCGAGCGAATTGGCTATCCGGTGCTGCCGGTGGTGCAGCAGCTTGTAAAACTGTGCAAGGACGGGCTCGGCGAATGGTCCCACTGGGGCGCCACGACCCAGGACATCACCGACACCGCCACCATCATGCAAATTCGAGAGGCGCTCGTCATCGTCGAGAAGGACCTCGACGGTATTTGCGACGGCCTGGCGGCGCTTGCCAAGAAATATCGCGATACGCCGATGGCCGGCCGCAGCAATTTGCAGCAAGCCGTGCCGATCACCTTCGGCTACAAGATGGCGACCATGCTTGCCGCCTTCGAGCGGCACAAGCAGCGCCTGAAAGAAATCAGACCGCGCATCCTGGTGGGTGAATTCGGCGGCGCTGCCGGCACTCTCTCTTCACTCGGCAAAGATGGACTGAAAGTACAAGACGAGCTGATGAAAGAACTCAAGCTCGGCCAGCCGGAAATTTCCTGGCACACGGTGCGCGACCGCATCGCAGAGGTCGGCTGTTTCCTGGGCCTTGTCACCGGCAGCTGCGGCAAGATCGCCTTCGACGTAAAGCTTTTGATGCAAACCGAAGTCGAGGAAGTGTACGAACCGTTTCATGCCGGCCGCGGCTCATCATCGACGATGCCGCAGAAGCGCAACCCGATATCGTCCGTTTACATCACCGCACAAACCGCGATGGTACGGCAGCTTGTCGCCGCGCTGCTGGAGGCGCAGGTGGAAGACCATGAACGCTCGACTGGACCATGGGAAATCGAATGGATAGCGCTGCCTGAAATCTTCATGCTCTCGGCGGGCGCCCTGGCGCAGACCCGTTTCCTGGTCGAAGGCCTGCAGGTCAACGAAAAGAGGATGCGCGAAAACCTCGACATCACCAAGGGTCTGATCATGTCGGAAGCGGTGATGATGGGGCTTGGCGCAGACCTCGGCCGCAACAAGGCGCACGATCTCGTCTACGACATCTGCCGCGAGGTGGTGAAAACCGGACGGCCGTTGATCGATCTGCTCGTCGAGAACAAGGAGATCAGCAAGCACGCTGACCGCAAGAAGCTCGAAAAACTCGTCGATCCGGCAAATTATCTCGGCGTCGCCGGCGAGATGGTCGATCGCGTCTTGAAGATGCGGAAGTAACGCTACTCAACCTTCGGCATCGTTCGCCAGATCATCAGCGCCGCGCCCAGCGTGGCAACGCCAATCAACAAAAACAGTGCCGGAATAGTCGCGCCGTATTTCTGCATGACTGCGACCAGGACGGTCGCCCCGGTCATGAATGCCGCGTTGAGCACATTGACCGCGGCGATGGTGCGCGCGCGCCGATCGACGCCGCTCCAGGCCTGCACCGCGGCGAAGGTCGGCACTATGAACAATCCGCCCGCGACTGCGAGCCCACACAAATCCACGGCGACGCGAATGCCGAGCGCCGACGTAAATACGGCGGCTGGATCTTGCGGCATTGTTACGGCACTTGCGCCTAAAGTAGCGATGCCGAGATCGAGTGCGAAGCCACCGAGTAACACCGCGCCCACAAGCGTTGTCTTGAGGACGATGCGCCCACGCGCAATCGCCGCTGCCAAACCGGAGCCGGCACCGACCGCGATTGAAAATATTGCGAGGTAAACGGTGACAGTTGCTTCATTGCCGCCGAGCAGATTTTTGATGAGCGGTGGCAGCAGAGACAACACCACGATGCCGACCAGCCAGAACCAGCTCGTCACCATTGCACCCCACCACAAGCGCGCATCGGCGCGCAGATGTTGAATCATCGCGGCTGTCGAGACGACAACATTCACCCTGATTTTCAAGCCCGGAGCGCCCTCGCCGGTTGCCAGAATCAACAGCGCCGATAGCCAGCATGCAACTGCGAAGGCCATGACGAGGATTCCAAAAGGTCCCGTCTCGCCGCCACGCGCGGCCAGGCCACCGGCGATTGTGCCGAGAAGTATGGCGACAAATGTCGCGCCTTCGACGAGCGCGTTGGCGGTCGGCAATTGGTCCCGCCGCAAATGGTCCGGCAGGATGCCGTACTTGATTGGCCCGAAGAGGGCGGCGAGCACGCCGAAACCAAACAACGCTGTAAACAATATCGGCAATGACGCCCGCGCGTAGCCGACGACGGCCAGCGCCGCAATGAAGATCTCAGCGAATTTCAACCGCCGGGCAACCTTCGCCTTGTCGTAACGATCGGCCAGCTCGCCACCGAGCGCGGACAGGAAAAAATAGGGTGCGATGAAAACCGCACTCGCAAACGTAATCAGCGCTTCCGAATCATTGGGACTGAATTGAAACAGGATGACAAAGACAAGCGCGGTCTTGAGAAAATTATCGTTGAATGCCGCGAAGAACTGGCACCAAAACAGCGGCGCAAATTGCCGCGACAACATCAAATGCGGTGACATGTCACCGCATTATGGCAAAGTTCCCGAGGATGCGCTGGTGGCGGCGCAAAAAATAAGGCGGCCTTCTGGCCGCCCAGCTTGTGATTGTTCATCCGGCAGATCAGGGCCGGACGTTGTCCTCGTAGGATTCGATGGCCATCGCTGCAACGCCGAAGCAAAGGGCGATGCCAATGACGACGCTAAACAATGTAAGCCACATGGTCGCCTCCTCTTCCGTTCGCGCCATTGCACGCGCAGGAAGTCCGGCGAGAAGAACGCGCCAACTGCGTTCCGGTTCCTTGGAAAGTGCTCTCAGGGCCCAAACTGGATTGAGGACCGTAAATCGGCCAGTAATATGCGTAAATCGAGTTCCCGGAACTCCAGGTGTATCCGGCGCAGCCATCGCTGAAGCTCGAGATGCACGTCCGGCGGGATGGCACCTTCATCACTCATATTCGAATTTACGAATGAGAACGGAGGGGTCTCGATATATTTGCGGAGCCCCGGCGCCAGCGCTGGCAGGTGGACAATGAGAGGGCTGCCTGCGGCAAGCGGATATTTGTCACGGTGCTGCGCGGGTCCGAGCATTTCGTTATGCACCGGCGCCAGCGTCGCCCACGCGAAGCGTTCGCGCAGGCTCCGATAGCCGTCAACCGACGTCTTGTCCGGCGTCACCGTGAATAGAATCGCTACTCCGATCGAATGGCGGCGCGCCTCCTCGACAAAACCGATTTCGCCGGCAACCGCGAAAAATGAATCGAACGACTCATGGCCGAGATCGATGACCTTGGTGACGGTCTCGTCTGCAACCAGGCGATCGAACAACGCCATCTGGCCGTTGATATCGCGCACGGTGGCCGAAGTGGTGTGTTCAGGTAAAAACTGCGCCAGCGTTGGCTCGGCAGAATTGAGATCGAACGCTGCGACCGACCGGCCCTCAGAGCGATGAAAGTCTGTCAGGAGTCGCGCGAGCAGTGTTTTGCCGACGCGCGGGCGTGGCGATGCGACAATAGTTATTGAGCTGCGGAATGACATCACCTCACCGGACGCCGCCCACTCGATCGGCGCGGCTGGATGTAGCGGCTAGCCGGCGACTTGACGAACGTTGCTTTCCACCTTTGGCGAGACCAGATCGACCAGCTTCACGCGGTCGAACTCGCCCCAGACATTGCCGAGCCAATGGCGGACATACCCGCGCAGAACGAACGAGTAGTTTGCCGCGTCACCCTTCGCTCCTTTGTTACCGACAAACGAAACGAACGGAACGCTGGCCACTTCCACTTGCTCGTAAGCCATCTCGTTGAGCTTTGGAATGACGATTTCCTCGGCACCCTTGATGCGCTTGAAATAGGAATTGTAGATCGCCGGATCCCAGTCGAAGAACGTCGTGTTGTTGATGAAGTTCTTCACCAGGAAGTAGTTGGCATCACCAACTGTGCGGGCCGTCTCGGCGATTTCTTCGAGCGAGGCGATGGAAGGTCCGAGGATATGGAATACCGCGAAGGTGATTTGTCCCTTCTTGGCTGATTCGAGAAAACCGATATCGGACAATGCTTGAAGCGTCGACGACAGCAGGCCGGCGCGAACGTCGATCACCGTCACTTTGGCGTCGGCACTGCCTAACGTGTCGAAGATTTTCATTTGATCGGGCACAGAGGTTACGTCGACAACCTCGGTCAGCTCGGGATTAAACCGCTTGAGCGTGCCGCGTGGCGATTCGGTATCGAAGGCCCGGATTGGCGTTTGGTGCGCGCCGAAATAATCGATCAAGGTGCGGGCGACGGTGGTCTTGCCGACGCCCCCTTTATCGGCGCCAACGAGGATGACTGCGGGTCTGGCCATAGCGTTACTCTACGAAGTGACTGATGCGACTGCTTAATATCTTACGTTATCGCTGTGGGATAATGACAGGCTTTAATTCGGCAAGCTGATAGCAGTAGCCCAACCCTATCCCGGGTCGCGATCATAAATTACGACGTGATTTCAGGCAATTGGGCAACAGATGCCGCTTTTTCCTGCAACGCTTATGGCAAATCACTGAGCGCCGTAGAGGTTTGCACTTAGCAACTGGTGCCGGCGGAGGGATTTGAACCCCCGACCACCCGCTTACGAAGCGGATGCTCTACCGCTGAGCTACGCCGGCTGAAACCGCGCCACTGATATCGGCGTGGGCCTTGCTTGGCAAGCAATACAGCCTTTTCGTTATGCGGCGCCTAACGAAACAGCTGGCGCAGCCGCTGCCAGGCGTCGACGGCTGGCGGGCTCGTGGGTTCCGGAACCGGATCATGATCGAGGCCTGAATCGAGCCCGGGATCGTCCGGGGCATGGACCAATGGGATCACCGGCTCGGCCGGCTTGGCTTTTGCCGTCGCGCTGACTTTTGCCATCTTGCGCGGCTTCTCCGGTGGCAGGTCTAGCGGTGCGGACTTCAATTCGGGCGCCGGGACGGCGACAGGAACGGCGGCAGGCGGTGCGAATTCGATCACCGGCCGAGTGACGCCAATTTCAGCGAGCGGTACTTTCCATTCGAAGCCATCGAGCCGGCCGTTAGGTGAAACGGGCAACCAGCGCTCGGATACCACACCATCGGCGGTCCAAACCGGATCGCCCGACGCGCGCATGGCGCGCGTCATCCACTCGCGCACCCGGCCTTCATCACTGTGTTCGGTTTCCTCGATATCTGCCATCAAACTGGCAACGCGCCGTGTCGGAGCCGACAGATAGGGTGCAAGGGCTGCACGCGCGGTTACAAATTCACGCGCATCGAGCGCTGCACGGGCAACAGCCAACGCACCTTCGAGCTGGCCAGGGACTTTGTCGGCGAGTTTCTGCATGCGCGCGAGCCGCTCGCGCGCGCTGTCGCCGAGCCGCAGGTTGGCATAACTTTCGGCAATGTCTGGATGCGGATTGATCGTCCAGGCCGTTTCCAGGATTTTGCGCGCCTTGCGCGTGTCACCCGATTCCGCGAGACGCCGTCCGGCCAGTGCCGCCGCCGGCACCAAATCGGGCGCGAGCTTGACCGATTCCAACACGAGCGCAAGCGAGCTATCGCGATCAATGTCCGCCAGCGCCTGCGCGCGGGCAGCAAGAAGCACCGCACGTTTGCGGCGATAATCGGCCCTGTCGAGAGTGCCCTTCATGTGATCAAGGGCGTCCAGCGCTCCGGACCAATCGGAGGCATTGCAACGATAATCGAGGACGGCCTGGCCCGCCCATGCCACCGAAGGCCGCACCTTGGCGGCTTCCTCTGCGGCAAGTCGTGCAGCGTCCAGATCATTGCGCCGCTGCGCTTCAATATAGAGACCGCGTAACCCGAGAAGCCTGGTGTCCTCGCGCGCAGTCATTTCGCGGAATGCGCGACCGGCCGTGCTTCGGTCTCCAGCCAATTGCGCCGCTTGCGCCGTGAGCAAAAGCGCGAGCGGTTCGCCACGCGACAGCCGCGCCGCGTCATCGGCGGATTTGCGCGCGGTACGCAAATCGCCAGCGCCAATCGCAATCAGACCCCGGCTGACCGCAAGGTAACCTTTGGCCGCGCGGCGGTGGCGAAAGAACAGTGATGCCTGTTCGGGCGAGTGCAAAATAGCGCGCGCAATCGACCACAGCAGCATGGCCGCAAGCACAAGCGCTGCGATGGCAAAAATGGCCACCATCACCGAAGTTTCGATTCGGTAGCCCATCCACGTGATGGCGACCTCGCCCGGACGGTCGGCGACCCAGGCAACGCCTTCGGCAATCACCGCAATCGAAAGAAGAAAAAGGATAATCCGGATCATCCCGGGCCTCACCGCTTGCCCAGTGCGTGCGCAGTCCTGCTTGCAAACTGCCGCGCCGCGGCGAGTGCGTCTTGCCGTGCCCGAGCTTTGGCCATCCAACCTTGCGCCGGCGCACGGGTCGCTGCATCGAGCTTCCCGAGATCGGTCAGCGCGTCATCGATCGCCGCATGTGCCGCTTCATTTTCGACGCGCGCTAGCACGGCGGGCGCATCGTCGCCGGCCGGTGCATCAACGGGGCGAATGCGCACGAGCTTGCCGGCATTTGCCTCAAGCCGCTCCAGGAAACTGCCTGCCGGCGTCTGCGCGCCAGATGCTTTCACGATGGCGGGGATCAGCGCGCGAAGTTCTTGCGCCAGCGCCGCCGGACTCGGCACGCCGGTTGCTGCAAAGGGAGCCAGCGCCGTCACGGTCTTTTCGTCCGCGCCAAGTGCTTTTGCTTCCTCAAGTTCGGCGGTGAACGCCGCGCCGCCCGCAACCGCGTCGCGTAACGCTGCCGCACTCAGCGCAAGCCGCGCGGCTTTATCGGCCGGTGGGGCCTTGGTCACCTGCTCGAGCGAGGAAAGGCGCTTCTGCACGGAATCAACATCGGTGGGCGATAGGCCGGCCGACGTGTTTTTGCTGAGATCCTGGACACTGTTGCGCAATTCCGCCACGGCTTTTTCTGCGGCGTCCGCGCGCGCGCGCGCGTCGGCGGCATTCGCCGTCACGTCGTCGCTTCGCTTATTAAGCGCAGCCAGCACGATGCCGAGTGACTTCAAGGCGTTGTCGGCGGCGGAAAGCCGCTCCGACACGTTTTGGTCACTGACCGGAAGCTTGCTGATCGCCACTTCGATTTTTGCCAGGCGGTCATTGAGTGCACCAATCGATGCCGCGTCTGCAGTGGTCGACCCGGCATAACGGTCGGGGACTAAACCGGCGCGCCAAACCGCAAACAACGCGGCGGTCATCATCGCCGCCCCGGCAAATCCCGCAAGAAGGACTTGCCACGGTGCTCCCTGTTTCCTCGACGATCCGTTGTGCTCGTCGGCACGTTCAGATTTGTGAGTGGCCTCTGGCTGGTCCTGCGCGGGATCTGGTTCAGGTGGCGGCGCGGCCTTCTCACCCGAAGCCACGTGCGGTTCGTCTGCCGCCGCAGACGCCGGCACTTCGGTCGCGGTCAAATCAATGGTCGGCGCCGGACGCTTGCGGCGGCCGCCCTCGGCAGGGTCCGGCGTCGTGCGCTTATCGGCCATGCTCTATCCTCGGCGAATCGGCTCAACCCCGCAGGCAGGAAATAACGCAAATGGCGCCGACGCGCCAATATTCAAGGCTGCGGTGCCCGCAAAAGCTCGATCAAAGCGGCCTCATTTGGGCGCGTGGCGATGGCCAGATTAGTTGCGCCAGCGCCGACGAGCGGCGCGGCAACCTGCGCCGAGAGGCAGAAATGACGCAGCACAAGCGCGGGCCCTAAGACACCCGCTTGCCTGGCTCCAGCGAGGTAGTTTTCAGCGCTGCGCCGGGAGAAATGCAAAACGGCATCGACCTCGCCGGCTTCAAGCGCTTCGGTCAGCTCCGGCGAAAAAGGTATTGTGATCGCGCGATAGACGACGCGCAATTCAGCGGCGATACCGCGCACCGAAAGCTCTCCGATCAAGTCGGCAGAGCGGTCCTCGCCGGCGATATAGAGCAGTGGAGCTTTGGCGTCAGCGCGCTGCGTGTTCAACATCCTGACGAGATCACCAACATCGCCGCCCGCCGATGTGATGTTTGTAAACCCCGCCTGTTGTGCGGCATCGGCGCTGCGCTGGCCGACGGCAACCAGTGGCAGCGTAATCAAAGTGCCGCGTGCGGAATTTTCGGCGATCGCGCTTGGTGCGTTCGCGCTGGTTACGATGACGGCGCCCCATCTGCCGGAAAGATCGGCCGGCACGGCATCGACCTTCATCAAGGGCGCGACCAGCACTTCATGTCCGAGCGCGCGCAGCGCAGTGGCCGTGCGGTCGCCTTCGGCTTGTGGGCGGGTGACGACAATGCGCATGGCTTAATCAAAAAACCCGGATCCGGCGCGATGTTTGAGCTCGCGTCCGGAGTCGGTACCAATGGTTGCTGCATCTTTGCGGTGGCCGGTGCCGGCGATGTCATGGGCTGCGCTGCCGTCAGGCCGTGCGATCAGCCCGTGAAAATGCACCGCATCGCCCGAGACTGTGGCATGGCCCGCAATCGGCGTCTTACAAGAACCGTCGAGCGCGGCAAGAAAAGCCCGCTCACACGAAACGGCGACTGAAGTGTCGACGTGGTCAATGCGCGCGAGAATGTCCCGCACGCGCTGATCGCTCTCACGCGCCTCGATACCAATGGCGCCCTGTCCGACGGCCGGCAGAAATTCGTCCTCACTCATAATGTGAGTGGCGTGTTCGACCAGCCCCAACCTTTTTAGTCCCGCGAGGGCGAGTAGCGTGGCGTCAACTTCGCCGGCCTCGAGCTTGCGCAACCGCGTCTCCACATTGCCGCGTAACGGCATGACGCGCAGATCAGGCCGCGCGCGCATGGCAATCGCTTGCCGGCGCAAAGATGCAGTGCCGAGGCGCGCGCCGCGCGGCAGGTCGGCGAGTGTACTTGCCTTGCGGCTAATGAACACGTCACGCGGGTCTTCGCGCTCAAGACAGGCCGCCAAAATCAAGCCTTTCGGCAAAATCGTCGGCATGTCTTTTGCCGAATGCACCGCAAAATCGATGCGTCCATCCAGCAAGGCCTCCTCGATCTCCTTGGTAAAGAGCCCTTTGCCACCCTCCTCCGCCAGTGGCCGATCCTGGATGATGTCGCCGGTCGTGCGAATAACGACAAGTTCAATCGCGTCTTCATTCGCCCCGATCGCCGCCGCCAGCCGGGCGCGCACCATGCGCGCTTGCACCAAGGCGAGCGGACTTCCGCGCGTACCGATGCGCAAGGAGGCTGTGGATTGCGCCATATCACCTCGCGATGCTAGGCCGAACTGGGGTCGGCTCCGCCGTCAGGACTAGCTATTATTTGCACCGCCGTCACCTCGCCGAATGTGGGCACCGGCTTTAAATGAGGAACCATGATCGTCCTCGGCATCGAGACCACTTGCGACGAGACCGCTGCCGCGGTGGTCGAGCGTTTCGAGGATGGCCGTGGGGAGATTCTTTCCAATATCGTTCTTTCGCAAGTGAGCGAGCACGCGGCCTTCGGCGGCGTGGTGCCCGAAATTGCCGCGCGCGCCCATGTCGAAGTACTCGATATAATCATTGCCAAGGCAATGGCGCAGGCCGGCTGCAGGTATGATGCACTCGACGGTATTGCCGCCGCGGCCGGACCCGGGCTCATCGGCGGCGTGATCGTCGGCCTGACGACCGCCAAGGCGATCGCCCTCGTCACGAACAAGCCGCTGATTGCAGTCAACCATCTTGAAGCTCATGCATTGACGGCCCGGCTGACCGACAACACTCCGTTTCCTTATTGTCTGTTCCTCGCGTCTGGTGGCCATACGCAGATTGTGGCCGTGCGCGGTGTCGGAGACTATGTGCGGCTCGGCACCACACAGGACGACGCTATCGGCGAAGCCTTCGACAAGACCGCAAAACTCCTCGGCCTCGGCTATCCCGGCGGACCGCAAGTCGAGCAGGAAGCTGCGGGCGGTGACGCAACCCGTTTCGCGCTGCCCCGTCCGATGCATGGACGCAAGGATCCCGATTTCTCGCTTTCCGGTCTCAAGACTGCGTTGCGGCTGGAAGCGGAGAAAATCGCGCCGCTAAGCGATCAGGATGTCGCCGATCTTTGTGCCAGTTTCCAACAGGCGATCGTCGACGTTGTGTACGATCGGCTAAGGGCCGGCGTGCTGTTATTCCGCACGCGCTTCGGTGCTCCGACCGCACTGGTTGCCGCCGGCGGCGTTGCCGCAAACCTGGCGATCCGCAAAGTGCTCAACCGCCTTGCCTTTGAAGTTGGCACCACGCTGATAGCGCCGCCACTCGAGTTGTGCACCGACAACGGCGCAATGATTGCCTGGGCCGGCTGCGAGCGACTGGCGCTCGGTCTTACCGACTCACTTGATGCGGCGCCGCGCGCGCGCTGGCCGCTCGACGAGGTTGCCGCCGCAGAGGGAGCACTGCGGCGGACGGCGGCGTATAAGTGAGCTGAACGGACAAGCAAGAGCATGACAATTCAACGCATTGCAGTGCTTGGCGGCGGCGCTTGGGGAACGGCCCTCGCGATTACCAGTGCTCGTGCCGGGCGTGACGTCGTGCTGTGGGAGCACGAGCCGGGCAACGCTACGAGCCTCGAACAGAAGCGGGAAAGTCGTTTCCTGCCGGACGTGCGCCTTCACGACAAGATCAAGGTCACGCGCGACCTTGGCGCAGCCGCGGATAGCGATGCAATTCTCATTGTGGTGCCGGCGCAAGCGATGCGTTCGGTCGTCACATTATTGGGAAAGTCGAATATCGGACGCGTCCCGCTGATCGCTTGTGCAAAGGGCATCGAGCACGGCACTCACAAGTTCATGACCGAGATCCTCGCTGAGTGTGCCCCGGAAGCGGTGCCCGCTATTTTGTCCGGACCGAGCTTTGCTGCCGATGTCGCGCGCGGACTGCCAACTGCGGTCACCATTGCAGCGGCTGATGCCGACGTCGCAGAAGCCTTGGCACAAGCGATCAACGCAGGGACGTTTCGTCCCTACCATTCGACCGATGTGCGCGGCGTCGAACTCGGCGGTGCCACCAAAAACGTTCTCGCCATCGCGGCCGGTATCGTCACCGGACGCGGGCTCGGTGCCAGCGCTTCGGCGGCGTTGACCACACGCGGCTTTGCCGAGTTGGTGCGGTTCGGCAAGACCTATGGCGCGAGGACTGAGACAATGATGGGCCTGTCCGGGCTAGGCGACCTGATTCTTACGTGTTCGACCCCGCAGTCGCGCAACTTCTCCTGCGGCGTCGCGTTGGGCAAAGGCGAGAAGCCGGATACCGCCTCACATGGCAAGCTGGCTGAAGGCATCTTTACCGCTCCGGTCCTGTTGGAAATGGCGCGCGCGAAAAATGTGGAGATGCCGATCTGCGCCGCAATTGCCGCCGTTCTGTCGGGAAAAATGAGCGTGGATGATGCAATCGAATCGTTACTCACGCGGCCACTCAAGTCGGAATAAAAACCATGGCATATTGGTTGCTGAAGACAGAACCGGATGAATATTCCTGGGACGACCAGGTCAAGCGCGGCGCCAAGGGAGAAGCTTGGACTGGCGTGCGGAATTTCGCTGCGCGCCGGCACCTCAAGGAAATGAAAAAAGGCGACAAGTTTTTCTTCTATCACACCGGCGACGAAAAGCAGATCGTCGGCATTGGCGAGATAGTTCGCGAGGCTTTTCCAGATCCGACTGCGAGCAAAGAAGAGGGTTGGGTGGCGGTGCAGACCGGTGCCGACAAGCCGCTGCCCAAGCCGGTGACGCTCGCGACCATCAAGGCCGAACCGAAACTCAAAGACATGGCACTGGTCAAATATGGACGCCTGTCGGTGCAGCCGGTGACGGCGGCGGAATGGAAGATCGTGTGCAAGATGGGCGGAATGAAATAGGGAGGCGGCGATGGGTTTCGCGAACGTCAATTTCCTGTCGATTTTCGTTGCCGCGGTGGCGGCCTGGATTTTCGGCGGAATTTACTACACCAGCCTGAGCAGGCCGTGGATCGCGGCGCAAGGCAAAACCATGGAACAGTGCAAGGCCGAGCAGGCCGGCAAATCCAGCGCGGCGATGGCTGCGCCGTTCATCCTGGCGTTCGTGGGCGAGATCGTCATGGCTTGGGTGCTGTACGGCATCCTTGTGCATCTCAACATGTTCACGGTACGGGCCGGCCTCATCTCGGGCGCTCTCTGCTGGCTTGGCTTCATCGTGACCACGGTCACCGTCAACAACTCGTTTTCCAATCGCAAGCCCATGCTGACCGTCATCGACAGCGTCGCCTGGCTCGGCGTGCTGCTGATTATCGGCGCCATCCTCGGCGGATGGGGTCGCTAAACACGCCCGAACCCCCACCAAAGTGGGCCAATCCGCGCCTTGTCGGTCGCGCAAGTGCCGTCGCATAATAGATCAACAAATGAGGCTACCCGCCGGTATGAAACGGGGGCCGGGAGGGTGCCATGTCCGAAGACAAGATTTATGACGTGCCGGCTGACTGGCGGAAGCGCGCCTACGCAGACGACGCCAAATACAAGGAAATGTATGCGCGCTCGATCAAGGACCCGAATGGTTTTTGGGCCGAACAGGCCAAGCGCGTCGACTGGATCAAGCCGTTCAGCAAGGTCAAAAACACGTCCTTTGACCCGCACAATGTTTCGATCAAATGGTTTGAAGATGGCACGCTGAACGCGTCTTATAACTGCGTCGATCGCCACCTCGCCAAACGTGGGGACCAGACGGCGATCCTTTGGGAAGGCGACGATCCCAAAGACGACAAAAAAATAACCTACAAGCAATTGCACGCAGAGGTCTGCCGTTTCGCCAACGTGCTCAAAGCGCGCGGCGTCAAGAAGGGCGACCGCGTCACGATTTACATGCCAATGATCCCCGAGGCAGCGATCTCTATTCTCGCCTGCGCACGCATCGGCGCGGTGCATTCGGTGATATTCGGCGGCTTTTCGCCGGATTCGATCGCCGGTCGCATCGAGGATTGCAAATCAACCTGCGTCGTCACTGCCGACGAGGGCCTGCGTGGCGGCCGCAAGATTCCTCTCAAAGCCAACGTCGATGCAGCATGCGATAAAGTTGGCGGCGTAACGTCGGTGATCGTCGTCAAGCGAACCAACGCACCGGTCAACATGAAGTCGGGGCGCGACGTCTATTACGATGACATCGCAAAAACGGTTGCGGCCGATTGCCCCTGCGAGGAGATGAGTGCCGAGGATCCCTTATTCATCCTCTATACTTCCGGCTCGACGGGCAAACCCAAGGGCGTGCTGCACACGACCGGCGGCTATCTTGTCTACACATCGATGACGCACCAATACGTCTTCGATTATCACGATGGCGATATTTTCTGGTGCACCGCCGACGTCGGCTGGGTCACTGGCCACAGCTACATTGTCTATGGCCCGCTTTCCAACGGTGCGATCTCGTTGATGTTCGAGGGCGTGCCGAACTATCCGACCACTTCGCGATTTTGGGAAGTCTGCGACAAGCACAAAGTCAACATCATCTACACCGCACCCACGGCAATCCGCGCGCTGATGCAGGGCGGCGATGGACCGGTCAAGAAGACGTCGCGCAAGAGCTTGCGGCTGCTCGGCACTGTCGGCGAGCCAATCAATCCAGAGGCGTGGGAGTGGTATTACCACGTGGTCGGCGAGGACCGCTGTCCGATCGTCGATACCTGGTGGCAGACTGAAACCGGCGGCATCCTCATTACGCCGCTCCCGGGCGCGACCAGACTTAAGCCTGGCTCGGCCACGCGGCCGTTCTTCGGCGTCCAGCCGGAAATCGTGGATGCCGAAGGCAAGGTGCAGAATGGTGCGACCAGCGGCAATCTCTGTATTGCCGACGCTTGGCCGGGCCAGATGCGGACCGTCTACGGCGACCATCAGCGCTTTATCGATACCTATTTCAAAACCTATCCCGGAAAATACTTCACCGGCGACGGCTGCCGGCGTGATGAGGACGGCTACTACTGGATCACCGGCCGGGTCGATGATGTCATCAACGTGGCCGGTCACCGCCTCGGCACTGCCGAAGTGGAGAGCGCGCTGGTGGCACATCCCAAGGTCTCGGAAGCCGCGGTCGTTGGATATCCGCACGATATCAAGGGCCAAGGCATCTACGCTTATGTCACGTTGATGTCGGGCGAGAAGCCAACCGAAGACCTTCGTAAGGAGCTGGTGGGATGGGTTCGCAAGGAGATCGGCCCGATTGCTTCGCCTGACCTGATCCAGTTCGCGCCCGGTCTGCCAAAGACGCGCTCGGGCAAGATCATGCGGAGAATCCTGCGCAAAATCGCTGAAGATGAGTTCGGCAATCTCGGCGACACCTCAACGCTTGCCGACCCAGCTGTGGTTGATGACCTCGTCAACAACCGGCAGAACAAGAAGGCGGCGAAAGCGGGGGCGTGAGATCGGGCAGCGAGGCCGGCAAACAATTTCTTCGCCAGCCTCATTCGCTTGAACCCTACCGCCAGTCCAAGCCACCAATGGATATCGATCGGGAAGCGGGTGCGCAGCTGTGCACCCGAGTGGGGCATCATGAACTCAATATCTCGTTTTGTTTCGTACAAGCCGACCCGCCGGCTGCCTGCCCTCGTCGGCGTTTTTATCGTTACACTCACTGTCGCCGCATGCTTCGACAACGAGCCACAACAGCGGCGCGCCTTCATCTCGTTCCTGCAAACACGCATCATCGACAAGCCCGGCCTGCACATTCCGATCATGTCGGACAAAGACGTCGCAGACTTTGGATCCTATGCTGATCACTACCGCGTCATGAACGGCTTTCACCATAAGCTGGACGCCTCGATTTCCAAGGATCTTGCTCGCACGATGCAGATCGGCAATCCGCGCTCGCTGGAAGACCTGCGGGATCACCGCGATATTCTTCCGGTCTTGAGGTCCGGGATGGCCACCATGAAGGCCGACCTGGATAAGGCTGAAAGCGAAGCAGATGCGGCGCATAAGGCATTGAGGCAGCCGGCTGATTTGAAGGCGGTCTATGATGTCGCTTACGGACGTATGGTCACAACGCCAGCGGGGGTGTTCCGCGAACTGGGCCCGATGATCGAGAGCATGTTGCCGGCGATCGAAGAACTCGCCGCATACCTCGACGAGCACCGCGACACGATTACATTCCGCGGCGGCACACCGGTCGTTACCAACCCTGCGACACGGACCAAGCTGGCTACCCTCATGGAAGCCGCGGGCAAAGCCGCGCAAGCCTCCGAAGAAGGCAAGCGCAAGCTCCGTGCGATGGCGGAAGGCAAATAGCCCGCTATTTGCCGGTCATCCGTATGGACGTCCGCATGGACGTCTAGCGCGCTGAACTTTCATTTACGCTGTTTCGAGCTTTCACGCGGGTCCGCGCGCGTCCCGCATTATTATGTGCCCGCTCATTCTTATGAGGCAGCGCATGATGATGGACGTACCGCGCTTATGAGGCAGCACATGATGATGGACGTACCGCCGCGCCTGAGAACGTTCTTTCCGGTGTCCGCATCGCGGCCGAGGACGTTCTTTCCGGTGTCCGCATCGCGGCCGAGGATGTTCTTTCTGGTGTCCGCATCGCGGCTGAGGACGTTCTTTCTGGCAATGGTCCTGGCGTTTGCTTTGCCGGCCGGAACGCGGGCGGCCACGCATGATATCGTTGCCTTTTCCGGCTTCGCGCCGGGGACCATCGTCGTGAAGACGAGTCAGCGCCGGCTCTATTTCGTGCTCGATGAGCACTATGCGCTACGTTTTCCGGTCGGGGTCGGCCGCACCGGGATGGCGTGGAGCGGCAACGCGCGCGTCGAAGGCAAATTTGTGCGTCCCGCTTGGGAGCCGCCCGACATGATTCGTCGTGAAAATCCGAGGCTGCCGACCGTCATTCCGGGTGGTGCCGCCAATAACCCGATGGGCGAGGCGGCGCTCACGCTGCGCGGTGGCGAATATGCCATTCACGGAACGAACCGGCCGAGTTCAATCGGCGGGTTCGTCTCTCATGGCTGTATCCGCATGTACAACAGCGACATCCGCGAACTCTTCCGGCTCGTCAATGTCGGCACGCCTGTCGTCGTTGAAGAATGATGCCCAATTCTCGGCTATCCAACTATTGCAATCCCACGTTGTATACGTAAAAACCGCAAGCTGCGCGCAAGTGTCGCCGTCTAAAGCTGTGTGCCGCTGACATTTTTGCCGAAAGCTTCGCGACGTGGACACAATTTATGGGCAACTATCGGGGTATGGCGCGTCCGCGCACTTCCCCCCAGCCGGAAGTTCCCGGCCTCGCCGCTCGAAGAATCGCCGCCGACATTCTCGACGGGGTTCTGCGGCGGCGAATTGCGCTCGACGAAATGCTGTCGGGTAAAAACGCGCATCCGGGCCTGCCCTCGCTCGCTGACCGTGATCGCGCTTTAATGCGCCGGCTCACCGCGACCGTCTTGCGCCGGCTCGGCACGCTGCGCGAGTTGGTGAGTGGATATCTTGAAAAGGGATTTCCGTCCGACGCCCCGCGTGCAGAAACCATCCTGTTGCTCGGGGCGGCGCAAATTCTTTGGCTAGAGGTTCCAGACCACGCGGCCGTCGATCTCTCGGTGCGTCTCGCGCAAGCGGATCGCCGTGCTGCGCGATATGCAGGCCTGGTCAACGCCGTTCTCCGCCGTGTGGCACAGAACGGTGCAGTGGCGCACGCTGATAATATTTCGCGCGACACGCCGGAATGGCTGCTGAACCGCTGGACCAAGACTTACGGCCGCGACTCCGCCCGCGCGATTGCTGCGGCGAATGGCCACGAGCCCGCGCTCGATCTCACGGTGAAATCGGACGCTGAGTCATGGGCGGAGCGCCTGCGCGGCCGCGTACTGCCCACAGGTAGCGTACGTACGCTGGCGCACGGCGCAATCTCGTTGCTGCCAGGATTTTCCGAAGGCGCGTGGTGGGTGCAGGACGCGGCCGCCGCTCTTCCCGCACATTTGTTCGGCGACATACGGGGAATGAAAGTTGCCGACCTGTGCGCGGCACCCGGCGGCAAAACCGCACAGCTCGCATTAGCAGGCGGCAGTGTGACCGCCGTCGATCGCTCGCCGGGACGGCTCAATCGTCTGCGCGAAAATCTCGCGCGCGTCTCACTCCATGCCGAGACTGTCGCGGCTGATGCGCTGGAATGGCAGCCCGAGCCGTTTGATGCGGTGCTGCTCGATGCGCCCTGTTCTTCCACCGGTACGATACGCCGTCATCCTGACGTGCCATGGCTGAAGAGCGAAGCCGACCTCTCGACGCTCACTTCCTTGCAGCAGCGGCTGCTCGACCGGGCGGTAGAGCTGCTCAAGCCTGGCGCCGCGCTCATTTACTGCGTCTGCTCGCTGGAGCCCGAAGAGGGCCAAAACCAGATTGAGGCATTGCTCGCGCGTGATTCCCGCGTCAGCCGCAAATCAATCACGGCGCAGGATGTCTTCGGCCGCGATGAATTCGTAACCCCTGATGGCGACTTGCGTACGCTACCTTTGCACCTGCCTGATTCGGATCCGCGATGGGGCGGGCTAGACGGCTTCTATGCCGCCCGACTCATCCGCAAAGTGGCCTAATTCGCGGTCCGGACTGGCATATTTGCCCTTCCCCGCC
>WNFM01183874.1_pt3 | contig 19446 bp, 17 predicted proteins | sample 5400271 | NCBI WGS metagenome assembly WNFM01 (sample SAMN13153352, study PRJNA577476) | soil metagenome | isolation source: 60 cm saprolite on Douglas fir-dominated hillslope | place: USA:California | collected 2013-09-17 | reverse complement strand
AGCAGTGGCCAGCACCGGACCGACGCCGGGAGCTTCATCGAGCCTCATGCTCATCTCGTTGGATCGGTGCCAGGCCCTGATCAGCCGGTCGAACTCCAGTATCTGCTCCTTGATCCTCCGCAATTGAGCCCCGAATGCCGACAGACACGCACGAGCTATCTCCGGAACTCGCTTATCGTTTGGATTGGCTACGACATTGAGCAACTCCTCGACACCGTGGCGCCCGACCGGTGCAACGATCCCGAACTCGGCAAGATGGGCCCGGATCGCATTGATCACCGCGGTCTGCTGACGGATAAACAGATGGCGCGCGCGGTGCAGCACCAGACCGCTCTGCTGCTCGGCGGTCTTGGTTGGCACAAACCGCATATTGGCTCTGGTAACCGCCTCGCAAATGGCCTCTGCATCAGTCACATCGTTCTTCTGCCGCTTGACGTAGGGCTTCACATAGGCAGGCGGCATCAACCGCACGGTGTGACCCAGTGCCTGGAGCTCGCGTGACCAATGGTGCGCCGAGCCGCAGGCTTCGATACCGACCAGACATGGCGCCAGCTTCTGGAAGAACGTCACGACATAGCGACGTTTCAGTTGCCGGCGAATAATCACCTGTCCGCCAGCGTCAACGCCGTGAACCTGGAAAACCGACTTGGCGATATCTAAACCGATTGTCGTTATCGTCTGCATGGCTCGCTCCTCTGAATCGTGGGAGCCTCAACAGCGCCCACATCCATGGCACCGATGTGCCGGTGGAGGAGCCGTCCACAGCATCAATAGCGGAAGTCCGTCGCTACTCGATCACCTCGTCAGCCAACGCTAAGAGCTTCGCTGGAATATCGAGACCCATTTTTTTCACTGTCTTGAGATTGATAACAAATTCGAATTTTGTAGGCTGCAAGATGGGTAAGTCTGCGGGTTTGGCGCCCTTCAAAATTTTGGCGACGTAAACTCCGGCTTGTCGATAGGCGTCGACAAGGTCGACCCCATAGCTCATTAAGCCATCAGCATCCGCGAACTGTCGCCACTCATACATTGCCGGGATCGCGCGGCGTGCGACCAATCCAACGATTTGATGTCGCCTGCTCAGAAAAAACGGATCCGCGCTGACTAGAAGCGCACCCACGTTATTCTGTGCAAGGACAGCGAAAGCATCGTCGATATTACTGTCCGAGCTCGCTTTCAGAATGATTACTTGTTGCCCAAACGCACGGGATGCGGCGTCGACGTCCGCGAACTGGGCTTCGGCTTGAGGATTGTTGGGGTTGGCAAGCAGTCCAATCGTCTTGGCACCCGGAACCAGCTCATGCATTAGCTCCACCCGCTTGGCGTCGAGCAGGTAAGCGAACAGGCTGACGCCCGTCAGGTTTCCACCCGGCCGGTTTAGGCTCGCAACCAGCCCAAATTTGACAGGATCGCTTCCCAGCGTGAACACGATAGGGATCGTCTTGGTCGCGTCTCTGGCTGCAAGCGATGGCGGCAAGCCGCCGGTAGCTACGATCACTGCGACCTGCTTGGCGACGAGGTCGGCTGCAAGAGCGGGTAGCCGATCATATTGGCCCTCCGCCCAACGGTAGGTGATTGCAACATTTTGGCCATCGGTAAATCCGGCCTCCTTCAACCCCCGCAGGAATCCGCCCACGAACGGCGTGTAACTATCGGGTGAAGCGGCGCCGAGAAACCCGATTCCAAATATGGTCGGCTGTTGCGCTTCTGCAGCGAGCGGCCGAGAAACCGCTGCGCCGCCGAGAAGCGTGATGAACTCACGTCGCCTCATGATCGTCGACCCCAAGCTCAGAAGACGCATCATAGCGTCCCAATCAACTACTTTGATAGGGCTGAACTGAGCATCGAGAGTATCGCTGTTGGGCGCGGCCGAGTTCTGCTTCGGGTCATTCGCTACACAGGCGCCCAGCGGCAAATCCGGCCATGTCCGCTATGCCGCCAACAGCGGAAGCAGATTCAGAATATTGGCGGATTGCGCGCTAATGAGTCCACGCCCGGCCGAGCACCGGCGGCGCATACGCGCACCCGATGACAGACTTCGCGAGGCAATCCATCGCGCGGCATCTAGAGGCATGGATTGCTTCCGCCTTCGCTCTTTGAGCTACGGCGGACAAATCGTCGCTCTCGCACCTCGCAGCAATGACGGGGCATCACGCCCGCATCACCGCATCGACCAGCAAGCCTGCGAACAGCAGCAGCCCCGCATCGCGGTTGGATTTGAAGACGCGCAGGCACAAAGCGGGATCGCTGATATCGAGCCTTCGGATCTGCCAGGCCAGATGGGCCGCGAATGCGATCAATCCGAGCCATGCCGGCCACCCTGCGCCGGCCAGCCCCAACGCCACGCCGATCAGCACCACCGCCAGCGTGTAGAACACCACCAGCGCGTGGTGGGTGCGGGCGCCGAACAGGCGCGCGGTCGATTTGATGCCGATCAGCGCGTCGTCCTCGGCAGCGCGGTGAGATCGATCCGCCCGAGCGTGACCGCAAAGCCCATCAGCGCGCCCCAGGAGAACGCCAGGCCGAGCACGACCTGCGGCCACCAGGTGATCCGCTTCATGAACGGATAGACCGCGACGATGATCAGCGACGCGATCCCGGTCATGATCGCAAAGCGGTTGAACTGCAGCAGCACGGCGAGCCCGATCAGGGCCTGCAGCACCAGAAAGACGAGGGCCTGCGACACGCTCACCTGGCCTGCCGGGATCGGCCGCGAGCGCGTCCGCTCGACCTTGGCGTCGAGATCGCGATCGGTGATGTCGTTCCAGGTGCACCCCGCCCCGCGCATCACGAAGGCGCCGATGAAGAACAGCACGACCACCAACGCCAACTGGCTGACGTCGCGCGCGACGCCGGCGGCTGATGCCGCCGACCACCAGCACGGCATCAGCAGCAGCCAGGATCCGATCGGGCGGTCAAAACGGGCGAGCCGCAAATAAGGCCGCGACCACGACGGCGCATGCGTATCCACCCAGTTGCCGGTTGCATCGGCAACGCGGGCGGTGGCGTCGCTCATCGCGTCAGAACGTTGCCGTTCAACGTATCGAAGGTGCTGCCGCCCTTCTTCCCGGCTTGCGCCTCGGGCAGCGCCGTCGATGTGCCCAGCACGTCGCTGAGACTGGGGCCGGCCGGCTTCTGGTTTGCCGCCTGCTGCGCCATGTTGCAGACTTGGTTCTGCATTTTATCGGTGTTCTGGTGGCCAGTCTTGAGCTGGTCGCCGATCTGCGCCGGAATTCCGCATTTTGCCGCGTTGCCTTCGACAAATTTGATCATCTTGATTTCGGCCGCGCTGAAATTGCGGATCAGCTTGCAGGCCTCGTCCGGGGGTGCATGGCGCTCGCTCGCGGCCTTGATCAGCTTGCCGCGTTTCTCCGCTTCTTCGCGCAACGGAAGAAAACCCTTCATGCAGGCGTCGGCGCCCGCAGGCCCGGCCGAGGGCGGCTGCGGCCCGGCGGCACCGAAGCCTGCGCCGGAGACCGGTGCAGCGCCTCTGGTGAAGGCCGAGTCATTCGCCGGCGTTGCGGCGAAAGGCGGCGCGGGCTGGCCATTGGGCAGCGGGGCCGGAAATGCACCCTGCGCGAAAGCGTGACCGGCGCCAATGGTCACGGCGGCAACGGTCAACGGCACAATGAGGCGGCGGATCATCAAGGGTGTTTCTCCGGCAAGGGCCAGCGGGGCCTTTCGTGTTCCGATCGAAGCACGATTTCCGACAAATGCTTTTTACGATTGCTTGATGCCCTTAACAACCCGTCGAATTGGGCAACAGCGCGGCGTAGGACCACATCGGACGCCAATATTTGCCCCTGATTCGGGTCGTTTCGGTTAAAAGCGAGGCCCTTGGAAGATCACAAATGCCTGAACCCCACTTTCCTGTCCGAGATGGGCCGGTCCCGGTTGCCGCCGGTTTTGGCGTTTCGCGGAGGGCTCCTGGGCTCAGTCAGCGGACTTTATCGAAATCACCGACCGGTCCAGCGGGTCCGAACGTCGGTCCTCGCGACCGAGCCGGCAGGCTGATGTTGGTGATGTCATCGAAATCACCGATGGGTCCTCGCTTCTGCTGCCCTGCCGCGCAGACTTTCATCCGCAGGGCCTCGGTGCGCAGGTGACCGGCCTTGATCTGGTCGGCGGTCCGCTGCGGCACTCCGCATTCTTTGGGCGAATTCTCCTATTAGCCTGCAAGCCTCTTCCGGCGGCGCATGGCGCTCGCTCGCAGCCATGATTAACCTGCCGCGACCCTCCGCTTCTTCCCGCAACGGCGCGAATGCCTGCAAGCAAACCGAGTTATTGGATGAGCTTTGCGCCAAGGCCCAACCGGCGTTCAAGGTCGCGGCGATCAATGTCAGCAACAGGATCAAGCCACGTATCATCATGGGTGCTTCTCCATCGATGGGCGAGACAACCTCTGGAATAGGGCGTTTGCGCGACACGCGGCAGCGGCAGCCGCCAAAAAAACGGACTCCTGACTTCGGCGCTTTGGGCTAAAAGGCGCCCGGACTGGATCATTAACGATGCCCGAATTCGATTTTAGCGCCCCTCGCCTGTTCGTCGATGCCCCCCTGAAGGCGGGGCAAACGGTCGCGCTGGAGCGAAACCAGAGCAACTACCTCGGCAATGTGCTGCGGCTTGCCGCCGGCGAAAACATCCTGGTCTTCAACGGCCGCGACGGCGAATGGCAGGCGCAGCTTGCGGGCCGCAAGCGGCCCGACGCGCTGGTGATCGGTGCGCAGACGCGGCCGCAGGACAGCCTGCCCGACATCGCCTACGTGTTCGCGCCGCTCAAGCGCGCCCGGCTCGACTACATGGTGCAAAAGGCCGTCGAAATGGGGGCCTCGACCCTGCAGCCGGTGCTGACCCGCCACACCCAGGTCTCCCGGGTCAACAGCGAGCGGATGCGCGCCAACGTGATCGAGGCGGCCGAGCAATGCGGCATCCTGAGCCTTGCCGAGGTGGCCGAGCCGGTGCCGCTCGACCGCTATCTCGGCCAGCGCCAACCTTCGCGCCTGCTGGTGTTCTGCGACGAGGCAACTGAGGTCGCCAATCCGGTGCAGGCGCTGAAACAGGGCTCAGCCGCTGACGGGATCGACATCCTGATCGGGCCGGAGGGCGGCTTTGCCGAGGAGGAGCGCACGCTGCTGCTGCGGCAGCCCAAAACCCTGCGGCTGTCGCTGGGGCCCCGAATTCTGCGCGCCGATACCGCCGGGGTCGCGGCGCTGGCGCTGGTGCAGGCCGCCCTAGGCGACTGGGGCGGGCCGGGATCGCCTGGCACCTGTCATTAAGCCACTTGCCCAATCCCTGTCGAAACCCCGCGCCGGCCATGCTAAGGCCTGCGCCAACAACCCTTTCACCCCCGTGGAACCCGGCTTTTCCGGGTATTTGGACGTCGAAATGACCGTAACCGCCGCCATCAGTGGGGCTGCCGGGTCCGCCGCCTGGGCGGACGCACTGTCCAGGCCGAACCCGCGATCCTGCAGCCGGCCGAGCCGTTCCTCGACCTTTCCGGCGAGGACATCCGCAAGAGCCTCTACCTGACCACCGATGCCAGCGGCGAGGAACTCTGCCTGCGGCCCGACCTCACCATTCCGGTGGCGCGCGACTATCTCGCCTCCGGCCGCGCCGGCGAGCCCTTAGGCTTCAGCTATCTCGGGCCGGTGTTCCGTTATCGCGGCGGCCAGCCGAGCGAGTTTTTGCAGGCCGGGATCGAATCCTTCGGACGGCAGGACCGCGCCGCCGCGGATGCCGAAATGCTGGCGCTGGCGCTGGAAGCCACCGCCGCCTTCGGATTGAAGGATGTCGAAATCCGCACCGGCGATGTCGCGCTGTTCATCGCGCTGATCGATGCGCTCAACCTCTACCCGGTCTGGCGCCGGCGGCTGATCAAGGATTTCAACCGCAAGATCAGCCTGGCCGAAGACATCGAGCGGCTGACGCTGGCGACAGCGCCGGGCCGCAACGAATATGAGGGTGTGCTGGCGGCGCTGGCCGGTTCCGACCGCAAGGCGGCGCTGGCGCTGGTGACCGACCTGATGTCGATCGCCGGCACCACCAACGTCGGCGGCCGCTCGGTTGCCGAGATCGCCGACCGCTTCCTCGAACAGTCGACGCTGAAGGGCGGCGCACTGCCGCGCGACGCGCTCGGCATCATCAAGCGCTTCCTCGCGATATCAGGCGATCCGGACGAGGCCGTCGCCCAACTGCGCGCGCTGGCGAGCGATGCCAAACTCGATCTGACGGCCGCGATAGACCAGCTCGAAAGCCGCGTCGGCTTCATGGCCGCGCGCGGCATCGACACCTCAATGACCCGCTTCTCGACCTCGTTCGGACGCGGCCTCGACTACTACACGGGTTTTGAATTCGAACTGCACGCCAAAGGTAACGGCGTCGAGCCGCTGGTGGCCGGCGGACGCTACGACGGGCTGATGACCCAGCTTGGTGCGGCGACGCCGATCCCCGCGGTCGGATTTTCGGTCTGGATCGAGGCCCTGACGCAGCTCGGCAATCCTGCTGCACAAGCTCCAGCTCAAGGGAGCGTCGCATGACCGCGCCGTTCGTTCTCGCGGTCCCTTCGAAAGGCCGCCTGCAGGAAAACGCCGAAGCCTTCTTCGCCCGCGCCGGATTGACGCTGGCGAAACCCGGCGGCGCGCGCGACTACCGCGGCACCATCACGGGGCTAGCCAATGTCGAGATCGCCTACCTCTCGGCCAGCGAAATCGCCTCGCAACTGGCGCGCGGCATGGTGCACCTCGGCGTCACCGGCGAAGACCTGTTGCGCGAGAGCATTGTCGACGCCGACAAGCGCGTGCTGCTGATCGACGGCCTCGGTTTCGGCAGCGCCAATGTCGTGGTCGCAGTGCCGCAGGCCTGGATCGACGTCCGCACCATGGCCGACCTTGACGATGTTACGACAGGCTTTCGCGCCCAGCATAACCGGCGGATGCGGGTCGCGACCAAGTACATCAACCTGACCCGCAACTTCTTCGCCGCCCACGGCGTGGTCGATTACCGCATCATCGAGAGCGCCGGCGCCACCGAAGGCGCACCGGCCGTCGGCACCGCCGAGATGATCGTCGACATCACCACGACCGGCGCGACGCTGGCCGCCAACGGGCTCAAGGTGCTCGACGACGGCGTCATCCTGCGCAGCCAGGCCAATCTCGTCGCCTCCAGGGACGCCGACTGGTCGAGTGCGGCGCGGGAGACCGCGCGGGTGATCCTGGATCACATCGCCGCCCGCGCCCGCGCCAGCAAGTATCGCGAAGTGCGCACACGCTTTGCCGGCTGCAACGATACGCTGCTGGCCGAAGCCCATAACCGCTTCGGCGTGGTGGCCCCGTTCGGCGGTCCGACCTCGTCAGGCATGCTGACATTGCACTGCCCGCCGATGCAGATCTACGCGCTCGGCAGTTTCCTGCGCCAGCACGGCGCCGACACGGTTTCGGTGGCCTCGCTCGATTACGTGCTCGACCGCGAAAACCCGCTGTTCGCCCGGCTCGAGGCGTTCCTGCGGCAATAAGCCGGCCGGCCTCCCGCTTCGTTCATCGTTGCGACAGCCGGCGGCGAGTAACATATGCTGTTACGATGATGGAATTTGGAACCTGATCGATGATGCTGGGCTCTGACGTTTCCGGCCTGTCCGCCACCTCAGCCGCCGCTGCGGCGCAGGGGCTGTCGATCGTCGTGCCCGTCTACAACGAGGCCGCCGGCCTTGCTGCGCTGCACGAGCGGCTGATCGGGCTGGCGAAGACGCTGCACGCCCGTTACGGGCTCGGCTGCGAAGTCGTCTATGTCGACGACGGCAGCGCCGATGCGACGCTGTCGATTGCGCGCGGGCTCAAGGCCGAGGCGCTCGACGTCCAGGTGGTGTCGCTATCGCGTAATTTCGGCAAGGAAGCCGCGCTGATGGCCGGGCTGGACCATGCCCGCCGCGGCGCCGTGCTGTTCATGGATGGCGACGGCCAGCACTCGCCGGATCTGGTCGAGAAACTCGTCGGCCACTGGATCGATGACGGCTACGACGTGGTCTATACCGCGAAGGCGCATCGCGACAATGAATCGTTCCTGCGCCGCCAGGCGGTGCACGGCTTCTACGCGCTGATCAACTGGGGCGCGCGGCAGAAGATCCCCGAGGACGCCGGTGACTTCCGTTTGCTGTCGCCGCGCGCGGCGGCAGCGCTGAAGCAGCTTCCGGAGCGCAATCGTTTCTTCAAGGGCCTCGCCACCTGGATCGGCTTCCGCCAGATCCGCGTCGACTACGAACCGGCGCCGCGCGCGCATGGCGTCACCACCTTCAGCCCGGGCCGGCTGATCGGTCTGTCGATCGAAGGCCTGACCTCGTTCTCGGTGGCGCCGCTGCGGTTCGCCAGCCTCGCCGGCGTGGTGCTGGCGACGGTCGCGTTTCTGTTCGGGCTCTCGATCCTCTGGGAAACCTGGACCACCGGCAAATCGGTTCCCGGCTATCCATCGCTGGTGGTCGGCCTGATGACGATCGGCGGCGTGCAGCTCATCATGATCGGCATCGTCGGCGAATATATCGGCAAGATCCTGTCGGAACTGAAAGCGCGGCCGATCTATTTCGTCGCCGAGCACTCCGAGAAGCGCGCCGATAGCGCGACCGCGGCGAGCGCGCCCGAGCGGACCGCCGCCGAATGAACGACGCCGCGCCGCCGCGCCGGATCTGGCTGTGCGCCGACGATTACGGCTTGGCCGAGGGCGTCAACCGCGCCATTCGCGAACTGATCGACCGCGGCCGTCTCAATGCGACATCGGTGATGGTGGTGGGCTCAGCCATCGGCCGCGACGAGGTCAAAGCCTTGCAGGAGGTCGCCGCCAAAAGCCCGCGCTGCGCGATCGGCCTGCACGCGACGCTGACCGCACCGTTCCGCCCGCTGACAATGCATTTCCGCCCGACCGATGGCGGCATGTTCCTGCCCTTTCCGAAACTGCTGCGCGCGGGCCTGTTGCGGCGGCTCGATGTCGAGATGATCTATGGCGAATTGATAGTGCAGCTCGCGGCCTTCCAGGATCTGTTCGGCCGCGCCCCTGATTTCGTCGATGGCCACCAGCATGCGCAATTGTTTCCGCAAGCGCGCGATGGGTTTCTGCGTGCGGTAAAGCAAGCCGCCCCCGGCGCCTGGGTACGCCAGGGCGGACGCACGCAGCCGCTGGCGAAACGGCTCGGCGCGCCGAAGGCCCTGGTGCTCGACGTCCTGAGTTGGCAATTCCGCAAGCGCGCCGCACGCGCCGGGCTGCCGTTCAACCCGGCCTTTGCCGGCGCCTATGATTTTTCGGCAGCGCCTGATTTCGGCGCGCTGATGCGAACCTTCCTCGATCGCTTGCCGGAGGATGGCCTCGTGATGTGTCATCCCGGTTTTGTCGACGAGACGCTGCAAAACCTCGATCCGCTGACCACCCAGCGCGAGGCCGAATATGCGTTTCTCGCCGGCGAGCATTTCCCGCCGCTCTTGAAAGCGAATAATGTAACACTCGCCTGACAAGTACTTGCCTGAAAAGGTTCACCAAAACCGGCCGGTCCTATTGTCGCATACCAAAATTTAATTCGGCCACCCACTATTTGCGGCGCAAACCCCGCCTACATCATCCCCGCGCTTCGATCCCCATCCGGCGCGAGGAGAAGGCCATGACACCGCAAGAACGCCAACTGATTGACGATCTTTTCGACCGGCTCGCCAAACTGGAAACCACACCGCGCGATCCCGAGGCCATGTCCGCGATCATGCAGGGCCTGCGCACCGCACCCAATGCGGTCTATGCGCTGGTGCAGACCACTCTCGTGCAGGACGAGGCGCTGAAGCGCGCCCATGACCGCATCCAGGAACTGGAGGCGACGCAAACCGGCCAGCCCAACCCGCCCGGCGGTTTCCTCGATTCGATGCGCGACGCGATCTTCGGACAGGGTCAGCCGCAAGGTTCCGGCCAAGGTTCGGGCTCCGTGCCGCATGTCCGCGCGCCCGACATCGGCGGCGGCCGCCCGGTATGGAACAGCGGTCAGGTGATGCAGCAGGCGCAAGGGCCGGGACAACAGCCGGGCCAGCAATACGGCGGACAGCAATACGGTCAGCCGGCTTACGGACAGCCGCAAGGCTACGGCCAGCCGTATGGCGGACAGCAGCCGGCGTTCGGCGGCGGTGGCGGCTCGTTTCTCGGAACCGCGGCGGCGGCCGCGGCCGGCATGGTCGGCGGCTCGCTGCTGCTCGGCAGCTTCCGCTCGATGATGGGTGGCGGCGGCCACCAGCAGTCGTTCGCCGATTCGTCCGGGCTTGGCGGCGGCGGCAACCAGAAGCCGTGGAGCGATCAGTCGAGCAGCGATCTGGCGCGTGACGCCGGGATCAACGACATCAACTCATCGGGCTCGTCCGGCCAGCGGGCCGCCGACGACGGCTCCGGTTCGCGCGCCGGGCTGTTCGACCAGGCGTCGAACGACGACGTCGATCACGACTCCGACGGCTTCGATGACGACGGTGGCGGCGACGGCGACAGCGATTTCGCCTGAGCCACGTCAGGCTTGAAAAAAGAAACGGCCGCCCGATCGGGCGGCCGTTTTGATTCCGAATGAATTGTTGTTTGTCAGATCACGATGACCCTGGCGCCGACGCCGACGCGGCCGTAGAGATCGATCACGTCCTCGTTGCGCATCCGGATGCAGCCGGAGGAGACGTTGGTGCCGATGGTCCAGGGCTCGTTGGAGCCATGGATGCGATAGAGCGTCGATCCCAGATACATCGCGCGCGCGCCGAGCGGATTTTGCGGGCCGCCTTCCATGTGCCGCGGCAGATCGGGGCGGCGCGCCAGCATTTCCGCCGGCGGCGTCCAGGCCGGCCATTCCTTTTTCGCCGAGATCGTCTTGACGCCCGACCAGGTGAAACCAGGACGGCCGACACCGATGCCGTAGCGCATCGCCTTGCCGTCGCCCTGCACCAGGAACAGGAACTTGTTCGGGGTGTCGACGACGATGGTGCCGGCGCTTTCCTTGCCGTGATACTCAACCATCTGCTTTTCGTATTTCGGATCGAACGAGCGCTGCCTGTCGTCGACCGCCTCTTCCTGCTGCTGCGGGCGCATCGACTGCTGCGGATCCATCGGCGGCAGCAGCGAACGACGGCCGTATCCGTTGTCCGGCTGCTGCTGATAGACCGGCTGCTGTTGCTGGTAACGGCCGCCTTGCGGCGCATCGCCGAACAGGAACTGGATGAAGCCGCCGCCCATATTGGAATTTTCGGCGGAGGCCATGCGAACCGGCGCTGATGGCGCAGGCTCGCGCGCGTAGATGACGGTGGGTTCTGTTGATGGCGACGCGTCGATCGCCTGGGCCTGATCGGCGAAGCAAAGGCAAGACACGCTCGCGAGGAGCGCAAGGGAGATTTTTGACATCTGACGTACTCGTTACTGTTTCGTCACTGTGGTTCACTTCGGCGTCTGCACGGCGCCGTTGCACGCAATCAATACAAACGAAAACCTAATCGGTTTGGTAAACGCAAACGGCGTTTCGATTCACCACGTCGCCAATCCAGCTCTGATTTGTCCGGTAGCGTTTATTTTGGATGAACGCGGACCCTTCATGGTTAATCGTTGGTATGCGGCCTTCGCAAAGCCCATCCACGTCGTGTTCCCGCGTGAACCTCACGTTAAATCGCATCGGTCTAAAACAACACCGGAAGTGAAGGGGTGGGAAAAAACTCATGTCGATTAGCCGCAAACGTTTCCGTATCGAAGAAGCCATTCTGGGCGACGCGCCGATGTCCGTGGCCGCTGAAGGCGGCGACATCGGACCGATGCATCGCGAGATCATGTCCGAGTTGCGCTCGATCCGCGCCCAGATGGCCGCCGGCGGCGGTCACCAACGCTCGGCGATCACCGAAACCGCGGAAGCCAGCGTCGCGCGCGAGGCTGCGGAGGCGCATACACTTCTGGAAACCTATCGCGCCCAGATCGAGCAGTGCGAGAAGCTCAAGGTCGAACTCGACCTCATTCACGACGCCATCAACCGCACCAAGCGCGAAATCGCCGTGCTGCACGGCAAGAGTTTCGACGGCGCGGAAATGGCCAAGGTCAATGGCGAACTCGGCGCCGTGGTCGGCGGCACCGAAGAGGCCACCCAGCAGATTCTCGAAGCTACCGAGGCGATCGACCAGGCCGCCAGTGCGCTGTCCAAGAACATCTCGCCGGACCAGCAGAAGCTGCTCGCCGAAGAAATCCAGGAACGCGTGATCTCGATCTTCGAGGCCTGCAACTTCCAGGATCTCACCGGCCAGCGCATCAACAAGGTGATGACGACGATGAAGTTCATCGAAAATCACATCAACGCGATGATGGACATCTGGGGCGGCGTCGACGCAATCAAGGCCCACGCCACGCCGATCGTCGACACCCGCGAAGGCGACGCCAAGCTGCTCAACGGCCCGAAGCTGGACGGCGACGTCGGCCACGCCTCGCAGGACGACATCGACGCTTTGTTCGACTGAGATTTGCTCCCGCCGGGTGGCGACACCCGGCCGCGGCATCCGAAACGAAAAAACGCCGGCATCGCTGCCGGCGTTTTTTTGTGTTTCGTGTTTTTAGGCACCGTCATTCCGGGGCGCGAAGCGAACCCGGAATCTCGAGATTCCGGGTCTGGTGCTACGCACCATCCCGGAATGACGACCTTAGTAAATGACGAGCTATAGTAAATGAAATCTCACGCCCGCGGCGCGCAGCGCACATAGACCATGTTGCCGTAACGGACCGCGGCATCCTTGTCGATGAAGCGGGTGACCAGCACGCGGCCGTCGAACGACACGATCTCGCGGTCCTGCTCGCCAGGGGTCGGTCCGGGCGGGCCGATATAGTTCTTGCCGCTCGGGCTGCCCTTGAGGCGAAGTTCCTGCGGTGTCGCCTGGTCGGCCAGATGCATCACCACGCCGCCGGACTGCCCGGCGCCGATCACGTAAGGTTGCTTGCACTGTCCCTTCGCCGCGGCCTCGGTCCTGGCGCGATCGGCGGGATTCTGGAACGAGGCGAGGCCCCAGCGACCGACGATCTCGTCGGCGCGGATCGAAGCCGGCATTTCGGGGGCTGCCCCGGGCTCGACCGCCGCGGGCGACGAATTCGACGACAGCGACGGCAGGCTCATGCTGCCGCAGCCCGCGAGGAAAACCGTCAGCGCCGAGGCGATTGCCAGATTGGCAACCGTACGCGCATTACCTGACCTGATCATTGCACTCCCCCGACCAATCCTTAGCCGCCCATCCCGCGCAGCCAACCGTAAAACGCTTGCCGGAGCAATGACGTCCCTTTAACTACGCCACCATTCCGATTTGGTTTCTCAGGCAGCATCCTATATTGGCCTCACCAAGGCCTTAACCTTTTTCGGAGCCTGGCCTCCCCTCGGGCTCCCACCCGACTCCCCTTGGGGCCCCGTTGCTTGACAGGAACCGCGTCAAGCCATATTCCCCGGGCCACAATTAGCACTCAAATGCACCGATTGCTAAGGGGACCCGCCGTCCCGCCCGGGATGGGTTCGAACAACCGGCATTCCCGGCCATTTTCGATGGCAACCAGACCTGAAACCGCGCCTCCCAGAGGAATGAAGAGGAAACCTCATGTCGAAATCCAAATTCCGCCCGCTGCATGACCGCGTCGTGGTCAAGCGTATCGATGCCGAAGAGAAGACCAAGGGCGGCATCATCATTCCCGACAGCGCCAAGGAAAAGCCGTCGCAGGGCGAAGTCACCGCCGTCGGCCCCGGCGGCCGCGACGAGGCCGGCAAGCTGATCCCGATCGACCTCAAGGTCGGCGACCGCGTGCTGTTCGGCAAATGGTCGGGCACCGAGGTCAAGCTCGATGGCGACGAACTCCTGATCATGAAGGAGTCGGACATCATGGGCGTGCTGAGCTAAGACAAAATCTGAACGGCTGCGGCATCCACGCTGTCATGCCCGGACTTGATCCGGGCATCCATCCTTCTTCCGAAGATGATGGATTGCCGGGTCAAGCCCGGCAATGACGAGTGAGAGAGAGCGCGGCGACCAATTTCCCGATCATCAAGGAGTCTAAAATGGCTGCCAAAGACGTTAAATTTTCCGGAGACGCCCGCGATCGCATGCTGCGCGGCGTCGATATCCTCGCCAACGCGGTCAAGGTGACGCTCGGTCCGAAGGGCCGCAATGTCGTGATCGAAAAGAGTTTTGGTGCCCCGCGCATCACCAAGGACGGCGTCACCGTCGCCAAGGAAATCGAGCTCGAGGACAAGTTCGAGAACATGGGCGCGCAGATGCTGCGCGAAGTCGCCTCCAAGACCAAGCGCGAAGTCGCCTCCAAGACCAACGACACCGCCGGCGACGGCACCACGACGGCCACCGTGCTGGCGCAGGCGATCGTGCGCGAAGGCGCCAAGTCGGTCGCGGCCGGCATGAACCCGATGGACCTCAAGCGTGGCATCGACATCGCGGTGTCAGCCGTGATCAAGGACATCGAGAAGCGCGCCAAGCCGGTTGCGGCCTCGTCCGAGGTCGCCCAGGTCGGCACCATCTCGGCCAACGGCGATGCCGCCATCGGCAAGATGATCGCGCAGGCGATGCAGAAGGTCGGCAATGAAGGCGTCATCACGGTCGAGGAAAACAAGTCGCTCGATACCGAAGTCGACATCGTCGAGGGCATGAAGTTCGACCGCGGCTATCTGTCGCCCTACTTCGTCACCAATGCCGAGAAAATGACCGCCGAGCTCGAGGACGTCTACGTGCTGCTGCACGAGAAGAAGCTGTCCGGCCTGCAGGCGATGCTGCCGGTGCTGGAAGCCGTGGTGCAGTCCGGCCGTCCGCTCTTGATCATCGCCGAGGACGTCGAAGGCGAGGCGCTGGCCACCCTGGTGGTGAATCGTCTCCGTGGCGGCCTCAAGGTTGCCGCCGTCAAGGCGCCCGGCTTCGGCGATCGCCGCAAGGCGATGCTGGAAGACATCGCGATCCTGACCGGCGGTCAGCTGATCTCCGATGAACTCGGCATGAAGCTCGAAAGCGTCACCGTCAACATGCTCGGCCGCGCCGGCAAGGTGGTGATCGACAAGGAGAACACCACCATCGTCAAGGGCGCCGGCAAGAAAAAGGATATCGAGGGTCGCGTCCAGCAGATCAAGTCGCAGATCGAGGAAACCACCTCGGACTACGACCGCGAGAAGCTGCAGGAGCGCCTGGCCAAGCTCGCCGGCGGCGTCGCGATCATTCGCGTCGGCGGCGCGACCGAGATCGAGGTCAAGGAAAAGAAGGACCGCGTCGAGGACGCCCTCAACGCGACCCGCGCGGCCGTGCAGGAAGGCATCGTGCCGGGCGGCGGCGTGGCGCTGCTGCGCGCCAAGAAGGCGGTCGGCCGTATCCACAACGACAACTCCGACGTTCAGGCCGGTATCAATATCGTGCTGAAGGCGCTGGAAGCCCCGATCCGTCAGATCTCCGAGAATGCCGGCGTCGAAGGCTCGATCGTGGTCGGCAAGATCCTCGAGAACAAGTCCGAGACCTTCGGCTTCGATGCGCAGACCGAAACCTATGTCGACATGGTCGAGAAGGGCATCATCGACCCGGCCAAGGTGGTGCGCACCGCCCTGCAGGACGCCGCTTCGGTGGCCGGCCTCTTGGTGACGACCGAAGCCATGGTCGCCGAACTACCGAAGGAGCCGGCCCCGGCGATGCCCGGCGGCGGTGGCGGCGGCATGGGTGGAATGGGCGGCATGGGCTTCTAAGCCCTGGCATTCCCAATCCCATAAACAGATCGAAGGCCGCCTCCGGGCGGCCTTCTTTTTTGGCCAAGGGTTGAGAGGTTTGCTACTTACGGCCTACCGATTCTGTCGTTTCAGGGAATTTCATATGCGCGCGCTGATGCTTTGCCTGTTCGGTCTGGTGACGGCCTCCCCGGATCTCGCTTTCGCACAGATGAAACTCCCCGCCAAGACAGCGCCGGGCTCGACCGAGGTCCGGTATTTCACCTCGATCGACGGCTTGATGGACGGCAATGCAGACGTCGTCCTCAAGGAGACGCGCCAGGGCAAGACCGTCACCGCGGCCGTGCTCGACATCTGCTACCCGGCCGAGAAGGGTTCCGACCGCAAGGACCGCTTCGTCGCCAACCTCGCCATCAATGGCCAGAACCTGACCGGCACGACGCAGACCACCGGCGACAAAAAGCCGGTGACAATCAAACTGCTGCGCAAGCCCAGCGGCGACAATGTCGAATTCCGCGGCCAGATCACCATCGGCACGGCAGTGACCGAAGTGACCTCGACCGATAATTCCGACCTCAGCGAGAAGGAGTTTCTGGACAACCAGACCAGCGACGACGGCATCACGCCACAGCCCAAGGACTTTACCGAAGTCTCGCCGGAATCGGTCGGCGTGCGGGTGAAGCTGGACACAGCGCTTGATTACCTCAAGAGCCTCCGGGGCGAAGGCGTCGAGGTTGGCCTTAGCAGCCTTGCGATTACCTGCGACGCGATGCGCGCCGGTGAGCAGACCATCAACCTCACGGTCGATCCGGAGCGCGCCGCGGCGCTGATCGCCAAAACCAAATCGGCGCCGGGCGTGACGGCCGTGGGCTGGACCAGCGGCGCCGTCGAGATGGACCGTACGATCCGGTTTGCCGCCGCCGAATGGCGCGACAGCGACAAGATCAACAAAGACAAGATCGCATCCGCAATATCGGGCGTGCTGAGCAAGACGCTGGCGGCAAAGACGGCCGGCGCCGACTGGAACGCCAACACCGGAAAACTGAAACTGACCCTGAAGCGTCCGAGCCAGACCTATCCCGCGCTCGGTCTGACCGAGAGTCTCGAAATCACCGCGCTGGTGTCGCCGGACAAGCCGGGCGCATCGGATAAGCTGATGCTGTGGATCTCGAGCCCGGTCATATCAACCACGGATGACAGCACCGGTCCCAAGCTGAACCTGTCGGAAGAAGCGGCCGGCGACGAGGAAGGCGGCGATCCCAAGGACGACAACGGCTCCGTCAACGCGCTGGCCAAGGAATTCAAGGGACAGCGCTGGGACGCCGACAAGTCGGTCTGGAAGTAACCGCCCTCTTCCAGAACGATGCCGTAACCCGATAAGATGCCGTTTGTAACCCGGGGTGGAAATGGCGCGGCTTTCAAGGACGGACGGCAAAGCGAGCAAGGCCAAAGCCGGCAAGATAACGGCCCGCAAGGCGAAGCCCCGTAGTCCTGCAAAAGGCCGCACGACCGTCAAATCCACAACCACCCAGGCCAAGGCCAAAAGCGCCAAAACAAAACCGGCCAAGACGACGCGTCGCTCTACCCCGGCGGCCAAGTCGCGCGAGCCTGCTCGCATTTCCGATCTGGCCACCGAGTTGAAGGAAGTCCGTGCGCAGCAGGCTGCGACCGCCGAAATCCTGAAGGTCATCAACGCTTCGCCCGGCGATCTCACCCCGGTGTTCGAAACCATCCTGGAAAAGACTCATCATCTCTGTGATGTCGCGAGCGGCAGCCTTCAGCTTTATGAGGATGGCCATGTCCGATCGGTGGCAACGCGCGGCTTTAACGAACGCTGGAAACAATATCTCCGCCAAGGCTACACAATTGACGACACCAACCGGGAGGCTCTCGAAGCCGTTCTCCCCCGTCATGTCGCCGATATGCGCAAGACTCTGGATCGCTCTAGCAATGCGACCATGCGCGCCTTCGTCGAGATCGGTGGCTTTCGTACATTCCTCGGCCTGCCGTTGCTCAAGGACGGCAAAGCCATCGGCCGTATCGTGGCCGCCCGGGAAGAAATACGTCCGTTCACCAACCGGCAGATCGCGCTATTGCAGGGTTTCGCCGATCAAGCGGTGATCGCTATCGAAAATGCGCGGCTATTCAACGAGGTGCAGGCGCGCACCCACGACCTGAGCGAGTCCCTGCAGCAACAGACCGCGACCGCCGACGTGCTCAAGGTGATCAGCCGGTCGACATTCGATCTGCAAACCGTTCTGGAAACATTGATCAGGTCCGCGGTCGATCTGTGCGGAGCCAACCGAGGTTCGATTTTCCTGCGTGAAGGCGACGTGTTTCCGCTCAAGGCGGCTTCCCACACCACACCTGAATTTCTGCAATACTGGGCGGCGAATCCACCGCGGGCTGGCCGCGGCTCGGCAACCCATCGCGTCATCGCATCGGGGAAGGTCGAGACCATTCCCGATGTTCTCGAAGACCCGGAAATGGAAATGCCGCCCGGCGCGCTGGCCAGGATTCGCGCGACGCTGGGCGTGCCGATGCTGAGGGACAACAAGGTCGAAGGCGTGCTGGTACTGACGCGGCCCGAACCCGGCCTGTTCAGCAAAAGCCAGATCGATCTGGTACAGACCTTTGCCGACCAGGCCGTGATCGCAGTTGAGAACGTGCGGTTGTTCGACGAGACTCAAGCTCGCAGCAAGGAGCTCGCCGCTTCGCTCGACCACCTCCGCGCCGCGCAGGACCGCTTGGTGCAGACCGAGAAGCTGGCGTCCCTCGGTCAGCTCACCGCTGGGATCGCGCACGAGATCAAGAACCCGCTCAATTTCGTCAATAACTTTTCGTCGCTGTCGGCCGAACTGATCGACGAACTGGACGAGGCGCTGGCGCCGGCAGCACTTGGCCAGAAGACGCGCGACGAGGTCAGCGAATTGACGGCGATGCTGAAATCCAACCTCGAAAAGGTAGTCCAGCACGGCAAGCGGGCGGACTCCATCGTCAGGAACATGCTGCTGCATTCGCGCGAGGGTTCAGGCGAACACCGTGCCGCTGACATCAACGCCCTGGTCGAGGAGAGCCTTCCACGCGAACTCGACCCCGATGCCGGCGCGGCCGAACTGTATCCGCAGGAGATTACGCGGGCGCTGATCAACTTCATCACCAACGGCTTCTATGCGGCTACCCGGCGCAAGTCCGAGACCGCAGACGCGAACTTTGAACCCGCCCTGCGTGCGACCACGAAGAACCTCGGCCAGGCCGTGGAAATCCGCATCCGTGACAACGGCACCGGTATCCCGCCCGAAGTGAAGGAGAAGATGTTCAACCCCTTCTTCACCACCAAGCCGGCGGGCGAAGGCACCGGGCTCGGGCTTTCCATGAGCCATGACATCATCGTCAAACAACATGGTGGCCGGATCGACGTCGAGACCGAGCCGGGGGTCTATACCGAATTCATCATCACGCTGCCGCGCCATGCGGCGATATCGCCGGCTTGAGCCGCCCGCGCACCTGACCCATGCAACCACGCATTTGACATGCCGGCTCCCGGGCGGCAATGAACGGTTGCGATAAGTGCATGTGTTCACAAGGATTTCGGCCCGAATGGCGCGTTATGATGTCGTAGTGATCGGCGCCGGCCTCGGCGGCCTGACGGCCGGTGCGATCCTGGCGCGGGAGGGGCGCAAGGTGCTCGTGATCGAGCGCAGCAATTCGGTCGGGGGTGCTGCGTCGAGCTACAAATCCGGCGA
>WNFM01090341.1_pt1 | contig 19452 bp, 16 predicted proteins | sample 5400271 | NCBI WGS metagenome assembly WNFM01 (sample SAMN13153352, study PRJNA577476) | soil metagenome | isolation source: 60 cm saprolite on Douglas fir-dominated hillslope | place: USA:California | collected 2013-09-17 | reverse complement strand
GCCGCGCCAGCGGCAGCGGCGGGTCGGACCGGCTGGCCAGCACCAGCCGCAGCCCCGGCGGCAGGTGCTCCAGCAGGAACAACAGCGACCCATGGACCGGCTGGGAGTCGATCACGTGGTAGTCATCGAGGACCAGCAGCACCTCGTCCTCACCGGGCCGGTCGGCCAGCGCGTTGATCAGCGCCGTCACCAGCCCGTCGAACGAGGACGGCGCGAACGGGCCCAGCACAGGCCCGGCCACCTCGCCTATCCCCGGGCGGACCTGGCCCACCGCCGCGACCGCGTAGCGCCAGAACCGCGCCGGGTCGTTGTCACCCGCGTCCGCGCCGGGCCCAGTCGGCCAGCAGCACTGTCTTGCCGGACCCGGCCGGGGCGCAGACCACGACCAGCCCGCGCGCCAGCCCCTCCTCCAGCCGGTCGGCGAGGCGTGGCCGGGACACCAAGCCCGGCCGCGGCCGGGGCACGTAAAGCTTGGTAGCCAGCAAACCATCCTGCCCGGACACGACAACCCCCCGTAGGGGCCGCCGCAGGCGGCTCAGAAATCGGCGGCCCACCCCTCAGCGCGTCCAGCGATGGCCAGCGTCGCCGCTGGGTACGGTCAGTGTAACCGCTGGTGGCAGCCCGGCCCAGCGGCATGTCGGCCAGATTGCACCTTCGTACCAGTGGGCCGACGCCAAAGATTCCACCTGGCAGGTACACCTTCGGGTGACGCCCAGCCGGGCGGCCGGTCGTAGCGTGGCGGGAGTTGGCGGTGACCCCCTCGGCCCTCCTCACCGGTCGGCCCGGCGGCGGTGGCACCCCCCCTGCCGCCGGGTCGGCCAACAGACCCACCCCGCACGGCCTTCGCGATCATCAAAGTCGTCCTGTCGTGCGCCGCCGCGGAGGTTTACGGGCCTGGCGGCAGGTAGTGCTCCAGAAGGTCGTTGCGGAACTTGCCGGCCGGGTCGCAGCCGTGCATAAGCCGCCGGAAGTCGCCCAGCCGCGGGTACAGCCGGCCCAGGGTCTCCGGGCTGATGCCGAACAGCTTGCTCCAGTGCGGCCTGGCGTGCAGCGGTGCCAGCCGCTCCTCCACCTGGGCCAGGACCGGGGCGACGGCCGGCCAGTCGTTGATCCAGGTGAAATGGAAGGCGACCGAGTCGCGCCGGTAGCTCGGGCTCAGCCACAGGTCATCCGGCGCGATGGTGCGGATCTCCGCGATGTGCGTCACGGGGGCGAGCCGGCCGGCGATCTGGTCCAGCGCCTGCAGGGCGTCGATCGCGCCCGCCCGCGGCAGCAGGTACTCCGACTGCAGCTCGTCGCCGGAGCTGGGGACGAACTCGAGCCTGAAGTGCGGCAGCCGTTCGTGCCAGGGCCCGGGCACTCCGAGCTGCTCGGTGCAGTAGGACGCGGGCATGCCGGGCACCGGATTGCGGGGGCCATCGGCCAGGCGGCCGCCCATCCAGCGCGGCTCCGGCGCCGGTGAGTCCACGGCGTCCGCGCGGCGCTTCAGCCAGGCCTGCCGGATCCGGGGGCTGCGCCAGTCGGTGAACAGGCTCACGCTGTACGCGCTGGAGGCGATCTCGTCGAAGTGCTCGGCCACCTGCTCGTACGGCATGCCCTCGTAGACGTACTGCCGGACGTTGAAGGCGGGCACCGTGTCGAGCGTCAGCCTGGTGACGATGCCGAGCGCGCCAAGCCCCACGACCGTCCCGCAGAACCGGCCGGGATCGGCGTCCCGGCTCACCGTCACGAGGTCGCCGTCCGCGGTGACTAGCTCCAGGCCCGACACCGCCGTCGCGAGGTTGCCATTGGTGTCGCCGGAGCCGTGAGTCCCGGTGGTGCATGCGCCGGCGACCGATATGTGCGGCAGTGACCCGAGGTTGCGTAGCGCGCGTCCCGCCTGGTTCAGTGCCGTGGCCACCTCGCCGTACCGCAGGCCCGCGCTGATCGTGACGGCCGCGTTCGGCGTGTCGACCTCGATCAGGCGGGGCAGGCCCGCCACGGAGACGAGATCACCCGGAGAGTCCGCCAGGCGATTGAACGAGTGCCCCGTGCCCAGGGCCCGGACCCGCCTGCTCCGGGCCACCAGGTGCTGCAGCTCCGGGACCGACGCGGGCCGGTGGAAGCGCTCGGCGCCGAACGTGACATTGCCGGCCCAGTTCGTTCGCTTCCCGGTCAACTCTTTGTTACCCTCCAGGCCGAAGCCAGACCGGCCGAAGCTTACCGGCCAGGCACGATCCAGAACGGGACGCGGGCGGCGCCGGTCATGGTTCAGTAAGCGTGACACCGCGACACATTGGCCAGCGGCACCGGGCCGGAGGGAGGCATCAGGTCAGTTGCAGACAGCCGACAGTTTCGTGCGCCGCGCCCTGCCCTGGGATCTCGAGCCGGCCGACGTGCTGCGGCTAGTCCGGGACGACGCGCATCCGGTCGCGCTGGTCGGTGCGTGGGCCGCGGGCGGCGCCGTGATCGGCTCCGAGCCGCACCTCACGCGGAGCCCGCCTCAGTGCCTGGGTGACGTGCTCGACTCGCCGTCTCCCGGGGCCGCCCGCGGCGCCCGCGCTCTGGACGGCGACTCGGCACCGTGGCCCGAGCCGTCCGGGGAGAGCGCCGACGCGGCCTTCGGCGGCGGCTGGATCGGGTACCTGGGCTACGGGCTCGCCGGCGACCTCATGGACATGCCCCCGGCCCCGGGCGGCCCGCGGCAGCTGCCGGCCTGGTGGTTCGGCTTCTACGATCACGTGCTGCGCCAGGACGGGACGTCCGGCCGGTGGTTCTTCGAGGCGCTGTGGACGCCGGGCCGAGAGGACGCGCTGGAGCGCCGGTTCGGCGAGCTGATCGGCCGGGCGCGCTCGATACCGGAACCCCGCGGCTATGCCTGCGGCGACTTCGGGCTGGTGCCCTCGGCGGGCGAGCACCGCAAGGCCGTCCGGCGCGCCGTCGAGCTCATCCAGCAGGGTGACATCTTCCAGGCGAACATCTGCCTGCGGCTTGAGGCCGGATTCCGCGGCGATCCGCTGGACCTGTTCTGCCGGGGCGTCTCGCGGCTGCACCCCCCGTACGCAGCGTTCGTGCGCCTCCCGGGAGGAGATCTGGCCAGCCTGTCGCCGGAGCTGTTCCTGCGCCGGAGCGGGCGGACCGCGGCGTCCAGGCCGATCAAGGGCACGCGCCGCCGGTCGTCGCTCGAGAGCCGGGCCCGGGCGCAGCGCCGCGAGCTTGAGCACTCGGCCAAGGATGGGGCCGAGAACGTGATGATCGTCGACCTCGTGCGCAACGACCTCAGCCGGGCTTGCGTGCCCGGCAGCGTGCAGGTCCCGCGGCTGCTACAGGCCGAGGCTCACCCGGGGGTGTGGCACCTGGTGTCAGACGTGAGCGGCACGCTCGGCCCGGATTCCGGCGACGGTGACCTGGTCCGCGCCGCCTTTCCGCCCGGGTCGGTGACCGGCGCGCCGAAGATGCGGGCGATGGAGATCATCCACGAGCTGGAGGCGACGCCACGGGAGGTCTATACCGGCGCCGTGGGATATCGCAGCCCGGTGGCCGGACTCGAGCTGAACGTCGCCATCCGGACCTTCGAATTCTGCGGTGACCGCGTCTGGCTGGGCGCCGGCGGCGGTATCGTCGCGGACTCGCGGGATGACGACGAGTACTCCGAATGCCTGCTCAAGGCCGCTCCCCTGATCCGCGCGGTGGGCGCCCGCCTGGCCGGTGAGCCCGGCGCCCGCGCGGCCGCGGCGCCGTCCCGGATCGGCGCGCCCCCGATCGGCGCGCCCCCGATCGGCGCGGCCCCGATCGGCGCGGCCCCGATCGGCGCGGCCCCGATCGACGCCCCCCGGATCGATGATGCCCGGACGACCCTGCGGGCGCGACCCGCGGCGCCGGCGGGCCTCCCGGCGCGGGCGGGCCTCCCCGCGTGGACTGGGTCCGCGGCGCCGGGCGCCGCGAAGAAGGGCGCCGCGAAGAGGGGCGCCGTGCGTCGACCAGCCCGGCCGTCCATCGTAATGGTCGATAATTACGACTCGTTCACGTACAACCTCGTGCACATGCTCGTCTGCGAGGGCTGCCAGGTGGAAGTCGTCCGCAACGACGAGGTGTCCGCGGCGCAGGTGGCGGCGTTCGGCCCGGCGGGCATCGTGATCTCCCCCGGACCGTGCGGCCCGGCTGACGCCGGCATCAGCGTGGACGTGGTCCGCGCCTGCGGCAGCACGACCCCGCTGCTGGGCGTATGCCTGGGCCATCAGGCGGTCGCCGCGGCGTTCGGAGCCAGGATCGTCCGCGCCCCGCGGCCTGTTCACGGGCGGACCTCCGCCATCGTGCACGACGGCCGGGCCCTGTTCTCCGGGGTGCCGCAGCGGTTCGAGGCCACCCGCTACCACTCCCTGATGGTGGACACCGAATCGCTGCCCGTTTCCCTCCGCGTGACGGCCCGGACGCTGGACGGGCTCCCGATGGCCCTGCGCCACGCGGCTCAGCCGATCGAGGGCATGCAGTTTCACCCCGAGTCCATCCTCACCACGCACGGCACGACGATCATGCGGAACTTCGTTCAGGCGGTTGGTCGGTGGCGCCGAGATTCCAGCACGACCGAACCTCGCCCCGCTGCGCGCCCGTGACTGGCGCTGCCTATGGGCCCGCCACAATGCCCGGACGTGGCCCAGGGCTCGGGCGAGACGACGGGCCGGTACGGTAAGTTGGACTGACGTGGCCAGGTTGCGGCGAAAGGCGCGGCGCGCGTCCGCCAACGGCGCGCCGAGGGTTGTCGTCGTCGGCATGGGGTTCGCCGGGCTCGCTACGGTCAAGAGGCTGGGCCGCGCGGGCATGCAGGTCACGCTGGTTGACCGCAATATCTACAGCACGTTCCAGCCCTTGCTCTACCAGGTGGCCACCGGGGGCCTGAACCCGAGTGACGTGGCTTACCCGCTCAGAGGCTTCGCGCACCGGTACGGGGCCCGCTTTCAGCATGGCGAGCTCGCGCACATCGATGACGCGGCGAGGAAGATCACGCTGAGTCTCGGCGAGGAAATCGAGTACGACTATCTCGTCCTGGCCACCGGAGTTACCGCGGCCTATTACGGGGTCACCGGGGCGGACAAGCACAGCCTCGCCATGTACACGCGGCGCGACGCTGTTGCGCTGCGCGATCACATTATGGCCTGGCTGGAGCGGCTCAGCGGGGAGGACCGGGGACGAAATCTGGCGATCACCATCGTGGGCGGCGGCGCGACCGGGGTGGAGCTGGCCGGGACCCTGGCCGAGCTCCGCAACATCGCGCTCGCCACCGCGTACCCCGAGATCGACCGCTCGCGGCTGCAGATCAGGCTGGTCGAGCAGGCTCCGGCCCTGCTGGCGCCGTACACCCCGTCGCTGCGCGAGTACGCCCACCGGCAGCTGCTCGCCCGCGGGGTCGATGTCCGGCTGGACGCGGCGATCCAAGAGATCACCGCCGACCACGTGGTGCTCGCGGGCGGTGAGCACCTGCCCAGCGACGTCACCGTGTGGGCCGCCGGGGTCACCGCGCCCGACTTCCTCGGCGGCTGGGGCCTGCCCCAGGGCCGCGGCGGCCGCATCCAGGTGGGGCCGGACCTGCGGGTCACCGGGCACGACCGGGTCTTCGCCATCGGCGACATCGCGCTGACCGAGGGCGAGCCGATCGCGCAGCTCGCCTCGCCGGCGCTGCAGATGGGCCGGTTCGCGGCCAGGCAGATCGCCAGGCTCGCCGCCGCGAAGCCGACGGCCCGGTTCGAGTATCACGACAAAGGGATCATGGCGACGATCGGGCGCCGCTCCGCGGTCGTGGAACTCCGCTACGGGATCCGTATCCGTGGCACGCTCGCCTGGTTCGCCTGGCTCGGGCTGCACCTGGTGGAGCTGCTCGGCAGCCGGAACCGGATCTCCACGCTGATCAACCTGGCCTACCGCTATCTCAGCTGGGGACGGGGCGGAGGGTTCCTCGTGGACAGCGACCCGCCGCCCGACTGATCCGGGCCGGAAGGCCAGGCCCGCGCTACTGGTACTGGTGCCAGTGCCAGTAGGGGCCCTGACCGGACTGCCACTGGCGGCGCCAGTGCCGGCGGAACCGGGCTGCGGCGAAGATCCCGGCCACGCAGGCCACCAGCCAGAGCATCAGGACGAGCTGGAAGAACGCGAAGAACAGCCACCCCGCGCCCGGGATGACCAGCGCGGCGAACAGCGCGAGCAGCGCCAGCGGCAAGACCCGCGGCCCCCGGCGGATGACGGCGCCCCGCCGCGCGGCCCAGGGCGGAAACTGCGGGGCCTGCGACGGCACCGGCGCGGGCTCGGGGAGGTCGGCCATGATATGGCGCAGGTCCCCGACGGTCTTCGCGCCGAGCGCCGCCGAGATCCGCTCGTCCAGCTCTTCGGAGGAGAGCCGGCCCTCGGCGAAGTGCTCACGCAACCGGTCCGTCACGCGCTCCCGGTCGGCGTCTGAGATCCGGATACGATCGTCCATTGTCGTGCCGCCTTATCTATGCGTCCTGGTCATGCTGGTCTGGGTCGTCCGCGTCGGCGGCGTCGTCGGCGAAGCAGCTGTTCCGCCGCCCTGACCTGCTCGGGCGTGCCGGCGTGGGCGATCTGCACGATCCCGCCGCCGAGCCGCGCCGCCTCGGCGAACAGGCCCGGCACCTGCCACGCCTCCTGCTGGGCTGACGACTCCCAGGCACCGCGGGCCATCTCGGGGTTCTGCTCCACGTACTGGCGGCCAGCCTCGGTCAGGCGGAACGTGCGCCGCCCGCCTGATTCCTCGCCCTCGATCAGGCCCTCGTCGGCGAGCTGGGACAGCGCGGGGTATACCGCGCCGGGACTCGGCCGCCAGGCCCCGCCGCTGCGCTCCTCGATCTCGGACATGATCTGGTAGCCGTTGCGCGGGCCTTCCCGCAGCAAGGCCAAGATCGCGGCCCGCACGTCGCCGCGGCCGGCCTTCGGGCCCCGCGCCGGGCCTGGCGCACCGGGCGGTCCCGGCCACCAGCCGCCCCCCGGGCCGCCGAAGCCGCCGCCCCAGTGCCCCGGGCCTGGCCGGCCACCGCGGCCCCGCTCCCAAGGCCCGCCATGCCAGTGGCCGCCCGACATGGCCTTGACGCCGCGCCGGACCTGGCCGAGCAGGTCGCTCCCACATCTGAACATCTCGAACAGGCCGGCGTCGATGTCTCCCGCGCCCCAGGCCGCTGCCGCCATCATCTGTCCCCGCCCGCCTTTCACGATACGATCACGATATATCGACAGCCTACGACCGGTCTCAGGCAGGGTCAAGTTATAACTCGATGAGGCGTCCGGCTCCCACGGCCGATGCGGCCGGGTGAGGGCATCCCACTGAGTAAGTGATGTGGCTGACGGGCGACGGAGGCCCCGCTACGGGTCCGGGGCCGGCCGGGAGGATCAGGGGTGGTAGGGATCGGGCAGGTCGCTAGTCAGAGTCAGCTGCGCGAGGCCCTCGGGTTCGATGAGCTCCGGCTGCGGCGGTGTGCGTGTGCCGGTGCCGAGCTCCAGTGACACGATCCCGCACACCTTTTCTCCGAACGTCGGCTGCACCTGGTCAGGAAGAACCGCCCAGGTGGTGGGAGCCCACAGGTGATCGGTGCCGTCGAGGTGCAGCAGACGGTACTGGTGCACGTGGCCGCTGATGACGAGCGCAGGCTCGAGCAACTCCGCGAGACGGGCGCGGCCGGGCGGCGGCAGGAACCGGTAGGGGGGCGAGCTGGCCATCTCGGTCTCGGGCGCGGCCACGGGCTTGTGCGTGATGAGCGCGATCCGCCGGTTCTCGCTGCGCTGGCTGGCCTGCTCCTCAAGCCAGGTCCACTGTCTGGTCTCGGCCTCCAGTCCAGATCCGAGGAGCTGCGCGTTGATCGCCAGCAGGGTCCAGCCGTCCATGGCCAGCGACCAGTGGTCCACGCCGATGACGTCGAGCCACCGCTGCTGCCGGTCGGCGTCCACGGCAGAGCGATCTGGCGCGCCGGGCCACGGGTTGTCTCCGATGTCGTGGTTGCCAGGCACGGCGTGCCAGGCCACCGGCAGGCGGTCGAGCTGCCGGCGGCCATGAAGCAGGTCGTCCGGGTTATGTGCGCCGTCGAGGGTAAGGTCGCCGAGGTGGATGACGACGTCAGGGGCGGCGGCGCCGACGTCCCGGACCACGGCTTCCCAGTTCGCCTCCGCCTCCGGCGCGGCCGGCGAGAGGTGAGTGTCCGACACCAGGATCACCCGCACTGCGGTCACGCCTGAACCGTACCGGCCAGGCCGTGACCTGACGCGCAGGGATATGGCCTGTCCACGAGAGATTCACCCCCAGTTCGTCCTGCTCTGTCCAGGCTGCGGGTTACCGCTGCCCGGCTCGCTGCGCGGACAGCAGCGGTATCGCGGCGATCTTCTCCTCGGTCAGGTCGTCCCAGCGGATGCCGGCGGTCGGCCGTGGCCGGTGCCGGGGGCGGCGGTCGATGACCCGCTCGGGCGTGATGATGAGGTCCACCGGCACGTCGTGGGCGGTCACCGGGATCGTGCCGGCCGCGCGGACCTGGAGCTCGTGCACGGTCGTGACACAGATCGTGTGCGGTCCGATCAGGCCCGCCGCAGTGGCCAGCGCGAATTCCAGGTCGGCGAACCCGCCGCCCTTGCCCAGCCGGGCCCCGTCCTCCCCGGCCGCGACGCAGCCCATCACCACCAGGTCCACCGGGGACAGTTCCGCCAGCGTGACCCGCCGGGCAGAGCGCGAGGCCCCGCTGATTGAGGCCGCCCTGCGCGGCGCCTCGCTCAGGTGAGCGGGATCCAGCGCGAAGAAAGGCTCCGGCCCGGCCAGGCGGGGGACGGCCATGTACACGGTCTTGCCGTCCTCCAGCGCACGCTGGCGCACCGGCAGCTGCGCGGAGTCCGGGTTGGCCTTCACGGTGGCGGCCGCCTGCCACGCCGGCGTGCCGCGAAGCCGCTCGGCGGCTGCCTCGGCGCCGGTGAAATTCGGGATGCGCCCGGCTGCACCGGGAAACCGGGCTACCCGCGCCGCGCGCATCGCCAACCACACCTCCTGCCGGAGGGCAGCCTTCGCGGCCAGCACCTCGGCCGGGCCGCCCGCATCACGATCATGACGCGGCGCGGGACGGGGCATGCCCCCATCCTGCCCGCACGCCCCGGGCCGCAGAAACCCGGCGCCCGCCAGCATTCCTGGAGGACTGGCGGACCGGGGCGTTATGTAGGTTCAGGGACAAGCAGCGAGCGGATCGCGTCATCTCGGGCGGCACCGGAGCGGCCCGGCGGCGGTGGCCTGATCCGGAGTAAGGACGGATGTCATGTCAGCAACCGGGTCGGCGGTCAGCGCGATGCGGCAGACGATGGACGGCCAGGCCGAGGCGCTGGCCGGGATCTTGGCGGACGAGGCGCCTGCTATTGCAGTGGCGGAGCGGCTGCGCGGTCGCCGCGTGCTGGCGATCGGCACCGGAACCAGCTGGCATGCGGCCAGCCAGGCCGCCACGCTGCTCCGCGCGGCCGGGCTGGACGCCTGCGCCGCGCAGTCTGCCGACGCCGCTGTGGACGGCCCGCTGCCCGGCGAGGGCGGCGCGTTGCTGGCCTTCACCCACACGGGCGCCAAGCGGTACACAGCTCAGGCTGCGCGGCGCGCCCGGTCGAGGGGCGCTCTGGTCATCCAGGTCTCCGGGGTAGGCGTCGAGGGCGCGGACCTGGTGACGGTGCAGCGGGAACGCTCTTCGGCCTACACGGCCAGCCATCTCGGGGCGCTGTTGCGCGCGGCGCAGCTGGCGCGGGCGCTGGGCGCGGATCTCGCCGGGCTGGGGGAGGTCCCCGCGGCCGTCGACGATGCCTACCGCACACCGCAGGACGATCACCAGGCGCCGCCCGCGCGGCTGATCGAGTTCATCGGCGGCGGTATCAACCAGTGGACCGCCGCCGAGGGAGCGCTGAAGATCCGCGAGGCAGCCTACGTGGCCAGCGAGGGCCTGGGGGTGGAGCAGTTCCTGCACGGGCCCTCGGTGGCCCTGGGCGAGCATGACCGGCTCGTCTGCCTGGACGGCGGCGGACCCTGGTCGGCGAGGATCGCCGAAGTGGCGCGGGCCGCCGAGGAGTCGGGCGTCCCGGGGACCCGTCTGGCCCATGATCGGCTGGGCGAGCTCCTGTCGATCTTCCCGCTGACCGTGGCCGTGCAGCGGATCGCGCTGGAGGCCGCCGAGACGCTCGGTGTCAACCCCGACACCTTCGGGCTGGATCGGCCGGGCCACCAGGCCTGGGATCGCCTCGAGCTGTGAGCGTGCCCCCAAACGTCGGCGGCCGGGCTGAGCTTCCCGGCGCCCGCCGGCCTAGGGTTGAGGGTGGAAGAAGGCCGTGATGGGCCGGGGCCGACGAGATGCGTCGGCTGACGAGCTCGTTGCCCTCGAGGGCGCTGGCGACCGCCAGCAGGTGCAGCGAGGACGTGAAGGATGCGCGGGCATGAGCACAAGCACGGCCGGCCGCCGCCATCGGGTGACAGCGCGGCCGGCCCGGCGACCGCGCGGCCTGGCGCGGCGGCGCGCACCGCTGACCGGCCGTGTGCCGAATGCCTGGATCCCTCACTCGCGGTCGCCAAGCCCGCCTGGCGCCTCTCCCGCCCGGTCGCATTCTGGCTGATTGCTTACGCGTTCGCGGTCACGATGCTCGGCACGACCCTGCCGACTCCGCTGTACGTGATCTACCAGGCACAATGGCATTTCTCCACGAGCCTGATAACGCTGATCTTCGCCACGTACGCGGTCGGCGTGCTCGCCGCGCTACTGGCCGCCGGGCGCTCGTCCGACCAGGCCGGCCGGCGTCCCGTGCTGGCGGCAGCGATCGGGCTGAGCATCGCCAGCGCGGCGACCTTCATCCTCGCGCCCAGCGTCGGCTGGCTGTTCGCCGGGCGGGCGCTCTCTGGCCTGTCAGCCGGGCTGATGACGGGCACGGCCACCGCCGCGCTGACCGAGACGGCGCGGCCCGGCTCAGGACGCCGCGCGTCACTGGTCTCGACGACGGCCAACATAGGCGGCCTCGGTCTCGGCCCGCTGCTCGCCGGGCTGCTAGCCCAGTACGCTCCCCGGCCGACGGTGCTGCCCTACCTGGTCCAGCTCGGGCTTGTGGCAGTCGCCGGGCTCGGCCTGCTTGCCGTGCCGGAGACGGTCAGCGAGCGCTCTGCGCTGTCGCTCAGGTTCCGCGGCTTCGGCATGCCGCAGGCAGGCCGGGCCGAGTTCATCGCGGCCGGCTTCGCTGGCTTCGCCGCGTTCTCCCTGCTCGGGCTGTTCAGCGCGCTTGCCCCGACGTTCCTCAGCGGCGTTCTGCACGACACCAGTCACGCGGTCGCGGGCGCGGTGGTCTTCCTCGCCTTTGCCGTCGCCGCCTGTACCCAGCTGGCCGGGTCCCGGCTGCCGAGCCGGCCGGTGATGCTGGCCGGGCTGGCGGTGTTCCTGGCGGCGCTCGGCCTGATCGTCGCCGGGCTCGCCGCCGCCTCGATGCCGCTCTTCCTGGCCGGCACCGTGGTCAGCGGAGTAGCGGTCGGGGCCGTCTTCATGGGCAGCCTGGCCGTGGCGAACCGGCTCGCCCCAGCGGAGACCCGCAGCCAGGTCATTTCCACCTACTTCGTGTTCGCCTACGTCGGCCTGACCGTGCCCGTCATCGCGGTCGGATTCGGCTCCCAGGCGTTCGGCGACTTCCGCGCCACCCTCGGCTGCGCCGTGGCCCTGGCAGCGATCGCGCTGGCGTCGATGGCCATCATCCGGCGGTCGGCGGCATGAGTCGCCCGGCGTCCGTCACGATTGGTTAATGCATCGATACGGTGGGTAGTTGTAGCCACGGCACACCGGTTCTACGACCGCACCGTTGACCCTGTGCCCGCCTAGCGATCACCGGCCCAGAAACGGATGCCACGCACGATGCCCGCCAGCCGGCCAGCCGCGGCCGGGGTAACCACCCCCGACACGAAGCTGGCCCGTGATGCCACCGAGCTGGTGCGCGAGTCCGTCACCGAGCTGGTCTACCACCATTCCCGGCGGGTCTTCTGGTTCGGCAGCCTGCAGGGCCGCAACCGGGGGCTCAGCTTCGACCCCGAGCTGCTGTACATCGGGGCGATGTTCCACGACCTCGGCCTGAACGAGCAGTTCCGCCACAGCGGCCGGCGCTTCGAGGTGGACAGCGCCGACGAAGCCCGCCGCTTCCTGCAGGGCCACGGCGTGCCCGAGGACAGCATCCGCAGGGTCTGGACCGCCATCGCCCTGCACACCACGCCCGGTATCCCGCAGTTCATGGAACCCGAGGTCGCCCTGGTCACCGCGGGGGTCGAATACGACGTGCTCGGCATCGGGTACCACGACATCAGCGATGCCGACCGGGCCGAGATTACCGCCCTGCACCCGCGCCCGGACTTCAAGCGCAGCATCCTGCGGGCGTTCACCGAAGGCATCGCGCCCAGGCCGGAAACGACGTTCGGCAACGTGAAAGCGGACGTCCTGGAGCGATTCGTCCCCGGCTACCAGCGCGCCAACTTCGTGGACATCATCGAGAACTCGGACTGGCCGGAGTAGCCGATGGGCGCACGCAGGTGGATTGGTTCATGGCCGGTGTACCGTCAGCTGACCGGCACGGACCGGCTGAGCCTGGGCGCGGCGGTCAAGAGCAAGCGCAGCGAGGGGCTTGAGCCGCGGACCCGCCGCGCCGACCAGGTAGTCAAGTCGGTCTGCCCTTACTGCGCGGTGGGCTGCGGCCAGGATGTCTATGTCTCCGGCGGCCGGGTCACGCAGATTGAGGGCGACCCCGACTCGCCGGTCAGCCGGGGCAGGCTGTGCCCGAAGGGATCGGCGAGCCTGCAGCTGACCACCGGGGACGCCCGCCAGTACCGGGTGAGGTACCGGCGGCCGTTCGGCACCGACTGGGAGGACCTGGACCTGGACACGGCGATGGACATGATCGCCGAACGCGTCATCTCGGCGCGGCGGTCCGGCTGGCAGTGGCAGGTCGACGGAGTTCGCCCCCGCCGCACGCTTGGTTTCGCGAGCCTGGGCGGGGCCACCCTGGACAACGAGGAAAACTACCTGATCAAGAAGTTGTTCACCGCGCTGGGCGCGATCCAGATCGAGAACCAGGCCCGGATTTGACACTCCGCTACCGTCCCCGGTCTGGGGACCAGCTTCGGCCGCGGCGGGGCCACCAACTTCCCGCGTGACCTGGTCAACTCCGACTGCATCCTGATCGAGGGCTCGAACATGGCCGAGTGCCATCCGGTCGCCTTCCAGTGGGTGACGGAGGCCAGGGCCCGCGGCGCCACGGTCATCCATGTCGATCCGCGGTTCACCCGGACCAGCGCTGTCTGCGACCTGTACGTGCCGATCCGGGCCGGAGCGGACATCGCGTTCGTCGGCGGCCTGATCAACTACGTGCTGCGCAACGAGAAGTACTTCAGGGAATACGTCCTGGCCTACACGAACGCGGCCGCGATCCTGACCGAGGACTACGCCGACACCGATGATCTCGACGGGGTGTTCTCCGGCCTGAACCGCGAGCACCGGTACTACGACTTCGATACCTGGCGCTACCAGGGGGAGGAGGAAGTAAAGCCCGCCAGCGGCGAGCGCGAGGATCCCGATGCGCAGCTGCGCATCCGGCGGCAGCTCCGGCAAGCAGGACGAGGCGAGGCGCAGGGCTCCGGCGGCGCCGGGGCCTACCCCACCCCGGATACCGACGAGACGCTGCAGCATCCGCGGTGCGTGTTCCAGGTGCTGAAACGGCACTTCGCCCGCTATACCCCGGAGATGGTCGAGCAGGTCTCCGGGGTGCCCCAGGACCTGTTCGCCAAGGTGTGCCGGCTCGTCGCTGACAACTCCGGTCGCGACCGCACGACCGCGTTCGTCTACAGCCTGGGCTGGACCCAGCACACCGTGGGCGTGCAGTACATCCGGACCGCCGCGATCCTGCAGGCGCTGCTCGGCAACGTGGGCCGCCCCGGCGGGGGCGTCCTGGCCCTGCGCGGGCACGCCTCCATTCAGGGGTCCACCGACATTCCTACCCTGTTTGACCTGCTGCCGGGCTACCTGCCCATGCCGTTCGCCCACGGGAACTCTGATCTTGACGCCTACGTGCAGGCCGAATCCGTGCAGAAGGGGTTCTGGGCGAACACGCGCGGGTACCTGGTCAGCCTCCTGAAGGCGTGGTGGGGTGAGGCCGCGACGGGAGAGAACGACTTCTGCTATGACTACCTGCCGCGGCTGACCGGCAGCCACAGCACCTACGACACGGTCATCGCGCAGACCCAGGGGGTCTGCAAGGGCTACTTCCTGTTCGGGCAGAACCCGGCGGTCGGCTCGGCCAACGCCCGGCTGCAGCGGCTGGGCCTGGCCAGCCTGGACTGGCTGGTGGTCCGCGACCTCGTCATGATCGAGAGCGCCACCTGGTGGAAGGACGGCCCGGAGACCGAGACCGGTGAGCTGCACACCCGGCAGAACGGCACCGAGGTGTTCTTCCTGCCCGCGGCCGCGCACACCGAGAAGTCCGGCAGCTTCACCAACACCCAGCGGCTGCTGCAGTGGCACCACCAGGCCGTCCAGCCGGCCGGCGACGCGCGCAGCGACCTGTGGTTCACCTACCACCTCGGGCGCCGCATCCGGGAGAAGCTGGCTGGCTCCGCCGACGAGGCCGACCGGCCGGTCCTGGATCTCACCTGGGCCTACCCGACGCAGGGACCGCTGGACGAGCCGGACGCTGACGCGGTCCTGGCCGAGATCAACGGCCGGGACGCCAGCGGCAAGCCGCTGTCCGCTTACACCCAGCTCGCCGACGACGGCTCGACAGCGTGCGGCTGCTGGATCTACTGCGGCGTCCGCGCCGGCGGCGTCAACCAGGCCGCGCGGCGCACGCCGTGGCGGCAGCAGAACTGGGTGGCGCCGGACTGGGGCTGGGCCTGGCCGGCCAACCGGCGGGTGCTCTACAACCGGGCGTCGGCCGACCCGGACGGCCGGCCCTGGAGCGAGCGCAAGGCGCTGATGTGGTGGGACGAAACCCGCCGGCGGTGGGCCGGGGACGACGTGCCGGATTTCGTCGCCGACCGGCCCCCGTCCTACCGGCCGCCCCAGGGAGCAACCGGCGTGGACGCCATTTCCGGCACGGATCCGTTCATCATGCAGGGCGACGGCAAGGCCTGGCTGTTCGCCCCGGCGGGCCTGGTGGACGGCCCGCTGCCCGTGCACTACGAGCCGCAGGAATCCCCGTTCCGCAACCTTCTCTACGGCCAGCAGCACAACCCGGTCCGGCAGATCCTCCGGCACCGCGAGAACCGGTACCAGCCGAGCGGCGACCAGCCCGGATCCGAGGTGTTCCCCTACGTGACCACGACCTACCGGCTGACCGAGCATCACACCGCCGGCGGCATGTCCCGGTTCCTGCCCTACCTGTCCGAGCTGCAGCCCGCGTTCTTCTGCGAGATCTCACCGCAGCTCGCCGCCGAGCGCGGCCTGGAGCATCTCGGCTGGGCCACGATCATCACCTCGCGTAACGCGATCGAGGCCCGGGTGCTGGTCACCGAGCGGATCCGGCCGCTGCGGGTGCAGGGCCGGATGCTGCACCAGGTGGGGCTGCCCTGGCACTGGGGGCCGAACGGTTACACCGCCGGGGATGCCGCCAACGAACTGGCCCACCTCTCGCTCGACCCGAACGTGCACATCCAGGAGGTCAAGGCCATGGCCTGCGACATCCGGCCGGGCCGGCGGCCGCGCGGGCCGGCCCTGCGCGAGCTCGTCCGGGCCTACCAGGAACGAGCCGGCATCACCGACGAGACAGGGACACAGATGTGAGATGCGTACCAGACCGGCCGGCCTGAGCGTTGTCCCGGCCGAGCCGGGCCTCGACCCGGCGGCGCACGCTGGCTACCCGGATCACCCGCCGCGGATGGGATTCTTCACCGACACCTCGGTGTGCATCGGCTGCAAGGCCTGCGAGGTCGCCTGCAAGGAGTGGAACGCGGTGCCCGAGGACGGGCTCCTGCTGACCGGCATGTCCTACGACAACACCGGGGGCCTGAGCGCGTCCACGTGGCGGCACGTGGCTTTCATCGAGCAGTCTGCGGTAACGATACGGGCCGGCGACGGCGCGGGCGGGGGCGGTGCGGGGGCCCCGGGCGCTGATGATCTGCGGTGGCTGATGTCCAGCGACGTGTGCAAGCACTGCACCGAGGCAGCCTGCCTGGACGTCTGCCCGACCGGTGCGCTGATGCGCACCGAGTTCGGCACGGTGGTGGTCCAGGACGATGTCTGCAACGGCTGCGGCTACTGCGTGTCAGCGTGCCCGTTCGGCGTGATCGGCAGGCGCGAGTCGGACGGGGGCGCGCACAAGTGCACGCTGTGCTACGACCGGATCGGCGACGGCCTCACGCCTGCCTGCGCTAAGGCCTGCCCCACTGAGTCCATCCAGTTCGGGCCCCTGGACGAGCTGCGCGAGCGGGCGCGGCAGCGGGTGGCCGACCTGCACGATGCGGGCAGGCCGGAGGCACGGCTGTACGGCGAGGATCCGGGCGACGGCATCGGCGGAGCGGGCGCGTTCTTCCTGCTGCTGGACCAGCCCGAGGTGTACGGCCTGCCACCGGACCCGGCGGTCACCACGCGGGATCTGCCTCGCATGTGGCGGCACGCGGCCCTCGCCGCCGCGGGCCTCGCGGCCGCCACCATCACGGCCTGCCTGAGGCGGCGGGCGTGAGCGGGAGGCACCGCATGAGCCGCCCGCCGCAGAGCGCTGGGCAGATCGTGCCGGAGGCCGAGTTCAGCTCCTACTATGGTCGGCCGGTGGTCCGGGAAGCGGTGTGGGGGCCGGACATCCCCGCCTACCTGTTCCTCGGCGGGCTGGCCGGCGCGTCCTCAGCCCTCGCCGCGGGCGCGCAGCTTTCCGGTCATCCGGAGCTGGCCCGCACGGCGAAAGCCGGGGCGGCCGGCGCGATCAGCCTGTCGATGGTGGCCCTGGTGCACGACCTCGGCCGGCCTGCCCGGTTCATCAACATGCTGCGGGTGTTCAAGGTGACCTCGCCGATGAGCATCGGCACCTGGGTGCTGTCTGCCTTCACGCCCCTGGCCCTGGCCGCCGCAGCTTCCGCGATCACGCGCAGACTGCCGCGGGCCGGCGCCGCCGCCACCATGACGGCCGGCGTGCTCGGTCCCGCCGTCGCGGCCTACACGTCGGCGCTGCTCGCCGACACCGCCACGCCAGCCTGGCACGACGCACACCGCGAGCTGCCCTACCTGTTCGTCGGCTCAGCCGCCACCGCCGCCGGCGGGCTCGGCCTGCTCGCCGTCACACCAGAACGCGCGCGGCCCGCGGCCCGGCTGGCTGCCCTCGGGGCCGCGGCGGAGCTCACCGCCGAACTGCTGGTTGACCGGCGCCTCGGCCCCGCGGCCGAGCCCTACCGGACCGGGAAGTCCGGGGCCCTGATGCGGGCCGGGCAGTTCCTCACCGGCGCCGGGACGGTGACGGCGCTCCTGGGCCGCCGCAGCCGCGCAGTCTCGGCGCTGGCCGGGGCAGCATTGCTCGCTGGCTCGGCTGTCACCCGGTTCGGCGTATTCGAGGCCGGCCAGGTCTCCGCGCGGGACCCGAAGTACACGGTCGGGCCGCAACGCGAGCGCGCCTCCGCGAACGGGCAGGACGCTGGCCGGGCTGGCGCATGACAAAGACACTGTCGCGGGGATGCCCAGGTTGCTGGCCGGGTTAGCGGATGACCAGGACGCTGTCGCGCCGCGGGACCAGCTCGCCGATCACCGGCGCTCCCGGCAGCTCGCCGGCTACGAGCAGCCCGCCCGATGTCTGGGCGTCCGCGAGCAGGAGGAGGTCTTCCTCGGCCACCGCGTCCGCACCGGTGTGCGGGAGCACCCATTCGAGATTTCGCCTGCTTCCGCCGGGCATATGCCCGGCCCGCGCGGCCGCCCGCGTGCCCTCGATGAGCGGCACCGCCGCGTGATCGATGACCGCGGAGACCCCGCTGGCCCTGGCCAGCTTGAACAGGTGGCCGAGCAGGCCGAATCCGGTCACGTCGGTGGCGCACCTGATCCCGGCGGCCAGCGCCTGGCGGCTGGCGTCGGCGTTGAGCGCGGTCATAACGTCGATCGCTGCGGCGCTGACCTCGCCCGTGGCCTTGTGCCAGGCATTGAGCACGCCGGTGCCGATCGGCTTGGTCAGGCTGAGCGGCAGGCCCGGCTGCCCGGCGTCAATCCGCAGCAACGCGGCCGGATCCGCGGTACCGGTCACGGCCATGCCGTACTTCGGCTCGGGATCGTCGATGCTGTGCCCGCCGGCCACGTGACAGTGCGCCGCGCGCCCCGTGTCCAGGCCTCCGCGCAGCACTTCGGCCGCCAGGTCGGCTGGGAGCTTGTCGCGTGGCCAGCCCAGCAGGTTCAGGGCGACGATCGGCTCGCCGCCCATCGCGTAGATGTCGGACAGGGCGTTGGCAGCGGCGATCCGCCCGAACGTGTAAGCGTCGTCCACGACGGGAGTAAAGAAATCGGCCGTCACCACGACCGCCATGGCCGGGCCGACCCGCACCACGGCGCCGTCGTCGCCATGCTCGACTCCCACGATCAGGTCCGTGCCCAGACCGTCGGGCGCGAGCTTGCTTATAGTCTCCTCCAGCTCACCCGGCGGGATCTTGCAGGCGCAGCCGCCGCCGCGCGCGTACTGGGTGAGCCGGAAGGCACCTGGATCGGTCACACGGCCAAACTTTAGTGCCTGCCGGCGCACGCCCTCGGTCACCGCGCCGGGCGCGCCCGCGGGGTGGATGGCGGGTGCGGCCCGGGCGCGGGTAACGTCGCCCCCGGAGGCGTCCGGGTGCCTGGTGGCCCCCCCGGTCTTCAAAACCGGTGGGCGGCGCGTCGCGTCGCCGGCGGGTTCGATTCCCGTCCGCCTCCGCTACCTGCGAGAATGCTGCCGTCTGCCTCTGCCCATGCCTGTGGCTCGGCCCTGGGAATGGTCGTGGGCGGCGGCGGCGTAGGGTCGCGGTTGTGGACCCGCGCCGCCACGTGCCCAGAACGGATTTCGTGCTCGCCGACCCGCGCCTGGTCGCGGCGCGGGACCTGCTCGGCGGGGCGCTGGTCAAGAAGGCGGTGGCCCGCGCCCAGGATCTGGCGCGCTGCGGGGCCATCAGCCCGGACAGCGGCGCCGACGCCGCGGCCGCGTCGCTGCCGCCGACCGCCGGCACCCTGACTCCGGTGATCAATGCGACGGGCGTTCTGGTGCACACCAATCTCGGCCGGGCGCCGCTGTCAGCGGCCGCGCGTGACGCCATGCTGGCGGCGGCCGGCTGCACGGACGTGGAGTTCGATCTGGCCACGGGCAGGCGCGGGCGCCGCGGCGCGGGCGCACTGGACGCTCTCGCGCGGGCGGTTCCGGCGGCCGGGGCAGTGCACGTGGTCAACAACAACGCCGCCGCGCTGGTCCTGGCGGCCACGGCGCTGGCGGCCGGGCGCGAGATCATAATCAGCCGCGGCGAGCTGATCG
>WNFM01197437.1_pt5 | contig 19455 bp, 16 predicted proteins | sample 5400271 | NCBI WGS metagenome assembly WNFM01 (sample SAMN13153352, study PRJNA577476) | soil metagenome | isolation source: 60 cm saprolite on Douglas fir-dominated hillslope | place: USA:California | collected 2013-09-17 | reverse complement strand
ACGGCATTGATCTGAACATGATTCCAGGAACGGGCATCGGTGGCCGCATTCGCAAAGAGGATATTCTGGCGTATGTGGCCTCGCGATCGACACAACCACAGCCATCGCCCGCAGCTGCGACGATTGCACCTGCGCCACCACCAGCGGCTCCAACTGTGTCGGAGCCACCTGCTGCTGCGCCAGCCGCTCCCGCGCCGGCCGTCGCAGGAGAGGACGAAGAGCTGGTGACGCCCAGCCGCATGCGCCTGGCCATCGCCGAGCACATGGTGCGCACCAAGCGTACCGCGCCCCATGCGACCACCTTTATGGAGGTCGATATGACCAACATTGCCAGGTGGCTGGAGAAGAGCAAAGAGGAGTTCAGACGAAAGAACGGGCACAGTATTAGTTACGTCGCTTTTGTCATGAAAGCCACATGCGAGGGACTGCGCCAGTTCCCGATGGCGAATGCCACCTGGACGGCTGACAACAAGATCATCCTGAAGAAGCGCATCAATCTCGGCATGGCAGTTGCCACAGAGACCGGGTTGGTCGTCCCGACGATCTACGATGCCGATCAGTATACGCTTGCTGGCCTGGCCAAACAGGTCTCGACCATTGCGCAGAAAGCGCGCACCAATAAGCTGACGGTGCAGGACATGCAGGGCAGCACGTTTTCCGTCAATAATACGGGCACCTTTGGCACCATGTTCTCGACCCCGCTCATCAATCAGCCGCATGCCGGTATTCTAAGCATGGAAGCGGTTGTCAAGCGGCCTATGGTGATGGAGGACGATTCGATTGCGATACGTCACATGATGTTCCTCTCCTTCACCTTCGATCACCGGGTCCTGGATGGCGCGGGGGCTAACGGGTTCCTCCGAGCTGTCCGCCTCAAATTGGAGGGTTATGGAACAGAAATCGATGTCTATTAGTACAGGCCAGCAAGGAAGGAGAGAGGTACCTATGCCTGATCAACAGAACGTAACTGCGACGAGTCAACAAGCGAAAGAGGCTGTCGCGACCGAGCAGGTGCAGACCTTTGACGCCGTCGACTGTTTCAAACAGATGATCCTGGCACGCGCCATCAACGATATTCTCAAGACGCGCAAGACGCAAGGCAAATTCGACTTCTATATCGGCTGTGCCGGTCACGAGGCGATTGCAGGCGTGATTGCGGCCCTGCGCCCCGATGACTGGCTCACCTTATACTACCGCGACCTGGCCGGCTGGCTGCAGCGCACCCGTGATCCCTACGCGCCCATCCGCGGGGCTTATGCGCGTGCGACCGATCCGATGACCTCGGGACGCAGTTTATCGGAGCAATTCAGCAGTCGCCACTTCCACGTCCTGCCTTACTTCAGCGAGATCGCGGCGCTGGCACCCTTCTGCGCCGGTGTGGCCTTCGCCTTCAAGCGTGAGCAGACCGGCCAACTCGTGTCGTTCCACTGCGGTGATGGCGGCGCGGCGACCAACGACTTCAACGTGCTTTATCGTGCGGCGACCATCCATCAACTGCCGGTGCTGATGGTCGTGGAGGAGAACGGCTGGGCCATTACAAACTCAGGGAGACAGTGGGGCGGGAGCCTGGTCGAATGGGCACGCGGTGGTGGGGCCGAAGCTGTCGAGATGGACGGGAGCGATGCGATCGCGCTCTATGAAGCTACGCGCTCCCTGGCCGAGCATGTTCGTACCCAGGGTCCGGCCTTGCTGCACCTCAAGATAGGATTGCTCGATGGACATTCCAGCAGCACCGACATCTATGGCTATCGCGAGCGCGCTGAGGTCAACAAGACCAAGGAGACGCGCGATCCGCTCACCAACACGGGCAACCGTCTCATTGAGATGGGTCTGCTGACGAAAGAGGACATTGAGCGCTTCAAGAAAGAGGCCAGGGCGCAGGTTACGCAGATCGATGAGCAGGTGCAGGGCGAGCCGCTGCCTAGTGGTGACCGTTTCCTGGAGCACGTCTACAGCTTCCCCAAGGAGCCTGCCATCGAGCCGACCGGTGCTCCAAAGACGACGGGCATGCTCGATGCGGTCAATGATGCACTGGCGGAGATCGCGAGCCGCGACCCGGGCTTCTTCGTCTATGGCCAGGATGTCGGTAGCCCGCGTGGCGGAGTCTTCGGCACGACACAATCGCTGGTCAGCAAATTTCCAGGGACGGCCATCAGCGCCCCGCTCAACGAGCAACTCATCTTCGGCATTGCCGCCGGTGCCTCGATGGTCGACGGCCGGGCGCGCTGCGGCGAGATCCAGTTTATCGAGTACCACCAGTCAATGGCGCAGACGGTGCGCCTGGCCGGGCAAATCGAGTATCAATCCTTCGGCGACTGGAACTGCCCGGTGCTCATCCGCATGAAGGCGGGTGGTGGCGGTGGCGGTCCCATCTCCTCCGGGGCAGGCGGCGGCGGCTTCGGACATTCGCACTCGGGTGAGCACTGGTTCACGGACATCCCCGGGCTGATCGTACTCTGCCCCAGCGCACCGTATGACGCCAAGGGCCTGCTGATCGAGGCTTCGCGCACCCAGTCGCCTGTGATCTTTCTGGAGCGCGGTCGCCTCTATCGCTCTGCGCCGCCAAAGGATAGACAAGGCAATGTCATCGGACCGGTAGAAGAACTCTGGCAGGTGCCGGAAGGCTACTATACCATCCCGATGCGCAAAGCGCGCCGCATCCGCATCGGCTCGGGCTACCTGACCGGGGCCATCGTGACGTGGGGGACAATGATGCTCGAAACAGCCATTGCTGCCGCCAACGTGGTAGCGCAATATGGAGGTGCCTTCGACATTGTAGACCTGCGCACGCTCATGCCCTTTGATGAAGAGACGATCTCGGAGGCTGTGCGCGAAGCCAACCGCGTGGTGGTCGTGACCGAGGAGCCGGACTACACGACCTTTGGTCGCCACGTCCATTCCTGGATTGTGCAGCACCACTTCGATGAGATGGACCTGCCTGCTGCCTTTATCTGTGGGAAAGGGAACATCCCCTCTGTACCCTATGACGGGCCAGAGGAAATGGCGTTCTATCCGACCTCCAAGGATATTGAGGCGGTGCTGATCAATTTTGCAACGGCCTAGGGCAAAATCGATAGAGTTGATAGGGAACGGGGTGCGGGGTCCCCGCCTCTTTCCCTCTTTTCCAAAAAGAGTGAGTTGGTTATGTACCAGGCATAGATAGAATATCTTAGAGGCCCGGTGGAACGGGTCTGTTCAACGTGCAGGAGAAGGTCATGGCAAGCAATCAGTATGATGTCGCAGTGATCGGTGCAGGTCCTGGTGGCTATGTCGCCGCAATCCGCGCCGCACAACTCGGCGCAAAAGTCGCCATTGTCGAGAAGGAGTATCTGGGGGGTACCTGCCTCAACGTCGGGTGCATCCCTTCCAAGGCGATGCTGCACATTGCCGAGGTGATGCATAGCGTGGCCTCAATGGGTGAACTGGGCATCAACCTCTCGCACCCCCCGACGTTTGACATGCACAAGGCCGTCGCGTTTACCGACAGCGTTGTTAAGCGCATGACTGGCGGCATTGGGACGTTGATGAAGGGCAACCGTATTGATGTGTTCGATGGGCTGGGGACCGTCGATGCCTCGCGTAACGTGACCGTCACCAGGAGTGAGAGCACCAAGAGTGATGGGTCGCCACAGCAATTCAGTGCGCAGAAGATCATTCTCGCAACCGGTTCGGTACCGCTCATGCCACCGTTTCCCGGTATTGACGGGCGCAACGTGATCAATAGCGATACCTGCTGGCACCTGCCCAAGCTGCCTGAAAGTATCATCTGTGTGGGTGGAGGCGTAATCGGCGTCGAACTGGCGTGCATGTTCAATGGCATCGGCTCCCAGGTCACGATCGTCGAAATGCTGCCGAGCGTCATGGCCCCGGTGGATGACGAGGTACGCACCCTCCTCGTGCGCCAGCTCGGCCGGCGCGGCATCACCATTGCCACGAATGCGAAAGTGGAGTCCATTACCGACGAGGGCAACCTGAAGAAAGTGACGGCCAGTATGCCGAAGGGAGAGCAGGGCTTCAGCGGGGAGTATGTGCTGATGGCGGTCAGCCGGCGCGCCAACACAAGTGGACTGGAACAGCTCATGGAGCAGGGACTCGACAACGACCGGGGCCGCGTGCGCGCCAACGAGCGGATGGAGACGAACTTGCCTGGCATCTATGCCATCGGCGACCTGGTGCATGGTGCGGGCCTGGCGCACGTCGCCTCGACCGAGGGGGAAGTGGCGGCTGACAACGCCATGGGCCATTCCGCGAGGATGGATTATGATGTTGTCCCCAACCCCATCTATACCTTCCCGGAGATCGCCTTTGTGGGCCTAACCGAGGCACAGGCAAAAGAGCACTATACTGACGTGCGTGTCGAGCGCTTCCCGTGGGTTGCGAATGGCAAGGCTGTCGGCAGTGCCAATACGGAGGGGTTCACCAAAGTCATCCTGGGCAAGCACAACGAGATTCTCGGTGCGCATATCATCGGTCCAGATGCGACCAACCTGATTACGGAATATTCGGTTGCTATGCGTGGTGAACTCACGGGTGATGAGCTGATTGAGACGATCCACCCGCACCCGACACTCAGCGAGGGGCTGCGCGAGGCGGTGCTGGCAGCGGAGGGGCGTCCGATCCATATCCCACCCAAGCAGGCAGCGCGGGCAAGATAGCAGAGATGCCCTATCTCGCTGAGAGAATAGGGACCCCTTTTCCAGAGGAGGAGGCTGATTATGAAAGACATACCGGATACAGAGACGAACACTGTTGATGAGAGGCTGGTCACACCACAGCGCGTTGAGTCTGCGCAGCACCCGGTTCCCGCGCTCATGCCGCGTGTCGTGATTGTAGGAGCCGGCTTTGGCGGACTATGGGCGGCACGTGCCTTACGAAACGCGCCCGTGCAGGTGACGGTGATCGACCGCAATAACCATCACCTGTTTCAACCGCTCTTATACCAGGTCGCAACCGCCTCGATCTCCCCTGCTGAAATTTGCGCACCCATTCGGAGCGTGCTCAGAAAACAAAAGAACACAGAAGTGGTGCTGGCCGAGGTGACAGGCGTGGATGTGCAGGCACAGCGGGTGCTCATACACGATCAATCGATCCCCTATGACTACTTGATCCTGGCGACTGGCGCACGTGACAGTTACTTTGGTCATAACGACTGGGCGCCAATCGCTCCTGGACTCAAATCGGTTGTGCAAGCGACCGGGATTCGCCGCAAGCTTCTGCTGGCGTTTGAGATGGCCGAGCGAGAGACGGACCCAGAGAAGCGCCAGGCGCTGTTAACATTTGTGCTGGTGGGCGCTGGTCCGACAGGCGTGGAGATGGCCGGAGCGATTGGGGGCCTGGCCCATAAAACGCTTATCGCGGACTTCCGCCATATCAATCCCAGGGAAGCTCGCATTGTACTGGTAGAAGCCATTCCGCGGATTCTCCCTGCCTTTGATGAGCGCTTAGCCAACAAAGCCCGCGACGCCCTCACCCGTCTGGGCATCGAAGTCCGAACGAGTTCGCCAGTCGAAGCGATCGACAGTGAAGGCGTGGTGGTAGCCGGGGAACGCATTCCCGCCAAAACGGTCATTTGGACGGCAGGAGTAGCCGCCTCGCCTGCTGGCCAGTGGCTGGGCGCCGAGACGGACCGGGCAGGCCGCGTGAAGGTGGGCAGCGATGTGACTGTCCCTGGCCATCCCAACATCTTTGTGCTGGGCGATACGGCGAGTTTCACTCAGGATGGCAAGCCGCTGCCAGGAGTGGCCCAGGTTGCAATGCAGCAGGGGCGCTATAGTGCTTCCGTGATAGCTGATCGTATCGCTGGCAAAGCACACACGCAGCCTTTCCGCTATGTCGATAAGGGGAGTATGGCCACAGTAGGACGCTTTTATGGCATCGTCGAGGCTGGCAAGTTACGCACCGCCGGTGTAGTGGGATGGTTCTTGTGGCTGGTCCTACACCTCATGTTCCTGATCGGCTTCCGCAACCGCATGGTCGTCGGGTTTCAATGGTTAGTGTTCTACACGACATTTCAACGCGGGGCCCGGCTCATCACGTTCGAGGACACGTCACGTCCGCTGTAGCGATATGTTCGTTGGGAAAGGAGTTTTCTCTATGACAGATAGATCTTCTCGTCAACAGAGTCCCTTCGATACCTGGAGCAAGTTGATTGAGAGTACCATGAAGGGAAATCCAGCCTTACAAGCGAGCGCTGAGCAGGCAGCGGAAGGTGGGCAAGACCCCTGGATCGCCCTGATTGATCAGCTCTGGCGCGCCAATCCCTACAGCAAATTAGTGCCGCTTGATCCCGCCGAGATCACCCGCGCCTTCCAGCAGCTCTGGCTCGATGCCGCACGCAATCCGGACCGCGCCTGGGCTACCTATAGCGAGTTCGTCCAACAGTACTCGCAAGTGATGGCCTCAGCTGCTCTCAAGATCTCGGGACGTCCTCAGGATGTCGAGCCAGTGATCGCGCCGGAGAAAGGGGATAAGCGCTTCAGCGCCCCCGACTGGCAGCAGAATCCGATCTTCGACGCCCTCAAACAAAGCTATCTGCTGGCCGCCACGACCCTGCTCAAGGCCGCCTCCGAGGTGCAGGGACTGGATGAGCACCAGCAGCGCAAGCTGGTCTTCTACCTGCGCCAATTCCTGGATGCCATCAGTCCCGCCAACGTGGCCTTCACCAATCCGCAGGTTATCCACGAGACGGTGCAGAGCGGCGGCCAAAACCTGGTGAAGGGCATGGAGCACCTGCTGCGCGATATCGAAGCTGGGCAGATGAAGATGACCGATACCGAGGCGTTCGCTCCTGGACGCAACCTGGCGCTGACACCTGGGCAGGTGGTCTATCGCAATAAGCTGATCGAACTCATCCAGTACGCACCAACCACTAAGAAGGTGTACGCGATTCCCTTACTATTTATTCCACCCTGGATTAACAAGTACTACATCCTGGACATGCAGCCGAAGAATAGTCTCATCAAGTTCCTGGTGGATTCCGGCTTTACCGTGTTTGTCATCAGCTGGAAGAACCCCGATGCCTCTATGGAAGAGACCAGCTTCGAAGACTATTTGACGTTGGGGCCACTGGCTGCATTTGCTGCCATCAAAGAGATTACCGGCGCGCCCAGGGTCAATCCCGTCGGCTACTGCATTGGGGGCACGCTGCTCTCGATGACGCTGCCCTACCTGGCGGCGAAAAAGGACGACACGGTCAACAGCGCCACTTTCTTTGTTTCGCTGCAGGATTTTACTGAGGTAGGCGATACCTCGGTGTTCATCGACGAACCGCAGGTGACCTATATCGAGGGGCAGATGATGGAGCGTGGCTACCTGGATAGCCGCTCGATGGGGACGATGTTCAACATGCTGCGTGCCAACGATCTGATCTGGAGCAACGTGGTAAACAACTACTTATTGGGCAAGGAACCGCCCGCCTTCGACTTGCTCTACTGGAACGCCGACGGCACGCGCATGACCCAGGCGGCGCACTCGTTCTACCTGCGCAACACCTACCTGGAGAACAATCTGATCAAGCCCAATAAAATTGCACTGAAAGGGGTGCCGATTGATCTTGGGAAGATCCGCCAGGATATCTATGCGGTTGGCACCGAGCAAGATCATATCGTCCCCTGGAAGTCTGCCTGGCGGATCTCTCAGCTTGCCAGTAGCCACGTGCGCTTTATTGTGGGCGGCAGCGGCCATATTGCCGGTATCATCAGTCCCCCTAGCAAAGGCAGAGGCTACTGGACCAACGAGAAGCCGGTGAAGAATGCTGAGCAATGGCTGGAAAGTGCTGAGCAACACGAGGGCAGTTGGTGGACCGACTGGCTCGAGTGGCTCCAGCCTCGCTCTGGTGAACAGGTAGCACCACCAGCGATGGGCAGTGCAACCCATACACCGATCACGCCAGCGCCTGGCACCTATGTGCTGGTGAAGTGATAGTACCCTATGGTTGTATGAACGGCTATGCATTGATGGAGAACGTAGCGAACATGAAAGAAAAAGAAAAGGAGCAAGAGCATGGCAGAGAACACCGTCACTGAGGCCGCATTGCATCTGGTTCAATCCTTTCGCGAGGCAAACCAGGCGGTGGCGGAGAGTATTGTTGCATCTCAGGAGCGGAATGTGAAGTTTGCTCAAAGCATCTTTACGAGCGGGGTGGAGATCCTTAAGAGCCATGTGGAAGGGACGCAAGCTTTGGTGCAAAAAATCGAGCAGCAGACGCAACAGCAGCAGGAAGCCTTCCAGAGTCTCTTGCAGGCGTTGGGACAGGATATGGGGCCAGAAATTGGGCAGCAGATGCAAAAGCAACAAGAAACGTTCCGCAGGTTAGTACGGGAGCTGGAACAGCAGTCCCACCAGCAGCAAGAAGCGTTCCAGAAGCTGGTGCAGGCAGCGATGGAGGCCTCCAAGAACCTGCTCTACACTCCGCTCTCATACTATCAGCAGTCTACAGATGCTACGGAGACGATCAGCAGCATTTAGACGCTGCTGAGAATGCTATTGGCAGACGGGCGGCTGGAATGTAGGTACAACGCCGCTCTATCACTCGGGAGAGGAACGAAAGGTATGATCAAGGAGACCGAGCAACTGGATCTGGCCCTGCTTCCATTACTAGGAACACGAGCGAAACGCACGCGCACCATCACCGAGCATGATATCGTGCGCTTCGCCGAAGTCAGTGGCGATCACAATCCCCTTCACCTCGACGCATCCTATGCGGCGCAGACACTTTTTGGCGAGCGCGTTGCTCACGGTTTTCTCACCGCTTCACTGATCTCTGCGGTCATAGGCAATGACCTCCCTGGCCCAGGTACGATCTATTTGGGGCAGACGCTGAAATTTCTCGCAGCCGTTCACATTGGTGATACCCTGACGGTGAGTGTCGAGGTGATAGGAGTGCGCGAGGAGAAACAACTATTAACGCTGCGTACCGACTGCATCAATCAGCACGGGACAGTGGTTATTACCGGGGAAGCCACCGTCAAGTATTCACGGGAAGCTGGGGCGATCTGATCGGATATTGATTGAAGTTAAGGAGGTAGCAGATATGAGCAAGCGAAGGGACGGGAAAACAGCGAACTTGTATCTGGCGCGCTTTAATGTGATCGGGGGTGCTCTCTACAGGCTTCATAACTGTTCATCTGTTAGAATGAGGAACCTGTCCAATGCCAGAACGTAGATTACTGGCTGCACTTACTCAACGACTGATTGAACTGCTGGGAATCCCCTTCGGTGTTTTCCTGGGGAGCTACACCGGCGTACTCTTAGCCGCGACCAGTAATCCCCTGTGGTCGCGACCACAATATCACGCCGGTGATGGACCGCAAGTACTTCCACTCGATGTACTTTCGCGAACCTGGTGGCATCCTTTTTGAGATCGCGACCGATGCCCCAGGCTTCACGGTAGATGAGCCAGTAGAGCAACTGGGAACCCATTTGGAGCTACCGCCCTGGTTGGAGCAGGATCGATCAGAGCTTGAACAGGTGTTGCCTTCACTGGGCTTGCTATCAGACAAACGGAACAGGTGAGCTATGGAAGACCATCGTGCAGCGCATTCATCAGTGTGGAGCCCACTGCTCGTGCCCGTCTTTCGGGTACTCTGGATAGCTTCGCTTGCCGCCAACCTCGGTGTATGGATGCAGAATGTGGGTGGAGTCTGGTTGATGACGACTCTCACGCCATCGCCGGTGTTCATCGCGCTGATGCAGACAGCCACCAGCCTCCCGGTGTTCTTGCTCGGGCTTCCATCCGGTGCCCTGGCTGACATCGTTGACCGCCGCAGGCTGTTGATGGTTGGGCTCGCCATAATGCTGATGGCTGTCAGCATCCTGGGTGTTCTGACGCTCCTGGGTGCGACGACGCCCGGGAGCCTCCTGGTGTTGACCTTTGTGCTCGGTCTCGGGACCGCCCTGAACCAGCCGATCTGGCAAGCCATCATGCCTGGACTGGTCCCCCGCAGGGAACTTTCGAACGCGGTCACCCTGGGTGGGATTGGCTTCAACATTGCCCGGGCCATTGGTCCTGCTCTTGGAGGGATCATTGTAGCTGTGATAAGCCCGGGAGCGGTGTTCCTGCTCAATGCGGGCATGTTTCTCATCACGCTTGTCATGCTCATCCGTTGGCAGAGCACCAGGCGCACCAGTGCCTTACCCAGTGAGCGGGTGGTGGGAGCGCTGCGTGCTGGCCTGCACTACCTGCGCTATGCGCCTCCTCTCAAGACGGTGCTGGTGCGCACGGCCATTTTCATCAGTTGCGGGAGTGCGCTCTGGGCACTCTTGCCAATTGTGGCACACAACGAACTGAACGCGGGCGCGTTGGGATACGGCGTCTTCCTGGGGTGTTTGGGCCTGGGTGCCATCGTGGGGGCAGTGTTCTTGCCACGTCTCCGGCAAAGGCTGTCGATTGACGTGCTTGTGGCCACTGCCACCCTGATCTATGCCGCCGTGACCGTCGCTCTCGCGCTTCTCCATCTCGTGAGCGTGCTCTGCGTGGCCCTGCTTGCCGGTGGGATGGCCTGGATCACGTTGACGTCAAGCTTCAACGTTTCGACGCAGCTTGCCATCCCCGGGTGGGTACAGGCACGGGCGCTCGGTCTGTATTTGCTCGTCTTTCAAGGAGGAACGGCACTGGGGAGCATAGTATGGGGGGTGGTCGCGGATCGTTTCGGCGTCACGCTCGCCTTGCTCTGTGCGGCCGTCGGGCTGGTGGTGGGACTCACCACGGCCCTGCGATGGCGGTTGCGGGCAAGTGAGGGACTGGAGACGACGCAGGTGTGGGCCCCCTGGGTTGAACCGCATGTGCCGATCGAGGAGCGCCCACTAGGCGTGCCGGTGCTGGTGACCGTTGAGTACCGGATTGACCCACAGCAGGCACCGTCCTTCCTCAAAGCGATGCGAGACCTGCATCGGATTCGCCTGCGTGATGGAGCAATTCGTGGGGGTATCTACGTAGACCCGCTCGACCCAGAGCGTTATGTTGAAACCTTTGTGGTTGGGTCATGGGAAGAGCATTTGCGACAACATGAACGGATGACCTTGACAGATCGTCGCATGGAGGAACGGGTGCGCGCCTTTCACATTGGTGACGGGCCACCGGTTGCCACCCACCTGATCTATGCCACTGAGGCATGGGTCAAGGAGGTGCAGCAGTCACAGCCGGAGCATGCTATGGACGGAGGAGTGTATGAGCATCATGTTCACGACATCTAGTGTTGAGCCATTGCCTTTGGCCCAGATGAATGTCAGGGAAGAGCAGAACGAGGAATCAAGCATGGCAACAATCATTCCAGAGCGCCGTCCAGCATGGCTGAGGGTGCGCCCCCCCAAGGGGGAAAACTACGAAAATCTGAAGCAACTGATGCGCAGTAAAGAGCTGCACACCGTGTGTGAGGAGGCACGCCGTCCAAATATTGGCGAGTGTTGGGGCCATAAGACGGCGACCTTCATGATCCTGGGACGGGTCTGCACGCGCAGTTGTGGCTTTTGTGCGGTGGAGACGGGACGCCCAATCGGTTTAGATTGGGAAGAACCAAAACGGGTAGCGGAGGCCGTGCAGAAGATGGGCCTGCGTCATACAGTGGTGACCTCGGTGAACCGTGACGAGTTGAAGGATGGTGGGGCGGCTCTCTTCGCTGCCACCATTCGCTGGATCCGTCGTCTAAACCCGCACTGTAAAGTCGAAGTGCTGACTCCTGACTTTAAGGGAGTCTACGAGGCGTTGCAGGTGGTTATCGATGCCAGGCCTGATGTGTACAACCACAATGTCGAGACGGTTCCCAGACTCTACAAGCGTGTGCGCCCGCAGGCAATCTACAAACGTTCGCTCCAGGTACTCAAGTGGGCGAAAGAGATGAATCCTGCCGCCCCAACCAAGTCTGGCTTCATGCTAGGACTGGGTGAGACATGGGATGAGGTCATCGAGGTCATGCACGATCTGCGCCAGCATGACGTTGATATCCTGACGATTGGACAATATCTGCGCCCTTCATTTCAGCATCTGCCTATTCAACGCTATGTCCCATTGGAAGAGTTTGCTGCGCTAAAGGCCGAGGGCAAAGAGATGGGCTTCCGTCATGTCGAATCGGGTCCGTTTGTGCGCAGTTCGTATCATGCTCACGAGCAGGCTGACGGGGCAAGCAGGGATAGGGGAGGGCCATGAAACCATCGTCAACATGTTCGCTTATGCTGATGACAATCACGAGAGGGAATAATCCAAATGTCTTGCCCCTAATTTTCGCTATGCTGTAGACACATGTACCGATATACATGCTAGCAACGAGTTGTGAGGAGAGCTATGACAGATTACCAACACATCCTCGTCGAGCGCAATGAGCCAATTGGCATTGTCACGCTCAATCGCCCGAAGGAGTTGAACGCGCTCAATTTCTCGCTGGTGAGCGAACTGGCTGATGCACTGGAGGAACTTGATCGAGATCAAGCGATTCGCTGTATCGTCATCACCGGAGCAGGAGAGAAGGCTTTTGCCGCAGGGGCCGATATTAAGGAGATGTCGGACAAATCGCCGATTGACATGATGGTAGGCGGGTTCGCGGCTTGGGAGGGCATTCGGCGTATCCGCACTCCGATGATTGCAGCAGTTGGCGGGTATGCACTCGGAGGTGGGTGTGAACTGGCAATGCACTGCGATATGATCGTTGCCTCAGAGAACGCCCGCTTTGGGCAACCCGAAATCCTGCTCGGCATTATTCCTGGTGCAGGTGGGACACAACGGTTGGCCCGTACACTCGGCAAGTATCGGGCGCTGGAAATCGTGCTGACAGGCGCACAGATGAGCGCACAGGAGATGGCAGACCTTGGTCTGGTGAATCGGGTGGTCCCCAAGGGCGAGCACCTCAACGAGGCGATGAAGATTGCGCAGACAGTAGCGGCACAGCCTCCCATCGCTGCGCGCCTGGCAAAGGAGTCGGTCCTGGCAGCCTTTGAGACTCCTCTAGAAGAGGGACTGGCGCTGGAACGCAAGAACTTTTTCTTACTGTTCGCCACGGAAGATATGCGTGAAGGCATGCAAGCCTTTCTTGAGAAACGCAAGGCAGAGTTCCAGGGAAGGTAAAGCGATGGAAGGTGCAGTTATATTCTCGGAAGCGCGTTTTTGGGTGTCCGAGTACCCTTGGATACTTTCTACCTGGAGAGAAAAAAGTACTACTTTCCAGATCCAGGACACGGCTTGATCGAACGAAAAAGGAGAGCAAGGTGAACCTGAGCCAAGCTGAAAAGAGCCTGCTCACTCGCGTACGAGAGGCACGAACGAGCAGAAAAACTACGACGTCGCAGACGGAGGCTGTAGGAGTAGATCTTGAGGGCGCCTACCGAATTCAGAGCGCTTTAGGAGAGAACCGGGAACTGAGAGGATATAAATTTGGGTTGATCAGTCCTGCCAAACAAGCGCAGATGGGAATCAGTGCGCCCATTTACGGTCGCGTCTATGCCGAGATGCTTCTGGAAAGTCCAGTCCACTTGAGCCGATTCATCCAACCGAGGATCGAACCGGAGCTGGCTATAGTGGTGCGTGATGATCTCCCTGCACAAGCACCGCCAGGAGCGGCACGATTAGCCGTCGGCGGAGTTTTTTTGGGAGTGGATTTTCTGGACAGCATTTGGGAAGGATACCGGTTCAGCATTGCCGAGGTTGTGGCCGATAATGCTTCTGGCGGTGGTTTTCTGTTGGGAAAGCAACAGCTTCGTGAGCCCCTCACAGGCGCACTACGCCTGTACTTGAACGGGGAGTTGCTGACCGAAGGTCCAGTGGAAGCCCTGGGAGATATTGGGGAACGCTTGAGCTGGCTTTCAGAGAAGGTCGGTGGACTGAAGGCTGGATACGTGATCTTCCTGGGTTCACCCGCCGCGGCCTTACCGGCCCAGCCCGGGATGCTTGAACTGCACAGTCCTCAAGACAGTGTCTTGACTGCGATGGTACATGCTTCTCTATAACCAATGGTGCTCGTTCATAAAGGGAACTCAGCTAGTTACAAGGGAGCAGAAGCGATGGATCAACAGGACAGCTATGCGCTCGAGCGCTCTACTGATCGAGATGCTTCTAAAGAGCATCTGGCGATCAACGATGAAGACGATTTTGATTTGATCCTGCTTGGACGTTCGGAGGAACTCCAGGGCAGCACGCCGGGCAATGAGCGCATACGTGTGACGCTGCCACAACATCAGCCCTTTCACCGTATCAAGGAAGGGGTGCTTGAAGCCACTGAGGCCGCAGGAGCGCCAGAAGGGTCGCTGGCCCATGCGCTCTACTGGCTCAAACGGGCCTTGATTGGCATCCCGATCGCGACTATGCAGGACGAAGGGGAGCGCTTGAGTAAATTCAAGGCGCTTGCTATTCTCTCTTCGGACGCGATTTCGTCCGTCACCTTTGCCACCGAGGCGATCCTGATTAACCTGGTGGCAGCCGGCTCGCTGTACCTGGGCTTGACGTTGCCCATTAGCCTGGTGATTCTGGGCTTGCTCATCATCGTGACGCTCTCCTATCGCCAGACCATCCCTGCCTATCCGAGTGGCGGAGGATCCTATATTGTGGCGCGCGAGAACCTGGGCATCCTGCCGGGGTTGGTGGCCGCTTCCGCCTTGATGATCGATTACGTGCTCAATGTAGCCGTCTGTGTCGCTGCTGGCGTGCACAATGTGGTCTCGATCCTTCCTGCTCTGCAGCCCTACGTGGTCCCGGTAGATCTTGCGCTGGTGGTCGTGATGACGATTCTCAATCTGCGGGGAATGCGTGAGTCCGGGTCGATCTTTGCCTTCCCGACGTATTTCTTCGTTGTCAGCGCCTGCCTGCTCATCGTCGTGGGGTTGGTCAAAGCGTACGTCTTCTTGCATCAGCCGCTCATTGGGCAATTCACGCCCACGGTGCAGGCCATCGAGCCGTTATCCATCTTTATCATTTTGCGCTCGTTTGCGACGGGCTGTTCGGCAATGACAGGCGTCGAGGCGATCTCCAATGGTATCCCCATCTTTCGCAAACCAGAGACACGTAATGCTGCTATTACACTGACCTGGATGGCCCTGATTCTGGGATCGCTCTTCCTGGGAATCACCTTGCTGGCGATGACCTATGCGGTTCAGGCCTCGCCTTCAGGCGATCCCACGGTGATTGCGAAGATTGCACAGCATGTCTTCTCAGGCCCGTTGATCTTCCTATTTCCAATCTTCCAGCTCTCGGTGCTGGGCATCCTGACGCTCTCGGCTGAGACCAGCTACGCTGGCTTTCCGCGTCTGGCCTTTCTCTTAGCGCGCGACGGGTACTTACCCAAGCAGTTCTCCCTTCGAGGGGATCGGCTCGCCTTCTCTGTGGGCATCATTACACTCGCTGTGCTGGCTGGCGTCTTACTCATCATCTTTGAGGGGAATACGAACGCACTCATTAACCTGTTTGCCGTGGGCGTCTTCATCGCCTTTACGCTCTCGCAAGCAGGCATGGTGGTGCACTGGTGGCGCTTACGCACGCAAGAGCGCCACTGGCGTCGCAGTTTGCTGATCAATGGAGTGGGGGCCGTGGCCACGGGCCTGGTCGCACTGGTGGTGGCCTCGATGAAGTTTCTGGATGGAGCCTGGATCGTCGTGGTGCTGATCCCTCTGCTGGTGCTGCTGTTTACGGGGATCAGCCACCATTACAATTACGTTGAGCGTGAGCGTATCACTACGCTTCCTCTCAATCCACGGGACATCCGTCACCGGCTCATTGTCCCCATTGCTGCACTGAATCAGGCGTCCAAACTGGCTGTGGCCTATGCCCATTCGATTGCACCGCAGGTAATCGCTGTCCACGTGGCTGTCGATAGGGAGAAGGCCGATGCCCTGCAAGCCGCCTGGGACGAGTGGCAATCACGTCTGCCTGCACATGAGCGCTCCTCACTGTACATCATCGATCCTGGGCATCGCTTGCCCCTGCTTCCCTTGCTTGACTATATCGATGCGGTGCATCAGCAGTATCCTGAGGAGACGCTGACGGTCGTCCTGCCGGAAGTGGTGGAGTCCTCGCTGAGACGCGTGTTCTACAGTCCAAAAATTCTGGGCTTGAAGGCGACGCTGCTCTTCCGACCAGATATTATGGTGGCCAATGTGCCGCTGCATCAGCGAGCCAGCACTGGCACTCTTCCCACCCGTCCACAGGAGGTCCGTCATCGCTTCATTGTGCCTCTCGCAGGGCTGGATCGTGCGGCTCTCGCGAGTTTGGCCTATGCCCGCTCCATCTCCGGTCACGTCACAGCGATGCATGTGATAGTCGACGACGAGCAGGTCGAGCAGGTACGGACAAGCTGGCAGCAGTGGCAACACCAGATCGCAGCAGAGGAAGAGACCCATTTGCTCATCATTGAGTCGCCGTACCGCTCCCTGCTGCGCCCGATACTCGCCTACATTGACGCGGTGCATCAGCGTCATCCCGAGGATACCTTGACGGTGATCTTGCCGGAATTTGTCGTGGCCCACTGGTGGGAATACGCGCTGCATAACCAGGTGGCGCTGCGCTTGAAAGCAGCGCTGCTGTTCCGCCCTGGCGTGGCGGTCCTGAATTTGCCCCAGCACCTGCGGGGCCGGGTGCCACAGCGGACGAAAGGTCTGTGGAAAAAATGAGCAAGGTGCGACGAATACGCATCAAAATGAGGGGTTTACAATGAGCAGACGGGTCTTGCAGATCACCATACCCACGCCATGTGAGCCAACAAGGAGAACATTATGAGTCAGACCGAAGGCGGGAGTCACTCCTCGCACTTCAATTTGCATTCATCCTTCAGGTCCTCGAAGTCTACTGCGAGGTCCAGCCATCGGGAGGTGCGGTATGAACTTCTTTGTTGCTGATGGGGTACGTCTCGCATACCGCGTCGATGGACCAGACGATGCCCCGACAGTGGTGTTGGTGAATTCACTCGGGACGGACCTGCGGATGTGGGACCCCCAGGTAGCACTTCTTAGTCAGAGCCTGCGCGTTGTTCGTTACGACTGCCGCGGTCACGGTGCCTCCGCAGTGCCCCCCGGACCATACACCATCGAGCAGCTCGGACTCGACTTCCTCGCGCTCCTCGACACTTTGCAAATTGAACGTGCGCACATCTGCGGACTCTCGCTCGGCGGATTAGTCGCTTTGTGGGCCGCTGCTCAGTATCCCGAGCGCGTCATCCGCGCAGTGTTCGCGAACACTGCTGCCCGCATCGGCACGGAAGAGTTATGGAACGCGCGTATCGACGCAGTGAGAATGGGCGGCATGGCTGCTGTACTGGATGCCGTCGTCTCTCGCTTCCTCAGCGAGGGGTTCCGCCAGTTACATCCCAAGACAGTGCGACAGATCGGCGAGATGATCGAGGCCACCAGCCCTATAGGGTACACGGGTGCGTGTGCTGCTCTGCGCGACACCGACCTGCGAGAAATGATTCCCGCCATCCACACCCCATCCCTCATCCTTGCTGGCGCACTGGACGAATCCACCCCACCGTCGCAAGCGCGAGAACTCCACACTGCCATAGTAGGGAGTGAACTCGTGATCCTCCAAGAGGCGGCACACCTGTCGAACGTGGAACAACCTGAGGTGTTCAGCAAATATGTCCTAGGCTTTCTGACTTAACCCTGGTTAGAGCAAGCTATTGATAGCGGGATACCAGAATTGGGCAGTTTTGTGGGAGGCATTAGACGCGATCAAGCGGCGGTGTTTGCCTGTGCTGGCTACATATGATATCCAGCGAGAAAAATGATAGTTTACCTCTTCAATTACCTTGTCATTTGACCCCCATCCGGGGAATATCTTCCTCACTGATGTGTAAATTCTGGAATGAAATGATTGGAATCTTGATAATGCTCTGAGTGGTCGGCTCTCTTTTTGAGGCACCAGTCACCCACAGATTTGCACCGGTTTCGCCCGTTTCATTCCCAAATTTACGACTATGTGCAGGAAAGCCCTCTGCTCTCTTTTCCCTCTCAGACTGCCCCCCAGATCTTCTCCTCTCGACTTTGGCACAGTTACCGAACATCACGCAGGCTGTGCTATACTAGGGTGGAACTGTGAGCATGTCCGGTAACCGGATCGATGAGCAGCTGTTCGACAGCAGAGAGGAGTCAGCCATGACTCCCACCGTCCATGGTGAGACCCTGGTCTATCGGCAGGAAGGGCAGGAGCAGGTCCTGACCGTGGACACCGCGGCCTGGTTTGCCTGGTTGGAGACGGCCTCCACGTTCTCCTTCGTCAGTGAGGAGGGCCTCTTCACCGCGCGCCGTGAGCAGGCAGGTCACAAGCGCGGGGGCTGGTACTGGAAAGCCTACCGCAAACAGCACGGCAAGCTCTCCTCTCGCTACCTGGGCAAGTCCGAGACCATCACGCTGGCGCGTCTACAGACGGTGGCCCAGGCACTGGCTGATGCTCTCGTCGAGACCGCGCCTGACACAGATACGGACGCTGCAGTCCCCTCGGCGCAAGCCGCAGCACCTGGGATGCGGAGCGATGCACTCACCCTGCTGCTGGCAACCAAGCTCCATCGACCCCTGCCACGCGCGCACCTCGTGCGCCGCCCCCAGCTGGCTGCACGACTCACGCAGGGAGTGATGGGTCCGCTCACGCTCGTCTCGGCACCCGCGGGCTTTGGGAAAACGACCCTGCTCGCGCAGTGGCTCGCCGAAAGCGCCATGCCTGTCGCCTGGCTATCACTCGAACCGGGGGACAACGAGCCGGTGCGCTTCCTCTCGTATCTCATTGCCGCCCTACAGACGCTTGACCCACATCTAGGGGCTGTGGCATTGACCCTGCTGCAGATGCCACACCCTGCAGCAGCAGAGACCGTGCTCACGCTGCTCACCAACGACGTGGCAAGCCATGGGCGTGATGGAGGAGATTTCGCCCTCGTCCTGGATGACTACCACGTGATTGATGCCAAACCGATTGATGATGCCATCACGTATCTCGTCGATCATCTGCCACCACACATGCACCTGGTCATCGCCACCCGTGAGGATCCACCGCTGCCCTTGGCCCGGTTACGCGTCGGGGGCCACTTGACCGAAGTGCGCGCCGTTGATTTGCGTTTTACCCCCTCCGAAGCCGCCGAATTTCTCAACCAGGGAATGGGCCTCAACCTCGAAGCTCAAGACATCGCGCGACTTTCAACCCGCACCGAAGGCTGGATTGCCGGCCTGCAATTGGCTGCAATTTCCCTGCAGGGACAGCAAGACGCCACCGGCTTCATCAGATCTTTCACCGGCAGCCACCATTTCGTGCTGGACTATCTGGTGGAAGAAGTCCTCGGGCAGCAGGACGCTCGCCTCCAGACGTTCTTGCTGCGCACCTCCATCCTCGACCGAATGACGGGCCCGCTTTGTGATGCCGTTCTGCTGGATCCCTCTGTTTCCGGACAAGAAACCCTCGAGTATATCGAACACGCCAACCTGTTCCTCGTTCCCCTGGACAACGAGCGGCGTTGGTACCGCTACCACCAGCTCTTCGCGGATTTGCTGCGGCAGCGA
>WNFM01194077.1_pt4 | contig 19455 bp, 17 predicted proteins | sample 5400271 | NCBI WGS metagenome assembly WNFM01 (sample SAMN13153352, study PRJNA577476) | soil metagenome | isolation source: 60 cm saprolite on Douglas fir-dominated hillslope | place: USA:California | collected 2013-09-17 | reverse complement strand
AATATTTGGCGATCTGAATGAAAGTTCAGCGAATCGACAAAGTCCGGCCAAAACTCTCCGTAGTGTAGAGCGTCAAGGGCGCGTCTACGGAGGAATGCCCATGAGCAAAATCAAGTTCTTTATTGCGGCCGCCGCAATTTGTGGAGGCCTGACAACGAGTGCTGCATCCGCAGCGCCGATTGCGCCAGTCTCAACAAGCGTCGCGGCGAACATCGAGCAAGTGCGTTGGGTTTGCGGCCACTACGGTCGATGCTGGTGGCGGCCTAACTACTATGGAGGCTACTACGGCTACGCGTACGCTCCGCGGCCATACTATTGGCGCCATCGATACTGGCGCCGCCATTATTGGTGATAACGTCGGGGCGGAGCTAACAGCTCTGCCCCCATTTTTAAAACGTTTTGTTTCGGTGGAGCTTCCGAGATGGCACGGTAGCGGAGCGCAGCGGATTTTGGGTGGCGGATCTTAAATGCGCCCCACTGGGTCCCTTGTTGCGATGCGGATGCGACAGGTGACAAACGCGGTTCGCAAAGTTCGAATAAACCTGCCGTGGCGTGACAAAGATGCCCTTAGCAAAGGCGGGACAAGCCTTTGAGTCGGGCGCCGACGCATACAGCACGAGCGCTTTATAGATAATGACCTTGAACGACGGCGGTTGCCGCCTATCCTTTATTGCAGATTCGCCCAAACGCGGAGGTTTAAAATATGGGCTCTATCTTCTCGCCGAACCGGATTGACCTCGAGATGCCTCCTCCGCCGCACTTTGACTCAAGATGGAAGGAGAAGGATCAATTCGGATTCCCTAAGTATCGACCATCGCTGCTGAGCGAATGGCCGGTGGAGCGGGCAACGAGAATCGAGTCGGCAAAAAATCTCGTAGCTGAAAGTCTCAAGATGCTGGAGACCCAAATCGGGGTCCGCGAAGCACGTCTATTCCTTAGGGAGCTGTCCAAATTACCCCAGAGCTATGGCAAAAAGGAGGACCGCTCCAAAACATACCAGCTACTTAAGATGTACGATGAAAGAGTAACTGAATCGTCGGAGCACATAAAGGCTATCCCGGGGCGCTTAGCAAAGGAACTATGGAGAAGGGGCGCTCGGTTCTGTACCGTCGAAGCATACGAAAAGCGAATCCGTCGTGCGGTGAGCGAAAGAGAACGCGGCCGAAAAACCGAAGAAGAGCGCGGACGTCGGCATTCTTCCCTCCTCAGTTCAGCCGATACATCGAAGAGGGACAAATAGCCCAAGGTCCTATACGTCTGTCGCCTTAAGTTCAGTCGCGGGCATACAAACGGACCATCGCGAATGATGCGGTGGTCATGTCTTCCTGTGACAAAAATAAATTAACTGACGTCAGCGGTCGCCAGTCGATCGAGCCGAAGACATTTGGAATGTTAAAGGCGGCATACAGCGTCAAAGAGACGCTCGAATTGCTTAGCATCGGTCGAACGTCCCTTTATGCACTCGTAAAAAGCGGCGAGCTCAATCCTGTGAAGCTCGGACGGAAAACACTTTTTCTTGCGCATGATCTCACAAACTTTCTCATGAGGCTGGGCGGCCGCGCGGCGGTCGAGCGTCAGAAAATGCAATCCAGCGAGGGCAGGCGATGAAAGCTGAGCCTTTTCCTATGGATTCGGTGTGGCTTGGCCTGCAAGAGATGAAGGTCGTAGTCAACGCATCTCTTTGCGCTCAACTCGGCGAGGGCGTATGCCGAGTAGCCGTTGATATCGGCAGCCCAGCAGCAAAGGCAGGTGCACGGAGCGGCGATTATTTGCTTTCCGCAAATGGAGTTTCGCTTTCGGAATTCTACGCCAAACAGCCAGCTATCGGAACAATGGCTGTTCTGAACGTTTTCCGCGAGGGCAGCGGCTCCATTCAGTTCGTAGCCAGACTGGTGAAGCGGCCATCCAAAAGGTATTTCGCCGCGCGCTCAATTGCACAGAGCGTGCAATGTGGGGGTCGAGTAATTCGCAACGATAGATTTAAATGGCTAGCAGCTGTTTCCGCGTGCCAAAGGCTGACTCCGCTGGCGAAAGTTCTTGCAGTCCGATTGCTTACGTATTTCGCCAATCGCCAGGGATTTGCCTATCCGTCACATCAAACGCTCGCAAAGGATCAGAACAAATCGATTAGTTCTATCCAGCGTTCGGTTACAAATCTGCATCGGGAAGGCTTTCTAGACATCGTCTCGGGCAAAAGGCGCGGACGCTCCAACCGCTATTATTTTTGTTGGCCAGAGGCTGTTCGCTCGTGAACAAGCGGTCGGTCAATGACGCTGCAAAGATTACTCACTGGTGACCGACAAACCCATAATACCCAAAATTAAAACCCTTGCTCAGATCGAGACGGAAAACTCAGGTGCGACGACGCTTTGTCGATGGAGGTCAATCGTTGAAGAAGGACCATCGCTTAATTGACCGCAATTGCGGCAAACAAAGTGCAGTCAATGACTCAGATTGAATCAGCCCACGAATCATCGACATGCAATCTTTTGCGATCAAATAAATGGTTCCAAATCGGAACCATTTTCAAAGGGCCCTTCCAATTGCGCCGGGCGTACGCGTCAATGCGGCGGCCCATGGGTTGGCACTAGCCTTTGAACGGCCTCACCGCGGCCAGCGGCTGTTATCGCCCTTTCACGGCGGTAACAGGGGGTCGAATCCCCTAGGGCGCGCCATATAAATCAGGCACTTCTTGAATCGCCCCTCCTTCGTGTCCAACACATGTCCAATAAACGGGCGTGGATGCGGATGCACACCTATATTATGTCCGTTGGGGAATCTCCGTTCGGGGCTTGGGCGACGATGACAGCTACAGAGTTGGCCGCCGCTGAGCCGGTGCCCGAATACGACGTTGCAATCTCTTTTCTCGCCCGCGATCAGGAGAGTGCTCGCGCAGTCGCTGAGCAGCTTGAGGCCAGCGGCCTCAGCGTGTTTTTCTTTCCGCGCAAACAGGAAGAACTCGCCGGGACGAACGGCATGGAATCGATGCGCGCGCCGTTCCTAGGTGCGCGCGTCAACGTCGTCCTGTTCAAACAGCCGTGGGGCGAGACGGCTTGGACGCGCGTCGAAGACGCAGCGATCCGCGACCGCTGTATGAACGGCGGCTGGCCGTCGCTGATGTTCGTGACGCTCGACAAAGCGAGCAAGCGGCCGAAGTGGTTGCCGGATTCGCATGTGCGCTTCGCATGGGACGATTACGGCATCGAGCAACTGATCGGCGCAATCAAGCACCGCGTGCAGGACCACGGAGGGGTGATCGCTCCCCTCGACGCCAAGGGCGAAGCGCAGCGAGTCCGGCGTGAGGCTGAGTTCCTCGGTCGCCGCGAAGGCATGATGGGCTCGCGGCAGTGGATCGAGGACACGGTGCACCGCACGCTGCGCGAAACGATGGAAGAAATCGTTCGGCTTGCAAAAGAAGCGAGCGCTCCCGGCATGGAAATCTCGGGCGCGTCAGACAATATGGCCTGTGTTCTTCGATCAGGCTTTGTGAGCGTGGGCCTGGGCTTTAAACAGCCAATCTTCAACCGAGTGAGCGACTACGGGAGAGACGAGTGTTATCTTCGCGTCGCTGAATTTTCCGGCCCGGTGGTCCTGCGCAAGGAACGTCTCACAGTGTTGCAGGACCCGCGTTTGCTCAAAGAACACCAGTTTCGAGTCGACCTCTCGCGCGACGGAAACCTCGTGTGGATCGAGAGCGGCAAAAGCGGACAGGTCGCCGCGTCACAGCTTGCGGACCGCATCATGCGAATTTTTCTGGACCTCCTATCGAGGGCCAATCGAGGCCTAGTGGAGCGGCCTGACCTCTGAATATTTACACCAAGTCAAAAGCGTCGCGATGATAGACAGCACCCAAAAGCTTTTTCTGACGATACTTTCGTCGGCGTATTTTTTCTTCCTTGAAGTGACCAGCTTAGGGCGAACATCAGAGGTTTTCCCCTGCATAATTACGAGCCAAAAACAAAGCCCGGACGGTCAATTTGCCTACCAAGCTTGTGCTCCACTTCATGAGGCGATTTTCCGAGGCCTTAAATTAATGTGGGAAGCCGCCAACCACGACAACATCCTCGCCTTCGGTACGTTGATGATTGCTTGCTTCACACTCACTTTGTGGTGGTCCACCACCAAGCTTTGGAAGGCAAGTGAAAGACATTCCGAAAGAGAGTTGAGGGCCTATCTCGTAATCAAAGGAAAGGACTTTAGAGAACAAAGCCCAGAGCACGAAAAATTTGTACATCATCTCGAAATTCGGAATACCGGAAAGACTCCCGCTCATAGAGTAAGCGTGGAGTCCGTAACTTGTGTGCTGGACTATCCACTACCGAAAGACTTCGATTTCCCGATTACCGCTTCCGGGACCAACCCCAGCGTCATGACTCTCGGCACCGGCGAACCTGCGGGGCACGAAAGTTTCGCCGACGAACCTCTCTCTGCCGAAGAATTGCTTAGGATCAAAAGCGAGGGAAGTGGACGGCGGCTATACACATACGGCACGATTACCTACACCGATGTTTTCGAGCGCGACCGGTACACGAATTTCTGCCATTACTATCTGTGGCGGACGGAGCGGAAAGAGGACGGCCGCCACAACATAGTTATTTCTGCCCATCCAAGCGAACAGCACAACGACGCTAGCTAGCGCCCTGCTGGCTTCGGGACCAAATCCACGTAAAACACGCCGCACGCGGTCCCAAGCTGGCCCTCGCGCTCGCAGTTGGCGATGCACGTCCGCAGGTCCGGCAGCGTCATCGCCGCGCCGTGCATCGCTATCAACGTTTCGAGCCGATATTGCCCCTTCCGGTCGCAGCAGGTGCACGCTAGGCGCACCAAGGCGGCGGGGTAGTCTCCAAGTTGCAGGGCACCAGATTGGGGCATTGTGATACGGTTTCAGCCAAGAATTCGAAAAGCTAGGACGATTTTATCGTGTCGGAAGCAACGGAAGATGCCGACCGCCTAAAACAAGAGGCGGATCGTTGGGCCGCGAAACTGCTCATGATTCCTATTACGAAGATCGATAAAACCAAATGGCCCGCCGACGTCCGCGAAATTTCGATTGCAGAACAAGATGCCATCGGAATCGATAAGACCGGGCGGCTCTATTGGAACGGAAAGCCTGTTGAAATTGTCGGGCAGCGACTCGACCTTACGAAGGCGCAATTCGCTGTCGCTATTTTGGTGGCAATATTCACCGGCATCGCTGCGATTGCGACCGCAATTCAAGCTTGGAGCGCTTACTACGATTTTGCATGCAAAGCTCACTGGGCCGTTGCAGCCCGATGTCCTCCCGTGAGCGATGCGAACGGCCCCGGCACCGCGAAGTGACCGGGGCCGTCGCATATCGCCCTGCTCGCGGAGTCACCCACACAGGGCGGAAAGAAAGCGGCGGGCGGCTAGTGACCCGACATGGAGAGCCCTAACCAACCAAGCCGTGCCATGTCCGCTTTACCCCCGAAAGCGGACATGTGCGGTGCACTAGGCTGTGTCCGCTTTGTGCCAATAGCGGACATCAGCCCCAAATTGCGGCGGCCGCCTCTACGACCAGAGCGAGTTTCGCACGTTCATCGGCCTCGGTTAGTGGATTGCCGGCCACCGTGCTGGCAAAGCCGCATTGTGGGCTGATGGCAAGACGATCAAAATCAATATGGCGGGTCGCCTTCTCTATACGCCGCTTCAACAAATCCAGGCTTTCAAGTCCCCGTTTGGGCACTGAATAAACGCCAGGGGTTCGCTACGGGATCTAGCCGATCGAATGGCGACGCTCCAAGTTGGAGCGTCGCCAAGCGGTTGTATTCGGAAGTTATGGTCCCGCGTTCGCAGACTGTCCGGCTAGGCCGCAAATGTTCCGGTTGACACCGGTGCCCGTAAAGTCGAGCTGAGCACTCGAGTTCTCGTGCTTGTACTTGATCAGCACGTCGTTGCAGACCGTGCCAAACGTCTCGAGATTGCCGCCACAGTGGAAGTTCGTTGCCACATCCGTGCTTCCCGAGCCATTGTAGATCGCCGTCGTCGGATAGGGGCAGAGGGGACGCGTGCGGGTAGGTACCGCGCCACCCTGCGCCAGGATCTGATCCGGCGCGACGCGGTTCTCAACCCAATTCACGAGAGCATTGAATAGGTTCTGCGGCTGTGGTCCGCTGCCGCCGCCGCAGTGTCCGACGCCCGGAGCTCGGAAGAGTCGATAGAAGCCTTGCAAGCTAGTGAAATCCGGCACCCTTGTAATACCGTCATCGCGGTCATCGCGTAGGGCTCCCATCTTGCTATAGCGGGTTGCCATCTGGCGATAATAGTTGATCACGCCGCGCGGCTGGATCAGCTGATCATTTCCACCGACGAAGGTCAGCAGTTTGCCACCGTGAGCCTTGAAGGTGTCCAAATTGCCGTCTGTGTCGACTTCGTCCGCGAGGCTGACGCCCGGCACGAAGGGGTTGGTGCTGCCGTCCTGGGCGACCGCGGCGTAGGACCTCGTGCCGCCCGCCCCAAACATGGTCAGCGTATGCCAGTCGAACGTGGTGCTCTTCTCGTTCCACTGCATCAGGGGGGGACTGAGAATGAACGGCGGGTTCCCGCTCAACCCACTGAGTTGGGTCCCGCGATCGACGGGAAACCAGATCCTATTGCCATTCGCATGGCGCGGGCCGTCCCAGATCCTATCGATCGCCTGGGCTTGGGCCGGCGTGAGGCAGTTGGGATCGCTGGAAGCGCCTCCCTTCGCCGAGCAGATCAGCGCCGGGATTTTGGCGCTGAACTTGCAGGTGCGCGGGTCATCGATGATGCCATCGGTAACGCCATCATTGGCGTCGCAAGCCGCGATCGCTGCATTGGTCGCGTAAGTGAACTGGGCGTTCGAGATTGCTGGATTGAGCACATCCTGTGCACCGACCAGATCCTTTATGGCGATCTCCCCCCACATCTGCGCCGTCGCGAACCGCTGCCAGTTTATCGCCGGTGCGTTCGCCAGGATGCCTTCGAGCTCATCGCCGAGCTCTTGCGCGAGCTGGTAACCCTGGCGGCCGCCCGTCGAGCAGCCGTTCCAGTAGTTGTAGACGGGCTTCACGCCGTAATAGGTGTTCGCGACCAACTTCGAGAAGAGCACCTGCTGCTTGATCCCGACATGAAAGAAATCGTCGATCCACGTCACGTTATACGAGCCGTCCGGATTTAGGCCGTTTGCGCAGGTAAAGTCTGCGAATGAGCCGTCGTGACCGCCGTCGGTGCCGGAGCCCACATAGCCGGTGTTTACGGCGGGTAAGGGATTGAGATTTCCGGAGCACCCACCGCCGCCGAGCCCTTGCGTCCGGCCGTTCCAAGCGCCCTGTACCCCACCCGTCCCGCCATCGCTTGAGTTGAGCGGCAGACCGACAACGATGTTGATGTTTTCTTTAGCGCTATTGCCGTAGAGGATGCTGACTTGGCAATAGGCTTTGTTAGAGCCGCTCGCGGCCTGAATTGCGCTCGTAACTGATTTCGCTCCTGGGCTGCCGGTCACGGTACTTGCGACCTGTGCGCAAGCGAGAGGCGGCGCTGCGTCCGCGCTACTCGATATAGCAGACGCTACCGAAGAAAGCGCGACGCAACACGCCACTGTAAAATACCTCATGACGCCCTCCTGTTAAACGTTTCCCTGCTCCCCAAACTGCGCACACGTTTGTCGGCGGTGCTTCATTATTCCAGAGAACGCGGGGGAGCATTGCACCCAGATCCCCGCCTTACCCTAATTAGCTATTTTTATTCGATCACCCGAAGTTCTATCGGTCAATAGAAAAATCTATAAAGCTATAGAGAAAAGATATAGTTCCCGTGATTAGCGGACAGTGCCATGGCGATGCCGACTTTGCCCCCGAAAACGACATCCTTCGGCGCGAGCACGATGGGCCAAAAACTGATGTTAGTAGGGAATTACCCCCAGATGTCTTTTGCCGCTCGAACTATTAAGGCCAGTTTCGCACGTTCGTCGGCTTCGCTTATCGGGTTGCCGGCCACCGTGCTGGCAAAGCCGCATTGTGGGCTGATCGCCAGCCGGTCGAGATCGATATAGCGTGTGGCTTCCTCAGTGCGCCGTTTAAGCCTGTCCAAGCTTTCGAGTGCGGGCGTTTTTGTACTTATGAGCCCGAGCACAACGCCTTTGGTCTTCGGAACGAAACGCAGCGGTGCAAAATCACCGGCCCTATCTGTGTCGTATTCGAGCAGGAAATGGTTCACCTTGGCATTCGCAAAAAAGCGCTCGGCGACGGATTCATAGCCGCCTGCGCCTAGATAGTGACCTCTAAAATTACCTCGGCACATGTGAATGCCGACTGTCATATCGGGTGGGCAGCTAGCCACGGTCTCGTTGATGGCCGCAATATAAAGATCGACAAGCGTATCGGGATTGCTGCCCGACCGCTTCACCTCATCGCGAATGTTTGGATCGCATAACAGCGCGACCGCAACCTCGTCGAGCTGTACATAGGAGCATCCCGCTTTCGCCAGTTCGGCAATCTCTTGTTGAAACACCTTCGCCAGATCGGAGAAGAATTCATCATCGTCCGCATAGATCGCCCGATCGGCGAAATCGTTGCAGCGGTAGAAATGCATCGTCGAAGGCGCCGGCAGTGTAATCTTACCGGTCACTTTCGTCACAGTGCGCAAGAACATGAACTCGTCGAGCGTGAGCGGCTGCACCCGCCTGATTCTGGCCGTTGCATAGGGTGCTGTGAATTCGACCTTGTGCCCCGCATCGTTGCGAAACTTGAATGACGCAGGCATGATACTAAAACCTTCAGTTCGCTCGACAAATCGTCCCCAATAAGAGCCGCGCCGGAATTCCCCATCCGTGACCACCTGCAAACCTACATCTTCCTGAAGAGCCACAACGCCGCGGATGCATTGATCCTGCAACTTTGTGAATTCGGCGTCGCTGATCTCCTTCTCTTCATGCCGTCGGAAGGCCTGGCGCAATGCCTGCGGACGCAGCAGGCTGCCGACGTGATCGGCGCGAAACGGCGGATGGCCTTGAGCGGGCGGCATTTGGATGGGTCTCCTTTGGATTTTTCTATAGATCGATAGATGGAATTTAGAGTGCCGTCATGCCACAACACAATGCTTCTTTTCCAGCGGGCGTCGGCCTTGCGAGCTGCCCTCCACTTCGAGCGAGGTGAGACGAAATGAAGGTAAGTGAACTGCCCACGACGCGACACAGCTCCAGCCAACGACGGCGGGCGCCACAGATCATCGAAGCGGCGGCGCGTCTTTTCGCCGAACGCGGCTTCCATGGCGCCACAACGCAGGACATCGCTAACGTCTTAGGCATCAAGCAGGCAAGCCTTTATTACTACTTCTCGTCCAAAGAAGCGGCGCTTGAGCTGGTCTGTCTGAAAGGCGTCGAAGGTTTTTTCGATGCCGCCAAAGCCATTGCTGCACGCCGAGAGAGTGCGCGCAAACGCCTGAGTTCGTTGATTAGCTCTCACTTATCACCCCTTGTCGACCGATCCGACTTCGTCAAAGTATTCCTCAATGAGCGTCAGCACCTGCCGCGCGAGAGCCGCCGGCGCATTGGCCGCGTGTCGCGCGGGCTTGAACGCATCTTCGAGGGCGTCATCAGGGAGGGCATTGCGAAGGGTGAATTCCGTGCTGATCTGGGTCCTCGTCTGTCGACGCTCGCGATCCTGGGCATGTGCAACGCAGCTTCGAGTTGGCACCGGAAAGAAAACGTTGACATCGCGCAAATTGCCAATGAATTCGCCCAACTGGCGATCAATGGGGTGGGCAAGCGCCCCGCGGCGCCGCGCCGCCGCCGCTGAAAGTGCCATTGCTTATTCGCGGGCGGGTTATAGAATTCGATTCACCTATAGAATTTGGCTCAAGCCAAAGAGCGCACGATGATCGTAGATGTCACAGTCGATCGCGACAGACTGCGCCGCACCACCGCTCCACACTTGCTGTGTGAGCGTGCGCGCTCGACGCCTGATTCAGTGGCGTTCCGCTCCAAGCATTTCGGAATCTATCGCGAACGACGATGGCGCGACTACGCTGTACTGGTGGCGCGTGCCACGTATGCACTGCAGAGCCTCGGCATTGTCCGCGGCGAGCGCGTCGCCATCATGGGCGATGTCTGCGAAGAATGGATGATCTGCGACCTCGCCGCACAATCACTAGGTGTGATTGTCTACGGCATCTATCCGACGGCTTCTGCAAAGGAAGTTGACTATCAGATGCGCGACGGTGGCGCCTGCGTCTTCATTGCCGAAGACCAGGAATATGTCGACAGGATCTTACCCATCGCCGATCAACTGCCCGATCTACGCGCAATCGTGGTGCTCGATGACTCAGCTATGTTTGGCTATGAACACGCCAAGCTGCACCGCTTCAGCGAGTTGCTCGCCGCCGCCGAGAATACAACGATCCCGCCTTTATCGTCTATACCTCCGGCACTACTGGTCATCCGAAAGGTGCGCTGGTCACCCACGGAAAGCATCTCGCCGCGTCCGATACGGTCCTCCAGCAATACCCGACCCTGCGCGAGAAGCAGCACCGTACCGTCGTCTATTTACCGATGTGCCACGTGCTCGGGCGCGACGTCGCTATTACGCTCCCGTTGATGTCCCGGCTCGTTCCCCATTTCGGCGAAGATGCGGAAGATTTTGCGACAACATTGTTCGAGGTCGCGCCAACGGTGATGTTCACCGTGCCCCGTTATTTGCAGAAATTTGCCTCCCACATATTGGTTGGCGTCCTCAATTCGAGCAGGCTCAAGCGTGCGACCTATGAGTCCGCAATGCGCTTTGCCCGCGGTCATGTCCGGCGCCTGTGGGATGGCAGCACGGCGATACCGCAGGACTTGCTCTACAGAATCCTGCGCGTCGTCGTGTTCGGACCGATCCTCAATAAAATTGGCTTCGATAAATTGGAGCTCGTGGTTAGCGGCGGAGACGGACTGCCGGCCGAGAACGCGACGCTCTGGCACATGTATGGGGTCAATGTCGTCGAGATGTATGGACAGACCGAGGAAGCCGGCGGCATCATTGCTGGCCAGCGCGGCCCCTTCCCTCGCCCGGGCAATGTTGGCACCCCGGTCGAGGGCCTGGACGTCCGCTTAGCGGATGACGGCGAAGTGTTGGTGCGCGGCCCTGACCTGTTCGAGGGCTATTGGCGCAACGATGACGCCACACGTGAGGTTAAGGGCGCCGACGGCTGGCTGCGCACCGGCGACGTTGGCGAATGGCGCGAGGGCGCGCTACGGCTCGTTGACCGAGCGCGTGATTTTCTCGTCACATCGGGTGGCAAGACCATCTCGCCCTCCTTTATCGAAAATACGCTGCGCGCCAGCCCCTATGTCGCGGAAGCGGTCGTGTTTGGCCACGGCCGCAAATACCTCACCGCCATTATCGAAATAGACTTTGACACAGTCGCCGATTGGGCGCGCGCCAACGACGTCGCTTATACCGGCTTCACCAGCCTGACAGCGCATCCGCGCGTCGAGCTCCTGATCAAGGTCGAAATCGACAGGACCAATGCGGCGCTCGCGCGGGTCGAACAGATCAAAAGTTTCCGCATTTTGCCCAAGGCGCTCGATCCAGAAGAAGAGGGCGAGCCGGTGACACCGACGCGCAAGGTAAAGCGCAAGTTGATGTACGAGCGTTTCAAGGCGCTGATTGAGGACATGTACGACGACAGCGAAGAACGTCTGATTGCCGCCGGCACCGGCGGTGCCCTTGCACTGCAACAGGGCGAAAAGAAACAAGCTCAACAAAAAGAAACAAGCTCAACAATATGAAAACGGGAGGGAAGACATGCTCAAGAGGACTTTACTCAGCGCGATAGCAATCTGCGCGGTGGTCGTGCCGGCAGCCGCGCAAGATGCCTATGTTGTAGGGTTGACCGGCGCGCTGACCGGACCCCCGTCGAGCACCTATGCGCCCGCGGTCGATGCCTTGCGCATTTATATTGACCGGGTTAACGCGAACGGCGGTGTCAACGGCAAAAAGATTCAGCTCATTCTCGAAGACGACGGTGCGCAACCTTCAAAGGCAGCAGCCAATACAAAAAAGTTGATCACGCAGGACAACGCCGTGCTGGTGGTCAACGCAAGCCTATCATCCACTTATGCGCCGATGATCGCGGAGACCAAAGCTGCCGGAGTGCCTCTGTTGTTTGCCAGCGGAGTTTGCCCGCAGAGCGTTTATCCACCGGCCGACCCGCTACAGTTCTGCACGACCGGCTACGCTACACATTTCGACAGCCAGGCCACTCTCGATTTCGTTAAGTCTGCCACCAAAGGGCCAGTGAAGATCGGGTTCTCGGCGATGGCGATCCCATTGTCGCGCGGTGAGATGGACTATGCTCAAGACCTATCAAAGGCCATGGGCATGACCCCGGTTGATGAACAGGTTATCCCGCCGCCGACCGCTGACTACACGCCCTTCGCCACCAAGCTGAAGGATGCCGGTCCGAATTGGGTCTACTCTTGGGCGCCCTGGGTGACTCAGATCCGCACGCTTGAAGCGCTCCGCAAGCTCGATTGGCAGGACGACTACATTGCATGGGGTCATCTTGAGGCCGAAAGTGAGCTGGCAAGACTTAAAGACGGCAGGTTCTTCGTGGTCAATGCCAACGCGCTCTTCCAAGAAGGCCTCCCGATTCAGAAGGAAATCGAAGACGCGGCGAAAAAGGCCGGCTCGAAATATCCGGCGCAGACCATGACCGAAGGCTGGATCGGCGGCATGGCGATCGAGGCAGCGCTCAAGGGCGCGGGCTGGCCGGCCGACGCAGCCAAAGTGCGGGCGGCCATGGAAAATCTCAAGATCGACACCAAAGGCCTGCGCGGCGGCCCGATCGAGTGGAACAAGGACAATCACTTCCGCACGCGGCTGTACTACCGTGTCTACAAATGGGACCGCGACAAGATCGCGCGTGTGCAGGACTGGAAGACCTACGACGTGAAGTGAACTGTTCCCCTATCCCTCCTGCCTAAAGGCGGAGGGATGCCTCGCGCTGGACAGAAATCCGTTTGCAACTCCTCGTCAACATAGTCGTGCTCGCATCGATCTACGCATTGGTCGCGTGCGGCTACGTGATGATCTACCGGGTGAGCCGCGTGCTCAATCTCGCCCATGGCGAGTTGATGATGCTCGGCGCGTACTTGCTGCTGGCGACCGCCTCACTGTTTTCCGGCCATCCGGCGATGGCGCTCGGCGCCGCTGTCGCCCTAAGTCTGGTTGTCGGCTTGCTCGTTTACATCTTCCTCATGCGCAAAATGACCGGCGAGATGGTGCTGGCGGCAATCCTCGCTACGGTCGCGCTCGGCATTCTGATCCGCGGGCTGGTCGTGCTGTTCTGGTCGGCGCAGCAGCAATACCCGGCGCAGGCGCTTGGCCTGCCCAATCCCTCGCTCGTGATCGGTAGTGCGCGCATCTCACTGTGGTCGGCCGTGCTGGTGCTTACCAACGTGGCAGTTTATGGCGGACTGTTCGCATTCTTGCGTTTCGGTCGCTGGGGTATTCGCATGCGCGCGGCCGGACAAAACCCACTGCTGGCGGCACAACGTGGCATCAAGCTGCACAGCGTCTATGCGCTGGCCTGGAGTCTCTCAACGCTCACCGGCGCGCTTGCCGGCATTCTCATGGCGCTCGACTTCGGACTGACCACCAATCTGCCGGTGATCGGGCTCAAGGCGTTTCCGGCGGCATTGGTGGGTGGACTAGACAGTCTTGCGGGCGCGCTGGTCGGCGCGCTGATCATCGCTGCCGCCGAGGTTCTGCTGATTTATTACGTTGATCCGCTGCTGTCCGACGTCGTGCCGTTTCTGGTCCTGATTGCCATGCTGACCGTGAGGCCGTGGGGCCTGTTAGGCACACGCGAGGAGCTCGACCGTGTTTAGGCCGATGCCACGCGCCAGCGGCTATTTCCATACCGGTTACGCGCAAGACCTGGCGTTGCTGCAGACCCGCGCCGAACGCATTAGTCTCGTTGCCTTTGCGGTAGTGCTGATAGCGCTGCCATTTATTGCGTCGCCTTTCGTGCTTGATCTCGCCTGTCAGGTATTCTTGGCCTCAATCGGGGCGTTGTCGCTGATGCTGCTCACCGGCTATGCGGGCCAGATCTCGCTCGGGCACGCCGGCTTGATCGCGGCAGGCGCTTTCACCACCGGAATTCTTGCCCACGAGATCCATGCGCCGTTCTGGCTCACTCTGCCCGCTTCGGCACTGACCGGTATCGCGCTTGGGCTCATCTTCGGTCTGCCGTCGCTGCGGTTGCGCGGGCTATATCTTGCCGTGAGTACGCTGGCGCTGCATTTCATCGTCATCTATCTGGGCGGCGAATACGAAACAAAACGCGGCTTCTCGACCGGCATCATCATAGATCCGCCAGCGATCGGAGGGTTTAGACTGAGCGATGGCCGCGCCTGGTATTTCGTGCTCCTCAGTTTCGCCGTGGCCAGCCTCCTCATCTGCATCAATCTGTTGCGCAGCCGGAGTGGACGCGCCTGGCGAGCGCTACATGCCCGCGAGACGGTGGCAGAAGCGCTCGGTATCAGCGTCGCTGGCTACAAGCTGCTCGCCTTCGTTATCTCGTCTAGCATGACCTCAGTTGCGGGCTGCCTCTTTGCCTACTACCGAGGTTTTGTATCGATCGAAGCCTTTGATCTGTTCCTTTCGATCCAGTACGTCGCGATGATCATTATCGGCGGCATGGGCTCTCTGCTTGGCGCCCTGCTTGGCGCCGCCTTCGTGACCATCTTTCCCTTTGTCATTGAAAGCCTGATCAAGCTGCTGCCCAATGTGCAAAAGCTCGCAGGCGACATCTTCGCAGTCAATTACGCCTCGTTCGGCATCGTCATGATCCTGTTTTTGGTACTGGAGCCGCTCGGACTGGTCGGCATCTGGCACCGCTTGCAAAACTACTTTCTGCTGTGGCCATTCAAACAGCGTCCGCTCGCGAGCGCCCGAAAATGAGCGAGCCCCTTCTCCAGGTCGACAAGATCGAAGTCGTCTACAATCGTGTCATCACTGCGGTGCAGGGTGTGACGCTGTCAGTAGCCCAAGGACACATAGTCGCCTTGCTTGGCACCAACGGTGCCGGAAAAACCACAACGTTGCGCGCCATTTCTGGCTTTCTCGGCATCGACGATGCGCGTGTGACCGAAGGCACGATCTCATTCGAAGGTACGCGACTAGATAACCGGCCGCCATACGACATTACTGGTCGCGGCGTCGCGCTGGTACCTGAGCGGGAGAAGGTTTTTCCCAATCTCACCGTCGCGGAAAATCTTTCTGTGTCGGTTGCACGCGCCACGACTGCCCTGGAAAGGCGGCATGACGAAGATCAAATTTATTATTTCTTTCCGCGTCTCGCGGAATTGCGTCAACGCGTAGGCGGACTGCTCTCGGGCGGAGAGCGGCAAATGATGGCGATTGCCGGCGCATTGATGTGCCGGCCGAAGCTGCTGATGGTCGATGAATTGTCACTGGGGCTTGCTCCGGTCGTGGTCGAGGATCTCACCCGCCGGCTGATGGCTGTTCGCGATGAAATGGGTATCGCCATACTGCTGGTCGAGCAAAGCGCCGCGGTCGCGCTCGAAATCGCTGACTATGCCTACGTGATGGAAAATGGCCGCATCGTTCTCGACGGCGACCGCGAACGGCTGAAAAGCCATCAGGATGTGCAGGAATTCTACCTCGGTCAGGCCGGCGGCGAGCGGCGATCCTATCGTGACGTCAAACAATATCGCCGGTCTCGGAGGTGGTATGGCTGAGCTCGCGGTCGAGCATTTGAGCTTGCGTTTTGGCGGCCTGACCGTGCTGGACGACGTGTCGTTTGCAGCCGAGCCTGGCGAATTATTTGCGCTGATCGGCCCGAATGGCGCCGGCAAGACCAGCGCTCTCAACTGCATCAGCGGCATCTACCGCGGCTCGGGCGCGGTCCGCTTCCGCGGCAGCGACATTGCTGGCAAGGCGCCGCACGAAATCGCCCGGCTTGGGCTGGCCCGTACGTTCCAGCATGGCGAGCTGTTCACGCAGATGAGCGTACTGGAAAATTTGCTGGCCGGTCGCCACGCGCGTATCACCACCCATCCGCTTGCAGAAATGCTGTTCCTGCCGAGCGTGCGCCGAGCCGAGATTGCGCACCGCGAAGTGGTCGAAAGAATCATTGATGTCGTCGAACTCGAGCGCTATCGCCATGCGCCCGTCGGCGCCTTGCCCTTCGGTGTGCAGAAGATCGTCGGCTTTGCCCGCGCGCTGGCTTTGGAACCGACCGTTATGCTGCTGGATGAGCCTTCCGCCGGACTTAATCGAGAGGAGCGCGAAAACCTCGCCCGTTTCATCCTGCGCATCAAGCACGAATTAGAGATGACGATCATCTGGATCGAGCATGACATGCAGATGATCGCTGACCTGGCCGACCGCATCCATGTGCTCGACTACGGGCGCACCCTTGCAGAAGGCGTGCCTGCATCCGTCCTTTCCGATCCAAGTGTACTAGCCGCCTACCTTGGCACCGCAACATCGCCCGGTCCCAAACTGATATAGGGAATGTCCGCTTTGGGTCAAAAGCAGACATTCGCGCTGCAACAAGTCATGTCCGCTTTACCCCAAATAGCAGATATGTGCCGTGCAACTAGGGATGTCCGCTTTGTGCCAATAGCGGACGTTCCCACCCACGGTTCGGGTGTCAGTAGCCGATTCATCGCTCGGCAAGAGAGCCGGATACCAGTAACGGCACTTTTTTTGCGAAGTTATTTTTTCGACTCGAGCGACGACCGCGTAGGTTACGAATTATAATTCGTGGCATGGCCCTTCATAAATAATCGATTGTACATTTTAGGGATTCTGACCGGTTCGTTAGTCCATCGCCTTGACTGTGATTGGCGGCAACGTAGCGTCATCGAGACCTTTTCGCGAGCGTTGGCAACCGGGGGCCTGGCATGGGGCTGTTGCGCGATAAGGAGTACAGTATCGCCCTACGTGAGCTAGCCCCTTTCCGCTCGCCGACATCAATCCCGACCGAAGAACCTTGGACTCTACGTTTAGGTGCGCACCACGATTCATGTGGGCCGCCCCGATCCATGTTCGACCAAAACGCTTGTGGCGCCATCGGCTGAATCAACTGGAAATCAATCCAGAAGAACGTCGCTTAACCAGGGAGGTTACTCAATGCAAAGAAGGACTCTTTTGGCAGCAACGACCGCATTGCTCAGCAGTGCGTTATCGTTTGTTGCGCCGCCGACCACGGCGAACGCCACGCCGGTGACATGTGTCCAGCTGCCGGCCAAACTGTTGGGCGGCAATATCACTTACGCGAACGCGCAGATCGTGCTGGCCAATACACTGCCGGGCCCGCAGCCCGGCAACTTTACCGGCCGGCCCCCGAGCACAGCGAACTCGGCGAAGGTCCCTGTCGCTTATTGTTTGGTGGTGTTGAGCTATAGCAGCACCCCCGCAAACGATCCGACGCCTCAGAACATCACCATCTACGTTGGTCTGCCGCTCAATTCGATGGACGGCGGCATAACTGGCTCTACAGTTAATCCGCCCAATAACTTCACTACAGTGGAAGGCAATTGGAACGGTCGCACCGAAGGTCAAGGTGGCGGTGGTTGCACCGGCAACAACAACGTCAATTCGGCAGGTGCTGTAGCCAACGGCTTTGTCGGATCGGGCACCGATGGCGGACACGGTAGTCCCACAAACGATCCTGGCAACACATGCCAGCAGGGCGTCCTCAAGCTCGGCCAACTCAACACTCAATATATCCAGGACTGGGTTTATAACGGACCCCAGCAAGAGATCCTCTGGTCGAAGAAGGTTGCCAACCTGTATTACGGCAAGGCGCCGCAATACAACTACTGGAACGGCTGTTCGACCGGGGGTCATCAAGGCTATGCCTTGGCTCAGACGCTCGCCGGCGAATTGGACGGCATCCTGGCCAACGCGCCGGCGATGTACTGGACGCGTTTCCAGACCGCGCAGATGTGGGGCCAGATTGCGATGTTCGATATCGCCCAAGAGGTGATTGCGGCCCCGAAACTTGCGGCCGTGCAAAACGCGGCGATCGCCGCGTGCGATAAAAACGACGGTGTGCCAGACGGCATTATCGACGACCCGCGGACCTGCACGTTCAATGCAAAGGCCAATATCTGCGGTCAGCCGGGTGCGCCCGCGGCTCCGAATTGTCTGACCACAACGGAAGCCAATGCGGTCAATGTCATGTGGGACGGCCCGCGCAGCGATTCCGGCAACAGAATCTGGTTCCCGATCGATCGCGGCACCGATTTCAATTTCTGGGATGGAAACGTGCCGTTTGGGCTCGCGCCGGTGCAGTTTGGATGGGATCTGGCAAATCCGGCTTACTACGCCGCCGGCGCTTTCCCGTCTCCTTATCCTGGCTTCTGGGGAAACGTCGCACTGAGTTCGACGGTATCGGCTCCGGGTACCGTGACAACCTACGCGGCCGTCGCGCAGGCTGGGTCGAATAATGTAGCCGACCTTACTGATACTTTCGGAAACCTTGATGAGTTCGAGCACAGCGGTGGAAAAATGGTCACCGTTGTCGGCGCAAACGACGGCCTCATCATGCCGCGCGGCGTGATCAACTACTATCGGGTGATGGCTGCGCGTTACGCGGAGGGGTCTGACCACGATCCGAAAGCCGATCCGTCTGACCGCTTCCGAGGTGTCCAGAAATTCTTCCGTCTATTCCATGCCCCCGGGGTGAGTCACTGCGGGCTTGGTATTCTGAACCACAGTAGTCTCGGGCCGTGGCCGCAGCAGGGTGTCGACTTCAATTCGGTCATCAACTGGGTCGAGAAAGGTATCGCACCGGACCAAGTGCTTGGGTCGGGTAACACGGCGGCACCTGCCTTCATCCCCGGGTCACCCAACGCCCTTACACGTCCGCTGTGCCCCTATCCGCAAACCGCGGTGTATAAAGGCTCGGGAAGCGTTACCGACGCCGCTAATTGGTCTTGCGGCGGCGACCTGGAGAACAACACTCCTGTCGGTACCCCGCTTTCCGGGGCACCGGGGCAGCCTGTGGCGTGTTACGACGTCCTCGCTAAATACAAGCATGAGGTCAACGGACCGCTCGACTATCAAAACAGCGGCCTCGTCCCAGCCATGTGCCCCGGACCCGCCCAGCCTTGATGAGAATTTAACAAGCATAGACGGCTATCGTACGGTCGCTATCTCTCAAATGAAAAAACAACAACAGGCGTGTGCAGCGATGCGCACGCTTGTTTTTGCACCTTCCGGTGCGCGGGCTTGGATCTTTTCTTGCGCAAATCATCAGGATCGTTTCGCCACGGCGCTATTAAAACCAGGGGAATGCCTCGCATGACGTATCGGACCGCATCGGCCGTTGGGAATACTAGCGCGTTAAGCACATCAGCAATGGTTGCGCTTGCTCTCACGGTCGGGCCGCACGCGTTTGCCCAGCAGCCGTCAACAAATCCACCAGGCCCGCCGGCGCAAGTGGCGCCGGGGC
>WNFM01067037.1_pt5 | contig 19457 bp, 14 predicted proteins | sample 5400271 | NCBI WGS metagenome assembly WNFM01 (sample SAMN13153352, study PRJNA577476) | soil metagenome | isolation source: 60 cm saprolite on Douglas fir-dominated hillslope | place: USA:California | collected 2013-09-17 | reverse complement strand
GCGGGGGCGGGACGGGGCCGGCGTGCCCCGGGCCGTGGGATGCGGGGCGCCGCGAAGGGCGCTATTCGGGGGCCGGCAGGCTCCGGCCCGACGCTCTCTCCGAGCGCCGGCGCTTGAGGATCTCGTCGACCCAGGCACCGGCGATCACCGCGAACAGCATCAGGAAGTAACAGAGGAAGAAGCCGGTCGTGAAGCCGCGCGCGTAGTGCGCGCCGATCTGGATGTAGTACTCCGGGATCCGCGTGAGAGGACGTCCACCGGCGACGTCATTGCGCGCCACGGACATGAGGAAACGGGAGACCGCGGCCACCGCCACCGAGCTTCCGGCGAGCGCAACCAGCAAGCCGGCGATGCGCAGCCTCTTTTTCCGGACCGGATCGAGAGTCACGCACGGGAATATAGGTCCCGAGCAGGCTTCCGGCCACGGCCCGGCTTCATCCGTCGTCACCGCCGACGGGCGGCCGGGGGCGCCATAGTATAATTCCCTCTTCATGAATAATCTCTGGCGCGACGAAGAGGCGAAGGGCCTGTCGGGGATCGACCTCCTCGTCTACCGCTCGCGGCTGATCGGCCGCGATCCCGCGCTCGTGGTCTGGGGCGGCGGCAACACCTCGATCAAGCAGACCGAGCCCGATTTTCGCGGTCGAACGGTGCGCGTCATGCGGATCAAGGGAAGCGGGTCCGACCTCAAAGCGATCGAGGCGCGGCACTTCCCGGGCCTGCGGCTCGACGACCTCGAGCCGCTGTTCGATCGAAAGGCGATGACCGATGACGAGATGGTGGCCTATCTCGTGCATTGCCTGATGGAGCCCGGGTCCCCCCGCCCGTCGATCGAGACGCTGCTGCACGGCTTCGTGCCGCACCCGCACATCGACCATACCCACGCCGACGCCATCCTGGGGCTGACCAATACGATCGACGGCAGGCGCCATGCCGAATCGGTGTTCGGAGCCGAAGCGGTCTGGATCCCCTACCGCCGGCCGGGGTTCGTGCTGTCGCGCGAGGTGGCGGAGGCGGTCCGACGGCATCCGAAGGCGCGCGCGGTGGTCCTCGAGAAGCACGGTCTGATCACCTGGGGCGCCTCGGCGAGGGAGTCGTACGAGGCGACCATCGAGATGAACAGCCGGGCCGAGGAGTATGCGCAATCCCGCGCGCGCGGCCGCGCTCTGTTCGGGACAGTCGCCCCGCCGCGTCTCTCTCAAGCGGAAAGACGCGCCGCCGCGGGGCGGATCGCCCCGTTTCTACGCGGTCTGCTCGCCGGCGCGCGCGGTGGCAAGGCGCGGGAAGCCGCGACGGCGGATGGCGCGGCCCCGTCCGTGGCGGCCGGCTCGCGCGTCGTGCTGCGCTACGACGACGCCGGCGACATCCTCGAGTTCGTCGGCGCCGAGGCGGCCGCGCAGCTCTGTCTGGTCGGGCCTGCCACGCCGGATCATCTGCTTTACACCAAGCCGCGCCCGCTGTTCGTGCAGGAGGCCGCCGCGTGCGATCTGACGTCCGCCTCCGGGATCGATCGCCTCAAAGAAGCTCTGACGCGCGATCTGGCCAAGCACACCGCCTGGTACGATCTCTATGTCTCCAAGAACGGCAGCGGGACGGAACCGCGGGTCGAACCGTTCCCCCGCGTGATCCTGATCCCGGGCCTCGGACTGTTCGCCGCCTGGAAGGATGCGAAGCACACCCGCATCGTGGCCGAGATCTACCATCACACGATCGCCGTCATGCGATCGGCGCAGGCGATCGGCGAGTACCGATCGCTCAACATCAAGGAGACGTTCGATGTCGAGTACTGGCCGATGGAGCTTTACAAGCTGACCCTGGCGCCGCCCGAGAAGGATCTGGCGCGCCGGGTGGCGATCGTCACGGGGGCCGGCAGCGGCATCGGGCGGGCGATCGCCCGCCGCCTCGCCGCCGATGGCGCGCACGTGGTGGCCACCGATCTGCACGAGGAGCCGGTGCGCGATCTGGCGCGCGAGATCGTCGAGAAACATGGTCTCGATCGTGCCGTCGGCCTGAAGATGGATGTCTGCGACGAACAGAGCGTGCGAGCCGCGTTCGAGGCCGCCGCCGTCGCCTACGGCGGGGTCGACATCCTGGTCTCGAACGCCGGCATCGCGCATGTGGCGCCGATCGACCAGATGCAGCTGCGCGACTGGCAGCGCTCCCTCGACGTCAACGCGACCGGACATTTCCTCGCGGCGCGCGAGATGATGCGCATGCTCAAGGAGCAGGGCACGGGCGGCAGCCTCGTGTTCGTGGCGTCGAAGAACGTTCTGGCCCCTGGAAAGGATTTCGGAGCGTACAGCGCGGCGAAGGCGGCGGAAAGCCAGCTGGCGCGCGTGCTGGCGATCGAGGGGGGAGAGCACGGGGTGCGCGTCAACATCATCAACCCCGACGCCGTGTTTCAGGACTCGGCGCTCTGGTCGCCGCAGGTGCGCGAAGAGCGCGCCCGCGCCCACGGCATCCCGGCCGGGGGGCTGGAGGACTTCTACCGCCGTCGCAATCTCCTCAAGGTGAGCGTGACGGCGGAGGATGTCGCCGAGGCGGCGGTCTGGCTTGCGGGCGATCGGTCGGCCAAGATGACCGGCTGCATCCTGACGGTCGATGGCGGGCTGCGGGAGGCCTTTCCGCGCTGACCGGTCAGGGTGTCCTGGCAGGCTTCGCGGGTTTCGATACGGTCGGCGGGGCCGGGGGCAGCGCCGACTGCACCGGCAGCCGCGACGCCCCGCCGCGATCGATGTACGACTGCGCCATCGCCGCCTGCAGATACTGGTTGGAGACAACGGCCGGATTCTTCTTCACATCCCGAAGACCGGGATCGAGCTCGAACGCCTTCTGATAGCTCCGCAGCGCCTGGTCGAAATTCCGGCTCTTGTCGTAGGTGACTCCGAGGTTGTAGTAGGCCAGCGCGTAGCCCGGATTGTCCTCGATCGCATGCTGGTAGGCCCATGCGGCCCGGGTGGTGTTGCCGCGGGCCATCTCCACCACACCCAGGTTGTTCCAGGCGATCGGGAAGTGCGGGTCGACGTCGAGGGCCTCGCGGTATTTCGCCTCGGCCTCATCCAGCCGGCCACGCTGGGCCATGGCATTCGCCGCTTCGTTAAGAGCCACCGCCTTGCCGTGGTCGGGGGCCGTCTTCCAGGGGGCGACCCAGGTCGAGGCGGCGCCTTCCGGGGCGGCCGGTCCCTTATCACGAGCGGGCTTCCGCTCCTTGACCGGTTTGGGCGTCGGAGCTTCCTTCGGCTTCGCGGGGCTCTTCGGCTTCCGGGGCGCCTTGGGACGGGGCGTCGGCTTGGCCGACGGCTCGTCGCCCGGCACGGGAGCGGGGCTGGGGGCGGGCGTCGGCGTCGGTGAAGGCGACGGAGCGGGAGATGGCGGCGGCATCGGCGGCGGCGTCGGATTCGGTGTCGGCGTCGGCACCGGGGGCGGCTGGTCGGACCCGGCCGGGGCCTGATCGGTCGCCGCCTGATCGTTTGCCGCAGGCGGCGCCTGGCCGGCCCCCTGGTCGGGCGCGGCCCCCTCCTGCTGAGCGAGCGCAGGAAGCAGCCACCCTCCGAGGAGGAAGAATGCGCAGATCGAAAACGCGACCGCGAAAGTCGCCGGACGCCGGGTCAAGGAGCCTCCTACTTGGCGGGCTTGGCCTTGATGCTGACCTTGTTATCTTTGAAGTCTAGCTTAAAATCGATCGCCTGACAATCGATCTTCCCCTTGATCGCGGCGGCATGACGGCCGATCTCCCGGGCGAAGGCTTCGAAGCTCGGTTGCTTCCGATCGCCGACCTGGTTCTTGGCGGCGATGAAGCTCTCGTAGAGATTCCGGACCGCCGCCTCGTCCCGGCGATCGGTCGGGACGCGCCAGGAATCCTTGACCTTCTCCCGCGCCGGACCCGCCATTCTCCGCCGCCGCGGAGTGATGCGCGGCGCGCGCCGCGAGAGGATGCACCCGGGCGCCCTCTTCCCTGACCCGCATCGATTTCGCCCAGAGCTCGGAGAAGGCGTTGAAGCGATTCACGATGCTGTTGTAGAGAAAGCGGTCGCCGAGGCTCTTGATCTGGACCCCCTGCAGCTTCTTGATCTGACGATCGAGCTGATCGCGCTGGTCGAGCGGAGGCTTCGGGTTCGATCCGATGAAGTAAAGATCGAAGGCGATCTTCAGCTTCCGGATCTCGTTCTCGATCTGGCGGAGTTCTTCCTCGAGCGTCACCGGCGATGTCCCTCGTCCGCCGAAGCGGGACATCCCCAATATAGGGTGGCCGGTCGGCGATTTCAAAAGACGGAACTTTGACAGGCCCCGCGGACCTGTGGTGGAATGCCACTTCCCGCGCGATTGCGATTTTGTTCTCGCGCCGCTCCGGAAACGTCCCCCGCGGCGACCGGGGTGGCTGCTGCTGATGGCGGAGAGTGCCCCGATGGCGACACCGCGACGCGCTGGCGCGCGCCCCGCTTCACCCGACCCCGCAGCCCGGCGCGCCAAGCCCGCGTCCGGCGGCCGTCGTGAGGGATCCGCGGCCCTGCTGCGCTCCCTGCCGCAGATCGACGATCTCCTGAAGCGGCCGGACCTCGCGGCGGCGGTCGTGCGTCATGGCCGTCCCCTGGTTGTGACCCTGTTGCGGACCCGCCTCGAGGCGCTGCGCGCCGAGACGCGCGCCGGGGGTCTCGCGTCGCAGCATCTGGCCGGTTCCATCGCCGATCTCGGCCCCTGGGTGGAAGCCGAAGCCGCGACGCGCACCGCCTCCTCCATCCTTCCGGTGGTCAACGCGACCGGCGTCATCCTGCACACCAATCTTGGCCGCGCTCCGCTCTCGGCCGAAGCGCTGCGCCGCGTCGTCGAGGTGGCGGGCTCATACAGCACGCTCGAATATGACCGGGCCTCCGGGAGGCGCGGCTCGCGCTCGGCGCACCTCGACCGTGTCGCGACGCTCCTGTTCCCGGGGCAGGCGCTCCATGTCGTCAACAACAACGCCGCCGCGCTGATGCTGGCCCTGAACAGCCTCGCAGAGGGCCGCGAAGTGGTGGTGTCGCGCGGAGAGCTGGTGGAGATCGGCGGCTCGTTCCGCATCCCGGACATCATGAGGAAAAGCGGCGCCATCCTGCGCGAGGTCGGCACCACAAACCGCACGCGCATTCAGGATTACGAGAGGGCGATCGGCGACCGGACCGGATTGTTGCTGAAAGTTCACCCGAGCAACTACCGGATCGTCGGATTCACCGCCGAGGTGCCGCTCGCCGCGGTGGCGCAGCTCGGCCGGCGCCGGAGGCTCCCTGTCCTGATGGATCAGGGGAGCGGGAACCTCCTCGACTTGACGCGCTTCGGGATTCGGGGCGAGCCTTCGGTGCAGGAGGCCCTGGCGGACCGCGCCGATCTGGTCTGCTGCAGCGGCGACAAGCTTCTCGGAGGCCCGCAGGCCGGTCTGCTCGTCGGCCGGCCGCCGCTCATCCGCCGGACGCGCGAAAATCCGCTGAGCCGCGCGCTGCGGATCGACAAGCTGACCTACGCCGCGCTGGAAGCGACGCTGCTCGAGCATGCCCGCGGCGCGCCCCAGGAAGGTCTGCCGACGCTGCGGATGATCGCCCTCGGCCGGGAAGCGATCGAGGCGCGCGCCCGCCTGGTCGCGGAGGGGGTCGGCCGAAAGGCGGGCGGGGCGCTCGAGCTGCGGGTGGAGCCGGGCGAGTCGCTGCTGGGCGGAGGCTCGGCGCCCCAGGAGGGACTGCCGACCTCTCTGATCACCGTCCGCGCTCCGAGCCTCTCGTCCCGCTCCCTCGAGGAGCGGCTGCGCCGCTTCGACCCGCCGGTGCTGGGGCGGATCGAGGGACGCCGTCTCATCCTCGATCTTCGCACCGTCCCGCCGGAGCAGGACGACACGATCGTGGCCGCGCTGCTCGCCGCCGCGGCGGATCCCGACGCGCGGACGCGACACTAGACGTTGAAACGGAAGTTGATGACGTCCCCGTCCTTCACCACGTACTCTTTTCCCTCGGCCCGCAGCCTGGCGCGCTCGCGCGCCGCCGCCAGAGAGCCCGCGGCGATCAGATCGTCGTAGGTGACCACCTCGGCCCGGATGAAGCCGCGCTCGATATCGGAATGGATCGCCCCCGCGGCGCGCGGCGCCCGCGTGCCGAGGCGGATCGGCCAGGAGCGGCACTCGTCCTCGCCGGCGGTGAAGAACTGGATCAGCCCGAGCAATCCGAAGGCGGCCCGGATGAGCCGGTCCTTGGCCGGCTCCCGAAGCCCGAGATCTTCGAGGAAGGCGCGCGCATCGGCCGGCTCGAGGGCGGCGATCTCCTCTTCGACCTTGGCCGAGATGGCGCAGAGCGCCATCTGCCGGCGCTCCGCGTGCCGCTCGAGCCCGAGATCGGCGACGAAGGTCGGGATCGTCCGCACGTCGGCCTCGTCCAGGTTGATGATGTTCAGGAGCGGCTTGGCGGTCAGGAACGCGAAGCCGCGAATCTTCCGGATCTCGTCGTCCTGCAGGTCGACCTCGCGGATCGGGATCTCCTTCTCGAGCGCCTCCAGGCAGCGCTTCATGATCGGCAGCTCGGCCTCGTCGTCCTTGTTCTTCATCTTCTTGATGTTGAGCTCGAGTCGCTCGAGGCGGCGCTGGGCGACGTCGAGATCGGCGAGGATCAGCTCGGTCTCCATCGTCTCGAGGTCCCGCTTCGGCTGGATCGTCCCCTCGCTGTGGGCGATCTCGGGGTCGCGGAAGGCGCGCACCACATGGGCGATGGCGTCGACGTTGCGCATCTCTTTGAGGTCGAGAGCGTCCTTCGCTTCCCCTTTCTGCAGCCCCTGGATGTCGAGAAAGTCGATCTGAGCGTAGGTGGTCTTCTTCGGATGGAACATCTCGGCCAGGCGATCGAGACGCGGCTCGGGCACGCGGGCGACGCCGACGTTCGGCTGGCTCTTGCCGGAGGCGTATTTGTCGACGGCGATATGCGCCCCGGTCAGGATGTTGAGCAGGGTCGTCTTGCCGACCTTCGGAAATCCGAGCAGCCCGACTTTCATCGTCGCCTCTTCGGGGGACCCCTCGCCGGAGGCGCATTCTATCAGTGGTCGGCCCGCCCGGCCGGGTGTATATTCATTGCGTACCGGCAGGAGGTACCCATGAAAAAATCTCTCGTCGTTCTGGCCTCGCTTCTGGCCGTGGCCATCGGTCCATCGTTCGCGGCCACGGCCGCCCGCCCGCATTCGGTCGACTATCTGATCGGCATGCTGGAGGCGGGCGTTCCGTCCCGCACGATCATCGCCCGCATTCATGAAGGCTCGCTCGCCATCACCCTCGGCGAGGGGGATCTCGATCGACTCAAAGAGGCGGGCGCCGACGAAGCGCTGATCGGAGCGGTGGAGGGGACGGCGGCCGCCACCCCCGCCGCGCCCGGGCAGAGCTGGGGACGGCCGCACAGGCTGGCCGAGCCCCCGACCGGCTCCGGCGGCGCCGCGGTGGAGCCGAAGGACAAGCCTCCGACCGAAGACCTGGAGAGCGATCAAGGGGCGGGGACCGGAACCCCCGACGACGGCAGTCAGACGCCGCACGGCGGCTATCCCTACTACCGTCCGGGCGACGATGACTCGTACGGCTACGCTCCGGCCCCGTACTATTCCTTCTACTATGGCTATCCATACTACGATCCGTTCTTCCTTCCATACGACCCGTTCTACTATTCGTACTACGGGTTTTATTCCCCCTACTACCGCTACAACTACGGCTTCCGGTACCACCACGGGCCGGGTCGCGTCGTGCCGCGCGGCTCGGGGCGTCTCATGCCACGCGGTTCCGGAGGGCACATGCCGTCGGGCGGCTCTCCTCGCGGTCACGTTTCTCCCCGCAGCCATCACTGACTCCGCCTCTTGCGCGCCGGGGCTCAGTTGGGAGACAATGCCGCCTTCGCGTCACGGGACGGGGCGTAGCGCAGCCTGGTAGCGCATCTGCTTTGGGAGCAGAGGGTCGGTGGTTCGAATCCACTCGCCCCGACCAGCGGACCGGCCCGGAGCGGCACGATACGCGCCTGTAGCTCAGCGGATCAGAGCACCAGCCTCCGGAGCTGGGGGTCGGAGGTTCGAATCCTCTCAGGCGCACCATGCCGCCCTCGCCGCGGATACGTCAGGCCATTCATGAACCCAGCCGGCGCTTCGCCCACCGACAACCCGCTCCGACAAGGACCGCGGCTGTCGGCGCTCGTCCTGATCCTGGCGGGTCTCCTTCCGGTGGCATGGCTCGTCGGCAGGAGGACCGTTCCGCTCGCGCTTCCCGAGCCGGCGCTCTTCCGCTCCGGACAGACGCCGATCATGGTCCCGGAGAGCAATCGCGGCCTGGCGGCGAACGCCGAGCCGCCGCACCTGCCGGCGCTTCTTCCGGGCGAGGCGGCCTACCGCTTGATCTTCGTTCCGGGCGGCACGACCGGCGCGGGCCAGGCGCCGTTCCGCCTCCGCCTCACGGCGCGCGACGGGCGCGACGTATGGCAGGCGGTCTGGAACGCGCCCGGGGACGATCGCGTCCCGCTCGAGATGCTGCTCCCGGCCCAGGGCTTAAAGACCGGCCGCTACGCGATCGTCGTCGAAGACGCCGCCGGCACCATGCGCAACTTCCCTTTCATCACCCCGTAGGCGCCGCGGCGGCGGCGGGTGCGGCCGTGGCGCCTCTGTGGTAACATCACCGCTTCGCCAGGCTCTTGGAGGTGGTTGTGGCCGGGGCGCCGTTCGTGACCGTCGAGCGCGCCTGTAGCTCAGGGGACAGAGCAACGGCCTTCTAAGCCGTGGGTCGGGGGTTCGAATCCCTTCAGGCGCACCACCGGTCACGATCAGGCGCCATCAGGCCGCTACCGGGAGGCGTGGATCACGAGATGCGGTGAGTGTAGCTCAGGTGGTAGAGCCCCGGGTTGTGGCCCCGGTTGTCGTGGGTTCGAGTCCCATCACTCACCCCAGGTTGTCCTTCTGTAAAGTGGGCCGTTAGCTCAGTCGGTAGAGCAGCTGACTCTTAATCAGCGGGTCGGAGGTTCAAGTCCTCCACGGCTCACCACTTCAACTCGAGTTGTCCGGGAGCCTTCTTCCAGGGTTCGGCGGCTCCCGCTTCCACGGGAGGCGCGGCATGGCCAAGACGGTTCGGATTTTCGGCAAGGACACCTGACCCTACACCACCGCAGCCCGTGAGGCTTACCAGGACAAGGGGTATCAGGTCGAGTACCACGACGTCCTGGGCGACAGGACACGGCTCGACGAGATGCTCAAGCTTTCCAAGGGGGGCCGCAAGGTTCCGGTGATCGTCGAGGCCGAGAAGGTCACGATCGGTTACGGCGGAAGCTGAGGCGTCTGACGCTCCGGCCGGCGGCCGGAGACCCCGCCCCTCCCAGTCATGCCGCGCTCGACCGGCGCCGGGCACCTTCCGGCCCTCCGGCCGCGTGGACTCGCAGTGTCCGGAGGGTACCGCTCTGTCACCTGTCACGCCCCGAGACCCGGCGCCGACCGCTCCCCGCGCGCCGGGGCGCGCCGATCCGGACAGGTCTGCGGGAGGCCCCCCGTCCCCGCGCGAGGATCGGGAACGCTTCCTGAACCACCTCTCCCGGCAGCTGGAGCAGATCGATGATCTCGAGAAGCTTCAGAAGACCGCCCTCGGTCAGATCGTGCGCCACATGCGGGCGGACAGCGGCGCCCTGTTCCTGAGACACCCGGTCTCGGGCGGCCTGCGCACGATCGAGTGGGGGCGCGAGGCGCGCTGGGATGGGCGGAAGGTCTGGGCGTTTCTCGAGCAGCAGCGGCCGGCGCTGAAAGAGACCGAGATCATGGCGCCGATCCTGGCGCGCGGCCGCGCCGCGGGGGCCGTGGCGCTGGCTCGGGCCCTCCCGTTCGATCCCGGGGCCGGACGCTGGCTCACCCGTCTCTGCCGCAAGCTGGCGCACGAGATGGCGCTGCGGGAGGAGCGCCGGGCCAACCGGATCGTCGATCAGATCAAGGATCAGACCGTCCGCGAGCTGCGGCCGAAGGATCTCTTCTATCAAATCCTGCACGGGCTCCGGGCGCTGACCCGCTACGACCATTCCTCCGCGCTCCTGATCGCCGAAGAGGACGGCGCGCGCCTCGTCCTGCATGCCGAGCAGATCGCCTGGACCAAGGGGAAGAGCCGCCGGATCGGCCGCAAGATCAGGGTGCCGAAAAATCTCCGGGCGGCGCTCCGCCGCTCCAGCGCGATCCGGATCGTCTCGTTCGACGCCTCCCGCCGCCGCGAAGGCCGGGGCGCCACGGCCGTTCCGACGGACAAGGCGGCCGACCCGGCGGCCATCGCGCGTCTGCTGCGCTTCGGCGGCAAGCGCCGGGAGCCGGCCGAGGGGACGATCCTCGTGGCGCCCCTGCACCAGGACGGTCAGCTGCTCGGGCTGCTCAAGATCGCCACGCAGCGGGTCGGGGCGCTCGGCACGGTCGAGGCGGAGGAGGTCGAGCGGGTGGTGCGGCATGTCGCGTCGGTGATCCACAACGCCCGCCGGGCGCTGTCGATGGAGGAGCGGATCATCGAGGCGGAGAAGAAGCACGCCATGGCCGACCTGGCGCGGGCCATCTCGCACGACGTGAAGAACGCCATCGGCGCCATCCTGCCTCTGGCCCAGCAGGCGCGCGAGGAGGTGCTCGCCGGCACTTCCGATCCGAAAGTCCTCTCCGAGGACCTGGCGCAGATCGAATCGTCCGCGCAGATCTGCCAGCGGATCTTCGACGGCATGCTGCAGCTGGCCCGCTCGGGCGTCCGCCCGGTCGAGCGCGCCCCGCTCGGGACGATCGTCGAGAGCGCGCTGGCGATCCTCGGCACGCGGCTGAAGCGGGCCGGCGTCGTCCTCGAGATGAAGATCCCCGACGATCTGCCGGAGGTGAAGGCGAGCCGGGGCGGCATGGAGCAGCTGTTCCTGAACCTGTTCACCAACGCCCTCGAGTCGATGGCCGCGGGCGGCAAGCTGAAGGTGCAGGCGCGTCGGGCCGGAACGCAGGTCGAGGTGAAGGTGAAAAAGATCCACGAGCCGTTCTACACCACCAAAGAGGAGGGCTTCGGTCTGGGTCTGGCGATCTGCCGCTCGATCCTGTGGGAAAACGAAGGAACGATGAGCATCGACAGCCAGATCGGAAAGGGGACGGTCGTGACCGTCCTGCTGCCGGCCGCGCCGCCTCCCGAGAAGGTCGTTCGGTGAGGGGGGAGCGGCGGAAGATCCTGGCGGTCGACGACGACCCGGCGATGCTGCGCACGGTCGAGCGGATCCTGGCGGGCGCCCACGACGTGCGCGGCCTTCTCTCGGGAGAGGAGGCGCTGCGGCTGATCCGTCGCGAGCCGTTCGACGTGGCGATCGTGGATATCCGGATGCCGGGCATGGACGGCTTCGAGCTGACCCGCGAGATCAAGGCGGTCCGCCCGCGGACCGAAGTGATCCTGGTGACCGGCTCGGTCACCGATCTCGACGACAAGCTTGTCCGCTCGGTCAAGGAGCGGGCCGGCTTCTTCATCACGAAGCCGTTCTCCCGCGCCGTTCTGACCTCGCTGGTCGACCGCTGCCTGGAGATGCAGGAGCTGGAGGAGGAGCGCGACGGGTTAATCCGCCGCCTCACCGAGGATCTGGATCGCGCCCGGCGGTTCCAGCAGGCGCTCCTGCCGAGAGGCCTCCCCAAGAGTTTCGGCGCGCTGCGCGTCGCCGCCGCCTACGAGCCGTGCGAGACGCTCGGCGGCGACCTGTTCGACGTCGTGCCGCTGGCCGGCGACCGGCTGCTGCTGATGGTGGCCGACGTGGCCGGCCACGGAGTGGCGGCGGCGCTCGTCACCGGCATGGTCAAGACGGCGCTTCTGCGCTCCCTTCAAGATCAGCCGGGACTGGCGGTCGCGGCGCGGGCGGTGCTCGAGACCCTGGCGCCTCTCGGCCAGCAGCGGGTGGTGACGATCATCCTGGCGCAGATCGACCCGCGCCACCGCACGCTGCGGTATGTCAACGCCGGTCATCCTCCGGCGCTCGTCTGGACGCCCGGCGGGGCGACCCGCTTCCTCGGCGCCACCACGCCGCTCCTGTCGTACGGAATTCCGATGGATGCGGAGGCGGAAGCCACCGTCCCGTTCGCGCCGGGAGAACGTATGGCGCTTTACTCCGACGGTCTGTACGAGGTGAGGGATCCGAGCGGCGCCGAGCTCGGCCGAGATCGGCTGCTCGCCGACCTCGCCGGGCGCCGCGGCCCGATCGAGCCGATCGTGCAGAGCGTCATGGCCGACGCCCGCCGCCACGCGGGCGGTCGCCCGCCCGACGACGACCTCACCCTGCTCGTGACCGAGTTCTCCGGAGGTTGAGCGACCGCTCGAGCCAGCCGGATGCCCGAGGGCCTACTCCGCGAGCAGCGGCAGCTCCTCGAGCGCGCCGGTTTCGGGGTCGCCCTTCAGAATGCGGTGATTGTTGGTGTCGGCGATCAGCAGCCGTTCGCCGACGAGAGCGATCCCTCCCGGCTCGTGCATCGTCCGCGGCGCGCCGTTCCCGAACAGCGTCCGCGTCTCCATCGATCCGAATGTGATGGCTTTGATCTTGTTGTTATAGGTGTCGGCGATGTAGAGGGTATTCGCGCCGACGACGAGGTCGAGGGGGTGCTGCAGGAGCACCTCCTCCGGCGCACCGTCATGGTCGCCGAAATCGAACAGTCCGCGCCCGGCGATCGTCTGCACCTGCCCTTCGTCGAGATCGATCGAGCGGATGCTCGAGACCTCGCTGTCGGCGATCAACAGGTGTTTCCCCGCCCGCGCCAGCCCGCTCGGCTGCGCGAACGACGCTTCCGCAAGCGGCCCGTCGGTGTGGTCCTCGCGGCCGTTCCCGGCCCAGGGCCCGATCCGCCCCGCCTCCGGATCGTAGACCCAGATCTGATGGCTGCCCGCCATGGCGATCAGGAGATGCGCGCCGACCGCCAGCAATCCCCAAGGCGAGCGGAGCGGAACGGAGCGCGGACGCTCGGGGTCGTACTTCCCCGGTCCTCCGCCTTTTTCTCCGGTTCCTGCCACGGTCGTCACCTCCTGCCGGGCGAGGTCGACGCCGCGTATCAGATGATTGCCGGTGTCGGCGACGAACAGCCGGTCGCCGATCACCGCCAGCCCCTGCGGGTTCTGGAACGAGGCGTGCGCGACCGGGCCGTCCCCCGCCCCCGCGCCTCCTTCGCCGATCATCCCCCGCACCCGGCCTTCCAGATCGGTGACCACGATCCGGTGATGACCGCTGTCGGAGATGTACAGGCGATCGCCCGCCGCGAGCAGCCTTCCGGGGAAGCGCAGGAAGGTGCTGTCGTCCTCGGGATCGGGCGTGAGCCCGAGCGGCTCGGGCGCCAGGATGCCGCGCTGCGCCCCTTCCTTGAGCAGGGCGGCGATCGCCTGCGCCAGCGGCTCCTCCTCGGTCTCGCCCGAGATCGTCTGGCGCACGTAGCCGGCCGCATCGACGAGCACCAGCGTCGGCCAGGCGTGCACCGCGAAGCTCTCCCAGATGTCGTGCTCGGAGTCGACCACCACCGGATGCTCGACGCCGTAGCGCCGCACCGCGCGCCGGATGTTCTCGGGGTCCTTCTCGGAGATGAACTTGGCCGAGTGGACGCCGATCACGACGACCGGGTCGTTGGCGAAGCGCGCCTCGATGCGCTTGAGGACCGGCAGGACATGCATGCAGTTGACGCAGCAGTAGGTCCAGAAGTCGAGCACGCCGATCCGCCCACGCAGATCCTCCGCCACCGACAGCGGCCGGCGCGTGTTGAGCCAGGTCACGTCTTTGGGGAACTCCGGGCAACGGACCATCGCGCCGTCCATCGGCACCCACCTCCGGAGCAGGCATGATAACAGACCCTCGAGGCGGCGCCAGCCTTGCCTTCCGGCGCAGCGGGCATAAAATTTGGAGCATCACGGAGTGCCCGCGGTACTGTCGAAAGGGGGGCCGGAATGACGAAATCGCGATCGGCTTTATCGATGCTGCTGGCGGCGGGGGTGATCGGCTTCGGTTCGCTGGCCTACGCGCAGGGGGATGACGCGGCCGCCGTCCCGCCCGCCGAGTCCGGCGCGCAGGGGAGCGCGACGACACCGGCGGCTCCCGCTCCGGATTCGCAGACCAAGACGGAGGAGCAGAAGAAGCTGCGCCATGCTCGGACCGACCTCAGGCACGACCGGCAGGATCGGGCCCAGGATCGTCAGACGCGTCAGCAGGACCGGACCGTCAGGCGCCAGGATGTCCGTGACCTGCATCAGGACCACAAGGATGTCCGGCAGGATCTGCAGACGCGACAGACCCAGCGTACGGATCTGCGCTCCGATCGCCAGGAGCTGCGGCACGACCGGACCGCTCCGAACGCCACTCCGGTAGAGCTGAAGTCGGATCGGCAGGCGGTCCGCCAGGATGCCAGGACGGTCCATGGCACGACGCGGGAGATCCACGCCGATCGTAAAGATGTCCGCCAGGATCGGCAGACGATCCGCCAGGACAACCGGACGGTGCGGCAGGACAACCGTGAGATCCGCCACGACAATCACGACGCTCGTCATGACCGGCGGGATGTTCGGAAGGACAAGCGACAGGTCAAGAAGCCGGCGGCACCGCCGCAGCCGGCTCACTGAGCCTGGTTTTCCACGAGGCGGGATCGGGGCGGGGAGCCTGCACGGCTTCCCGCCCCTTTTATTTCAAGGGAGCACGGGTGATAGGATCGGTCGGGTCGAAAGACGGCCGCGCCCGTAGCTCAGCTGGATAGAGCACCGGACTTCGAATCCGGGGGTCGGGGGTTCGAACCCCTCCGGGCGCGCCAGACCTCTTCCTGGAGCACCGCACCCCGGGAGCGGCGCCCCCCCTAGAGCGACGCAGGATCGCCGTGAACCGGCTTGCCACCGAACAACGTCAACAGGACCTTCGCCTCGCCGATCTGCTCGGGAGGGATCGCGAACAGGTTCCGATCGAGCACGATCAGATCGGCGAGCTTCCCGACTTCGAGCGAGCCTGTCCGGTCGTCCTGAAAGTTGACGTAGGCCGAGCCGATGGTGAACGCGGCCAGGGCGTCCCGCAAATCGATCCTCTCCTCGGGAATGAACGGCTCCTTCGTCTCGCCCGCGGGTCCCATGCGGGTGACCGCCACCTCCATCTCCTCGAGCGGGTTGGGCGAGGAGACCGACCAGTCGCTGCCGAAGGCCAATAGCGCGCCGCTCTTGAGGAGGCTCCTGATCGGGTAGATCCAGCGCGCCTGCGCCGGTTCGAGGAACGGCAGGGTCAGCTTGATGATGTAATCGTCGGCGAAGGCCCAGAGCGGCTGGAAGTTGGCGATCACGCCGAGCTGCCGGAAGCGCGGGATGTCGGTCGGGTCGAGCAGCTCGAGGTGGGAGATATGGTGCCGGCTGTCGCGTCCGCCGTTCTGGCGGCGGGCCGCCTCGACGGCATCGAGGCACTCGCGGATGGCGGCATCGCCGATGGCATGGAAATGGACCTGGAACCCTTCGCGGTCCAGGCTCGTCACCGCGCGTTTGAGCGCCTCGGGCTCCACCATCGTGAGACCCTTCGCTCCCGGCTTGCCGACGTAAGGCTTGAGCATCGCGGCGGTCTGCACCTCCATCACGCCGTCCTGCATGATCTTCACCGTCGTGGCCCGCAGATGACCTCGTGTGTACTTGCGGCGCGATTCGAGAAAGCCGGCGATCTGCTCCTCGCCCTTGGCCCGCTCCCACCAGAGCGAGGCGACCACCCGCATCGTCAGCTGTCCCGCCTCGTCGAGGCTGCGGTACGCCTCGAGATCGGCCGGATAGACGCTCGCGTCCTGCATCGACGTGATGCCGAGGCCGTTGAGATAGCCGACCGCGTAGCGCAGCCCCTCGAGCCGCTCCTCGGAGGTGTACGGCGGCGCATGCTTCGTGACCAGCTCCATGGCGCTGTCCTGAAGCGCCCCGACCGGCTCGCCGGTTTTCGGGTCGCGATCGATCCGGCCGCCCGCCGGGTCGGGTGTCGCCTTGGTGATGCCGGCCAGCTCGAGCGCCCTGGAGTTGACCCAGGCCGAGTGGCCGTCGCTCGATTCGAGATAGACCGGCCGATCGGCGACCACCGCGTCGAGGAGCCGCCGGTCGGGGAGGCCGGTCGGGGCGAAGGCGGCCAGCGACCAGCCGTCGCCGCGGATCCAGGGCTTTTCGGGGTGCGCGGCGGCATACTTCTTCACCGCGCCGGCGTAGTTCTCTTTGGTTTTGAAGTCATAAAGCGCGCAGGCATAGTGGCTGATGCCGGCGCTGATCGGATGGATGTGCGCGTCCTGGAACGCCGGCAGGACCATCTTTCCCTGTAGATTCACGACGCGTGTCTTCGAGCCGATATATTCGGCGACCCCGCGATCGGCCCCGACGTAGACGATCTTCTCCCCGCGCACCGCGAGCGCCTCGGCCCAGCTGCGCACCCCGTCGACGGTGTAGATCGGTCCGCCCCGCAGCACGAGATCGGCCGGGAAGCGCGCCGATTTCGGGGCGATCGCGCCGCCGCCGATCGCCGGGACGGTGGCGCCTCGCGGGTCGTCCGGCCGCGCGGCCCGCGCCGCCCCGGGGCCACAGAGGCCGGCGAGCGTCAGGGCCAGCCCGGCCGCCAGGAGAGGCTTTCGAAGACGCAGCGTGGGGCCTGGGTGAAGGTCATCGGGACGAAGCGGCATGGTGGTTTCACCTCCTGAATCGGGGTTCGTGCCGGACTCATCCTACGCGATGAGTACAGTTTTGCAATCGCTTGCATGGGGAGACGAGAGACCCAATGTTTTGGGTGGGGCTCGGCTTGCCCGGGGGAGGGTCCGCAGTGGCACGCACAGCGATGGAAGATCCGAAACGAAATGGCTGGCAGGCGTTGGTCGGCGCGACGATCCGATCGGTGGCGGTGCTCTCGGTCGCCGCCGGCATCGGCCTGACCGGAGTGGGGCTGTTCTGCGAGCCGTCGCACCGGCCGGCGAACGCGCAGAGCTGCGAGGCTTGTCTTCGAGCCTCGGATCTCGACGCCTGTCATCGCGTGGCGCTCGATCTCGCGGCGCAGCGCGATTATCAGTCGGCGATCGCGATCGAAGAGGGGATTCAGGCGCGTCTTCCCGGCAGCTCCGGGATCGCCGCCAGCTTGGCGCGCATGTACCAGCTCGGGACGCCGAACACGGCCCGCGCCATCGCGCTCTACCATACCGCCCTGCATGCCACACCCGGCTACGCTCCGGCGCTGATGGGCCTCGGCTCGGTGATGCAGGACAAGGGCGAGCTGGAGATCGCCGGCCGCTACTATGCGCGCGCGGTGCACGAGAGCCCCGGCCAGCCCTTGTTCAAGGTGCGCCTCGCGGAGGTGCTGCAGCTCACCGGCAGGGACGCGGAGGCTCAGCCGCTCCTTCAGGAGGTCCTCGCCCGCTGGCCCAAGAGCGACGAGGCCGCCTCGGCCCGCAAGCTCCTGTCGCGCACCACTCTGGCGAGGCCGTAGGCCGGCCCGCCCGGTGAGCGCTCCCGGTGACCTCTCGATGAAGAGCGCCTTCCCGACCGCAGCCGAGTCGCGCACGCCCAGCATCCTGGTGGTGGACGACGAGCCCCAGGTGCGCGATCTTCTCTGCCAGGCGCTCAAGCAGCAGGGATACCAGGTCGCCTCGGCCGAGAACGGCGGCGACGCGGTCGAAAAGGTGCGGACGGCCCGTTTCGATGTGCTGCTCTGCGATCTCAAGATGCCCGGGATCAGCGGCCTGCAGGCGCTCGAGCAGGTCAAGGCGATCGATCCCGACATCGAGTTCATCGTCATGACGGCCCACGGCACCCTCGAGAACGCCATCGAGAGTTTGCGCAAGGGCGCCTCCGATTTTCTGCAGAAGCCGCTGGTCTTCCAGGACCTCTACTTCTCGATCGGCAAGGCGCTGGAGCGGCGCGACCTGCGCGAGCGGGTCGGGCTCTTCGAGCTGAGCCGGTCGATCTTCTCCACGCTCGAGCCGGAGACGCTGCACGGACGCGTGCTGCAGTCGGCGATCCAGGTGCTGCGGGCCGACGACGCTTCGCTAATGCTCGTCGACGCGGCCGGCCGGCTGCGCGTCGCCCTGTCGACCTCGCTCGGACGGGAGATCCAGGAGAGCGCGCATCTGGCGATCGGAGAGCGGATCGCCGGCCGGGTCGCCCTGCAGAGCGAGCCGGTGGTGATCAACGCCGACGTGCAGGGGGACGAGCGCTTCGCCGGCATCGCCTCGTGGCGCTCCATCCGGGCCTCGATCGTCTGCCCGCTCACCATGCGCGACCAGCTCCTCGGCGTCCTGAACGTGAACCGGGTGAGTCTCCCGGAACGGTACACCGAGCACGATCGCCGCAACGCCATGATCCTGGCGTCGCTCGTCGCCCTGGCCCTCGGCAATGCCCGGCTGCACAAGGAGCTCGAGGCGCGCCTGAGGCAGATCGAGGAGACGCAGGAGGAGATGATCCAGAACGAGAAGATGCTGGCGCTCGGCAATCTCCTGTCGGGCGTGGCGCACGAGCTGAACAATCCGCTCTGCGGCGTGATGGGCTACGCGCAGCTCCTGCAGCAGACCAACACCGACCCGAAGACGCGCAAGGGGGTCGACGTGATCGTCCGGGAGGCGGAGCGCGCCGCCACCATCGTGAACCATCTCCTGACCTTCGCCCGGCGCGAGAAGGCTCAGAAGAAGCCGCTCGGCCTGAACGGCGTCGTCCTGAAGACGATCGAACGGAAAGCCTACGACTTGAAAGTGAGTCGCGTCGGCGTGCGCGCCGATCTCGACCCGAAGCTGCCGCTGATCATGGGCGACTTCCATCAGATGCAGGTGGTGTTCGGAAACCTGGTCAACAACGCTCAGCAGGCGATGTTCGAGACGAACGGCCGCGGCACCCTGACGATCACCAGCCGTCCCCAGGGGGAGCGCATCGTGGTCACCCTCTCCGACGATGGTCCCGGCGTTCCGGCCGAGAACCTGCGCCGGGTCTTCGATCCCTTCTTCACCACCCGCGAGGTCGGCAAGGGGGTCGGTCTCGGCCTGTCGGTCTGCTACGCGATCGTGCGTGACCATGGCGGGACGATCCGCGCCATGCCGAACCCGGAGGGTCAGGGGGCGACGATCGTGCTCGAGATCCCGGCGGCCAGGCCGGAAGAGCTGGAGGAGTCCGGGCGCGCCGCGGAGGAGTCGCGCTCCGCGGGGCAGAGGCTTTCGGGCGCGAGGATTCTGGTCGCCGACTCGGAAGGGCATGTGCAGGATCTCCTGGTCGAGCTCCTGAGCGGCATGGGATACCGGGTCGATACCGCGGACAGCGGCGATGCGGCGCTCGCGAAGATCCGTTCGGCCGAGTACGATGGTTTGATTGCCGACTACGCGCTGGCCCGGCTGAACGGCCGGTCGCTTCTGGAGATGCTGCGGGCGGAGAAGCCGGGATTGACGCGGCGCGTGATCTTTCTCGCCAGCGACGCGGAGAACCCGACCCTGGTGGAGTTCGCCTCGGCGGCCGGCGTCATGCTGATCGGCAAGCCGTT
>WNFM01321887.1_pt1 | contig 19466 bp, 12 predicted proteins | sample 5400271 | NCBI WGS metagenome assembly WNFM01 (sample SAMN13153352, study PRJNA577476) | soil metagenome | isolation source: 60 cm saprolite on Douglas fir-dominated hillslope | place: USA:California | collected 2013-09-17 | reverse complement strand
GTCGTGGCGAAGCGCATCTCGCCAGGACTGTGGCCTTTCGACTCCCCGGAATGCTTGTTCGGAGTGTTGGGGCGGCGCTCCGCTTCCATCCTTGGCCCGCGAGTCGGCGATCCTCCACAAACTCGGTCCGGACCGAGTTGCCGGGTCACCGCGCAGATCAATGCGAGGCCCTCGCCATCTGCACCGGCGATCTTGTGCAGACCAGCGCTGATTCTCCGTGTGATATTCTTGCGGATGCGATCGGTCCTGATCTGACAGATTGATAGATTAGAATCGTCATCAGCTGATCGGTTGTCGTAGTTGAGGATAGGAGTAATTGTTGTGAACGACACACAGACGTCCATCCTCGGCATTGGAACCGCGGATCCGTCGGGGCCCAACGCGGGCGGCGACGGGACCGCCCAGCGCCTCCGTGCGCTGTCCGACGACGAGCTCCTCCGCCGCTTATCCGCGCTCCTGCAAGAGTCTCGGCGCATCGAGTGGGAGCTGGTCGCACACATCGGTGAAGTCGACGAGCGGAGGCTGTATGCCCGCGAGGCCTGCGACTCCATGTTCGTCTACTGCACGGAGGTCCTGCACCTTTCCTACCTGCGCATCGCGGCCGCGCGGGCGGCGCGCGAGCACCCGATGCTCCTGGACATGCTGGGGGACGGACGACTCCACCTCAGCGGCATCGGCAAGCTGGCGCCGCATCTGACGCTCTCGAACCGGGAGGTCCTGCTCGAGCGCGCCCTTCACAAATCGAAGCGGCAGATCGAAGTGCTGGTAGCGGACCTGGCGCCGCGGCCCGATGTCCCCACGTCGATCCGCAAGCTCCCGAATCGCTCCGCGGGGCGTCGGCCATTCCCGCCCCCACTGCGTTGAACGAGGGCCGTGAACTCGGTCCGGACCGAGTTCTGGTGACACCTTCGGATCTTCCGCTGGACCACGGGCAACTCGGGACGCCATCGGCGACTCCTGCGGTCGACAATAGCCGGATCGGCGCGGGCACGCCTTCCGGGCGCGCCGCGGTCGAGCCCCTGGGGGCCGGCCGTTACAAGGTGCAGTTCACCGCCAGCGCTGCGTTCTGCGAGAAGGTCGAGCGACTCAAGGCCCTGATGACGTCGTCGGTGCCGGATGGCGACCTGGCGCTGGTCCTCGAGACCATCGTGACCGAGGCGCTGGACCGGCGGGAGGCCCGGCGTTTCGCGAAGGTGAAGACGCCGAGAAAGGCGCTCGCGAACGCGGACACCGCCGCCTCGCCATCCCGCTACCTCCCGGCTCCGGTACGGCGGACCTCGCACGCATCCGACGACGGACGGTGTCGCTTCGTCGGCGCCGGCGGACGACGCTGCGGCTCATACCGCCGGGTGGAGTTCCATCACGTCGTGCCTTGGGCCCGCGGCGGGGATCGATCACCCGGCAACATCCCCCTGATGTGCCGCACCCACAACGCGTACCTGGCGGCGAAGGATTACGGCGAGGCGGTGATGGCCCGATTCCGGAGGATCCATCGCCGCACGGGGATGCCGCGATGACGAGGAGGGCGACGGCCGGCCTCACCGAGGAGTCGTGCCGCCGGCATCCCCCTCGCGCGAGGTCCAGGTTCCCGGCCGGGGCTCAGTCGAGTACGGGACCTTCCACCGGGGCATGGGCCCGCGCGAGGGATCCAGGATCATCAGGTCGACCATCCCGCGGGCGTGGCTGCGGGTGACGATGGCGGCGAACGTGGTCATGTCCGAGCAGAGCGGAAACGCCACCAGCTCGGCCGCGTCGTCTCCGTCCTTCGCGTGGTACAGGACGATCTCGCCCAGGACGGCTTCGGATCTCTCCGTCGCCTCGCGTGTCGCCGTGCTCATGCGGACGTGATTCTAACCTCGCGCGCGGGAGATGCGGGACCGTGAGGTGATCCGCCTCACGCCCCGCGAGGCAGCCTCTCCACCGAGACGATCGCGTTGTAGTCGGGCTCGCGCGAAGCACGGTCGATCTCCTCGCGGCTGAGGAGCACGTTGCCCTCGGGCCAGTGCACCTCGAGGTTCCCGGGTTTGATCTCGTCGATGAGGGCGCGTCCGACGTAGTCGCCCGTCCCCGAGCGAAGGCGGATGCGGTCGCCGCCGGCGATCCCCAGCTTCGCCGCGTCCTGCGCGGCCATCAGCACGTCGTCGCGCGCGGCGCCGGTGAGGGGATCGCGGTCACGCTGCACCATCGAGTTGAACTGCTTGCCGCGCCGCGTGGAGACGTGGAACGTACCCTCGGGCCGCTGCCGGTCCACCAGCTCGACCACGGAGAAGCGGGCCTTGCCATCCGGGGTGTGGAAGCGTCCGTCCCCGAACAGGCGCGGCCCGCCCCACTGGAGCTGATCCCCGCGGCGGCCCAGGCGCTCGATGCCCGCGTAGAGCGGGACCGCGCGCGCGATCTCCTCCCGGATCTGCTGCGACGACCGGAAGCGCACCGCATGCGAGAGGTCCGGGCGCACACGCGAAGCGACCTCGCCGAAGACTTCCCACTCGGCCTTGGCCGATCCGATCCGGCGCCCCTCCACCTCCGGCGAGAAGATGATCCGTCGCTCCGTCGAGGTCTCGGTCCCGCCGCCGGGCGACTCATAGCGCGTGGTGGCCGGGAAGATCACGGCGGTGTCCTCCGGCGGCAGCAGCATCATCGAGGTGAGCACGACGTCTTGATGGAGGCGCGTGCCCACCCTCCGCAGGGCCGCGGCGGCCGCGGCCGGATCGGGCAGCGTCTCCAGGAAGTTCCCGCCCACGATCCAGAACACGTCGAGACCGCCGCCGTACGCGGCATCGACCATCTCCGCCGCGGTGAGGCCCTTGAAGGACGGACAGGGGAATCCCCAGACCTCGGCGAAGCGCGTGGTCTGCGGCTCCTCCAGGCCGGGCGCGCAACCCACTTCCGCGCCGCCCTGGACGCCGGAGTGCCCGCGGATCGGCATGAGGCCGACCTTCTCGCGCCCGACCCAGCCGCGGGCCAGGCCCACGTTGACCAGGGCCTCGATCGTCTGCACGCCGTGCGCGTGCTGGGTGAGCCCCATCGACCAGACGAAGATGCCGCGGCGCGCCGCGGCCAGCATGCGGGCGAAGCGCTCCATCTCCACGCGGGTGGTGCCGCTGTCCCTCTCCAGCCGCGCCCAGGGCATCGCCTCCGCCTGCGCTTTCGCTTCCGCGAAACCCGTGGTGGAACGCGCGATGAAGTCCGCGTCGACGGTCCCCGCGGCCACCAGCGCCTTCAGCACGCCGCACAGGAAGGCGAGGTCGCCCCCCGTATCGACGCCGAACCATTCGTCCGCGAAGCGGGTACCGAAGAGGGCCGACTCCGGTACCGACGGCACCCAGTATTTCTGGAGGCCAGGCTCGAAGTACGGGTTCACGACCGCCACCCGGGTGCCCTGCAGCCGCGCCTCGTAGAGGTACTTCATGGTGACGGGCTGGTTGTTCGCGGTGTTCGATCCGAAGAAGACGATGAGGTCGGTCCCGATCCAGTCCGCGTACGAGCAGGTGGTGGCGCCGTAGCCGACCGTCCGCTTCATCGCCACCGTCGAGGCGGCGTGGCACAACCGCGCGGAGTTGTCCACGTGGTTGGTGCCCATGGCGCGCGCGGCCTTCTGCGCGGCGTAGTAGTGCTCGTTGAGGATCCCGCGGGAGGTGAGGTAGACGGCCAGGCGCTCGGGGGTGGTGGCGCGGATCTTCTCCGCGGCCGCGTCGTAGGCCTCGGCCCAGGACACGACGCGGAATCCCTTGTCGCCGCGCCGGCGGATCATCGGCTCCGGCAGGCGGCCCAGCTCGCGCAGGTCGCGTGAGGAAAGGCCCTCGAGCGCGGAGACGTCGCGGAGGCGTTCGGGGTCGAGCGCGGGCGCGGTATTGAGGCGGAGCAGCTCGAGGCGGACCATGCAGAGGTGGATGCCGTCCAGGGTCCAGTCGCGCATGCCGGTGGTGCCCAGGGCGCAGCCGTCGCAGACGCCCTGGTCGAGGATGCGCCAGGCGTAGGGCAGCTCGTCACGGTTGTGCCACAGGACGCGCGCCATCTCGACGTAGTGGTTCGGCTTGCGCTCGCGCGGATCGCGCGGCACGAGCGAGGCCCACAGCGACGGCCTCACCGTCGCGGTGACGGTGCCGTCAACGCGGCGAAGGGCTTGGCGAGGGCGAGCCGGCGGCGGCGGGGCGCATGGCATGCCCGCGCAGCGTGTTCTGGATGAGCATCGGCCGCCATCCCCCGTCGCTGCGGAGGTAGAGGACCGACGTCACGCCCTGCCGAACGTCGGTGCCGGCGGTGAGGGTCCAGCGGAAGGTCGCCCAGCCCGAGTCTCCGCGGCGATCCACGCTCAAGTCCGAGATCTCGATGCGGCGCGGCGGGTCCGCGGTGAAGATGCGGCCGAAAGTGCGGAGCACGCGCTCGCGGCCCGAGATGACCGCGCCATCCTCGGCGATGTAGACGGACTTCGGGTCCAGGACGGATTCGTAGTAGGAAAGGTCGCGCGCGTTGTAGGCGGTGACGGCGCGCTGGACTTCCGCCGTCAGGTCGTCCGCCACCGCCGCCGCCTTCGGGGCGGCGGGCGGGGAGGGGGCCTGGGGACGGGCAACGACTAGCAGGCCTAGAAGAAAGAGGGAATGCATGGGACCTCCCGCGACCTCGTTTCCAGGATCCTAACACGCGGGTCGGGGACGGGCCGGCTAAACACTTCTTGACCGAAACATGTAATGCGAGGTAATGTTTTTTGCCTTGGGCGCGCCTGCGCCGCATGCCGACCCCCTGCACGCAGGCGATGGCCCGTGTGAACGAGGGAACAAATGGCCCTGGGGGACTCGCAGAGCGACCCTACGGAGACCGAGGCGGACATCCCGGCGCAACCGCCTGATCCGCTTCCGTCCGTCGAGCTCGACCCCGGCGCGCGCCGCCTATTCGACACGCTGCACGTCGGCGTGGTGGTCCAGGGATCGTCCTCCGAGGTCCTCTATTGCAACCGCCGCGCCCGCGAGCTGCTGGGCGTCGACGAGAGCCAGATCCTCGGCCGCACGTCGCTCGACGCGGACAACGTCGCCTTCCGTGAGGACGGAACGCCCCTGCTCGGCTCCGAGCACCCCGCGCCGCAGGTCATCGCCACCCGTCGCCCCGTCCGCGACGCCGTGATGCGCTGGCATCGTCCCGGCGGAGGCGGACAGGTCTGGTTGCTCGTCAACGCCGATCCCGAGATCGCCCCCGACGGCCGCGTCGACCGCGTGATCGTCACCCTTTCCGACGTGACGCCGCTGCACGTCGCCACCGAGCGGCTGCGCGACAGCGAGAGCCGCTACCGGCAGCTCGTCGAGAACGCGCAGGACATCATCTATCGCACGGACATGTGGGGGTTCTTCACCTACGTGAACCCGGTGGCGACGCGGGTGACGGGCTGGGCGCCGGACAAGATCCTGGGCAAGCATTTCCTCGAGTTGATCCGCGAGGATCACCGCGCTCGGGTCGAGGAGCGCCTCAAAGCGCAGTTCCGCGACCGGGTGAGCAGCACGTACGACGAGTTCATCGCCGTCACCCTCCGCGGTGACGAGATCTGGATCGGCCAGAACGTGCAGCTCCTGACCGAAGGGACGAAGGTCGTGGGCTTCCAGGCCGTCGCGCGCGACATCACGCGGCGCAAGCGCGCGGAGGAGGCGGTCGAGCGCGAGCGGCGCCAGCTGCGCGACGTGGTCGCCCACGCCCCCGTGGCCATGGCCATCCTGGACGGCGAAGGCACGCTCCTGGCCCACAGCGAGCAGTGGCTCCAGCTCTGGCGGCTGCCCGCGCTCGCGCTGCCCGCCCGCCGGCATGGAGACTCGCTGCCCGCCGTCTTCGCGGACGCGCTCGCGCGCAGCCGGAAGGCACCGCTGGTCTCCTCCACCGAGCAGCTCATCGAGCGCCCCGACGGGTCCGCCGTGTACGTGACCTGGGCCGTGCATCCGTGGCGCGGGCCGGGGGCCGAGGTGGCGGGCGTGGTGGCGGTGGCGCAGGACATCGACGTGCTCGTGCGCGCCCGCCAGGCGGCGCAGGAGACCTCGCGCGTCAAGTCGGAGTTCCTGGCCAACGTCAGCCACGAGCTGCGCACGCCGCTCAACGGCGTGCTGGGCATGGCCCGCCTGCTCCTGGACACTTCGCTCGACGCCACCCAGAAGGAGTACGCCGAGATCATCCGGCGCTCCGGGCGCGAGCTCCTGGGCGTGGTGGACGCGATCCTCGACTTCGCGCGCGCGGAAGCCGGCCGCCTCGAGCTGGAAGACGGCGAGTTGGAGCCGCGTCGCATCGTGGAGGAGGTGTGCGCCTCCGTCGCGGCGGAAGCGGCGGCCAAGGGCATCCACGTCACGTCGCTGGTGGCGGAGGAGGTCCCGCCGCTCCTGCGCGGAGACGGCGCGCGGCTGCGCCAGGTGCTCCTCAGCCTCCTCGGCAACGCGATCAAGTTCACCCCCACGGGCACGGTGGTGGCGCGGGCCGGCCTCGTGCGCGGAACCGACGAAGCGGCCTCCGTCCTCCGTTTCGAGGTGGCGGACTCGGGGATCGGGATCGACACCGCGACGCAGGCGCGCTTGTTCCAGCCCTTCGTGCAGGCGGACGGGTCCACGACGCGCCGTTTCGGCGGGGCCGGGCTGGGGCTCGCACTGTGCCGGCGCATCGTCACCGCCATGGGCGGCCAGATCGGCGTGCGCAGCGAGCCCGGGCAGGGCAGCACCTTCTGGTTCACCGTTCGCTTCTCGCGGCCGGACGGCGCTCGCGCCAAGGACGCGGACCGGCGGCGCGGAGGCCGCATCCTCGTGGTCGAGGACAACACGGTCAACCAGAAGGTCGCGGTGGCCATGATCGAGAGCCTCGGCTACGGCGCGGAGGCGGTGGGCAACGGCCTGGAGGCGGTCGAGGCCTGCTCGCGCCACACCTACGAAGCGATCCTCATGGACTGCCAGATGCCGCAGATGGACGGCTTCAAGGCGACCGCGTTCATCCGCCAGCGCGAAGGCCTGAGCCACCGCACGCCCATCATCGCGCTGACCGCGAGCGTGACCGCCGAGGACCGCCAGCGCTGCCTGGCCGCCGGGATGGACGACTACCTGAGCAAGCCGGTGCCGCGGGAGGCGCTGGCCAGCACCCTCCGCAAGTGGATCCCCACCGTGGCCACGCCGCCGCCGGTCGAGACGGCCGCCACCCCGTCGACGCTCGCGGTGAGCCATCCCCTGCGCGTGCTGGAGGCGCATGCGGGCCCACGCGCCCTGGCCGAGGTGATCGACGTGTTCCTGCAGACGATCCCCCGCCGCCTCGACGATCTGCGGCAGGCGCACGCCCGCGGCGACGTGGATTCCATCCGCGCCCTCGCGCACAGCCTCAAGGGCGCGTCCGCGCAGATCGGCGCACGTGGGATGGCCGACATCTGCGTCCAGATCGAATCCCTCGTGCGCGGCGGCGACACCTCCGCGCTGGGCGGCCTTCTCACCAGCCTGGAAGCGGACTACGCCGTCGTGAGCGCGTCGCTGCGCGAGGAGCGACGGCGGGTGTCGGGCCAGGTCCCGAAGTAGAGCTTTAATCTCAGGGGAGGAACTCACGCCCCACCCGGGAAGGCGTGAGCTCCCCCCCTGAAACCCCCCGTCGCGCGCCGCCGCTGCGCGGCGCCGCGCTCACTGGTCGGCTAGAGTTCGGCCTTCATGCCAGCGCTCCCGCGGACTGTCCGGCGCCTCGGCCTCGTCAGCCTGCTCACGGACGCCAGCAGCGAGATGATCTATCCGCTGCTGCCGTCGTTCCTCACGGGCGTGCTCGGCGCGGGGCCCGCCTTCGTCGGGCTCGTGGAGGGGCTCGCGGAGTCCGTGGCCAGCCTCCTCAAGCTGGCGTCGGGCCGGATCTCCGACCGCATGCGCAGGCGCAAGCCCCTGATCGTGGGCGGCTACACGTTGTCGTCGCTCGCGCGCCCGCTGGTCGCGGCGGCGACGGCGCCCTGGCACGTGCTGGTGGTGCGGATCGCGGACCGCATCGGCAAGGGCGTGCGCGGCGCGCCACGCGACGCCCTCCTCGCTCAGGTGACGCCGCGCGAGGACCTCGGCCGAGCCTACGGCTTCCACCGCGCGATGGATCACGCGGGCGCAGTCGTGGGGCCCCTGATCGCGTCCGTCCTCCTGCTCCTCCACGTCGAGCTGCGGACGGTGTTCGCCCTCGCCGCCCTTCCCGCCCTGGCCAGCGTGCTCGTGCTGGTGTTCGCCGTGCAGGAGGTGCCGTCCGCGACGGCGCTCGCGTCGGCTCCCCCGACGGCGGTGGAGACGCCGGGGACGAAGCCGGCGCCGCGCGGGCTGGGCCGGCTGCTCGCCGTGATCGGCCTCTTCACCCTCGGCAACTCGTCGGATGCGTTCCTTCTCCTCCGCGCACAGGACGCCGGCGTCGCCCTGCCGCTCATCCCGATCCTGTGGACGGCTCACCACGTCGTGAAGTCGGCGGCGAGCACGGCGGGCGGCGCCCTGTCCGACCGCGTGGGCCGGCGCGCGGCCATTGCCGCGGGCTGGGTCCTCTATGCGCTCGCCTACGCGGGCCTGGCCCTGGCGAGCTCGCCCTGGCCGGTGTGGGCGCTTTTCGCGGTCTACGGCCTCCACCACGCGCTCACGGAGGGACCGGAGCGCGCCCTGGTCGCGGAAATGGCGGCCGGCGAGGCGCGCGGACGCGCGTTCGGCCTGTACTACGCGCTCACCGGCGCCCTTCTTCTTCCCGCGAGCCTGCTCACGGGCGCGCTCTGGCAGCGCATCTCGCCCGCGGCCGCGCTGCTCACCGGCGCGGCGATCGCCCTCGTCGCCGCGATCGCGCTGCTCGCGGTCGTGCGCGAGCCCCCGCGCGGAGGCGCGTGATCAGAGCGGAGGGCTCGATGAGGGCGCCGGGCTGGGTGCGGGCGCTCGGGCGGGCTCCTCGCGGGCGGGCGGGGCCTCGGAGGCTACGGGTGCCGTGGACACCGCGGCCTCCGGTTGCGGCCGGCGCGCCGGCACGGGCGATGCCTCCTCGACCGGCGTACCCACGCCCGGAGAGGGCGCCGGGGACGAGGGCGTGTACGAGCGCATCGGCTCCTTCGCCGCCGTCCCGTCCCCCAGGCGCACGAGCTCGCCGCCGGGCGTACTCGTCTGGGGCACGTCTTCGAGCGGCACTCCCGTCTCCATCCCTTCCTCGTAGTCCGGCAGCGGCGGCAGGGGCAGCATCTCGGCGGTCAGGATCGGGCCCTGGCTCGGGCAGACGGTGACGGGCACCGCGCCTTGGACGAACAGCTCCTTGTAGGCGACGCCCGACAGCGGCGCGCAGCCCGATGCCAGCAGCAGCCCCGTCTGGGGGTCGACCATTCCCTCGACGACCCCGCCGGGCATCGGCCAGGGCGCCGGAGCCTTGTGCCCCGCGTAGATCCGCGTCATGAGGCGCGCCCACACCGGCGCGGCCAGGCGCCCCCCCGTGGCCTTGGCCATGATCGGCCGCGGCCGGTCGAAGCCCATCCACACCGCGGCCACGATCTCCGGCGTGTAGCCGACGAACCACGCGTCCGCGCCGTCGTTGGTGGTGCCGGTCTTGCCGGCGGCGGGCGCGCGGAAACCGGCGTCGCGCACCGCGGTGCCCGTGCCGCGCGTGAGCACGTCCTCGAGCGCATCCGTGATGACATAGGCCACCGCGGCGTCGAGGACGTGCTTCCTCTTCGGCTCGTCCGCCTGCCACAGCACCTGACCGTCCTCGCCCTCGACGCGCACCACGAAGCGCGGGCGCACGCCCTCGCCCAGCCCGGCGAAGGCGGTGTAGGCCGCGGTCAGCTCCACCGGGCTCACCGCGACCGTCCCCAGCGCCATCGAAGGCTCCTCGGGGATGGGCGGATCGATGCCGGCCTGCTCCGCGAGCTCGGCGATCCGGTGGGTGCCGACGTCCTGGGCCAGGCGGACGGTGGGGACGTTCTTCGATCGCACCAGCGCATCGCGCAGCGTGATCTCGCCATCGAAGGCGCCGTCGAAGTTCTTCGGGCTCCAGGACTGGCGGCCGCCGAGGCTGACCTGCAGCGGCTCGTCGAGCACCTTCTGGTTCAGCATCCGGCCCGAGGCCACCGCCGTCGCGTACACGAACGGCTTGAAGGCGCTGCCCGCCTGCCGCCGCGCGGACTTCACACGGTCGAAGCGCGAGTGCAGGAAGTCGCGGCCGCCCACCCAGGCCAGAACGTCGCCGGTAGTGGCGTCGAGCGCGACCACGGCCCCCTGCAGGTAGGGCGTCTCGCCATCGTCCGCGACCTCGAGCCCCGGCGCGTAGCGAGGGGCCGAGAGGCGGCCGAGGGCGCCGCCCTCGATCGCGCGCAGCTGGCGCTCGAGCTCCTCCTCCGCCGCCTTCTGGGCCGTCCGGTCGAGCGTGGTGTGGACGCGCAGCTTGTGGCCGTAGAAATCGTCGCCGAGGCGGTCCTCCAGCTCGCGCCTCACCTCCTCGACGAAGTACGCGGCGAAGGGCGCGTTCGGCCTCTCCGCGCGCGGCTTGGAGACGACGCCGAGAGGCGCTTTCCGCGCGGCCTCCGCCTCGGCGGCAGGGATGCGCCGTTGCGCCGCCATCTGGGTGAGCACGAGGTCCCGACGCTCGCGCGCCTCCTTGGGATGGCGCCGCGGGTCGTAGTGCGACGGGGCCTTCGGCATGGCGGCGAGGAGCGCGGCCTGGGGCAGCGTCAGGTCCTTCGCGCCGCGGCCGAAGTACTGGCGGGCCGCGGCCTCGATGCCGCGCGCGCCACTGCCGAAATAGATCCGGTTGAGGTACATCTCCAGGATCTCGTCCTTCGTGAAGGTGTCCTCGATCTCCTGCGCGACGCGCACCTCGAGGATCTTGCGTCCCATCGTCCGCTCCTGGCCAGGCAGGTCCTCCGGGAACACGTTGCGGGCGAGCTGCATGGTCAGGGTGCTCGAGCCCTCGTGGACGTTGCCCGCGCGCAGGTTGTTCCACAGCGCGCCCAGCACGCGACGCAGATCGATCGCGTCGTGCTCGCGAAAGCGCTGGTCCTCGATCGCGATGAAGGCTTCGGGCACGTACCGAGGCAAGCGGGCCAGGGGGATGAGCTCGCCTTCGATGGGTGCGAGGTCCGCGAAAACCTTGCCGTTGCGATCCACGAGGACGGAGGCGCCACCCGGCTGGTAGGAGGTCAGACGACGGACGTCGGGGCAGCCCATGAAGAAGCAGCGGCTCCAGGCCACGGCCAGGAGGATCGCGAGCATGGGAATCCCGATGGCCACGCCGCGGACGGCGGGACGGGTCTCGCGCCATCGCTCGGACAAGGGCACTCTCTCCATGCGGCAGGCTTCAAGAGCAAGGCCCTTGCCATGCCGGCCGCACCGTGGGGCCAGCGGATTGGCCATCCCGCGCGAAGGGGGGACAGGCGAGCGTGTAAGAAGGAAAAAGTCCTAGGCGGGCCGGCGGCGCCAGTAGAGATAGGCGGGCACGCCGAGGGCCACCAGGATGAGGCCGAGCACGGACTCGCGTGGCCGCTCGAGCAGCGTGTTCCCGACCAGCAGCAGCGACGCGAGGATGAAGAGGACGGGGACCACCGGATAGCCCCACACGCGGTAGGGCCGCGGCGCGTCGGGCCTCGTGTGCCGCAAGACGAACACGGCGGCGCCCGTCGCGACGTGAAAGAGGAGCGCGGCGAAGACGACATAGGTGAAGAGCTGATCGTAGGTCCCGGAGACGGTCAGGACGATCGCCCAGAGGCTCTGGGCCCAGAGGCTCCTCACCGGCGTCCGGTAGCGCGGGTGGATCACCGCCAGCGACCGGAAGAAGACGCCGTCCGCGGCCATCGGTTGGTAGATCCGAGAGCTGTACAGGATGGTCGCGCTGACACAACCCAGCGCCGAGACGACCACCACCGCCGAGAGCAGTCGCGCCCCCCGCGGTCCCAGGAGCGCGGCCGCCACCGCTTCCGCGATGCGCGGGTGGCTCGCCATCTCCGCGACACTCAGCGTGCGCACGAACACGACGTTCACGAGTACGTAGAGCGAGACGACGCCGGCCGTGCCGAGGATGATCCCCAGGGGCAGGTTCCGCCCGGGGTCCTTCATCTCCCCCGCCGAAAAGGTGAGCCCGTACCAGCCGTCGTAGGTCCACAGGGCCGCGATCATGGCCACGCCGAATCCGGCGAGGGCGTGCGGCGGCACCGCCCCCGAGGCCACGGGCAGGGGTGACGGCCAGGTCAACGCGGCCACGAGGAAGACCGCGATTCCTCCGAGCTTGAGCAGGGTCAGGCCGTTCTGGACCCACGCGCCTTCCTTCACGCCGAACTGGTTCACGATCGTAAGGATCAGGATCGCGCCCACGCCCGCGAGCTGTCCGCCGCTGAGCGTCCAGCGCCAGGGGCCAAAGGGAGCGGACACGAGGACATGGCCAGTGGAGAGGAAGGGGAAGAAGCTGCCCAGGTATTCGCCGAAGCCGACGGCGAGGGCCGCGATGCCGCCGCTCATGATCACGAAGAAGCTGGCCCATCCGTAGAGGAAGCCCCAGAGAGGACCGTAGGCCTCCTTCACGAAGTCGTAGATGCCACCGGCGCGCGGAAAAAGGACGCCGAGCTCCGCGTAGGTGAGGGCGCCCGCGAGCGTCAGGAGGCCGCCCACCAGCCACACCAGCACGATCAGGCCCGGGTGCGGGAGCACGCGGGCCATGTCGCTCGTCGTCAGGAAGATGCCCGTGCCGACGACGGCGCCGATCGTGATGAGCGCGCCGTCCCACGCGCCCAGCGCGCGGACCAGGCCAACGGGCGGCGCGCTCCCCCGGTCGTCCACGACGCGCTCCGAGGCCGCCATCCGCGGCGAGGCTATATGCCGCGCCGGCGGCGGTCAAACCCGCCGCCGGGCGCGGCCGGGACGGATATCAGTGCGCGACGAGTTCCGGCTCGACGGCGGCCGGAGCGCCCAGCAATTCCTCGAAGAGCGCGTGGTAGTGGACCATCGCCTGGCGCAGGTCTTCCGTGCTTGCCTGCTGGCCGGCGCTGTTCACCGCGATCGCGTGCGCGGCGCGATAGTTCGTCACGAGCTGCGGATGGACCACGGACAGGTCCGCCGCCCGCTGCTCGAAGTCGGTCATGGGATAGCCGCGGACGCGCATCACTTCCGTCACGAGCTGGTCCGCCTCCGCCACCGCCGTGGGCGGGCTGTCCACGAACCGCTCCTGCGCACTCCGCCACAAGCCGGCGAAGCGCCCGTGCTCGGTCGTGGTGAGGGGACGGATCTGGAGATGCTCGACGCGCTTCGTGCGCGCGTCCAGCTCCGCCTCGGCCTTCGTTCTCTCAACCGCCGTCTCCAGGGCACGGTCGTACTCCGGCCCGAACCGATCGGCGAGTGTCCGGGTGTGCCGCTTTCTCAGGGCGAGGACCATGGCGAGAGCGACAACGGCCGCGACGACGACGGCGACGAGGACCTGTGTAGACGTCATCGGATCCCCCTTTCGAGCGAACTCGAGGAGTTATTGCAAACCACGTGCCCCTCCCGTTCCCGTTCCCGTCTCCGTCTCCGTGCCCGTCCGTTCAACCGACCTGGCCTCGCGGTGGCGCCGGATATGATCCGAGCGTGCGTCCGGGTCCCCTCGTCCTCCTCGTGCCTTCCCGGGCGGCGGGCATGGAACTCCCTCGCCGCCTCGCGTCCACCGGACGTGCGGTGGCCGGCGTCTATCCCTTGAGCTTGAGTGACCTCGCGCGCGCGGTGGCCGAGCCCGCGCTGCTCGGACGAGGCCTGCAGGCCTGGGATGCCGGCCACGCCGCCCTCGTCGCGGCCCGGCTCCTGGAAGCACCGCATCGCCTGAAGCTGGCGCCGGACGTGCCCCTCGATCGCGTGGCCATCGCGCTCGCGCGCACCCTGTCCGAGCTCCGCCGCGCGGAAGTCGATCCCGCGCGCCTCGACACGGCGGCCGACGCGGGCGCGACGCCGGAAGACCGCGAGCGGCTGCGCGCGCTGGCCGGGCTCTATCGCGGCTTCCACGAGCGCATCGAAGGACAGTTCGCCGATCACGCGACGCTCTTCCGCGCCGCCCGCGAGCACCTCGCCGACGCCCGCTGGCTCGAAGGCGCGGAGATCCTCGTGGCCGACGATCTCGAGCTCGACGCGGTCGAGCGCCGTTTGCTGACCGCGCTCGCCGCGCGCTTCCCCATGCGGCGGATCGGCCGCGTCCGGCCGCCCGCGATCGCGGCCTCGGGCTTCGCGGGATGGGCCGACGTCAATGGAATCCGCGAGGTCGAATGGAAGGAGACGGAGCTGGCGGCGATCGCGCCGTCGCCTTCCGCCGCCGCGCTCCAGCGCGTGAAGGCCCGCTTGTTCGAGCCGCCGAGCGGCCCGGCCGACCGCGACGACTCCGTCGATCTCGTCACCGCGCCCGGCGAGGCGGCGGAGGTCCGCGGCGTCGTACGCGCCCTCCTCCGGGAAGCGGCGCGGGGCGTCCCCTTCGAGGACATGGGCGTGCTCCTGCCACGGCCCCAGGAGTACGCGCCGCTGTTCACGGACCTGCTCGCGCGCCTGGGCATCCCCTGCCGCCTGCATCCCTCCCTGCCCCTGCGCTTCGGCCGCACCGCGCGATCGCTGCTGCTGCTCCTGCGCTGCCGCGGGCTGCGGCGGGCGGAGGTGATGGAGCTGCTCACCTTCGCGCCCATTCCGTTCGCGGAGATGCTCGGCGAAGACGTGACGCCGCATCCCGCGCAGTGGGACGCCATGAGCCGCGACATCGGGATCGTGTCCGGCCTCGACCGCTGGATCGTCGGGCTGCGCGGGCAGGCGGAGACGGACCGCGAGGAAGCGGCGCGAGAGGGCGATCCGGAGCGCGCGGCGCGGCGGCGGCGGCGGGCCGACGACGCGGACGCCTTGCTCCGGGTCGTCGAGCTGCTCTCCGGCACGCTGGACGCCTTGAGCGGAGAGGCCTCGTGGCCGGACTGGTCCGCGCGCCTGCGCGGCGTGGTGGACCAGTGGCTGGGGCGCGAGCGGGACCGCGAGGCGGTGGGCGAGGTCGTGGCCGATCTCGGCGGTCTCGCCTTCCTCGGCGCCCGCGCGCCCTGGCGCGAAGTGGAGCGGGTCCTGGAGGCGCGCTTCGAGTGGGAGCGGCTGCCCCTGGATTCGCTCGCGACGGGCGCCGTCCACGTCGGCGTGCTGGACGCGCTGGCCGGCCTGCCCTTCCGCGTGGTCGCGATCCCCGGTCTCGTCGAGGGCGGATATCCGGGCGTGCTCCGCCCCGACCCCTTCCTCCTCGACGCGGAGCGGCAGGCCCTGGGCGCGCCCGCGGCGGCGCCGGAACCGGCGGCGCTCCCGCCCGCCGTGCGCACGCCGCGATCGCCCGCACGCCGCCAGCTCTCCCTCTTCGACGACGATCCCCCGCCCCCACCGCCGGAGCCGCCGGCGGCCGCCCAGGAGCCCATCGCGCTGCCGACAGCGCAGGACCGGCTGCTCGCCGAGCGACGCGCGTTCCAGCGCGCGATCGGGCAGGCCACGGAGCGGCTCATCCTTTCCTATCCCCGCGCCGACGCGCGCACCGGCCGCGAGCGGATGCCGTCGCTCTTCTTCGTGGCCGCGGCCGCGGCGCGCGAGGGGCGGTCGCTGGGGGCGGCGGACCTCGCGCGGATCGTGCGCGAGGACGCCCTCGACGACACGCCGCTCGATCTCACCCTGGACCGCTCGGAGCGGGACCGGCGGCGCGTCCGCACGGGTGGGCGCGAGGCAGCGCTGGCCATCTCCGCCGGCTCCGCCTTCTTCAAGCAGTCGCACCTGAGCGCGCGCGCCCGCTGGTCGGGCCAGCTCACGCCCTACGACGGCCTCATCGCGTTCGCCCCGCGCGACGGCGTGACCACCGAGCTCGCCTCCGAGATCGCGCGCAAGCTCGATCCCGTGACCGCGCCCGGGCCCATCTCGGCCAGCCGCCTCGCCGTCTTCGCCCGCTGCGGCTTCCAGTACCTCCTGGAGTGCGTGCTGCGCCTGGAGCCGGCGGAGGAGCCGGAGGAACGCCGCCGCCTCGACCCCCTCGAGCGAGGCAGCCTCTTCCACGAAGTCGCGGAGAAGTTCCTGCGCGCGCAGCGCGATCGCGGCGAGCTCCCCCTGCGCGACACGCCGGAGGGCCGGCGGCGCCTGGAGGGGCTCGCGGACGCGGAGCTGGATGCGCTCGTGCAGAAGAGTCCCCCGCGCTTCACTGCCCTCTGGGCGAAGGAGCGCGCGCGCTTCCAGGCCACGATGCGCGACTGGTTCCACCGCGAGGTGGAGAGCGGGGGCAAGGCCGTGCCCGCCCACTTCGAGCTGGGCTTCGGCCTCTCGCGCGAGGCCGCGCCCGGCGAGCCGCACCTCCAGGAGCCGCTGTCCATCGACATCGGCGACGGGCGGACCCTGCGCGTGTCCGGAAAGATCGACCGCATCGACCGCCGCCCGGACGGCACGCTCGTGTTGCGCGACTACAAGACCGGACGCGCGCCGCGCGACGACGGCGGCCTCTTCCGCGGCGGCCGCCAGCTCCAGATCCCGTTCTACATCCTGGCCGCCGCCCGCATCTTTCCGGAGACGCCGGTGGTGGAGGCCTTCCTCGACTACGTGGACGGCGGGCGCCAGGTCGGCCTGGATCCGGCCCTGGTGCGCTCCGACTCCTTCCGCGCGCTCCTGCGCGGCCTGGTGGACGCGATCGGCAAGGGCATTTTCGTGCAGGAGCCCACGGCCTGCGAGTGGTGCGACTTCAAGGTAGTGTGCGGGCCCACGCCCCTGCTCAAACGCCGGCGGCAGCTCAAGCTCGGCGATCCGCGCATCCAGCAGGTACTGCGGATGCGGGACGTGACGTGACGTTCATTCCGGTGGACCAGGACGCGCGCGAGCGCGCCCGGCGCGATCACGGGACGAGCTTCGTCCTGGAAGCGGGGGCGGGCACGGGCAAGACCACGCTCCTCGTCGACCGCATCGAGCAGATCGTGCGCTCGGGCGCGGCCCGGCTCGACGAGATCGCGGCGGTCACGTTCACCGAGAACGCCGCCACCACGATGAAGCTTCGGCTGCGGGAGCGACTGGAGCGAGCGCGGGCGGATGCGGACCGGCCGGCGGAAGAGCGACGGCGGGCGGACGCGGCCCTGGAAGTGCTCGAGCGTGCCCAGGTGTCCACGATCCACGCGCTCTGCGCGGCCATCCTGGGCGAGCGGCCGCTGGAGTGCGGTGTGCCTCCCGGCTTCCGCGTCGCGGACGACGCGGAGATGGACATCCTCTTCGCCGAGGCCTGGGAAGAATGGCTCACGGGGCGCCTCGTCGCCGGCGACGCGACCCTCATGGCGGCGGTGGACTCCGGTATCCCGCTGGAGGCGGACGGCTGGGGCGAGCGCTCTTCGCTGCGGGGCCTGGCCCGCACCCTCGTCGACCAGCGCGACCTCAAGCCGCTGGTGGCGGAGAACCCCGTCGATCCCGCGGCCTGGCGGCGCGACTTGCAGGCCCAGGCCGCGCGCGCCCGTGCCCTGCTGACGCATGTCCGCGACGGAGACGCGCTCGGGGCCCGCCTGGGAGCGATGGTGGAATTCGCGGCGAAGGCGGATCGAGTGGAAGGCGACGCCCTGGCCTCGTACCTGCGGACGATGGCCGTCGTTCCCCGCCACTTCGGCCACAAGGCGCACTGGGACACGCCGGAAACGCTCGAGGAAGCGCGCGCCATCGCCGCCTGGACCAGCCAGACCCTGGCCGCGTGGAAGGCGGCCAGCAGTGCGGCCCTGCATGCGCGCCTGGTCAATGCCGTGCTGGAGGTGGTGGCGGGCTACGAGGCGCGCAAGAAGGAGCGCGGGGTCCTCGACTTCCTCGACCTCCTGGTCAAGGCGCGCGACGCCCTCCGCGACAGCGAGGCGGTGCGCCGCTACTTCCAGGAGCGCTTCCGCGTCGTGATCATCGACGAGTTCCAGGACACGGACCCGCTGCAGGTCGAGGTGGCGGAGCTCCTCACCGGAGGGCACGCGGGCGCGCTGGTCGTGGTGGGCGACGCGAAGCAGTCGATCTACCGCTTCCGGCGCGCGGACGTCGCGCTCTTTCGGCGCATCGCCGCGGAAGCGGCCGCGCGTCCGGGCCACGCTGTCCTCCACCTCACCCAGAACTTCCGCTCGCGCGCCGCCATCCTGCGCTTCGTGAACCGCGCGTTCGCGGTGCTGATCACTCCCTCCGACGAGGCGGGCCAGCCCGAATACGAAGCAATCGCGCCGCCGCCGGGGCTCAGCGAGGATGCTTCCGTCATCGCGCTGCGCTTCGAGGCGCCCTTCGCCGAGGGGGAGGACCTGCTGCGCGCGGAAGCGCATGCGCTCGCGGCCTTCCTGGCCGAGGTGGCGGCGGGCGCGCACCAGGTGCGCGATCCGCACACGGGCGTGGACCGGCCCAGCCGCGCCGGCGACGTCATGGTCCTGGCCCGGCGGCTGACGCAGATGCGCCCGCTGGAGGAGGCCCTGGAATCGGCGGGGCTGCGGTTCACCATCGAAGGCGGGAAGTCCTTCTTCGATCGCCAGGAGGTGCACGAGGTCCTGGCCGTCCTGCGCGCGCTCGATGACCCTTCCGACCGCGTCTCCCTCGTCGCCGCCCTGCGCTCGTCCTTCTGCGGCGTGAGCGACCGGGACATCGTGGCCTACGCGCTCTCCGGCGGGGCGCTGTGGCTCGGCGCCCCCGCCCCCGACGCGCCCACGCCGGGCGCGGAAACGGTGGGCCCGGCGCTCGCGCTCCTGGGCACCTTGCACCGCCTGCGCACTTCGCTCTCCGTCCCCGCCCTGATCGAGCGCCTCTACGACGAGACGCGCATCCTGGCCGCGCTGACGGGGACACGGCGGGGCGAGGCCCAGGTCGCCAACCTGGAGAAGGTCGTCGTGCTCGCGCGCAAGGCGTCGGATCTCGGCGTCCTGACCGTGCGCGGGTTCGTCCGCCTCCTGCAGGAGCGGATCCGCACCGCGCGCGAAGAGCCGGACCTGCCCGCCACGCGTCCTGGCGATCCCGACACCATCCGCATCCTGTCCATCCACAAGGCCAAGGGCCTGGAGTCGCGCAGTGGGCGGAAGGCACGATCGCGGTCGGGTTCCGCGAGGGCTGCCAGCCGCCGGGCTGGGACGTGCTGTCCGCTCGGGAGAAGGTGCGCGCGTTTGCGGAGGCGCGGAGGCTCCTCTACGTCGCCTGCACGCGCGCGCGCGACCTGCTCGTCGTCCCCGCGCCCCCGAAGGACGCGCGCGTGGGCGCGTTCTGGAAGGACCTCATCGCCCAGCTCCCCGCGCGCTCCGACGCGGACGTGCGCGTGGTGGACGCCGGCGATCCCCCGGTCGTGGAGCGCGAGGAGCGCGGAGGCGAGCTGCGCGAGCTGTCCGAAGCCGGGGGCGGCGATGCGGCGGGCGCGCACTGGGACGCCCGGCGCGGCGAGCTGATCGAGGCCGCGGGTCATCGCCCGTTCGTTCCGGTGTCGGTGACGCGGGCGGCCCTGCGTCAGGCCCCGGCCGCGGTGGCGGTCGCGGCGGCCACGGGCGGTCGCGACTTCGGCTCGCTCGTGCACCGGATCCT
>WNFM01076468.1_pt2 | contig 19467 bp, 18 predicted proteins | sample 5400271 | NCBI WGS metagenome assembly WNFM01 (sample SAMN13153352, study PRJNA577476) | soil metagenome | isolation source: 60 cm saprolite on Douglas fir-dominated hillslope | place: USA:California | collected 2013-09-17 | reverse complement strand
TTCAGCCGGGTCTCGGTGACGTGCGGCGCCGGAGCCCCCACTGTCGAGAGCATGGCGGTGCCAACGGTACCGAGGTTCCGATCGGAATCGAAGGGAGCCCATTCGCGCAGCTGCTCGGGATCGGTGAGCGCCTCCCAGACCTTTGCGGGAGCGTGGGGGAGGTCGCGCACGAGAACCAGCGTCCACCTCTCTCCATCTTTTCGAACCTCAGCGCCGGAAGCGGCGCCCGGCGCGTATTGCTCGCGGCCGCTCATCTCAGCTCACCGCTTTCTTCACGAGCGCGCCGATCCTCGCCTCTTCGGCGGCCGTCAATTCCTTCAGCGCGAAGGAGGTGGGCCACATGGCGCCTTCGTCGAGCTTCGCCTGATCGCTGAAGCCGAAGGTCGCGTACCTCGTCTTGAACTTCTGCGCGCTCTGGAAGAAGCAGACGACCTTGCCGTCCTTTGCATACGCGGGCATCCCGTACCAGGTTCTCGGCGAGAGCATCGGCGCGCTGGCTTTGATGATGGCATGGAGCCGCTCGGCCACAGCGCGCTCCGGTTGCGGCATCTTGGCGATCTTCGCGAGCACCTCGCTCTCCTCGTCCGTTTTGCCCGCGCGCGGGCCGCGGCCCGTGGCCCTCTTCATCTCCTGGGCGTGCTCCCTCATCGCGGCTCGTTCGTCGTCGGTGAAGACGCTGGACGCCTTGCCGGTGGTTCGCTTGGCGGATCGCGCACGGCCAGTCATGTTTTCCTTCCTTTCACAGAGGAACTCTTCTCCATCCTGTCCAGGTGCCGCTCCAGGGCATCGACGTGCTTTGACCAGAAGCGCCGGAAGGGAACGAGCCAGGCGTCGAGCTCCATGAGCGGCTCCGGTCTCAGGCGATAGAGGCGCCGCTGCGCTTCAATACGTGATTCGACGAACCCGGCCTCTCGCAGCACGCGCAGGTGTTTGGAGACGGACGGCTGCGACAGCCGAAGCTTGCGCTCGATCTCGCCAACCGAGCGCTCAGACGAGAGCAGCAGGCTCAAGATGGCCCGCCGGTTGGGCTCCGCGACGATGGCGAAGGAGGATTCCACGACAGACATATATCCGAGCGTTTATATTCCCGTCAAGTCATGCTCAGCGAGAGCGACCCCGACCTGCCGCTTCCTCGAGGTCTGAAACGGGTCTAGGCGCGGCCCGGCTTCATGTGGACCTTTGCCCAGTCGGCGAAACCGGTGAACCCGCCGGGCACCAGGGCAAGGGCCGCGGCGATACGCTTCTCGCGCTCGGGGCCGAAGTACGTGTACTGCTCGTGGTACTGGTACATCTCGCGAATCTCGTGCGCGCCCGGGAAAAAGTTGTCGTAGACCTCGGGCGGCACGACCTGGGTCACCCGCAGGCTGTGCCCTTGCGCGTTGAGCGTGCCGACGAAGTCGTTCCAGGAGTAGAGGCCCCCGCAGACTGCGAGATGGCTTCCGTTCGGCAGCTCATCGCCGGCAGCAAAGGCGGCGGCCACCGCGCGGCCCACCTCGGTCGCGTCGCCCGAGTGCATGACGCGCGCCGCCGGATCCATCGGGACCGCCCAGCCGCGACCGCCGTCCGGCAGCGCCTGCGGGCCCATCCTCTCGAGGAAGTTCTGGAAGTACATCGGCGCGTGCACGAACGTGTGGCGCGGGAACCCCGCTGCCTCGACGAACGCATCGACGCGCGCCTTGCCTGAGAAGTGCACGACCTTGAAACGCCCGCCTGAGATCCTCTCGCAGTCAGGCAGCGTCGACCAGACGAGATGCTTCACCCCGAACGATCGCGCGGCCTTCACCGCGGCGGCGCCGATCTCGGTCTCCCGCTGCATCTGCGCAGGGTCCCAGAAATTGGTGACGACGAAGGCGCCGTGCGCGCCCTCGAACAGCGTGCGCAGGCTTTGGGCGTCGAGCAGGTCGGCCTTGACGACCTCGACTCCTCGCGCGGCGAGCGCCCTGGCCGCATCGCTGGCGGGGTTGCGGCTGGCGACTCGAACCGCGAAACGGCCGGACGCGAGCAGCGCGTCGACGACGCCGCCTCCCTGTACGCCGGTACCGCCGACCACCGCGATCACTTGCTTTGGCATTGTCAGCTCCCGTTGCGCGAGTCTACAGCCCGCGTGGATGTGATGCGCGGGCCCGAGCCTCGATGCCCAGCGCGCGATCCCCTACTGCGCGGGGAGCTTGAGGCGCAGGTTGAACGTGTAGAAGACGTCCACCGGCTTTCCTTGCGAGAGCGCGGGACGGTACTTGCGCGCCTCCAGCGCATCGATGACCGCGCGGTCCATGAAGGGCAGGCTCTTCTGCACCTTGCAGCCGTGCACCTGGCCCTGCGTATTGACGACGCACCGCACGGACATGGTGCCCTCGACGCCGTGCTCGATGGCCTCCTCGGGGTACGCGGGGCTTGGGCCCGAGATCATCGACGGCGCCGACTGGAAGGAGTCGGTGAACTCGACCGGGTTTTCCACCGGCGCGGCCGGCGCCGGAAGCGGCGCGACATGAAGGGACTCGGCCCGAACGGCTCCTGCCAGGAGCACGGCGGTCGTGAGAACGGGAAGAGAAAGAATGCGCATCGGGTCGTGTCCTCGTCGGGCGCAGGTGCCCGGTCGTCGAACTCGCGACGTGTGCAACCATCGAGCCAGCGCGCTCTCGCTCTGAAGGGAGTGGATCCGCGTAACAACTGTTCCGGCGAACCGGATCGCCGTCCGATGCACCGGATCACCGCCTCGGCTGCACCGGGCAGGTGCCGCTCGCCGAGCGGGTCAGGTCGTTGGCGATCGCGCCGAGCAGCGTGCGCGCCAGCGTCGATTCGCTCTCGCCCGCGAGAAGGCCGGCGACGCGGCCGAGGCTTCCCGGCGTCACCACCACCAGGCGCGTCACCACCTCGACCTCGTAGGCGCTGGGATCGTCGGCTTCTCCCAGCGAGAGCGCGATGCGCTCCAGCGAGGCGTGCTCCGGATCGCGCAGCGAGCGGCCATCCAGCTCGAAGACCCCGCGCTCCTCGGACCAGGTGAGCGGAAGCTCGCGCGTGGTGGCGGTGACGACGCGCCCGAACCAGAGCTGGCGGCGGCGCACCACCGAAGCCTCGACCGTGAGCCGGCCGGCGACCCCGAGCTTGACGATGCGCAGGAGCTCCCGGTCGAACAGCCCGTGCACCGTCGCGTCGACGAGCGCGCGGGTGCCGGCCAGCACCGCCTTGCAGGCCACCTCCTGCGCCTTCGCCGCTCCGGCGAGCAGCAGCAGGACCAGCGCCAGCTTTCGCCGATCGCCGAGGAGCGTCCAGAGCCGGCTCACAGCGGCACCCCGAAGAAGAGCAGCGCTCCCACCGACGGCTTGGGATCCAGCCAGCCCGTACCGGGTTGACGGACCGAGCCCAGGTCGAGGAATGCGCCGCAGTGGCGCCCCTCGAACTGCAGCGTCCCGAGCAGCGAGGCGTCGCCGCGGAACTCCTTGAAGTCGTAGCCGCGCAGCGCGGTCCAGCCGCCCAGCCCCTCCTGCTTCTGCAGCGGCAGATCGTGTCCGCCGGCGCCGCGCACGCGCAGTGTGAGCGTGTCGGATCGGCCGGTCTCGAGCGTCAGCGAGGTGTCGCTCACCACGCGGGTGAAGGCGAAGATCCCGCCGAGGGAGGGGTCGGCCACCTCGACGGTATTGAGCGTCCGCAACCCGATCGGCCACGGCTCGGCATCGACCAGCGACGTCTCCGAGTTGCGCCACATCGAGCCGACCCGGTGCAGCGGCGCCTTCTCGCTCCGGTACTCGAAGCGGAAGAGCATCGATCCCATCTCGCCTTCGTCGACCAGCGCCGAGCCGTAGCGCACGTCGCCGCTGTTGAACACGCTCCAGACCCCGTGAGGGATGTCGAGCGGGGCGTAGCGGTCGCGCCGGTATTCGGCCCCGAGGGTGAGCGCCTCGAAGAGATGGGCGGTGACGAAGGCGGCGAATCCGCTGCGCCGGTAGTACTCGCGGTCGGCGCGGTTGAGGAGCGCCGAGTAGAAGTACGAGTCGAACCGCGAGATGCGCCACTCGTCGGCGGTGTCGGTCAGCGTGTGGATCTGCCCGCCCAACTCGGCGACGTCGAGCGCGGGGATGCGGAGCCGCGGGCCGGCCAGCCAGTCGACGCGCTGCTGCGCGTTGAGGCGTTGCAGGAAAGTGCCGCCCGCCGCGTCGACGCCCGGCCGCCGGGTGTTGATGTTCAACGCGCCGTCGAGCAGCAAGTGCGCGCGGTCGCCGCGGTCGTAGATGGTCAAAGTGGCCGCGAGGCCCGGGGCGAAACCGGTCACCGGGGTATGGCGCAGGAGCTCCACCCAGTGCGTGCGGGTGCGGCTCCTCTGGGTGGTCAGATAGACGGCGACCCGGTCGCCGTCGAAAGCGTACCAGGCGTTCCGGTAGCCGAGCTTGCGGGCGTTGGCGCGGACCTGATCCTCGACGCGGGCGCGGAGGCGCTCGCCGACCGAGTCGCTGTGGCGCCTTTCGGCGGGGCTCTCGAAGTCGTCCCAGGACTCGTCGTCGTCCCAGTCGCGGCGCGGAGTCAGCGGCTCGTGATCCCACTCGTCGTCGTCGATCGGCGGCGGCAGCTTGCCATCGGAGGGCGGCTCGGAGCCGAACTTCACGCCGCCCTCGGGACGCGCTTCGAGCCGCAGCACGGGAGGGGACGGGGATCGGCGGCGGCGGCGGTCCGGCCGCACGAAGGGCCAGCGGCGCTGGACCCGCTCGAGAGCGCTGTAGAGCTCGCCGCTGGAGAAGACGTCGCCGGGCCGGATGCCCAGCTCCCTCGTCACGTCGCGGGCGAAGTCCCCGTCGAGCCCGCGCACCTCGAGACCGCCGACGCGCCCCTCGTCGATGTCGATCACCAGCTCTCCGGCCGGCGTCAGCTGGCCGTCGAGGCGCGCCAGCGGATAGCCCCGCGTCCGCAGGAAGCGCATCACGCGGCTGAGCGACTCCCGCAGGCCCCGCCAGAGCACGCCGCCGCTCACCTCGCCGTCGTCGACGCGGGCGAGCCAGGCGCGCGGCGGCACCGGGGCGGGACACTCGTGCGTGCGGGCGTCGCGGATCTCTCGCCGGCTCCGCTCGACCTGGCGGTTGTCGGGCACCTCCAGCAGCCGGTCGAGCACGTCGTCGTTGCGGAATTCCGAGAGGCCGCGCAGTTGCACGGAGCGGACCGTCGGATGCTCGGTCAGCGCGATCTCCAGCTCCTTGGTCTCCGCGCCGGGCAGCGCGTTGATGCGGGGCTCGACCGCGGAGAAGAGACCCGTCTGTGCGAGCCGGGTGACCAGCGCGATCGCCTCCTCCTTCGAGAGCGGAAGCGAAGGCGGCCCGCCGACCAGTTCCCAGAGCGCTCCGTCCGGAATCGAGTGCGCGCCCGAGAGGCGCACCGGGCGGAGCTCGCGATCCTTGCTCGCCGAACCGAGGGCGCCGGAGAGGAGCGCGCCGGCGAGCACTTCGTCGCGCGAAGCGAGCCGCAGGCAGTCGCCGGCGTCGCCGGACCGTTGCGCGGCGACGTGCCGGGGGTGGCGGGCCGCAGCGGCCGGGCTTGCGAGGATCAACGCCGAGAACAAGGGTCCAAGGGGCACGCGCAGCGCAGACATCATCGGGACCTCCTTCGCTGCGCTCTCCGAGCACGTAGCGGGCCAGCCCTCCGGCGCGCACAACCTCGCGCAATCGCGATCGCCCGCGCGGCCCGCCCGATGTGGCCGCGACATCGCCGATGTCATCACGACATCATTCGGAAGCCTCGAGACCAAGCGCCTTGATCCGGCGGTGGAGGTTGCCCCGATCGACCTTCAGCAGACGCGCCGCGGCCGCGACGTTGCCGCCGCAACGCGCCAGCGCCTCCTTGAGAATTCCGCGTTCGGCCTCTTCGCACAGCTCGCGGTACGAGAGCGTCCCGAGACCGTCGATCCCGGCCCTGGATGCTCGCGGCAGAGGTCCCAGCAGCCGGGCCGCGTCTTCATCGACGACCAGCGGCCCCGGATCGCGCAAGAGGTGGAGGCGCTCGACGAAGTTGCGCAGCTCGCGCACGTTCCCCGGCCAGGCGTGTCCGCGCAGCGCCCTCTCGCCCTGCGCCGTCAGCCGCAGCTCGCCCTGCGGTCCGCGAAGCTCCGCGGTGAACGCGCGTGCGAGCGGGACCACGTCCTCGGGCCGCTCGCGCAAGGGCGGAACCTGGATGGGGAAGACGGCAACCCGGTAATAGAGGTCCTCGCGGAAGAGCCCCTCCGCAACCAGCTTGCGCAGATCGCGGTGGGTGGCAGCGACCACCCGCACGTCGACGCGCACCGGCGCGGTCCCGCCGAGGCGCTCCACCTCGCGCTGCTCGAGGACGCGCAGGAGCTTCGCTTGCAGCTCGAGCGGCAGCTCGCCGATCTCGTCGAGGAGCAGCGTCCCGCCTTCAGCCTGCTCGAAGCGGCCCAGGCGGCGCGCGGTCGCGCCGGTGAAGGCGCCCTTCTCCGCTCCGAACAGCTCGGATTCCAGCAGCGGGCCGGGTATCGCGGCGCAGTTGACGGCGACGAAGCGGCCTTTGCGCCCGGAAGCGAGATGGAGCGCGCGGGCAACGCGCTCCTTGCCCGTGCCGGTTTCGCCGAGGGCCAGCACCACCGAGTCGCTGTGGCCGGCGCGAGCGACCAGCCCGCGCAATTCGGCCATCGCGGCGCTCTCGCCGATCAGGTTTCCCGGCTGGGCCAATTCCTCGCGCAGGCGCTCGCGCTCGTCTTCCAGGTCGCGCAGGACCAGCGCGTTCTGCAACGCGGTGAGGAGCCGTTCGGCCGTCGGCGGCTTCTCGACGAAGTCCGTGGCGCCGAGCTTGAGCGCCTGTGCGGCCTCGCCCGGCGTGGCCCCGCCGGAGAGCACGACCACCGGAGCTGCCAGCGGCCGGGGAAGGCGCGCGAGCAGCGAGAGTCCGCTCTCGTCGGGAAGCCCAAGGTCGAGGACCACCGCCGCGGGCGGATCGCGCAGGAGGGCCGCGTGCGCCTCGGCCGCCGTGGTTGCGGTCTCGGTGCGGTAGCCCTCGTCGCGCAGGAGGCCGGAGACGCCGCGCAGCACGGCAGGATCGTCATCGACGAGGAGGATGCGCCGGCTCACGGCGCCGTCCCTCCGGCTTTGGCGATCGGCAGCTCGACGATGGCCTGCGCGCCGCGGCCTTCACGCGGCTCGAGCACCAGCGTACCGCCGTGCTCGTGCACGATCTTCTGGGCGATGGGGAGGCCGAGCCCGGAGCCCTGCGGCTTGGTCGTCCCGAGCGAGCGCAGGAGCTGCGCGCCATCGAGCCGCGCGAGGACGCCGACGCCGCGGTCGCGGACCAGCACACGCGCTACGCCGTTGTCTGCCCGCGCGTCGATCTCCACGGGGCCGTCGCCCGGCCGCGATGCCTCGAGCGCGTTCTTGACCAGGTTGCCGAAGACGCGCCGGAGCTGGTCGGGATCGCCGTCGAGGCGAAGCGGAACGGTCACGCACTCGACCGGCACCGGAGATCCGCCGGAGTAGAGCGTGCTCGTCTCGCGCAGGAGCTCCGCCAGGTCGATGGAGATCTTGTGGGGCGCCGGCAGCCGCGCAAACTGGGAGAAGCTTTCCGTCAGCCGCAGGAGCACGTCGATCTGCTCGCCGAGGAGCTGGGCGGACTCGACCGCGGCGGGCGAGCCCAGCCGCTCGACGCGGGCGATGGCCATCCTCATGGCGGTGAGCGGATTCTTCAGCTCGTGCGCGAGGCCGCGGGCAACCGTCTGCCAGGCGGCGAGCTCCTCGGTGAGTTGCAGCCGCTTGAGCTGCGCCTCGAGCTGGGCGGTCATGCGGTTGAACTGGCGCACGAGGAGCCGCAGCTCGTCCTCGCCGCCTTCCTCCGGAACGCGGACCGACAGATCGCCGGCCGCGACTTGCAGCATGCCTTGAGCGAGCCGCTCCACCGGTCTCGAGAGGGCGCGCCCGAGGGCCACGGCAGCAGTGGAGAGAAGGGCGGCGCTGACGCCGACAGCGGCGAGCAGCGCCCAGGGCGCGAGCCGCGCGAGAGAGCGGCGCGCCAGCTCCGCCTGGAGGAGATCGACACGCGCCTCCGAAAGCTGACGCGAAAGCGCGGGATCCTGCGCGGCCTCCTGGGCGCGCTCGAGCAGCGGATCGAGCCGCCCGAGCGAGAGCGAGAGCATCCGCGAAAGCCCGAAACCTGCGAGGAGACCGCCGCCCGCGAGCGGCAGGAGACCTGCGGCGAGCATCACCGCGAGGAGCCTTCTGCGGAACCGGCGCCCGGTGCGGCGATCGTCCATCGCGCGCGAGCGTACACCTGCGCGAGTGCGCGAGCATCCCCGAGGGCACGACGCCGGCGACGAGGGGGGCCACCCGCGAACGCCAAGGTGACTTCCTCCGCGACCGCGCGCGGTCAAAAACTTGCGTTACGTCAACTTCGGGTCTTCAGTCGAAGAATGGATCTGCGAACCGTCCAACTCGCCGAGGTCCGACAGCTTCTCACCCGCCACTCGTTCAGGCCCGTCCTGTGGGGAGACCTGACGGGGCTCGCGGCCTCCGATCTCTTGAACATCTTCCATCTCGGCCGCCGCACCGGGCTCCTCATCGTCCGCTCTCCGATCGACGAGCGCGCCATCGGCTTCCGCGAAGGCGAGGCGGTGCTCGGCCGTTCCACCTGCGACGCCGAGGCCGACGTCCGCGAGGTGTGCTTCGGTTTGCTCAGGGAGCAAGCGGGCAGCTTCGTCTTTCTGCGCGGACCGATCTACGCGCTCCCCGACATCGAAGGCTGCGACGTCCAGGAGCTCCTCCTCGACGGCCTGCGCCGCCTCGACGAGGAGAGCTTTCGGCCCGCCGTCGAAGCCGCGTGAAGCCGTAACGGCTCCGCAGCTTCGCGACCACTCACCGGCAGAGTCTGACGGAAGGGCGCCTGAAAGGGCGCGCGAGACCGTTCCAGGCGAGGTTCAGGGCGTTCTAGAGGCGGACCGATGGCGCGCGTTAGGAAAACAGGGCCGGGAGAATCCTCTTTCGGCCAGAGCCGGCCGGGCGACTCTGCGGGCGGCCCGGGATGGGGCCTGGGCCGCTCTTTTTCTCAGGTCAGGATCGCCGAAAGCGATCGCGGTACTGCGCCGGGGTGATCCCGAGCGCGGCGCGGAAGACTCGCGTCAGGTGGCTCTGGTCGGAGAAGCCGGTGTCGAGCGCGATCCCGGCGATGCTCTCTTCGCTGGCGATGAGCTTCGCGGCGGCGCGATCGACGCGGAGCCGGCGGAGATAGGCGCCGGGCGTGGCGCCGACGTGCGCCCGGAATGCCCGGACGAAGTAGACCGGGTGCACGCCCGCGCTTTGCGCCAGCGCCGCGAGACCCAGCGGCTCCGCCGATCTTGCGTGCACCAGCTCGAGGGCGCGCTGAAGCCATCGCGGGCGCGGAGGCGCGGTTGCCGCCGGCGGTTCCAGCTTGAGCAGCATTTCGCGCGCGAGGCCGCCGAGGTCGGCGGAGGTCGAACCGTCGCCGAGGAGCGCGCGCAGCCTCCGCGCCAGATCGCGGGCCGAAGCCAGCTGCGCCGCCCGCTGCAGCGCCGCCCGGATGCGGGCGTCGTCGAACGGCTTGAGCACGTAGTCGATGGCGCTGGATTCGATGGCGCGCAGTGCGTAGCGATCGTGCGCGGTAACGAACACGACCGGCGGCATCCTCTCCGGTCCGACCCGGCGGATGACCTCGAACCCGTCGCACCCCGGCATCTGCACGTCGAGCAGGACCAGGTCGGGCCGCAGGGACTGGAGAGCCGCCACCGCCCCCGGACCATCCCGGGCTTCTCCCACCACCTCGAACCCGGGCGTCGCCCGCACCAGCCGCACGGCGCCGTCGCGAGCGAGGGGCTCGTCATCGACCACCAGCGCGCGCACGCTCATTCTTGGAGGATGTCGCGACGCGGCAGGACGCGCCGCCCGCGTCTGCCAACCGCCGCCGGGATGAAGCAGGCGGCAGCGAAGGACCCGTCCGCTGCAAGGCCGTCACCATTCGCTGCGCGTCGACTCGAGTCCGGTCACGGCTGCCGAAGCGCTTCGCGCACCTGGGCGCGGCGGGCGCGGCTGACGGGCACTCTGGTTCCGTCGTACAGCACCAGCACCCGGCCTCCCCGCAATTCGCGCACCCGGTCGAGGCGGACCAGCGCCGACCGGTGCACGCGCACGAAGCGGGCCGGCCCGAGACGCGCCTCCAGCGACTGCAGCGTCTCGCGCACGAGGTGAATCTCGTCGCCCGCGTGCAGCGTCGCGTAGTAGCTCGCTCCCTCGATCCAGTCGATGTCGCTCACCGGCACGAGCCGCACGTGGTCGCCCGTCCGCACCTCGATCCGATCGTGCTCGACCAGCCTGCGCAGCGCCTCGGCGTCGTGCCGCCGGGCGTGGGTCAGCGCGGCCCGCAGCCGGCGATCCTCGAACGGCTTGAGAACGTAGTCGACGGCGTGCACTTCGAAGGCCTGCAGCGCGAACTCATCGTGCGCGGTGACGAAGACGACCGTCGGCATCCGCGCCGGGCCGACGCGGCGGATCACCTCGAACCCTCCGCACCCGGGCATCTGCACGTCGAGCAGCACCAGATCGGGCCGCAAGGCTTCGATGGCAGCGACCGCCGAGTCGCCGTCGCACGCGCTGCCCGCGACCTCGAAGCCGGGCATGGCGGAAACCAGGCGCGCAATGCCCGCCCGCGCCAGCGGCTCGTCGTCCACCACCAGGACGCGCACGCTCACGCCGCCTCCTCGAACGGGATGGTCACCACCGCCACCGTGCCGCCGCCCGGCGCGGCTCCCACCGTCAGGCGCGCCGCGGCTCCGTAGCGGGTCGAGAGGCGATCGCGCGTGTTGCGAACGCCGACGCCCGCACCATCGCTGTGCCCCGAGAGGCCGGGCCCGTCGTCGCGCACTTCCAACTCGATGTTTGCGCCGGTCCGTTGCGCGCGGATGGAGATGTTGCCGGTGCCGGGCTTCTGCGAAATCCCGTGGTGGACGGCGTTCTCCACCAGCGGCTGCAGGAGCAGCGACGGCACCCGCATGCGTTCGATCGACGGGTCGACGTCGAAGGTCACCTGCAGCCGGTCCGCGAAGCGGATGCGCTCCAGATCGAGGTAGCGCCGCAGGAAATCCACCTCCTCGCGCAGCTCCGACTCGCCCGCCGAGCTCTCGCGCAAGACGTAGCGGAGCAGATCGCCCAGGCGCGCCAGCACCGAGACGGTCTCGCTGGTGCGCTGCTCGCGGGCCAGCATCGCGGCGGTGTTGAGCACGTTGTAGAGGAAGTGCGGATTGAGCTGCGCCCGAAGCCCGGCGAGTCGCGCCTCGGCGAGGCTGGCCTTGAGCTCGAGGGCATCCTGCTCCTGGCGGCGCAGCGCACGCGTGTTTTCGAGGATCGCCAGCGCGCCGGCGTAGAGAAAGTAGAGGGTCACCATGCTCGCCAGGTTCCAGAAGAGCGAGCGCTGGAAGAGCGCGGGCCAGCTCATGTCGTGGATTCGCAGCATGTTGTACGAGGCGATCAGCACGGTGTGCAGCAGCGACCAGACCAGCGAAGCGGCGAGGTGCACCGCCAGCGGCCACGGCCGCAGATCGAGCGGGACGATCCGCAGGAGCGACCGCGCCAGGGGAAGCAGCGCTGCGGCGATCAGCCACGGCGGCGCCGACCGATCGAGCCGCTCGAGGACGGTCGACTTGCCGGCGTCCCAAAAGGCGCCCTGAAAGATGTCGATGGCAGAGAGCGTCAGCGTGAGCGCGACGGGAAACAGCGCCATCCGCGCTCGGCTCTCCTGCATGGGGGCGGAGTCTCCGTCGACTGTGCGGGGCGCGCAACCGCGGACCGGTGGCGAAGCAGCGGAATGACTCTGTGGTGCAGCGAACGGTCGCCACGGACAAAGCGGGAAGGTTGGCGCCCTTCCAACCCGGGTTCGGGCGCGACAAGACGCGCCGCGCGCGCCTGACGATGCTCGCTCCCGAGCGCTCACATCGGAGGAGCCCACATGAACTCGAGGTCAGAAGCCGTCCGTCTGGCACTGTTCGCCTCCTTGTTCTTCTCGTCCTTGGCCCACGCGCAGCAGGCGCCGCCCGCGCCCACGCCTGCCGAGGCCGCCCCCCCGGAAACGGCCCAGCCCCCGGGCGCCGCTCCTGCGCCGGCAGCCGCGCCGGCTCCGGAGCGCAAGGCGTCGGGCGAGGAGATCGTCATCACGGGCTCCCGCCTGCGCCGCAAGGATCTCACCACGCCCGCTCCGGTGACCGTGATCAACCGGCAGCAGATCAGCAGCAGCGGCATCGCCTCGATCGGCGACTTCCTCCAGCAGATGCCCGAGCAGGGCGGCGGCACCAACACCAACGTCAACAACGGCGGCGACGGTGAGACGCAGGTCAACCTGCGCAACCTGGGCGCGCCGCGCACGCTGGTGCTGGTCGACGGCAGGCGCTGGGTGCAGGGAGGGAGCGGCGCCGGCATCGCGGTCGACCTCAACTCCATTCCCACCGCCGCCATCGAGCGGGTCGAGGTGCTCAAGGACGGCGCCTCCGCTCTCTATGGCTCGGACGCGATCGGCGGCGTGGTCAACCTCATCACCCGCCGCCGCGTCAACGGCGCCGAGCTGAACGCCTACGCCGGCCAGTCGCCCCACGGCGACGCGGAGCAGTACGACCTGAGCGCCACGGGCGGCCTCGCCGGCGAGAAAGGCGGCTTCATGTTCACCGCCGAGTACTTCGACCAGAAGCCGATGCTCGCCTCGCACCGCGGCTGGGCGATCAAGGCGCTGGCCTACGACTTCGCCACCGGCGCGATCACGCCGGGCGGAAGCGGGACCATCCCCAACGGCCGCGTCAAGGTCGACCCCTCCAAGTGTGCGACCCAGCTCTGTCAGGATTTGCTCTCGAAGTACGGCGCGGGCAGCGCCTACTTCACGCCCGACTCCAACGGAAGCGACGGCGGCATCGACGGCTGGCGCAAGTACGATTCGAGCAAGGACCCGCTACTCGCTCTTCACCAACGGCGACTACCGCGTCTCCGACTCGGTCCGCGCCTTCTTCCAGGGCTCGCTGGTCAACCGCCAATCGCAGACCCAGCTCGCGCCCGAGCCGCTCACCACCCAGGGCTTCGGCGCGGTGATCGCGCCGGACAATGAGTACAACCCGTTCGGCGTCCAGCTCTTCGACGCGCGCCGCCGCCTGGTGGAGACCTCGGGCCGCATCACGGGCTTCGACCTCGACACGGTGCACACCACCGCCGGCCTCGACGGCACGCTGCCCGAGGCGTTCGGGCCGCTGCAGGGCACCTTCTGGGATTTCTCGTTCAGCTTCGGCCGCACCGCGGGCGTCACCAGCACCAACGGCTCGCTCAACACGCAGCTCACCGCCAACGGCCTCGGGTCCAGCTATCAGGACGCAAACGGCTGGCACTGCGGCACCGACCCGTCCAAAGGCGGCAGCGGTCCGATCGCCAACTGCACGCCGGTCGACCTCTTCGGCGGCGCGGGCACGCTCTCGCCCTCGATGCTCTCGGCGCTGGGCGGCTACACCGGCATCAACGACGGCTGGACCCAGCTCGCGGTGGTGCAAGCCAACGTCGCCCGCGAGCTGTTCCGCATCGCCTCCGACCGGCCGGTGGGTCTCGCCGCGGGCTACGAGTACCGGCACGAGTACGGCGGGTTCATCCCCAACTCCATCGCCCAGCAATTCCTCGACAGCGACTTCAACAGCGCGCCGACCAAAGGGGCGTTCTACGTCAACGAGGGATTCGCGGAGGTGGATGCGCCGCTCCTCGCCAACGTGCCGTTCGCCGAGGACCTCGAGCTGCAGGCGGCGCTGCGCGTCTTCGACTACTCGACGTTCGGCTCGGGCTCGACCTACAAGCTGGGCGCTCGCTGGCGCCCGATCCGCGATTTCACTTTGCGCGGCACCTGGTCGACCGGCTTCCGCGCGCCTTCGGTGGCCGACCTCTACGGCGGCCAGGCCCCCTCTGCCGAGCCGGCCAGCGACCCGTGCGGCGCCATCGACCCCAAGAACACCGCGCTCAAGGCGCAGTGCCTCGCGGGCCCGGGCGGCGCCGGCGCGGTCAACAACGGCGACGACAGCACGCAGATCAACTCCACCGTCGGCGGCAACGCCGCGCTCAAGCCGGAGACGGCGAAGATCGCCACCGTGGGCGTGGTCTTCGAGCCGGAAGCGGTGCGCAACTTCACGATGACGGTCGACTACTGGAACGTCTCCATCGATCAGAACCTGGGCTTCGTCACCACGCCCGTGATCCTCGCCGGCTGCTACCCGGCCTCGGTGGGATCGAGCGCCGCGCCCAACGCGGGGTACTGCAACTTGATCACGCGCAGTCCGGCCACCAGCGCGATCATCAACGTCAACGATACCGAGACCAACGTGGGCAGCACCAGCACCAGCGGCATCGACCTGGCGGCCCGCTATCAGCTGCCCACCGACTTCGGGCGCTTCGGATTCCTCTTCGACTCGACCTATCTCCTCGTCTACAACTTCACGCTCGCCTCGGGAAAGACGTATCACGCGGCCGGCAACTACGACGTGGGCGCCGGCGCACCGGCGGGCGGGCTCACGCCGCGGATCAAATTCAACGCCGGCGTGAACTACACGCTGGGCGGGCTGAGCGCTGGCATCCGCGGGCGGTACATCGGCGGATTCGACGAGTGCGCCGACTCGGTCGGGGGCAGCGTGCAGACCCCCGGCGGCGGACCGGGCTTCTGCACCGACCAGAACGTCGACGCCAACACCGGCCAGCCCTACCCGGTGCACCACGTCTCCGCCAACCTGACCTTCGACTTGTTCGCGAGCTATCAGCTCAAGACCGACGCGGGCACGACCATGCTGTCGGCGGGAGCGCGCAACGTGTTCGACAGCGATCCGCCGCGCGTCTTCCAGTCGTTCATCGGGTACGCGGACACGTCCTACGACTTCATCGGGCGGTTCGTCTATGCGCGCGTGGAGCACCGCTTCTGACGGAGGGGGAATCTAGCGCAGGCCCTTCGACACCACCGCGCGGCCCAGCAAGTCGAAGGCCCCCTGCACGAGCAGCGCCAGCACGGCGGCCGGCACCGCGCCCTCGAGGATGATGCCGGTGTCGGCCAGCCGCACGCCGGTGAGGATCGGCTGACCGTAGCCGCCTGCGCCGATGAGCGCGCCCAGCGTCGCCGTGCCGACGTTGATCACCGCCGAAGTCTGGATGCCCGAGAGGATGCCGGGTGCGGCCATCGGCAGCTCCACCAGCCGCAGGCGGGCCCAGGGCGGCAGGCCCAGCGCTTCGGCCGAGATGCGCAGCTCCGCGGAGATGCCGGTGAGCCCGGCGTGGGTGGCGCGCACGATGGGCAAGAGGCCGTAGAGAAAGAGCGCGGCGATTGCAGGCCCGGCTCCGATGCCCAGGAGCGGAATCATGAAGACGAGGAGCGCCAGCGAAGGCACCGTCTGGAAGAGGCCCGCAGCGCCCAACACCAGCGGCGCCAGCCGTGGACGCCGCGCGGCCAGGACGCCGAGCGGGAGAGCGACCACGATCGCGGCCGCCAGCGAGAGAGAGACGAGGAAGAGATGCTCGAGCGTGCGCTTCCAGATGCGGGCCGCCAGACCCTCCTCCGGCGCGTCCGCCGCGGCGCCGAAGCGCGCCTGCAGGAACTCCGCGGCGGCCTGGGCTTCCGTCGCGTGGTCGAGGCGCGCACGCGCGTTCATGGCGATGATGGCGCGCGCGTCGATGGCCCCCGCCAGCAGGCCCAGAGCGCGCTGCGCTTCGGCAGGCAGGCCGGCGCGGAAAAGAAAGATGGCGCGATACTCGGGGAACGCGCGCCGATCATCCTCCAGCACCGTCAGATCGAAGGCGCGGATCTCCGCGTCGGTCGAGTAGAGATCGGTGGCGTCGATCGCCTCGCTCTGCAGCGCGCGGTAGGCGAGGTCGTGCTGCAGGCCGGTCACCCGCGCTTGCGAGAGGCCGTACACCTCGCGCAATCGCGGCCAGCCGTCGGCGCGCCGCAGGAACTCGCTGGAGAGACCGTAGCGAAGCTCCGGGTGCCCGGCCAGGTCGGAGAGCTTGCGCAAGCCGAGGCGCGCACCGGCTTCGCGCCGCACGCCGATGGCGTAGGTGTCCTCGAATCCCAGGGGCGGGCCGGCCCGCAGCCCGCGCGCGCGCAGAGCTTCGTCCAGCTGCGCGCCGGGAAGGATCTCCTCGGCGAGCGTGCCGGTGTACTCGGGATAGACGTCGATCTGTCCGGCCAGCAGCGCCTCCCAGAGCACGCGGGTGCCGCCCAGCTCGCGGCGATGCACCGCCGCCACTCCCGACCGCTCCAGCGTCTGCCGCGCCAATTCGCCGAGCAGCACCGACTCGGTGAACTGCTTCGACCCCACGCGCACCGGCGCGAGCGCGGCGAGCAGCAAGAGCGCGATCATGCAGCACCGAGCGGCGCGCGCTGCGCCTGCACGAAGCGGGTGACGAATGGGTCGGCGGGAGCGCGGATCAGGTCGTCGAGCGCTCCCTGCTGCACGACCAGCCCATCGCGCAGGAGCACCACCGTGCCGCCGAAGAACGCCGCCTCGCCCAGGTCGTGAGTCACCAGCACCACCGTCTTGCCCAGCCGCTGGAAGACGTCGCGCAGATCGCGTTGCAGGTCGAAGCGGGTGATCGGGTCGAGCGCGCCGAGCGGCTCGTCGAGCAGCAGCACGGGCGCGTCGAGCATCAGGGCCCGCATCAGGCCCACCCGCTGCGCCTGCCCGCCCGAGAGCTGCGCGGGAAAACGCAGCAACGCCTCTGACGGCACTCGCGCCAGGCCGGCCAGCTCGGCGAGGCGCGACTCGATGCGCTGCGGATCCCAGCCCAGCCAGCGCGCCACCAGAGCGACGTTGCCCGCGGCTGTCAGATGAGGAAAGAGGCCACCGCCCTGCACCACGTAGCCCATCTCCAGGCGGTGCTCGAGCGAGAGGGGCCTGCCGCGGAAGAGCACCTGGCCGAGGCCCGGCCGCTCGAGGCCGTTGAGCAAGCGGAGCAGCGTCGACTTCCCCGCGCCGCTGGTGCCGAGGAGCACGGTGGTGCTGCCGGCAGGGATGGTGAGGCTCACGGGTCCCAGGCCCTCGCCGCCGGGGTGGCGCAGGGAAGCGCCGGAGAGGATGAAGAGCGGTTCGCTCACGCGGCCAGTACCGCGGCGCGGGCCGACTGGAAGAAGTCACGCACCTGGCGCTGCTGTGCGTTCGCTCCCGCGCCGAGGCGCTGCAGCGGCAGCTCGGCGCCCACCCATCCTTCGAGATGCCAGGTGCCACCGCCCGCGATCGGAGGGAGCCTGTCGAGCTGCGGCCGGGGCCACGGCGTCGCGTACCAGTAGGGCGATCCCGCCGCGCCGTCACCCGCCGACACGCCCATGCCCAGCGAGACGCCGCCGAGCTGGACGGAGCAAGCCAGGTCGAAATGGTGCGGCCAGAGGCGCAGCGGCGCGCCTTCGCCCAGCTCATCGAGCAGCGCACGCGTGCCGGAGAACAGACGCACCAGCTCGCCCAGGGCGGCGCTCTCCCCGGCGGGAAAGCGCGCGCCGTCGGCCAGCGGGTGGTGTGGAAAATCGGCGGGATGTCGCGGCAGCGCGAGTGCACTAGCGGGCTGTCCGCGGCGTTCGAGCTCCGCAGCGAGGAACGCGAGGCCCTCGGCCATGGTCCGTCCGGCGAGCGCGAGCGCAGCCAGCGGCACGCCCTCGCCGTCGCAAAGGCGGAGCTCGAGCCGCGCAGGATCGAGCCCCGCGCGCAACCTGCCGGACGCGAGCGGCGCGCCGAGCCAGCCGGAAGCGATCGTGAGGCTCTGCTGGGAATCGTCGGGCGCCTTTTCGCCCAGCGACTGTCCGGCGGCCGCGACCAGCTGGATCGCGTGGTGCAACACCAGCCGCGCCTCGGGCAGGCCCTCCCGCGACGGCAACAGCTCTTCCCACTCCATGGCCGAACAGTGTCCCGGCAGGGCGGCCGGGGCAAGAGCTAGCGGCCGCGCCCGACGCCCGTCAGCCGCGCGCTCAGCGCCGTCACCAGATAGATGATGGCGGCCGCCACCAGGAACACGCGCGAAGCGATCACGTCATAGAGCAGCCCGCCGGCGATGAGCCCGATGATGCTGGCCGCGCTGCCGGCGCTGCTGGCGAATCCCTGGATGGTGCCCTGCACATCGCCCGACGCTTTCGAAAGGATGGCCTGGAACGAGGGCCACATCAGGCCGTTGCCGAGCGCGAAGAGCACCGCCGCGGCATAGAAGATCGCAGTGGAAGGAATGGTGAGGAGCACGAAGCAGGTCCCCATCACCACCCCGCCGGCGAGGACCAGCGCGACGCTCGAAACGCGACGGGAAAGAAAAGAGAGCACCGGGCCCTGCACCATCACCATCAGGAGGCTGAGCACCGAAAAGTAGGTGCCCGTGTCCTGCACGTTCCAGTGGAGCACCCGGATCACGTGGATCGGAAACGAGGTGTAGAAAAAGTTGAAACCCAGGTAGATGAGGAAATAGAGCGCCAGCATGAAGGCGACGTAAGGGCGGCGGAGAGCGTCCCGGAGCGGCGCGGCGTTTTCTTTCCGGCTCGCGGCCGTGGCGATCGGACGCGACTCGGGCAGCTTGAAAGCGATGAGCACCAGCGCGCAGAGGGGAGGGCCGTCGCGCCCACAACTCCCGCCAGCGCCGGGCCGACGACGAAGCCGAGATTTGCCGAGACCGCCATCCGGCCGAAGCTCCGGCTCCGCCCCTCTTCCGGTGTGACGTCGGCCACCCAGGCGTAAGCCACCGAGACGTTGCCGCCCGTCAGCCCGTCGACCGCGCGCGCGAGGAAGAGCACCAGGAAGGGCACGGTGATCGCGCCGAAGACCACCGTGACCGGCAGGAAGGTGCCGGCGATGAAGATGATCCAGCCCAGCAGCGTGCCCGCCTCGCTGAGGAGGAGGAGCTTGCGGCGCCCATAGAGGTCCGACCAGCGGCCGAGCACCGGCGCACCGATGAGCTGCAGCGCGGGATAGGCGGCGGAGAGGATCCCATAGAGCAAGCCGCTTCCCCCGAGGCGCGTGACCAGGAAGACCAGGAAGGGGAGGACGATGCTGAGGCCGAGCGTGCCGAGGAAATTGACCGCGAGCACGGGAAGGAGGGAGGTGCCGCGCTCGCCACCCGCTGGCCCTCGGTCGCTTTCCACGCAGGCAGCGTAGCGCGACGTGCCGGGCTCGCGGAAGCAAGGTCCTGCGCTGCCAGTGGGTTATCATCGCCGCGCATGATCCGGGGGCTGGTCATCTGCGCAGCGCTCCCGCTGGCTTCCTCCTGCACGCTCGAGGAGAAGCCGCGGACGCCGGAGCGGCTGGCGGCGGAGTACGCCTCGGCTCCCAAGGACCACTACGAAGATCTGACGGAGATGTCGCGGCGCTGGCTGCCGCGGGAGATGATCTTCGAGGCAGAGCCGCTGCCCGAAGTTCCCGGCGCCAGCTGCGGGGCAGCGGAGAGCCGGCAGGATCGGCTTCGCTTCGACTGCTCCAACGACCAGGGCCAGTCGCGTTCCGTGCTGCTCCTGCGCGAGAAC
>WNFM01354710.1_pt1 | contig 19496 bp, 19 predicted proteins | sample 5400271 | NCBI WGS metagenome assembly WNFM01 (sample SAMN13153352, study PRJNA577476) | soil metagenome | isolation source: 60 cm saprolite on Douglas fir-dominated hillslope | place: USA:California | collected 2013-09-17 | reverse complement strand
TTCGTAAAAATAGCACCGCCATCACCAAAGGCTCCCAGGTTTTTTGAAGGATAAAAAGAAACAGTGCCGGTATTTCCTATAGTTCCGGTTTTTTTTCTGTCACCATTTGCAAAAATGTAATCGCACCCGATGGTCTGCGCATTATCTTCTATTATATAAAGATTATATTTTTTTGCAATCGCCATTATTTCTTCCATCGGTGCAGACTGTCCATATAAATGGACCGGAACTATCGCTTTTGTTTTGGGAGTAATTGCTTTTTCGAACACCGTAGGATCCATGCAAAATGTTTTGGCATCCACTTCCACAAATACCAGGGTTAATCGAAGAAGAGCAATTACTTCGGTGGTGGCAATATAGGTGAACGACGGTGTGATAACCTCATCACCCGGCTGCAGGTCCAATGCCATCATGGCTATTTGTAATGCATCTGTTCCGTTGGCGCAGGGAATAGTATGTTTTATGCCAATATATGCAGACAGGTTAGCTGCGAAATCATGCACTGCTTTGCCATTGATAAACGCAGTACTTTCCATTACATCCACAACAGCCTTATCTATTGCCGGTTTTATTTTTTGATACTGCGTTTTCGTATCCACCATCTGGATAGGTCTCATTCAAAATTTCAGATTTGGTTGGCATTTATTGCCTGTTGTTAATAATCTATTGTTCTTATGGCGAGCAAAAATAGCAAGGCGAGCAAAAATAGCAAAATACAGGTAGTTTACATGATTGCTTTTACTTTTGTCCATTCATTAAAACCAAACTCTTGGCTGTTTTCATCTATAACGTATTTCTTTTCTTTTTAAAACCAGGAATTCATATTGCTTCTCTATTCAATGCCAAAGCAAATAAATGGGTAAAGGGCCGGCGACATATTTTTGAAAAAATAGAAAAAACAATTCCGGCAGGTGAGCAGATTATCTGGATACATTGCGCATCATTAGGAGAATTTGAACAAGGAAAGCCTGTCATAGAAAAAATCAAGACCCAGTACCCAAAATACAAGATCCTGCTGACCTTTTTTTCTCCTTCAGGTTATGAAGCAAAAAAGAATTACGAATATGCAGACTGGGTTTTTTATTTGCCCGTGGACGGCCCTAAAAATGCCAAACGGTTTTTAGAAATTGTTCATCCCTCGCTGGTCATTTTTGTAAAATATGAATTTTGGTATTATTACCTGAAGAAAATAAAATACCGCAATATTCCTTTGCTGCTAATCTCTGCATTGTTCAGAAAAGATATGTCATTCTTTAAATGGTATGGAAGGCTGCAGCGAAAAATGCTTTCACGCTTTGATCATTTGTTTGTACAAAATGAAACATCAAAAAAATTAATTGATGAAATTGGACTGGCCGGTATCTGCAGCATTTCCGGCGATACAAGATTTGACCGGGTGATTGAAATAGCCGAAAAATCTGAACCTATCCCTGCTATTGAACAATTCATTGGCAAAAACAAAGCTATCGTAGCTGGCAGTACATGGAAAGAAGATGAAAAAGTTTTAAAGAAAGCTTTTACAGAATTAAATGATCAAAATCTTAAGCTCATTATTGCTCCGCATGAGATTACTGAAAAGCATTTGAAAGAAATAAAAGAATTATTTCCAGGTTCTGTTTTGTTTTCTCAACTCACAACTCACGACTCACAACTCACGACTCACGACTGTCTCATCATTGATAANNNCGGCATGCTGGCCCGTTTATATAAATATGGTTACTTAGCCTATGTTGGTGGCGGGCTAAGACTAATGGGTGTACACAATGTGCTGGAAGCGGCTGTTTATAATAAAATTGTTTTGTTTGGTCCATATTATCATAAATACAGTGAGGCGGTAGCCCTTGTTCTTTCAGGAGGAGGTTTGTCATTCAATGATGAGAAAAAAGATGGCATGATGTTGAAAGAATTAATAGCAGCTTTGCTGACTGATCAGTCAGAATATGATTACCGGAGTAAAGCAGCTGGAAATTTTGTACAATCAAACAAAGGAGCTACAGAAAAGATTATAGGTTTCATTCAGGAGAAACGTCTTTTAACCAACTGATCGAAATGCAGTACAGACGGATGATTATTATTCCATCCTAATTTTACTTTCAGCTCCCTGTTGATCCAATATTCCGCTTCAGGATAAATATTGAAACTGTTGATAGTTTTAATACTGCGCTCATACATAGACTCATCACTCCGGAAAAGATCGTTAATAAATACAAATCGATCATTAATGCCGATAGCCTTGCGCAGATCTTTTACAGGAGTTTCTTTCAGCACTTCCACCAATTCTGTTTTGCCTTGTTTTAGTTTATCATTCAGTGATTCTGCCTGCAGGGAACTATCATTGACTTCTCTTCCTTTTGGCTGATGCGACAGTGTTGGTATTTCAGTCATCGGATCAAATACCATATCCAGTTGCCCATTCTCTTTTACTAATGATAAAGAGCCCTTATCTACCAATACCGTTTCCTTTATTTCCCTCACAGTTTGTTTCTCTGTATTTTCCACAGGCCTGGGAGCATATTTTTCATAGGCCTCAGAAGAAGAATACATATTCATTGAACCTGGAAGAACTACGGAAACCTTTGCCGTACCCAGGCTTTGTGATCTGCCGTGTTGTAATTGAGAAAGTTCATGATGCAATAGTTGCACCGTTACCAGCAACTGATCGGGGTTGGCATTTTGTTCAAATTGCTCTTTTAATTTATTGATGAGGGCTTCTATTCGTTCCATTATGGTATTTTTGACCGGTGATCTTTCAACGGTTAGGGATGATTAAAATGATTTCACAAGTGAATTTTTAACAATACAATCTGGTTAACGTAATCAGCGTCTTAAAATTACAAACAGTTTGCCAATAAAACCAAAGCATTACCGAATTAATGAATCTTAACAATGTTTATTGAACCTAATATACGTGGCGACCGGCGCGGCTGGATAGAAGTGATCTGTGGCTCTATGTTCAGCGGAAAGACAGAAGAACTGATTCGCCGGCTGAAAAGAGTAAAAATTGCCAATCTCAAAGTTGAAATATTCAAACCCGCTATTGATCTAAGGTATGATGAAGTAAAGATTGTATCTCATGATACCAATGCCATACAATCCACGCCGATTGATAATTCACAAAAGATATTGCTGATGGCAAGTGATGCGGACGTAATTGGTATTGATGAGGCTCAATTTTTTGATGACCAGTTACCATACGTTTGCGATGAGCTGGCTTACCATGGGATCCGGGTTATTGTGGCGGGATTAGATATGGATTATCTCGGCAAACCTTTTGGACAAATGCCTTTTATTCTTGCAAAAGCCGACTTTGTAACTTTGTAACCAAGCTCCATGCTATTTGCATGCAATGCGGCAATATTGCCAACTATTCCTATCGCAAAATACCCAATGAAGACCAGGTAATGCTTGGCGCCAAAGATGTGTATGAGCCGAGATGCAGGATATGCTACAACGAAAAATAGAGGATATATAATAACTAATAGATGATAAATGATAGTTATAAAAAAAAAATGAATTCTCTTCGTCACATATTTACTCTCTTTAAAAAAGATCTGCTGTTGGAAGTAAGGCAGCAATATAGCTTTTACGGTATCTTATTATACATAGGTTCTACCATTTTTGTTTTATATATGGCTATTGAAGAACCGGAAAGCAAAGTCTGGAATGGTTTGTTTTGGGTAATACAACTATTTATTTCTATCAATGCGGTAGCTAAAAGTTTTTTACAGGAAAGCCGTGGCAGGATGCTCTACTTCTATTCCATTGCCAGTCCCAGGGATTTTGTTTTGGCCAAGCTATTATTCAATTCACTGCTGATGCTGGTAATGAGTTTACTTAGTTTGTTTTTATTTGCATTATTTCTTGGCAACCCAATTGAAAAAGCCGGGCCGTTTATTGGTTTAGTATTATTAGGCGGATGGAGTTTGAGCCTTGTCTTTACTTTCCTGGCAGCTATTGCAGCCAAAGCACAACAGAACGCAGCCATCATGGCCGTGCTTGGTTTCCCCATTATTATTCCTCAGTTATTATTATTAATGCGCTTATCCAATGCAGCTTTCAACCCTGTTCTTACTATGCCATATACGTCTGTTCTCTTATTGGTTGCTCTTGACCTGATGGTAGTAATGCTGGCCGTTATTCTTTTTCCTTTTCTATGGAAAGACTAAGCAGATACGAAGTACGAAATACGATACAGCAGCATCATTCTTCAATGCCTTATTAAGTTATTAAAATTAAGTTCAGTATCTTCTATCTCGTACTTCTTACTTTTTATTTCGTACCTGTTTTCCCCTTATTTTTGCTGACTTTATCCGGCTGTGACCTATCATAGTCAACTAATGCCCGACACAAAAAACTATATGCACAAATCCTGGTGGAAGATAGCAAGTGTGATCCTGCTTCTTTATACATTCACAGCTGGTTTGTTATTGGATGTGCCTCATTTGCCTGCACTGGGAGAAACTATTCGTAATCTTTACTTTCATGTATGTATGTGGTTTTGCATGATGATATTATTTACTGTATCAGTAGTAAATGCCATTCGTTACCTGCGAACGTTTAATTTGAAATATGATATTTATGCCAGGCAATATGCAACGGTAGGAATAGTGTTTGGCATATTAGGATACGCCACCGGCGCTATATGGATGAGTTATACCTGGGCTGATCCTAACAATCCGGCTTTTCAATCTTTCAGTGCTATTGCAAGAGAACCCAAGCTGATTGGTGCAGCTATCGCTTTGCTAATCTATTTTGCTTACATGGTACTGCGTGATTCCATTAATGACATGGACAAAAGAGCAAGGATTAGTGCTGTATATAACATTTTTGCTTTTGCCATGTTGTTTCCTTCTATCTGGATAGTTCCAAGACTGTTGCCAAGCCTGCATCCCGGTGGTGAAGGAAACCCGGCACTCGATACCCGCGATATAGATAACAGGATGCGGTTGGTCTTTTACCCTGCTGTTATCGGCTGGACTTTATTAGGTGTTTGGATTACCACGTTGAAAATACGTTTGAGCTTATTGAAAGAAAAAAGAATGCTAACATCATGAAAAAAATAATCAGCTTGTTTCTTTTCCTGGCAGTTTTCATAACTACACAGGCACAGGATGGAACAAAAAAAATTGAAATGGCCGACCTCATGCGAAGCAATGGAAGAATTTATGTAGTGGTAGCTGTAATGCTTACTATCCTTATTGGTCTTGTATTGTATGTTGTAAGATTGGATAGAAAAATAAGCAGGTTTGAAAAACAACAATAAGCAATTGGCAATAAGCAAAGATCTTTCATATTTAGAATTGCTTATTGCATATTGTCTATTGCCAATTGAATAACAACGATTGCTAAATAAAAAATTGAATTCATGCCAGACAAAGAATACAGCTTTTTCGGCGCTGTCGAAAAAAGTTTTGACAAAGCCGCTAAGTTCACCAAATGGGAACAGGGAATACTGGAACAGATAAAACAATGCAATGCTGTTTACCAGATGAGATTTCCATTAAAGAGAGATGATGGAAGCGTAGAAGTGATAGAAGCCTACCGTGTTCAGCATTCACAACACAAAACTCCGTGCAAAGGAGGTATCCGCTTTGCTGCCGAAGTAAACCAGGATGAAGTGATGGCCCTCGCAGCATTGATGACTTACAAATGCGCTATTGTGAATGTTCCTTTTGGTGGTGGTAAAGGTGGTATCAGGATCAATCCAAAAAAATATTCTCCCTACGAACTTGAAAAAATAACAAGACGATATACTGCAGAGTTGATCAGGAAAAATTTTATCGGTCCCGGCACTGATGTTCCCGCACCTGATTATGGAACCGGTGAAAGAGAAATGGCATGGATACTTGATACATATACCGCAATGCATCCCGGTGAAATAGATGCTGCCGGTTGTGTAACGGGAAAGCCGGTAACGCAGGGTGGTGTTCGAGGCCGCCGCGAAGCAACAGCTGATACAATGAAGAAATTAAAATTGTCATTGGGCGTGGAAGGTAAAAGAATTGCAGTGCAGGGTTTGGGTAATGTTGGATATCATACTGCGAAATTTTTCCAGGATGCGGGTGCAATCATTGTTGGCTTATCCGAACATGACGGCGCTATTTGCAGCAATGAAGGATTAGATGTGGATGCTGTATTCAATCATCGCAAGAAAGGAGCGATATTAAATTTCCCCGGCGCTGTTAATTTTGAAAAGAACAGTGATATGCTGGAAATGGATTGCGATATTTTAATTCCGGCTGCATTGGAAAATGTAATCAACGGTGATAATGCAGCAAGAGTAAAAGCAAAAATTATTGGTGAAGCAGCCAATGGCCCATTAACACCTGAAGCTGATGAAGCGCTTGGCAAAAAAGGAGTATTGATAGTACCTGATATGTACCTGAATGCCGGCGGTGTTACTGTTTCTTATTTTGAATGGTTGAAAAACCTGAGCCATGTTCGCTATGGCCGTTTGGAAAAACGATTTACTGAAAATCTGAATACACATATTCTCGGGCAGATTGAAGAACTAAGTGGTAAAAAAGTAAAGGATATGGAAAGAGAATTTATCATGCATGGGCCCGATGAAGTAGACTTAGTGTATAGCGGACTGGAAGAAACAATGATAACCGCCACACATGAAATTATGAATGCATGGAAAAGCAACCCCGAAATTCCGGATATGCGAACTGCTGCTTATGTAGTTGCCATAAATAAAGTGGCTACCAGCTATGCTGAGTTGGGAATATTTCCATAAAATCCTGAGCCCGACAAAAGGCTAATTGTTTATTTTTTGAAACCCCTTTTGTGAGAGCAGATGGGATTTTTTATTCCAATTACTTTGAGAAAGAATTAAATTTGGAACAAGAACTTACACCAAGCAGCGACAAGCAGCGAATTGTGCGAAACTGTTGGGCAACCATCCTTCTATTCAAATGTTGACAAAAGTTTTCTGATAGACCAAACATTAGTCATACAAGTTCGCTAATCTGCCTAGGACAAAAAGACTACTTATTTCCTTTACATTCGCTTCAAAAAATATCAAACTTAGTGGCAGACATTAAAACGATTTTGAGAGAGTTAAGCGTTATTTTGGGCTATATATTAGCAAAATATAAGCTGACATTTACTGAAGACACAATTGATGTAAAAACTTATCTTGACTTTATCAGGAAATATTGCAAAAATGTAAATGAATGCAATTCTGAAATTCAAAAAATAGAAGAACTTGAAAATTTCGTAATTCACAAAAGCATCATTAAAAATGGCTTGACACTCGGCAAGTTACTTTACGAAAAACTAAACCTTGACGGTGAAATTTATTGGCTTGGAGCAAATGTGCATTCTAAGTATCCCTTTGACATAAAAATTGGTGATACTGGAATATCATTGAAAGAAGACAGTTACATTTTAAAAAATCCGTCCTTTGCCAGTTATTTAAACGCATTAGTTCAACCTAAGACCTCTTTTAAAACCGTTCATGTATTCAGATTTTTTGCGCCAACTGAGTTTTCTAAATGGTTTGGCTATACTTATAAAAAATTATTTGAAGAATTCAATAAACATAAATTCAATGAAATAATTTTTAGTTATGAAAAACGGAGAACTTTTATCAATCAAGATGACAAGAAAAATAAAATATGCTGTGCTTGACGATGTTGAGCAAGTAGTTGTTGTTATTGAGGACGGTAGTATTGCTACTGCACATCACAATGATGAATTCGTTGTGATAAATTGGTATTCGAATAAAATTCCTGCTAATTTTTCTGACCAAAATATTGATGAAACAATATGGGAATATTTGGATAATGGTAGAAGATATTGGAAAGACTTGAATTCAAAACAAGAAATCGATAGCGAAGTAATTCAAAATATGTTGTCTTCTTCATATGGGGAAGTTGAATTTGAAAGGGATAATGAAGTAGAATGTTTTTGCGAGAAAGATTTGAAAACTTTTTTAAATAAAAGCAATTATTTAAAATGAAAAAAGTCAATAGTAATATTCCATATGATTATGTCACTGTAAAAACGACAAGAAGTAGGATTGAGAAAGGGCTTTTGGCAATACCCGTTTCACTAATTGATTTGTTTCCTAAAAATTCATCGCAACTTCTAATAATAGACGAACAGGGAAATGAGGGAATAAAAAGTTTCACACCATATAATAGCAGCAGCCGTGAATGCAGGATTGGGGGTATGAGAGAATTTTACAGTAAATACAATATAAAAGATGGAGAAGAACTTGTCATTCAGTTGCTTGATGACGCAAAATTTAAAATCCTTCCTGAAAGGCTTTTTACAGAACAAGTAACGCAGTTAGAAAAAATCCTTGAACATTCTCCAACAGAAGAGGATAGCAAAATTCTTATCGAGAAAATTTCAAGAGTAGTAAATAAAAAACCTATTGAAGTAGTTATAGGGGAATATTCAAGAATGGCAACAAGTGAAATTTTAGAGAGAAAGAAAGTCGCAAAAACAAGTCCAACAGTTAGTGAAAGCGTACCATCTTCTTTAAGAAGAATACTATTAGAAATATATCAAGGGAAATGTCAAGTTACACAGTTCACCTTTTTAACGAAAAATGCCACTCCCTATTTTGAACTTCATCATATTGACCCATCAAAAGGAAACCACTTTAAAAATCTTTTAGTTGTTAGTGCTAATGTCCATGCTCAATTTACTTTTGCGAACGTTATTCAAGAATTCGATGAAAATAATTGGTTAAGAAAAGTTAAGTTTAACGGAGAGAAGCATACAGTTTATCAGGCAATAGATAAAATTAAGATTGAATATTTCAAAGAAGTTCATCAATAATGTCGAATAGAATTACAATTTATCACAAACCAAAATTAATTTTAGCGACCAGAAATAAATGCAGTATTTGTACAACAGCCAGTTTGTAGCAGTTATGGGCTGACAATTTTCAATACCCTCACATCGTTCAGCCCTGAACGTTATACTTTTTTATAGTGAAATTATTTACTAATTCAATAAACTCCAATGACCTTCCGCGAAGCACTAACAACCGACATACCACAAATACAAATCGTCAGAAACTCTGTAAAAGAAAATGTATTGTCCGATCCATCACTTGTTACAGATAAAGATTGTGAAGAATTCTTAACCCTTCGTGGAAAAGGCTGGGTTTGCGAATTGGATAATACCATTGTCGGTTTTTCTATCATTGATTTAAAAGAAAAAAATATCTGGGCATTGTTTGTTTATTCTGAATATGAAAGAAAAGGTATTGGCAAAAAATTACAGGACATCATGCTTACCTGGTATTTTGATCAATACGATTCAACGCTCTGGTTAGGAACAGCACCCGGCACAAGAGCAGAAAATTTTTACAGGAAATCAGGTTGGAAAGAAGTGGGAATACATGGAAAAGGAGAAATTAAATTTGAACTTTCGTATAACGATTGGAAGAAAAACAATTAATATAATTGAACAAATAAAAAGACGAAGCTTTTTATAGAATCGGAAGCTCATTCACCAGCTTCAAATCTCCTCCGGCTCGTTGCCAGCCATAAGTAAAACTGCCATTGGTAATAACTATAAATTCAACAGGTACACTGATATTATATCTCAGCGCCTGCTGCAAAACAGCGTCATTCAGTTTTATTTCGCCGCCTTTGCATTCAATCATCATCCAGGGCTTGTGATCTTTATTATAAATCAATACATCAAAACGTTTTTTTAATTCGCCCAGCCAGATTTCTTTTTCCAATGCAATAAGCGAAGACGGGTAATTTTTTATTTTAATAAGATACTGAACAAAATTCTGCCTCACCCATTCTTCCGGTGTCAGCAACAGCCATTTTTTTCGCAGTGCATCAAAAATAAATTCTTTATTCTCTTCTTTTTTAATGCGGAATTCCGGTTGGGGAAACTGAATGCTTATCATCAGTCCAAAAATAAAGTTTTAATTTAGGCCCTTATCCCCTGAAGAGGAATAAAAGTCAATAATTTTGAATAATCTTTCTTTGCCCGATAATTTGAAATGAGAAGATAAGGCGTGCCACGATTGAAAAAGTTTGATAGAGCATTAATATCAGTATAAACCGTGGCACGTCTCACTAAATTTGGAATTTATTCAAACAGATAAGAAATGAAATCAAAAGAAGAAATAGTAAGAAACTGGCTACCTCGTTATACAGGAGAATTGCTTGAAAATTTTGGCAAATACATATTGCTTACCAACTTTAGCAATTATGTGGATTTGTTTGCCAAATGGAACAAGGTAAAAGTAATCGGCAAAGGAAAACCTATGCAATGCGCCACTGCAGCAGATATCAGCATTATTAATTTTGGAATGGGCAGCCCTACCGCTGCTACTGTAATGGACTTGCTGTCTGCTATTGAACCAAAAGCCGCTTTGTTTTTAGGTAAATGTGGCGGATTAAAAAAAAGAAATAAGATTGGCGACCTGTTATTACCCATTGCAGCAATAAGAGGTGAGGGAACATCGAATGATTATTTCCCGGCGGAAGTTCCGGCATTACCCGCCTTTGCCTTGCAAAAGGCCGTATCTACCACTATTCGTGATTACCAGGTTGACTATTGGACCGGCACTGTATATACTACCAACCGCAGGGTATGGGAACATGATGCACAGTTTAAAGAATATCTCCAAAAAATAAGAGCTTACGCCATTGATATGGAAACGGCGACCATCTTTGCCGTAGGCTTTTATAATAAAATACCCACCGGAGCTTTACTCCTGATAAGTGATCAACCGATGATACCTGAAGGTGTGAAGACAGAGAAAAGTGACACAATGGTAACAGCAAAGTTTGTAGAAACTCATCTTAAGATTGGCATTGATTCATTGAAACAATTGATTAATGATGGATTAACGGTAAGACATTTGAAATTCTAAATTGTTTTTATGAAGCTATTTATTTTATTATCCGCAATATCCACTCTTATACTTTCTGTAAAAGATTGCAGCATGAAAAAAAATGTACCCGGAAAGTATAAAGGACGCCTGGAAATAAAAGGAATTTGTTCCAATTATACAATCAAACTTCTGGAAGGTAATATTGATACTTCAAAGATAGCAGCAATATGGACGGATGAGGTGACGAATAAATCATATACAAATGTTTTTGCACTAAGCAGACCCTGTCGTTTTCCCAAAAACATTGAACAAGGCGATGAGTTTTATTTTGCGATTGATACATCGGCTGAGAAAGGCTGCATAGTATGCATGGCCTACTATCCAACACCACCTAAAAAACTACCGATAAGAGTTATTGAAAAATAATGCAGCCCCTTTTAAGTATAAAAAATCTTTCTGTTGATTTTATTTCTGAACCAGGAATCACGCAGGCTTTAAAAAATATTTCTCTTTCTGTAAATCGTAATGAAGTGCTGGCACTGGTTGGCGAATCCGGTTCGGGTAAATCCGTTACCGCTCTTTCCATTTTACAATTACTTCCTTCACCTCCGGCAAAATATTCATCAGGTGAAATATTTTTTTCCGAAGACGGAAATACTGTTATTGATCTTTTGAAAAGAAAAGGACATGCTCTCCAGGATATAAGAGGCAATAAGATTGCTATGATATTCCAGGAGCCGATGACGTCTTTAAATCCTGTATTGACCTGCGGCAACCAGGTAATGGAAGCAATTCAATTACATAAAAAGATTTCAAAACAGAAAGCGAAACAACAAACGATTGAATGGTTCACAAAAGTAAAACTGCCAACTTCCGGCAATATCTTCAATCGCTATCCGCATCAACTCAGCGGGGGTCAGAAACAAAGGTTGATGATTGCTATTGCTATGTGTTGCTACCCTTCTTTACTTATTTGTGATGAGCCTACCACGGCACTTGATGTAACAGTTCAGAAAACAATACTTCAAAATATGGGAGTCATTTTTATTACTCATGATCTTGGTGTAGTAGCAGAAATAGCCGACCGTGCGGCAGTGATGTATAAAGGTGAAGCCGTAGAGCAGAATACCGTGAAAGAAATTTTTTTGCATCCTCAACATCCCTATACCAAAGCCTTGCTGGCATGCCGTCCTGTTAATCATCCGAGAGGAGAACGGCTTCCGGTTGTAAGTGATTTTATGGAAGTCGGAAATCAGAACCCGATAGCTATAGGGTCAGAAGTCAGAATTACAGAACTCAAAACGACTGTTCCGATCTCAGACCTCAGATCTCAGACTTTGGTCTTGCTTCGTGCAGAGCATCTTTCCGTCTGGTTTCCTTCAAAAAAAACTCTTTTCGGCAAACCATTTGATTTTACTAAGGCGGTTGACGATGTAAGCTTTGAAGTATATAAAGGTGAAACATTGGGATTGGTTGGGGAAAGTGGTTGTGGCAAAACGACATTGGGAAGAACCCTATTACGATTGATAGAACCAAAGACTGGAAAAATCATTTATAATGGCATTGATCTTACGGCAAAAAAAAGAGATGAATTGCGATCGTTGCGTAAAGAGATACAGATCATTTTCCAGGACCCTTACTCTTCCCTGAATCCGAAATTAACAATTGGCTCCGCTATTACTGAGCCCATGAAGGTGCATGGATTATTGTCCACTGATAAACAAAGAAAAAATAAAGTAACAGAGCTTCTTGAAAAAGTAAATCTTAAAGCGGAACATTTTAACCGTTACCCGCATGAATTCAGTGGTGGTCAGCGTCAGCGCATTGTTATTGCAAGAGCATTAGCCCTGAATCCTTCCTTTATTGTTTGTGATGAATCGGTGTCAGCATTAGATGTAAGTGTGCAGGCACAGGTATTGAACCTGCTTAACGATTTGAAAAAAGAATTTGGCTTCACCGTTATTTTTATCTCACATGATCTTTCTGTTGTCCGCTATATCAGCGATCGCATCATGGTAATGGACAAAGGAAAAATTGAAGAAAGTGGTAATGCCGATGAAATTTATTTTAACCCGAAATCTGATTATACAAAAAAGCTTATCGCTTCTATTCCAAAAGGCTTGCCTGTTTAATTATTAAAACTAATCCTGTCATTATTTCCATCCTCATTATTTTCATAAAATTCTTTGGCGCTTTTTCTGCGTGAGTACAATATCTTTTTCAATGCCTTGTTTAGCTGGCCGGCTAATGGTTCATCTTCATTTAATTTGGTATCACTGAAGCCCGTGAAATCGTACCGGTTATACCTGGATGACCCAAACAAGCTAATATCACCCGGAGTACTATTTATGTTATCATTATTAAATTCAAATTGTTTGACTGTAGCAAGTTTCCAGTTCAGGTCGGCATTTTTCGTTTTGTATTTATAAAAATAAATCCAGCCTTGCCTGCCTTTGAATTCTGCCTTCATTCTATCAAGATAAACCACCGAATCTGGCTTATCCGAAGTTTTTTTATCAAGCAATGCACTTCTTCCAAGATCAAGATGATTATTATAAAGAGCCGGGAATTTATCCGCCTTTTTTATTTTTTTTAAATCACTATATAATTTATAACGATAATCATCCAGGCTGCCGAAATAAGACAACAGGCTATCCGGGTACGGTTTGTTATTCCGGATAAGGAGCATAGTAGTGCTATACTTTAATTTCTTATCATTCGATTTCAGCATTTGCTGAATAAGTGGTTGCACACTGGCATTGGTTTCCCAATATGGCAATAATAAAGTGGCATACAGGCTCAAATCATCATTACCATAATCTTTTTCATCGTCATCATCGTATACCGAAGATGCTTTTTTATCCTCTTTGCTTTCTTCAGCCTTCTCAATTGCTTTTTTCTTTTCGGCAATCGCTTGCTTTTTCAATTCCTGTTTTGCTTCAATCAGGAATTTGCTGAAATACATATCATAATCTTTTGGGGTTGCCAGGTTACTATCCACCATTTTACCTAATAAGCCCATTATATTGCTTTTATAATCTTCGAGATTCAGCAAGGGCAGCAGGTCAGGCAGAATAGTTTTTGTAAGCTGTAATGAATCAGACAGCTCATCTAAAAAATTGCCATTATCATAATTATAATTTCTGCGGGCAAAAGCCGGTATGAAAGGCGGATATGATGAATATCCTTTATTGCTTACATCCAGTACAGGTGGTTCAGCATTTACTATATCACGGAAAATATTAAATGCGTAAGATGTTTGCTGTTGTAATAAACTTTCCAGCACGGTATATTGCAGTTGTACCGTATCGTTTAATTTATAATAAAGCTCTTTCAGGTAATCAGCCGATGCATCGGTTTGAATATCGTCCAGCTTGCTGATAAGTGATTTTTTTGTATCTAAATATTTTTTCTCATTCCAGCTAAGAAAAGCAATGGCTTTTTTTAACCGGGGAAGATCGGAAGAGTCAAGATCAATCTCATCAATGTGTTTAACGGCCCGTTTATGCAACACACTGTCCTTACTCATAAAATCTGCAAAAAACAGGTTTGATTTTTTTACAAAAGGATTAATCCCTTTCAGTGTATCAGCCGGAGCAAACGTTTCATAGAATTTTTTTACAAAGGCGCTGGGCTGCGTCAGCGTATCGTATTCCGTCATCAATGAAAATCCAATACCATTCTTGTAAAACGATTTAGTCCATAAAGTACGGCTGCTGCCGGTATCAGTAACAACAGTTTCCCAAACTTTCATTTTATCGGGAAGTTCTGTTTTTTTCCTGCTCCTGATTATCCAGCTGGTATCGCCCAAAATGGACACTTCATTTTCTTTGTCTAATGCAGTGCTGTCCTTGGTATAATAATATCGCGGCGAGCGGTAGAAGGCAACATATATCTTCTCGCCGGTGCTGTCATTGCTGATTATTTTATTCCGGTACGTACCAGCTTCCAGTTGATCCGCTTCTGATTCATCATCGTCATCATCATTGCCATAATAATTGCCCCGCGGCATATTTAGTTTTATCTTTTTGTCTTCAGGAAATACCGGAGTATTCACCGTAAAGTAAAGCGATGTATCTTTTTGCTGCCTTGCATCATTATAAATAAAAGGTTTTATTTCAAAAGAATTGAGAAAATTTTTCATCGTTGCTGTTTCCTGCTTACCATAAGCTATCAATGTATAATAGTGAGGGCCCTGGATAATAAACCGTGTAAGATAAATGCAACCGGTCTTGTCTTTGTATTTACAATCCATTGCAGGATAACCTTTGCAGGTAGTTGGTTTACGCACCAGTTGCGTGTCAATAAACTCTGATGCCATAAAACTTTCATCCATCAAACGAAGATCGAAACTGTCTTCTTCCACAAAATGATAATTGTGAATATCGGATCTTACAATACGATAATGAGCTCCGCCGGCTTTATCTTCCGCATCGTATATCCAGCTTCCGTCATTACCGATATAAGGTTCATGCGGAAGATTAACAGAAAAACCACCGTAAGGAGGGGAATACTTTTTCCAATCCGTCCCGCTTTTATATTCTTTGAATTGAACGCTGCCAAAAAATTTCTTTGCTTCATCGCCATTTTTTACATAATCGCCATTACCGCTCATTTTAAAAAAGATAATTTCAAAAGGAGTAATGAAAATATTATACCGCTGCATATCTCCGCGGCGGGTACGGCTGACAATATCCAAACCTTTGTAACCATTCTTAATAACCGCTGTTTTTGAAATTATTTTTCCCGGCACATTTTCATACAACAGGCTGTCAATAGTTTTATAAACATCTTCACCTGAGTGTCCCCACATCCAGGCATTGGTCATTATGCGGGTTACCATATAATAGCTGCCGTTCGACATATCGGCATATTGTTTTTGTTCTAATGCTCCGTCATCGCCGGCTTTATAAAGTTTTCCCGGAATATCTACTTTAAATAATCCATCATCTGCCATTTCTGTTCTGAAGGTGACGGGCACTCTTAATTTTTCCACCTGTTCTTTATCCCTGCTATCTCTTTCACCCATTTTTACCGGGCGTAGCTTGTATCCTTTTTGACGAAGCAGTTCAATAACCCCGCGACTACCCGGCAGATGTGCAGCGCCAACACCCACAAATAATGAAGACCCGGATTTTATAATAGAGTCGATTGAGCTGGCCTGTATTTCATTGCGGCGATATAAAAACTTCTCATCAAAGGCAGCGGAAAAACTGTTGTAGCGATTAATAGAATCCAATAAATCGAGGTTGCCGCTCCGATATGCTTCCTGGATTTTATCAGCGGAATAATCTTCCTCACCATCATAACTCTTTTCTTTTTTATTCTTGTCTTTGGCGGCATCTTTATAAGCTTCGGTCATTAATCTCATGCTTTCACCATAGTTTTCAACGCCTGCTACTTTCTTTCCCCATTTCTTACCGCACTGAAAAATGTACATATCCAGATAAGTGTCTTCTTCGAAATCACTTGATTCATTGCCATAGCTGCGGTATAATAAATTATTAATGGTAGAAGGATTACTGTAAAGCGATCGTTCTATCTTTTTATCATACTTATAAAATTTAAGTGTATTAATACTCATGTATTCGCTGGGAACTGACATATAGTTGCCTAAGCGATAAGCAGAACCGGAATAATCTTCGCCGCCAAGATCATATTTATTCATATCCTCCTGCCATGTTTCAGGGTTTGTTTCCAATGCCACAACCTCAGCATTTTTTACGGCGAGATAAAATGAATCAGGTAAATGAAAAGCCATTTTACTGCTGACATGCATTGTGCCAATGAGGTAGGATGGTTTCTTCAAACCATTACCACTTATCTCCCATAAAAGGCTTTGGTATTTTTTGTCTTTTAATTTTGGCTGAGCCTGTACAGAAAAATAAGATAAGACGAGAAGAAATAATAAGATGGTTCGCTTCATAAAGGTTGGTGATTCGGTTTTAATATAATAGAGAGTTTGTTTGTATATAATTGTTCTGGTGTGCTTCGCAAAAAAGAGAAACTTCGCAGGTTATATGCTGCTTTCATTGCCCTTTTTCTTTCCCACAGGAACAAAAACAAAAATAAGATGCTAACATGCAATAAAAAGCATAAAATTATTTTGAATACCGGTCTTTACCGGTCAAAGATTTCAAATGGGAAAGAATGTGAAAAATTAAACGGGATTTTGAGTATGAATATTATACCTTTGCCCGCTTAAAAACTGTTTTTCTTCGAAAAAACATACATGACCAGGCCCGGTGCCGTAAGACCGGGGATTGGAACTCATCCTCAGGTACTATATTGCCGGTTTGCGTCATGAGATTATTAAACAAATCAGCACACTCATGAAGCTTTCACAATTCCGTTTCGACCTTCCGCTCAATCTCATTGCACAAAATCCTGCCAAACGACGTGAAGATGCCCGTATGATGGTAGTTCATCGTCATACCGGTGAAATTGAAAACAAACATTTTCGCGACATCATGGATTATTTTGATGACAAGGATGTATTTGTAGTTAATAATACCAAAGTTTTTCCTGCCCGTATGTACGGACGCAAGGAAAAGACCGGCGCCAAGATAGAAGTGTTTTTACTTCGTGAACTGAACAAACCCAACCGGCTTTGGGATGTTATCGTTGATCCCGCCCGTAAGATCCGTGTAGGTAATAAACTATATTTTGGCGAACAGGAAGACCTCGTTGCAGAAGTTATTGACAATACAACGAGCCGCGGACGTACTATTCGTTTTTTATGGGAAGGCAGCGAAGAAGATTTTCGTGCCGTACTGGAAAGATTAGGAGAAACGCCTTTGCCAAAATATATAAAACGCAAACCCGATGAAGAAGACAGGGAACGCTATCAAACCGTTTATGCAAAACACGAAGGCGCTGTAGCTGCGCCAACTGCCGGGCTGCATTTCAGCCGTGAATTAATAAAGCGGTTAGAAATAAAAGGAATCCGTTTTGCCGAAGTTACTTTACATACCGGCCTCGGCACTTTTCGTCCTATTGAAGTAGAAGATCTCAGTAAGCATAAGATGGATGCTGAATATTATCATATTGATGATACTGCCTGTAAAATCGTGAACCGGGCTAAAGAATATGGCCACCGAATCTGTTCCATCGGCACTACCACTATGCGGGCCATGGAATCTTCTTTCACAGCACAAAAATTATTAAAACCATCAGAAGGCTGGACTAATACTTTTATTCATCCGCCCTATGATTTTAATATTGCAGATTCGCTGGTAACTAATTTTCATTTACCAAAAACCAGCCTGCTGATCATGACCTGCGCCTTTGCCGGTTATGAACTCACCATGGAGGCTTATAAGAAAGCCATTAAGGACAAGTACCGCTTTTTTAGTTATGGTGATGCATTGCTGATTGTATAATATTTAATTTTGGTGATCAGAAAGATTATGTGTTTTCCGGAAAATTTAGAACCGGTAGTTTTTTTTTAAATAATCAATGATGAATATCCAAAAGAGGATCTATAAATTCAATGCACAAAAAAAGGAAATGCACAGTCGCATTGCTGGTCTCGCTGGTAGCTCAAACCTGGTTGGTAGCTGGATTGATGAAAATAATTTCATTCTCACACATAAAAACCCCTTTATGGTATTTCATCTTCAGGGTGATATTACTGAAACAGAAGAAAAAGGCAAGCTGAAAATATTTGTAATGGCAGGCTACAGGTATGTGCTTTTATACACGTTGCCATTCGGATTAATATTATATGGTATGCTGAAATGGTCCGCTGATTTTGAAAAAGGAGTGCTTTGGTTCTTTACAGGAATTTCTCTCTCCGTTTTTGTTTTTTTATTTACTTCCTTTCTCATGAATAATTTTAAGAATAGCTTCAAAAAGGCGCTGCAAATTATTTGAGTGCCTGTACTTTTATTTTTCCTGCTTCAATTGTCTTTCTTTGTTTTCATCGCTTCAGCAATATATTTCTGCAAACCTTATTCCGGCACATTTATTTCTTTGAAGCAGGAGGATAAGAACGTGAAAAAGATAATATTGATTTTATTGGTTTGTCTTGGTACACTCGCCGTTTTCGGGCAAAAAAGAATAGCTCCAAAATCCCCGGAAGAAAAATTAAATGAAGAATATTGCTCCGGTCTGTTTAAAATGGAAGACGGAGTTATCTTCGATCTTCTTTCAGATAATACAACTGTAAATAGTTATTTTAATATTCTTGACTGGCTCGGGGGCAGGGTAGCAGGTCTGCAGGTATTTACCCTGAGAAATGGTGTTCGTATTCCTGTTATCCGTGGCCAACAGACAACTGTTTATGTAGATGAAATACCGGTTAGTCCCGATTTTCTCAATTCACTTCCTGTTACTGATATTGCAATGATCAAAGTGATCAAAACTCCATTCCTTGGTGGTTTTAACGGCAGTGGCGGTGCTATAGCAATTTATACAACTAATACGGGTAAAGATGAATCCGGTGAAGAAGAATAAAAACTTTATTGCAATAGCTTGATATTTACTTCAACTCTTTCTCAATATATTCTGATCTCAGGCACTTATTAAGCAAACACATTTTTAGTGTCTTTACTTACGATCAGATAATCTTTCCGGCCAAAAGTTAAATAGTAAAGAAGATAAAGAATAGCAGGCAAAATTAACGCCAACTCAACATTCGTGGTATAACCAGGTTTTTGTATATGGGAAA
>WNFM01047755.1_pt1 | contig 19498 bp, 17 predicted proteins | sample 5400271 | NCBI WGS metagenome assembly WNFM01 (sample SAMN13153352, study PRJNA577476) | soil metagenome | isolation source: 60 cm saprolite on Douglas fir-dominated hillslope | place: USA:California | collected 2013-09-17 | reverse complement strand
TGGTTTGACTCGGGAGTGACCGATTCGCTAGCAGCGCACGAACTCTTGCCAATGAAGTGTCTTGGCTGGCTACCAGGAAGCAATTGCCCACACTACGATAGCGAAGCGGGTCGAAGACCTGCGTACCATAACCTTATTGTCGACGGAGCCCTCCCATGCGGATATGCAGCAGACGACGGCGTGGGTCTGCATTTCGTTGGCACTCAGCTTGCGCAGATCGTAAGCTCCAGAGTCCACGCTCGGGCCTACGCGGTGCGGCTCACGGGCTTGGAAGTTATAGAAACTGAGTTATTGCCAAGATATCTTGGCCAGTAAAGCCAATCCGAGACGATCACTATCGTACCTTGACAATGGACTTGCGCGGGATATGTGTTCGTCTGAACAGCTTACCGGCACCTAATGTTTCTGTGGCAAAACAAACAAGTCCCGGCTATGACGCAATCACTCAAAAACTAGCAACGAAGGAAACTAGCAATGAAAGTCGTCGAAATTGCATTCAGCGTTTATCCAGTAACTGACTTGAAACGGGCGCGCGCTTTTTACGAAGGGACGCTTGGCCTAAAGGCCGCTACTGCCTACGAGGGCAACGGAACGGGTTGGGTGGAGTACGAGATCGGACCAGGCGTTTTGGCTATCGGAGCCGGATCCGAACAATTCAAACCGTCCGCTAACGGCGGCTCAGTCGCGCTGGAGGTCGAGGATTTTGAAGCGGCGACCCGGGAATTGAAGGAGGGTGGAAGCCAGTTCGTCATCGAACCGATAGAGTTTCCGGGGTGCCATATGGCCGCCGTTCTTGATCCGGATGGAAACACGATCAGTATTCATAAGCGGAAAGCTGCGAATACCTAATCGTTGGCGTGAGATTTATTGGTTGGCCAGATGACTGGTTACGCTCGCGAAGCGGTTAGCGAAAAATTCCAGTTCCTCTGCCGTAAAGTGCTGGCTGTTCGCAAGTGAATTTGAACGCTGGGTGACTGGTGCTAGTAAAGAAAAGCCGATGACAGATAAGGGTAGTATCCGAACGATGGCGACTGCGTCCTCGCGTTCTTATCGGCTATCGGCTATTTCCCAGCCGGCTCTTCCCATTTACCCGACTGAGCGGAGCGAAACACCGCCTCGATTATCGCCATGTTCTTGATCGAGCCTTCTAACGGAACTGGTAACTCCTTGCCTTCGCGTATGCTTTCCGAGAACAAATCACCTTGGATCGTGTACTGGTCAGCAGTCTTGTACTCCACCGCTTCGGCGCTTCGGCCCGAGGGATCGGCTCCATTGTCTATATATATACGGCATGGACGATCGGGTGGTGCATTGAACGGTATCTCGATCTCGATCCGGCCCTTGGTCCCGAAGATTTGTACCTTCTGATAAGGCACAACCTGCGTACTACAGGTGAAAACAGAGTGGCCGGAAGGGAAATAAAGTACTCCGGAGGAGAGCACATCGGTATGCAGATCCGGATCCTCTTCGATCACTCCAAACACTTTCGTGGGTTCTTCTCCGAAAATGAACCGAGAGGTAAAAATCAGATAACAGCCGATATCCATCATTCCGCCGCCCCCGAATTCGCGTATGTTGCGAATGTTTTTCGGATCTCGGTTGTTGTAGCTGAAGCATCCCGAGATGGATCGGACCTTTCCAATTTTGCCTGCTTGAATCTGCTCGACGACGCCACGCCATTGCGGATGCGTACGAACCATGAAGGCCTCCTCAATCTTCACGCCGGTACGATCACGAACCTTTAACAGCAACCGGGCTTCTTCCACCGTCATACTGATCGGCTTTTCACAAAGGACGTGTTTTCCGGCTTCTGCTGCCTTGATCGACCAGGGGACATGCAGATGGTTGGGGAGTGGATTGTAGATCGCTTCGATTTCTGGATCGGCCAAAAGTTCTTCGTACGATCCGTAAGCCCTAGGAATTCCAAGTTGTTTAGCCGCCTGTTGAGCCCTCTTCGAATCTCTTGAAGCAATGGCTGTTACTTCAGACCATTCGCCGCGTTGCATCGCTGGAATCACTTTCTTGACCCCGATCTCAGCGACGCCCAACACTCCCCATTGCACTTTTTTCTTCATTGGACAGTTTCCTTTTTTCCGTAAATTGTTCGCCGCTCCAAATCCGCTTGGTTGATTGGCAGCGGATAGCGACTGCGGTTTCTGGTTACTTGAGTCAGTTCCTTCGTTGGCAATCTCGAGTCTATATCACAATAAGGACAAAGGGGACAGTCGCCGCTGAAGACAACGCCGGAAACTGATCCTGTCCGGCACCCACTCTGCCTCGCTGGCCCTGCCACCAACCAGCGCCCGCCATTTCTTTTGCTGGTTACCGACTACCGGTTTGAGGAAAGGAAGGACGAGCTGAATCCTGCTACTCCAGTGGCAATTCGACTTTCTCCTCCAGCCGGGCGGTGAGCTGGTTTCCCATAATGATACGAGCGCAGGTGTTCCAGTGCAGCAGTGCATCATCGTTTCTGGCCGGACGAAGAGTTTCGGCTTTTTCGAACCAGCTCATTGCATCGAGCAAGAATTCGTAGGCGTTATGGCCGGAGCCGGGATTGCCCTGACGTAGTTGTGCCTTAGCTCGGCGTTCGCAGATGATGCCGGCGTAATAGGTCCGCTCATACTCGCTGCGGAGACGGGAAAGGACTTCCTGAGCCTGAGTCACGCCCACTGCGTAGCCTTTACCGAAGCGGTCGGTCAGGGCCAGCAACAGGAGAACCAGCGCCTCCTGGTTCTCCGGATCGATGTGGAGTACATCGTGACAAATGCTTTCCGCTTCCCCCGGTTCATTAAGCAATCGGTACCGTAAGGCTTTCTCCAGCGCCGCGGGGATGGCGTCTTCCGAAAGTCGCTTGAGCTCAAACATGACTTTCTCCGTTCAGGTTTTTGGACGAAACAGTTTCAGTAACTTCCTTAATGGATCGTAAAACTCATCAACCAAGCGCTCCTTCAGTGGAATAATCGCGTTGTCGGTGATGGTGATGTTTTCCGGACAGACCTTGGTGCAGCACTTGGTGATGTTACAGTAGCCGATCCCGTCGGCTTCCTTCAGTTCCGCTAATCGGTCTTCCGTGTCGAGCGGGTGCATTTCGAGTGCGGCGACAAAGACCAAAAAACGTGGGCCGATGAATTCCTCTTGCTTGTGATGGTCTCGCAATACGTGGCAAACGTCTTGGCAGAGGAAGCATTCGATGCATCTCCGAAATTCCTGGACGCGGTCAATGTCGGCCTGCGCCATACGCCAGGTTCCGTCCGGCGCGTCAGGTGGACGCGGTTTGAACTTCTTGATCTTTTTCTTTACGCGATAATTCCAGGAAACGTCTGTCGTTAAATCGCGGATCCGCGGAAACGCCCGCATCGGCTCGATGGTCACTGGTTGGTCAAGCGGTAACTGATCAAGTCGCGTCATGCACATCAGCTTCGGCAGACCATTGATTTCATTTCCGCCGAACAGGAACCGCACTTGCCGGCTTTGCAGTTCCATCGGCAAGCGAGATCATTGGCTTGGTTGGCTTGAATCTGATGAACGGCGTCGAGCACAACCATTCCCTCGGAAATTTCCGTGGTGTAGTCCACGAAGTCTCCGCCCTCCGCGTCGCCACGCCAGATTTTGAAGACCGCCGTTTTCATTTCATCTCCTCAACGACCTGCTTCAAGTGCTCCGGCATTTCGGGAATCGGCTCGCGCCGCACCTGCATTGAGCCGTCCGCAGCTTTGCGAACAATGACACTCATTTTGCCGTCAGCCGCGTTCTTATTCGGGAAATCGTCACGGAAATGTCCGCCGCGGCTTTCCTTGCGCTCAATCGCCGAACGGGTGATGGCTTCGGAAACGGTGAGTAGATGCCTCAAATCAATCACGGTATGCCAGCCGGGATTGTATTCGCGATGGCCATGGACAACGACGTTTTGGGAGCGTTGCCAGAGCTCGCTCAGTCGGTCGAGCGCGCGAACCATTTCCTCTTCTCGCCGCACGATCCCGACGAGGTTTTGCATCAGTTCCTGCAGATCGTTTTGCACCCGGTAAGGACCTTCGGCCTCGCCATTTGCTCCGGCGGCGCGGTCGAACGGTTCCAAAGTCTCGCGCGCGGCCTCCTCAATTTGAGCGGTGTCAATACGACCAGCATCGTATTTCTGGGCAAAAATAGCTGCGAATTCGCCCGCGCGCTTGCCGAAGACAAGCAGGTCGGACAATGAATTCCCGCCCAGCCGGTTCGCTCCGTGCAAACCGGCGGCAACCTCGCCGGCCGCGAACAGTCCGGCCACGCTGGACATCTGAGTTTCAGCGTCCACCCGTACGCCGCCCATCATGTAATGGGTGGTAGGACCGACTTCCATCGGCTCCTTGGTTATGTCAAGGTTGGCCAGCTGCATGAATTGATGATACATGCTCGGAAGTTTCCTTTTGATATATTCCGCCGCGTTCGGAATCTTTTCTTTGATCCACGCAATGTCGAGAAATACGCCGCCGTGCGGACTGCCCCGGCCGGCTTTGACTTCGTCCATGATGCAGCGTGAAACATGATCGCGGGTGAGAAGTTCGGGTGGACGACGAGCAATTTTGTCCCCCTGAGTATAACGCCATCCTTCTTCTGGGTTATCGGCAGTTTGGGACTTATAGTTGTCCGGGATATTCGCGAACATAAAGCGCTTGCCGTCTTTGTTGAGCAAAACGCCGCCGTCACCGCGCACGCCTTCGGTGACGAGAATGCCAATCACGCTGGGCGGCCAAATCATCCCGGTTGGATGAAATTGCACAAACTCCATATCAACTAATTCCGCACCGGCGTGGTAGGCCAGCGACTGCCCGTCTCCGGTATATTCCCAGGAGTTACTGGTGATCCGGTAGGCCCGGCCAATGCCGCCGGTCGCCAGCACGATTGCTTTTGCCTGGAAAACCTTGAATCTACCGCGCTCGCGGTCGTAGCCAAACGCGCCCACGACACGTGCCCCGTCCTTGAGCAGAGTAACGATCGTATGCTCCATGTAGACTTCAATCCCCTGATGGATCCCGTGATCCTGAAGCGTGCGAATCATTTCTAAGCCGGTGCGATCGCCCACGTGAGCAAGCCGGGGATAGCGGTGACCGCCAAAATTGCGCTGAAGTATTCTCCCATCCGCAGTGCGATCGAACACCGCGCCCCAGGCTTCGAGTTCGCGGACCCGATCGGGCGCTTCCTTCGCGTGCAGTTCGGCCATGCGCCAACTATTGACGTATTGGCCGCCGCGCATCGTATCCGCAAAGTGGACTCTCCAGTTGTCGCGGTCATCGACATTGCCCAGCGCCGCGGCGACGCCCCCTTCCGCCATTACCGTATGCGCTTTGCCGAGGAGCGATTTGCAAACCAAGCCAACCTTAACGCCGGCAGCCGAAGCTTCAATCGCCGCACGCAGCCCCGCACCGCCCGCGCCGATGACGAGTACGTCGTATTCGAGAGTTTCGTAATTGGCCACGTGATTCGCGGAGGCGTTGAAGGGTTTGGGTCTAGGAAAGTTGAGGGGGGAAGCAGAGTGATGGTTTGACAATCAACGTTTATAAAATTCTCCAATCGTGCCAAATGCCTAGTGAACAGAGACGCACATAGAGGTCGGTGAAGCCGACCCAGAATAAACTCATCCACGCCCAGAGCATGTGGCGGCGGTTCAAACAACTCACGTAGGAATAGCATTTGGCGCAAGCTGGCGCTCTGGAAATTTCGTCGAGAAAGCCGCCGATCAAATGGCGGAGCGAGTGACAGCCAAACGTGTAACCGGCCAGCAAGATAACATTGAGCGCGAGTACAATCGTTCCGACGCCGATGCCGAAGCTCTTTGCGCCGGATGCACTCGCGAACCACATCGCTTTCCACGCGTCGTGCGCGAGAATGAGAATGAAGAGCAGCGCGAGGTACAGGAAATAGCGATGAATGTTTTGCATGATGAGCGGAAAGGAATTTTCGCCTAGATATCCCTTCCGCGGCTCGCCGACGGCGCAGGCGGGCGGATCGGCCCAAAACCCTTTGTAATAAGCGCCGCGGTAGTAGTAACAGGTGAGCCGAAAACCGGCTGGCGCCCATAAAACCAAAAGAGCCGGTGAGAATAGCACCCACGATGGCCACCACTCGGGCTTCGGCCCGAAAATCGCGTGCGGCGAGCGGCCAAATAGTTCGGGCGAATAAAACGGCGAAAGATAATCCGCTCCATTTTGATCGAACCAATAATGATTGCCCTGAAATGCCGCCCAGGTGGAGTACACCAGAAAAGTGGAAAGCCCTAGAAATACAAACAGCGGCTGGGTCCACCAGGCATCACGCCGCATGGTCTCACCGAACGAGCGTTGTTTTAATGACACATCCGCAAAAGACATATGGCTGCCCTGCGCTCTAAATGGGGGAAAGACTGCAGGTTTACATATCGACGAGGGAGCGCGATTTCAAGCCCATTACACGATTATCGCAGAATCTGCGGCTTATTCAGCGCGCGTTCCGGACGGAATGATGACCAATAGCAAGACTGGCTATTGACCATTCTATTCATGGACGAACCGACTCGCCGCCTGCTAGAAAAGCTTCTGTGATGCGATCGGCCGTGCTTTTTGTTTGCTTGCTGCTGGGTTCGGTCCACTTGCCCGCTGAGCCGGTACTGCGTTGGGCGGCGGATCCTAATAGTAACGCGCCCTACTCATTCTTCGCGCCCGGCAAAGCATTGACCGGATTTGAGTGCGAAATCATCAACGCGGTCGCTCAACGGATAGGACGACGTGCCGAGTTTGTCCAGAATGACTGGAGCGGATTGATCCCGGGCCTGCATCGCGGCCTCTATGATTGCGTAATCTGCGGAATAGAAATTAACTCCGAGAAAGCGGACGAGGTCGACTTCAGTATTCCTTATTATTTCACGTTCGAGCAATTTGTCGGCCGACGCGGGAGACCGCCAATTACCTCTCTCGACCAGCTCCGCGGCGAGAAAATTGGCACACTCGATCAAACTGGCGCACTGCGGATGCTGGAACAGACACCGGGGATTATAACGAAAACCTATGATCAGGAAATCAGCGCATATCAGGACATTGTGAACGGGCGCCTATTTGGCGTGCTGCTCGATTACCCGATTGCCAAATATTACGCCGCACCCAATCCTTCGCTGGAACTGAGCGGCCCGCCCTTTGGCCGAATCACCTACGGTATCGCGGTGAAGAAGGGTAACTCGGCGCTGCAAAGGGAAATCGACGCCGCGCTGCGTGACCTCATCGCTAGCGGGGAGCTTCGAAACGTGCTCTCACGCTGGGGACTTTGGACCGATACGGCGGCGCATGCTTTCGACCAGCCGGCCAAACCATCGGCTTCAGATAGCGAATATCAAGGCTTCGTTGCTAGCCAAGGCAGCCAAACAAAATTCTGGTCTCGTGTTCATATCTACGCTGCCGCTGGACGACTCCTTCGCCGTGCAGCGCTTCTCACCCTGACTGTTTCGATCACTGCCATGGCGGTGGCCGTCGTTGCCGGTCTTGTGCTTGCCGTCGGTCGCGTTTTTGGGCCACCGCCCGCGCGTTGGTTCGCCACCGCATACATCGAAGTGATTCGTGGCACTCCCCTCCTGATTCAGCTCCTATTTATCTTCTATGGCTTGCCGATCATTGGCATCCGGTTGTCGCCCTTTCTGGCCAGCGTGCTCGGGCTCGGCTTGAACTATGCTGCATCAGAGGCCGAAAACTATCGAGCCGGCTTACTCGCGGTACCGGCAGGCCAGTGGCAGGCGGCCTATGCGCTCGGTCTGACCCAGTCTAAAACGCTCCGCTTGGTAATCGTGCCGCAGGCCATCCGCTTCGTCCTACCGCCACTCACCAACGACTTCATTGCGTTGCTCAAGGATTCTTCGCTCGTCTCTGCGCTCACGATGGTCGAGCTGACTGGGGCTTACCACCGGCTTGCCACCGAAACGTTCGACTATTTCGGTGCCGGCCTGTTAGTAGCGTTTATATACCTGCTTCTCGGCCTACCATTTGTGCGGCTTGCCCGGTGGATGGAGGAGCGGCTGGGCAGGCCTTCGGCCCGATCGCAGATGACAAATGACAGATGACAAATAGCGCATAGTGAAGAGGCGACGTGTCGGCCGGTCCGCGAAACGCCGTAGGATAGATCATATGAGTGCGGCTCGAATAATCCGAATAAGCCGAGGAGAACTTCCGAACGGTGCTTGGGAAAGCGCTGTCACCATGCAAATAGATTTTACGCCGATCGGCGCGCATCGGGTGCTGCAAACCCCGATGCACCTCCTTGCGCACCGAACAACCGAATTATCCGATCTACTGGGAAGCCGAGCAAGGCACCGCGTCCGGTAGGGACGGGCGCCGGGTCCGGTTGGTCCTATGCGATCACGATTGAGGGGCAGTCGCGGACAACCGAAATGCGACGGTCAGGACGACCGAGGCGGAAGCGAACCCGTCCAAAAAGGACGGTGCCAGAGGGCGCGCAGCCTTCGGTCAGCTCTTCGCCAGGAAAAACGTAAACGTCCACGAGACCCAAGCATCGCTGTCAGGCAGCTCGTTACCATTCTGTAATACCCGCGCACCCCAAATCTGACGCACCATCAAGTTGCGGGTATCCACGTCATCTATGGTATAGGCATCAGCCGATTCGTCGTTACGAATATCATTGTAACTGCCCAAGAAAATGCCGGCCGAGCCCGTGATAGTAGCTACTAACGTCCAATCGATACCAGCTTTGGTCACCAAATTGCCTGCCGGCAAACGCTTATCCACAATGTCAGCTGCACTTATCTTGGTCTGGTCGCAACGAATAGCTGGGTCAACCCCACCACGGGTATCAAGCTTGTTTGGATCAGGTACCAGAAGAACACCAAAAATCGCTTGATCAGCATATCGTGCGTTTTTGCAATGGTCACGCAGCGCGGTCGTCGCGTGGTAAGCTTGAGCCCACTGCTCCGATGAAAAAGCGCTTTCAAGATAGCCGGCGGTGGGTGCTGGTAGGTTGACCTTTTTCAGACCTTCGCAGATAGAACGAGAGCTGTTCCAACCAGACTTGGCCAGCAGGTTGATCTGCTCGTGGCGGAATAGCGCCGCTTCCTGTGAAAGCGCACCAGCCTGGCCGGCGGCAACGGAAGCACCAAGCGCTGCCCGGGCGGGCGCTTTCTTCTTTTTTTGATCCTGTTTCGATTTCATCCTGGATGTAGACAAACAGCCGACAATAAATCGGGAATTACGCAAAACTTCGTGATGCTCCCGCCTCGGGAGGTTGGGTTGCCCCGGGCTTGCTCAGCCAAGCCTGTCTTCCAAAGCTGTGCGTCATAGGTGAACCAAGGAGAAAGGATCAGGTTACTGCTTGGCGTCTTTGCAGCTTGGCGTGAGCTCTTTTCCTTCCATTAACTCGAGAAGCTTGGTCACCGTGCGCCAACTTCTGACCGTGCCGATCGTCCCCAGTTTTGAATCAAAATAGGAACTGGTAAGTTTGGTTCGCGCAAAACCCTCGGGAAACAGCAAATAAACTTCTTTTCCCCGAACATTGAACCGGTTCGGTGGTGATCGACCCGGGTCAAGGCTCTTCACTGCGCCCGGCTCTGGTAGGTCCGCAAGGAACATAACGTGAAGTACATCTTCCGCTGCTCCTTCTTTAAGGAACGGATTCTCGCGAATCACGTCGCGCATTTCTCTGGTCGTTCGCAACATCACCGGCACCTTATGGCCGAAGCGCTTCTGAATTTCTTTCGCGATCAGCTCTGGAAGCCCACCTACGAGCTCAGCAGTCCCTTGAAAAATCACGTTACCGCTCTGAATATAGGTCCGCACATCGGTACATCCGGCGCCGCTAAACAGTTCCGCCAGGTCCGGCATCGAGATCTTGTTTTTGGGGCCGAGATTGATCCCCCGAAGTAACGCTAGAAAGGTTGTGGGCATCTGCGCGAACGGAAGTAATAGAGTATAAATTTTATTTCTGCCATAAGCCGCGATTGCAACTCCAATCTAATGCTTCGGATGGTAGTTGGGGTCTTCCCAAAGGTCATATTCAAACCCTTCAAAATGATCAATGATGCTCCTTGTTGCCTCGACAAGCTCTGGAAACGGACGCGCAGGCCGCCGTCGCTACGCTTTGGCGCGCCCGAGCCTTGGCTTGGCGAAATCGCACGGAGTTTGGCCGCGACGAAGGCTTTGCGAAGTCGGGAGCGCATCCCTACCGATCTGCTGCCGGCGCTTTCTGGTTTCGCCCTTTACCCTCCCGTCGCTGGCAGACCACCGGGTGGTCTTTCCGGGGCCGCGGTCGGCGGCGTTTGGTGTGAAGCGTTTTTCGCGGAAGCGAAGCGTTCGCCGGAGCTTTGGATCAGGTAAAAGAACATTGGTATAAAGAAGAGAGCGATTGAGCTGGCAATAATCATTCCGCCAATGATGCCAGTGGCGACGGAGTGCCGGGAATTGGCTCCGGCGCCGGCGGCGATGAACATCGGCACCATGCCAAAAATGAAAGCGAGCGAGGTCATGATGATCGGCCGAAGGCGCAGCCGCGCGGCATCGATGGCGGCCTCCCGGATGGACAATCCTTCGCGACGCCTAAGGACGGCAAATTCAACGATGAGAATTGCATTCTTGGCCGCGAGGCCGACCAGCGTCACCAAACCAATTTGAAAATAGACATCGTTTTCCAGCCCGCGTAGCCAGACTCCCAGGATCGCGCCGAAAATAGCAAACGGCACGGCGGTGATGACAGCCATTGGTAATCCCCACGACTCGTATTGAGCGGCGAGAATCAGAAAGACGAATACGACGCCAAAGACAAAGACGAGGGTTGAGGATGATCCTGATTTCTTCTCCTCAAGCGCCTGGCCAGACCATTGATAGGTATAACCTTCGGGCAGGATCTCGCGGGCAACGCCCTCCATCGCCGCGATTGCCTGACCAGAACTGAAGCCCTTGGCAGCGTTGCCGTTGACGCGCACGGAGAGGAAGTTGTTGAAGCGCTGGATGAGATCCGGCCCGACACTGTAGTGACTAGTGACGACTGCGGAAAGCGGCACCATTTTGTTTGAACGACTACGAACGTAAATATTTTCGATGTCACCGGGGTTGGCGCGGTATTGCGCTTCCGCTTGGAGCACAACCTGCCAAACTCGACTGTATTTGTTGTATTGGCTGGCAAATAACGAACCAAAAAGCGTCTGCACTGCGTCATACACGTCCTGAACTGGAACGCCGAGGGTCTCGGCTTTTATCCGGTCCACCTGCAGACGGAGTTGGCGGGACGCGGCGTCAAGGGTCGCGCTGAGATCTGCAAGCTCGGGTCGCTGGCCGGCTTTAGCTAAAAATGTACGGACGACTTCCTGCAGTTGTGTCGCATCGCCCTGTCCCCGACTTTGGATCCAAAATTCGAATCCACCTTGGGCGCCAAGACCTGGAATCGACGGTGGATTAACTGGGATGACGATCGCCTCTTTGATCGCCGCCAACTTTGGCCGCACCCGGTCGATCAGAGCAAAGGCGCTATTTTCAGCACCCTTCCTTTGGTCGAAATCCTTCAATGATACAAATAGCGTCCCGGCCTTAGTTTTAAATTGGCTGTCAAGTAGACTGTAGCCGGCCAGCACTGACGCGTCCTTCACTTCGGGCTCTTTGGTGAAAATGTCCGACACGCTATCCGAGACCTGCTCGGTGCGATCCAGGCTCGCGCCGTCAGGCAGAATTGCGGCAACCAGTATGTAGCCTTGATCTTCGGGCGGCACGAAGCTAGCGGGCACAGTACTGAAAAGCCGCCAGGTGCAGAAGAGCATCACCGCGAGCAGACCGAGGGCTAAGAGCCACCGACGGATCGCGTGGCTTACACCGGCCCCATAGAGATTGGTTACGCGATCGAAGGCGCGGTTAAACCACCCAAAGAACCCTCGGCGCGGACCATGATGCGGCTTGAGCCAAAGGGAACAAAGCGCCGGAGTAAGCGTCAATGCGACAAACCCGGAGATCGCGACCGAGACGGCGATGGTGACGGCAAACTGTTTGTAGAGTTGGCCGGTTGTGCCGCTAATTGCAGCCGTTGGCAGGAAGACTGCCGCGAGCACCAGCACGACAGCAATCACCGGTCCGGAAACTTCTTCCATTGCGCGAAAAGCTGCGTCGCGAGCGGAGAGTTGGCGCGCAGCCATATTGTGCTCAACGGCTTCGACCACCACGATAGCGTCGTCCACCACAATCCCAATGGCGACGACCAGGCCGAAGAGCGTGAGGAGATTAATCGAGAAACCTAATGCCATCATCCCGATGAACGTCCCTAATAACGAGACAATGACCGCGAGTGTGGGGATAATCGTCGCCCGGAAGTTCTGTAAAAAAAGAAAGACGACAGCTAGAACCAGGAGCACGGCTTCGAAGAGCGTGTGCTCCACCTCTTTGATCGATGCCTTGACGAACTTGGTCGTGTCGAGCGAGACCGTGTAGTCAAGTCCCTGTGGAAACTTGCCTTTTAATTCTGCCAGCGTCTGCCGCACATTTTTTGCCACTGCCAGTGCGTTCGAGCCGGCTTGTTGATAGATAGCGACGAGAGTCGCCGGCTTGCCGTTCAGTTTCGAGCGCAGAAGATAGTCCCTGAGACCCACTTCGGCGCGACCGACGTCTTTGAGCCGTACGATCGCCACGCCATTCGGATCGGCCCGCAAGATAATATCTTCAAATTCCTGCGGCGTGCTGAAACGCCCTTCGGTTACGACCGGAAAGGTCATCGCTACCGGACCATTGGTAGGCGAGCGGCCGACACTGCCAGCACCAAACTGCTGATTTTGCGCCGAGACCGCCCGAGCGATGTCGCTCGGAGTGATGCCGAGACTGGCCATCCGATCGGGCTTCAGCCAAATTCGCATCGCCAGGTCAGGGGTGCCGAGGATAGACGCCTGATTCGCACCGGGAATGCGTTTGATTGCGTCAAGCACGTAGAGGTTGGCGTAATTGCCTACGTAATCCGCATCGTAGCGCCCATCCGGCGAATAGATGCCAATAATCATTAGAAAAGTGCCGGACCTTTTTTCCGTCTGCACACCGCCCCGCTGCACAGTGTCGGGGAGCGATGGCAGTGCCAGACTTACGCGGTTTTGTACCTGGACCTGCGCAGTGTCCGGATCGGTACCAACCTGAAACGAAATAGAGAGCGAGTACTGGCCCGCCGAAGAGCAGGAAGACTCCATGTATAACATGTTATCCACGCCGTTGACCTGCGTCTCGATCGGCGCTGCTACGGCCTGTGCGATGGTGTCAGCGTCAGCCCCAGGATAGGACGTGGAAACCGTGACCTGAGGCGGGGAGATCTCGGGATACTGCGCGATAGGGAGATTAAGCATCGCTCCGAGCCCGGCGATCACGATCACGACGGATAAAACAATGGCGAAGATCGGTCGCTGGATGCAGAATCGCGAAATCATACCGGTCCTCTATTTTTTTCCTAACTGAACAGCAGGTTCGACGACTTTGAGTGTGGCACCCGGCTGAACCTTAATGCCTCCGTCCACCACCACCGTCTCGCCGCCTCGTAACCCTTCGTTGACAAACCATTCGTCACCATACCAGTCACCGAGCTCAAGCGGGCGCAGCTCCGCTTTTCCGTCCGTCCCCATGACCCAGACAAAGCTCCCTTGTGCACCTTGAAGCACCGCACGCTTGGGTACGAGGATGGCTTTTGGCCGCACTGCGCCGATGAGGCGGACGCGCACAAATTGACCGGGGCGCAGATCGCCCTCTGGGTTCGGCACTTCAGCTCTCACGAGAAAGGTCCCGGTCTCACGACTGAAAGCCAAATCCGAAAATGTGACTTGGCCTTTCTGCGGATGGACCCTCCCATCGGCCAGCACCACCTCCACGTCGAAGGAATCATCCGGCGGAGCGACGAGCCGGCCGGCTTTAGTCTCTTCCCTGAATCGCAACAACTGATTCTCCGATATACTAAAGTTAATTCGCATCGGATCGAGTGCGGCAACGTAAGTCAGCATACTGTCCGCCCCGGCGCCGATATAGCTACCGTCGTGCTTGGTTGCGAACGATGATAACCCAGTGATCGGTGCGCGGATTGTCGTGTAACCAAGATTGAGCTCTGCTTCTGCGACCTTCGCTTTAGCAGCTTCGACTGACGCTGCCGCCGCTCGTTCCGAGTTGGTTGCGTCGTCGAGGTTCTGAAGACTGACCACCTTCTTTTCGGAGAGGCCTTGCACCCGCTCGAGAGTTTGGCTAGCGTTGGCCAGACGTGCGTCTTGTTGACCAAGCTCCGCCTTGGCCGCGTCGAGGCGCGCCTCGAATGGTTTGCGCTCCATCTCGAACATCACTTGCCCTTCCTGGACGATCGCGCCTTCCTTATAGACCCGCTTTTCCAAAATGCCGTCGACGCGTGCTCGAATTTCGACCTGTCGCGAACTCTCCGCCTGGGCGACCCATTCGAATGTGATCGGAACATCATGCGGCTCGACCTTCACCGCGGTCACCTCGATCGTCTGGATGGGCGCCTTGGTGGTCTTTTCTTTTTTGCAGCCAACAACCAGGAGCGCGCAAACCAAGCCAGTACCGAGGGCGGTTGAGCAAAGCGGACGAAAAGAAATTAGATTCATTTTCAAATCATGTCCGAGGCTTCCTCGAACCGAACCCTGGCCAGGAGAAGCGATTTCCTCCGACAGATTCCTGAACGTTTAGGACCAAGTTTGGGCGGCATCGGATTTGATTTCGGCACATTCCTGACCGGACCAACGTCCAGCTCGATACGGTTAGAAGCGCCGCATTGTGTCAGAACGCGGGCACAACGCCAAGATTCATTGCACAGACTTCACAAATAGATCTTGAGTTGCTGCTTCTATACGCATTTCGACGTATGGACACCGCGCAGAGTTTCGAGTTTGTTGTGGAACGGAGGTATCCTTTGGCCTGGAGTTTTGGAGCGAACACGCTAAATCCCGGTGAAAGCCAACGTTGGTGGTTGTGGTGGAACGGCTATCCGGGGCTAGAAGTGATTGGCGTGGCGCCGTCCGATCCTGCCAGCGAGATTCAATATAGAACGCCCGGGATGCAAACTAACTCCGACGGGTCGACCACTTATTTTCTAACGATTACGAACACTGGCGGCTCAGTTGCGCAGTATGCATTCACAGGAGGAACCGGACCAGCCTGGACCTTCGGTGACAATACCCTTGGCGCTGGTGAATCGCAGCGTTGGTGGTTCTGGTGGCCAGGATATCCAGGCGTCGAGATCATCGGCGTTCAATGCATTACCACCGGCGGTGAAATTGACTATGTGATGCCTGGTATGCAATCGAATGCCGACGGATCGGCAACCTATTACCTCACGATTACAAACGTGAGTCCCATCCCGGTTGAATACCGGTTCGTTGGATTCGCGATCTGCTAAGGAGCATGGCTATGAAACTATTGGTAGTAAGTGATGAACGCGGCCGAATCATCTCTTTGAGCGTTCCTGGAGATGTCAGCGGTATTTCAGGAATCGGGAAAGCAGGGGTGCTGCCGAAGTCCGGACAGCTGATCCACACCCTTGACGTTCCACCTGAATTTGAAAAGCACCCGCTGCTAGAGCTACATCGGGTATTACGGGTTGACGGTGTCGGCGCCAAAGCACGGCTGGTATCGCTGGAGAAGTTTACCGAAACGTTCCTCAGAGGCGATTGAACTCTTCGAGGAGGTTTACCATGTCAGTACCGAATGCGCAGTTGCCGCGACCATCGCTGGTTCGCCGACTCACCTTTGCTTACGACGGCGACCAAGTGCGTCTCGTTTCCGAGCAACAGGTGACCATGATCATTCCATTGTCGGATCCACTTGACCGGCTTGAAAAGACGGCGGGCTTCTCGGTAATCCTCCGGGATGAACGCGGTCAACCTATTTATGGTCGCATTTCCGAGAGTCCGTTTCGCTTTGACGAAGAAGTCTTCGACCGGGATCCTAAGCGATCGATTCGGCGTGAGACCAACCTCCATCCAAAAGGGACGTTCGTCGTGCTCGTTCCAGCGATCGATAACGCTCGTAGACTCGAATTTTTTGGGCACCCGCTAAAACCGAAAGCACATTTGGAGTCCCCGCGCCGCCTCGCAAGCTTTACGCTCGCGCCTTTGACACATTAGAGGAGGAAACTGTGGGAAAATCAGATGGTAACGTAATTGGGATGACGAAAATCGTCGATCATGGCGATCCATCTCAGCGCTGGAATCTGGTGATTCTATCTGAGGGCTATCAGTCCGGGCAGCTCAACCAATTCCAGACCGACGTCCAGAGCTTTGTCAAAACCATGTATCAGACGCCGCCGTACGACGAGATGTGGTGCGGAATCAACATTTATCGTATCGACGTGTCATCGACCGACTCGGGAGCAGCAGATCCGGTGGCTTGTGGTGGAACGGGATATGCCCCACACACATACTTCGATGCGACGTTCTGCGGAGATGGCAAGATCCAACGCCTCCTGACAGTGAACAACGGTACTGTACACGACGTCGTGAACGCGCAATTGCCACAGGCGCACATGATCATGGTCATCGTGAATTCTACGGAATACGGCGGATCCGGCGGAAGCGTCGCTACGTTCTCGCTCGCCGGCGGCGCGGACGAAATCGGGCTGCACGAGATGGGCCATACCGCCTTCGGCTTCGCCGACGAATATTGCTATTACCAAGGCTGCGGTATCGATACGGACCGCAATAACTACTCGGGTAGCGAGCCGGGTCAGCCAAATATTACGACTGACACCAATCGAACGACAATCAAATGGGGTAGTCTGATCGCAGCATCTACGGCGTTGCCGACAATGAGCAATCCCGATTGTACCCAGTGCAATAATGGTCCCAATCCAGTTTCTGCCGATACAGTCGGTGCGTTCGAGGGTGCCGGATATTATCATTGTGGCCTGTATCGCGGACAGTATGCGTGCCGAATGCGTGCACTAGGAAACCCGTATTGCGCCGTTTGCCAACAGGTGATCCGCCAAACACTTGCGCCCTACATGCCGAGCTGGGTTTACGGAACAAATACGATCAACGCCGGCGATACGCAGGACTGGTGGCTGTGGTGGCCTGGTTATCCCGGTTTCGAAGTAATCGGAGTACAGGTAGTGACTCAAGGAAGTGAGCTCCGCACCGATACGCCCGGAATTCAGCAGAACGGCGACGGATCGACAACTTATTTCATTTCGGTGATCAACCCCGAAAGCAATGATGTCGAATTTCATTTCCGCGGCTCGGCCTTATGACGTGATTCTGTCCGGCCATGGATTCGAAACGGACACAGATCCTGCCTTCGACGGATCTGCCGCCGTCGCTACGCTTTGGCGCGCCCGGACCGTGCGTTTGAGGATAACCAAACAGCCGGCCGCGACGTAGGCTTGGCGCAGTCGGGTTTCGCCCTACCGTTCTTCAGGTGATTCAAAATCAAAAGGCATTGTAGTCGCTGCTACCGATCCTGAGTTCGTTTTTTATCCTGTATCCCTTTGCGTCTTTGCGTCTTTGCGTGAGGACTTCTTAGCGTGCGAAAGTCAGTTTAAGCGAGATTACCTGAAACGGTGTGAACGAAACGGTGATTCGCTGCTCGTCTGCGACAGCGAGATCGTCGGCTTGTTCCTCCAAAATATTCACGCTTGCAGCTTTTTTCAGCGGGAGCGCAGTTTCCAGAGTCGTTTGGCCCCGGTTTCCGTAAGGTTCATAGAGCCGTAAAATTACATCATCGGAATCCTCGGCCTTTTTCAGGCAGGCGAATTTAAGTGGATTGGCCTTAAACCGAAAAAGCGAGGGGTGGACGGGCGTTTCGCCTGCAGTGGTCACCGTTAGCGGACAGTGCATATCCTCAGCCGCTTGTACAGTCCCGTTTCGCCAGTCGCCGCCATGCGGATAGATCGCGTAAACGAATTCGTGGTCGCCTTCGTCCGCATACGGATCCGGATAAATCGGGGAACGCAGCAGGCTGATGCCTAAGACGTTTCCCTGTGCGCTATAGCCATATTTGCCATTGTTCAGTAAGCTGACCCCATAACTTGGCTCACTCAGATCTACCCAACGATGGGCTGGCATTTCGAAACGAGCTTGATCCCACGGAGTGTTGCGATGGTTCGGCCGAGCGACGGCGCCAAAAGCGGTCTCCGCCCAAACTTCATGCGTCCTGATCTCAAACGGGAAAAGCGCTCGTAGAAATCGTCTCCTTCCTCGCCAGCGAACCCGAGTGTAAATTTCGAGGACTCGCGAGTGCGTGGCAAGGCGATAGTCTTGAACAATCTCGATATTGTCATGGCGACGAACGACTCTCAATGCTGCTCGCAACGGACCCTGCTCGACTATTTCCGGCTGGCGCTCAGCAACAACTTCTACACCCTCGTCCGGATAAGAGACGTCGATATCCCAGGCGTCGAACTGCCGAGGAATATCCGTAAATAACCAGAGCTGATTTCCCCGGTCAGCCAAGATTTCTCGCCCGTAGATTTTGTCGTAGACCGAAGCGAGCGATCCATCGCCATCTACGCGAAAGCGCAAATTCTCATTTTCGATTTCCCGGCGGCTAACTCGAATGGGTGAGAAGGTCACGGCGGCCTCTCCAGGCGTCGAACGGAGAGGCACGGCGCTGAGTGCTGGCACAATGAGATCAGCAGCAGCAACCAGCATCCGATTGTCTTCAAGCCGTTGGGTGGCAAGTTCGCGTCCGTTAAAGCTGATGCGTTCCCTGTCGGCGACAGCCGCTATTTCAACAAACAGTGGTCGGTTGTGAAGCTGGAGATTCCAGACCAAGCCTTCCTCGCCGGGCGAGGATCCGACGTCGCGAGCTTTGCTTTTTTCGACGGAGACCAGCGCGTCTTCCTGGAGCCGCTTAGTTTCGTCCAAAGCGGAAATTAACTGGCGGTGCGCAATTTCGTAAACCGAATGAATGCTCGATCCTGGCAGGATATCATGGAACTCATTGAGCAGGAGTGTTTGCCAGAGAAGGCGCAACTCTTCCAGCGGATAGCGCCGCCGGTACCAGACGTAGGCCAGAGTTGCTGCGGTTTCGGTTTCAACCAGCGCGCGTTCCAATCGCCGATGCAGAGACTTGACCCGGCCCTGCGTCGTGAATGTTGCACGGTGGTATTCAAGGTATTGCTCTCCCACCCACACCGGTAACGATGGAGTTGAAATTTTATCATAAAAGTCCGTGACCGATCCAATCTTAAGACGCGGCAAACCTGGAAACTCACTCAGCCGCGCGATGCGCTCCAACATTTCTTCGCTCGGTCCGCCACCGCCATCGCCGTGGCCGAACGCGAGAAGACTAAAGTCGTTTATCTGTTTGCCACTGAAATTGCGCCAGGTCTCGCCTACTTCCTGCGCCGTGACTCGCGCATTATAGCCGCAGTCCGGATTCGCGAAGCTGTGGGCAAGGACACGGCTACCATCGATACCCTCCCACCAGTAGAGATCGTAAGGGAACGCATTCCGTTCGTTCCAGGTTAGTTTGTGAGTAAAGAAATAAGGAATGCCGGCAGAAACGAGCAGTTGCGGAAGGGCTCCGGTGAATCCGAAAGAATCTGG
>WNFM01350442.1_pt1 | contig 19501 bp, 14 predicted proteins | sample 5400271 | NCBI WGS metagenome assembly WNFM01 (sample SAMN13153352, study PRJNA577476) | soil metagenome | isolation source: 60 cm saprolite on Douglas fir-dominated hillslope | place: USA:California | collected 2013-09-17 | reverse complement strand
GCCAAGGCTAAGAGCCGGGATGCTGTAGCACGGCGGCAACGCTGCGCGAGAGCCCGGCAGAGGCGGCGGTGATGCCACCAGAACCTCCCGGCTGAAGCCGGGAGTGTGGTTCAGAGTACCTCGCGGCCCCCCAGACCTCCGTTTTCACGCTCATTCCCGGCCTGACTTTTCCGCACTCCACGCTCGAGGCGTGTCACGTTACAGCGAGCGACCTCCCTGGCGTCCCGGCGGCTGGACACGCGACCCCGGCGCCGATTCGCACGACTGTGCGCGGCCGCACACTCACGCTACGAGGCTCTACGGCGATCTCCAATTTGCTTACCAAGGCCGCCGCCACATTTGACGCCGCCTACCACACGACAACCCGTGTGAACCCAACGACCTCGCAGGATGGCCTCATGGCCGTCGAACATGGCCAGGCCGATATCGGACTCTCAGATATTTTTGTGCAGGATGCTCCAGACCCAACTGTTCGGAGCTACGTGCTGACCGACTATCCGGTGGGAGTAGTGGTCTTCACGCTGATGGTGAGTCCCGATCTCAAAGATGTCGTGCACAACATCACGACGGATCAGCTGATCGATATCTACAGTGGCAAGGTGACGAACTGGCGCGGCCTGGGAGGGCCGGACGAGCCGATTACCCCAATCGGCCGCGAGATTGGGTCGGGCACCCAGGTCAGTTTCGAGAAATATGCCCTCCTGAGCACGCCGAAGGATACCAACATCGAAATTGCCGGCACCACCAATTTCATGCTTGATTTGCTTGCCAAGAAGCGCGGTGCCATAGGCTACGCCGCTTCAACGGTCTTCACCGGCACGACATCCCCTTCGGCACAACCCATCTGCTTGAATGGTTATGGTGCCACACTCGCGAACGTGAATAGCGGTGCCTATCCTTTCTGGAACTACGAGCATGCCTACGTGAAGCACGCGCCAGCGGCCGCCGACACCGACGTCGCAGGGCTATTCCTGCGCTTCGTCTGCAGCGCCGACTTTCAGCAGAAGGATCTGCGGGGCTTCAGCTTCCTGCGCATAGCAGATTTGCAGCCCGCGGCGGTGGCCGCTCACTCAGGCTATCCCAAGCCCCAACCTTGCGGGAGCACATCTAGCGCCTCGTAGCGTGATAGCATCGCGACGATGCGAAAGCGTTTGTGGCGGTGCGCATGTTGGTACGTTGGCACGCTCTCCGCCTCTGCCCTTGCTCGCCAAGCTCTTACCAGTAGTGAGTGGTGACACAGTACAGTGGAATGTGTGGCTCCTATACACGCGGCATTGGCGCAATGGAAAATGGTGCACTATGCGATGCGAACGCTGCGGCAACGAGGCGCCACTAGTGGATCGCGCGGCGGTGTGCTCTGCGTACGACGCCGCCACCCTCGGGCTGTCGCGGCGCGACTTCCTCGCTGGCGCGGGCGCGCTCGGTCTGGCGGCGCTCGGGGCCGGTTCGCTGCTCGCTGGCTGTGCAACCTCGACGACTCCGCCTGTCCTGACGCTAGAGGATAGCGCGCAGAGCGCCGCTGCGGCGTTGGCGGGGCCACAAGGGCCGCTCTATGCGGATGACTTCAGGCTGTGTGGGGTGTGGAGCGCCGATCTGCTCCTGCTGCCAGACTTTCAGCGGCTGCTCGACACGATGGCGGCCTCCCCTGGCGCGTTCAAGGCGGTACGCTTCTTCGGCGCGCTCTCCAGCGGCAACGTCCAGCGGGCGATTGCGGTGAAGCCGGACGCCGGCAGCGTCTGGCCGCATCCCGACACGCCGCCGGACTTCACGGTGACGCTCGATGCGTTGTACGCGCTCACGTCGCGGGGGCTGGTGCCGTTCGTCGGCCTCAACTTCTTCCCGCAGGCCGTCTCGCCCGCGCCCACGACTCCGCCGGCGACCTTCGACCGCTGGCAGCGGCTCGTGCGCGCCTTGCTGGATGCGGTTGCCGCCGACGCGCGTTTCGGCGCCGCGGCGATGCGCACGTGGTGGTTCGAGGTGTGGAACGAGCCGGACGGCGGCGGCTTCTGGGCTGGCACGGTCGAACAGTATCTCGACCTGTACGCCGCCACTTCCAGCGCGGTGCGCGCCTCCGGCTACGACATCCGCCTTGGTGGGCCGGCGGTGGCGGACGGCGGCATTGCGCCGGACAGCGTCGCGCCGTTCATGGAGCGCTTCCTCCAGTTCCTCGCCAGCCACCCTGAGGTTAAGTGCGACTTTCTCTCCCTGCACGCCAAAGGGGTCGAAGGCACTGGAACGACGCCGAGCCTGCGCCGCACCGTCTCGCTGGGCGAGGCCGTAGCCCGCCGGGCGCTTGCACTCGACGCCACACGCTTTGCGGGGCTGACCATCGTGGACGACGAGGCCGACATGAAAGTCGGCTTCAATACGCCGTTCGAGCCACGCATGAACGAACGCTTCCCCGCATGGATGGCTGCTCTGCTAGTGGCGCATGCCGGGCTGAGCGCGCGCTATACGGGGCACGATCTGCGCTTCGTCGCCGCCGCGGACGATCTGAATCTCGAGCTGGTGCGGGCGCCCTTCGATGGGCGCCGCTCGATCCTGACGCGGGCCTCGCGCGACCCCACCGACCTCTTCAAGCTGCCGATCTTCGGCTACTACGAGATCTTGCGTCTCCTTGGCGACCGCCACGGCAGCTTCGTGCGTGGGGGCGAACACTACTATCCCCACGACGCCGACCTCTTCCACCTCATCAGCGTCGCCGACACCCACATCACCGCGCTCTTCGCGCTGTATCCCCGTGATGACGCCCACACCAGCGTGCAGCCCATCCGCGCCAGCTACGACATCGGCGACATCCCCTGGCCGCGCGTCAACGTGGCACGCTTCGTCATCGACCATACCCACTCGAACAGCTACACCGCGTTCGGCGGACAGCTCGGCACCGCCGCGACACCCCTCCCCGATGCGGCGCGCGCCCAAGCCATACGTCAGGCGCAGGAGCTGGCGGTCGCCGCGCCGATCCAGCGCGATCTTCCCCTGCCTGGCGGGAAGTTTAGCGCGAGGGTCTCCCTAGCGCCGTACGCCGTGCTGGTCTACTGGCTCACGCCGTTTCGTGCTGATGCGCCCGCGCCCGCCGCGCCTGCCTGGCTGCACGTCGACGTCGAGGGCGGCAACGTTGTGCTGCGCTGGCAGCCCAACCGCGAGGCGGATGTCTACAGCTACGAGGTGTTCGCCCTGGCAAGCGGCGCCCAGCGGCAGATCGCGCCGGTGCCGCTGCGCGGCGCCATCTGGGTCGATACAGCGCCGCCTCCTGGTGAGCGCAGCTATGCGGTGCGCGCCGTCAACGCCTCGGGCAGCGCCAGCGCGCTGGTGCGGAGCGCCGCCGTGAAGGTTGGCTAGCAGATCCCAACAGACACATCGCGGCCGTCACCTGCTGGCGCCTCACTCGTCGAGAGACGATGGAGGCCAGCCGTGGTGACGGCCACATACGGGACGGGCAGTAGCTAGATGTGGCAGGTGCTCAGCCCGCGCTTCTCTAGGTACTGCTGGTGATACTCCTCGGCGGGATAGAACGTGGGCGCCGGCTCGATCTGCGTCGCGATCGGCTTCCTGTACGTGCCCTCGCGCTCGAGCTGCTCCTTGGAGGCCCGCGCCGTCGCCTCCTGCGCGGGCGTCGTGAAGAAGATCACTGTGCGGTACTGGTCGCCGATATCCGGGCCCTGACGGTTGACCTGCGTCGGATCGTGGGAGGTCCAGAACACACGCAGCAAATCGTCATAAGAGATGCGCGCCGGGTCGTATTCCACGCGCACCACCTCCGCATGGCCGGTGGTGTGCGAGCAGACGTCACGATATGTCGGATTCTGCGTCTTGCCACCGGCATAGCCAACCTCGGTCGCCACGACGCCTGGTGTCTCGCGAAACGCCGCCTCGACTCCCCAGAAACAGCCCGCGCCAAATATTGCTTGCTCAGTCTTGCGCTCGTCCATGGTTCTCCTCGCTGTATTCACATGTGTCTCAAGCAAACGTTCGTCCGGCCAGTAGTGCCTCCGGGCGTTGGCTCAGATGGGGATACATTTGCCGACAACGGCACGCTCCCCAGACACCTATAGTATAGTCTGACAACCTTATGAAAATATTACAGCCGGCGTCGTCTGGACGACCAGCCGCGCGCCTACTGGGTGGCGGAGGCCCGGCTGGCGCCGGGCCTCCGCCTGCGAACGAGGTGAGCGCTAGAAGGTGACCGCCGCGACCTCGGTGTCGGTGTTGCCGAAGCTCGCGGCGCACGCGGTGTCGGGATTCGGGGCGACGGCTGACTTCGAGCCGGCATAGACCGCATTGCGGTAGTCATCCACCGCCTGGCAGGCCGTCGCCGCGCGGCTGTCGGTCCACACGACGTAGGCCGTGCTGGGGCCCGACACGATGCCGATGTAGTCGCCGAGGAACTGTTCCTGCACGTTGTTGTAGGCGGAGCCGTCTGGATTGGACGACGCCGTGCTCACGCGCAGCGGCGCAATGAAGGCCGCGCCACCGGCGGGCGACTGCGTGTAATAGTTGTCGTAGACCTGCACGCCCGTCTGCCAGGGATTGTCCGCCGGCGGCGTGGTCAGGGCGTCGAAGGCGACGCTGACCGTGCCGCCGCTCGAGACGCTGGCCTGCGGGAAGAAGGCGTTGCGGCCGGCGACACTGGCGATGTTGCCCAGCGAGGTCCAGTGCAGGCCGTCGCTGGTGACGGCGCCCTTCACGACGCCATGCCCGCCGGCAAAGTCGCACCAGACAACGTACACGCGCGTGCTACTGGGATCAGAGGCCGGGTGCGGATAGCAGTCTACCCGGGCGCTCATCCCCGGCACGCGATTGAAAAGGTCCACGACGTCGAACGGCGTGCCGGTGAGCGGGTAGTCGGTCACCTGAGCGATGGTGACCGGATTGCTAAACGTGTTGCCGCCATTGGTGGACGTGGCGACCACCTGGAGGCTCGGGTACTTCGGCGAATCGGCGTTCTCGGTCCAGAAGACCTCGACGGCACCATCCGCGGCGACGGCTATCTGACCGGTCTCACGAAAGCCCTGCGCGGCGTTGTTATTCGCGGCGCTGACCTGCACGGCCTTCGACCACGTGCGCCCCTCATCGTCTGAGTGGACCACGTACAGCTTCACGTTGCCGTTGCCGGAGCAGGTGTTGCAGAAGACGGCCCAGAACAGGTAGACGCGACCGAAGTGAGCGCCACCCGCTGTATGGTCCACCGCCAACCATGGATGGTCGTCAAAGGCGGATTTATTATCCGTGCTGGTCGCCTGTACTGGATTGGCCCAAGTCGCGCCATCGTCGTAGGAGCGCGAGACCGTGACCTGCTCGCCGGCGAACTCGGCGAAGGGATCGGCCAGGCTGCCATAATAGATCGCCGCGCCGCAGGAGTAGCTGAAACTGCCGTCGGCGCAGCTGCGCGGTCCATAGTCGAGGCTCGGATCGCCTCCCGACGTTCGGCCGAGCGTGTCGAAGCCAGGCAGGTAGCCGCCGCTCCACGTCATACCGTTGTCGGTGGAGCGATAGAACGCCGAGGTGTTCACCCCTGGCTTGAAGGGGCAGGGGCTGGCGAGCGGCGTCGTGGTGCCGGTGCATGGCGGCTGGCCGATTTCGTCATTCGCGCCCGCGACCAGCACCCCCGTCAGTGGGTCACGCGTGACGGCTGGCTCGTTCTGTTTGTTTGACGAGAATGCGAGGTTGTGGTCCAGGTCGAGCGTGGTGTTGAAGGCGACCGTTGGCCCGTTCACCGCGGCCTGGGCGCCGTGCGTGAAGACCATGCCCGCCACGATGACCGTGGCAAGCAGCGTAACGGCGGCTCCGATGAGAAGTTTGCGCATGTGTGGGCGATCCTCCTCGCTGTCCGGCGCTGCGGCAGTGTAGCGCCGGCGCTTGTATGTTGCGGTAGTTGCTGCCCATGCATCCCTATCAGCCACCCAATGAGACCAAGCCTAGCCGACGCTCGCCCGCAAGTCAAGCTGCGCGCCGCGCTAGAGCCGCGTGGCGTGCGCTTCGTGATATGCTGGCGCAGGCGGTGCGGTGGCGATGCGCACCATCCGTGCGTGAGCCTGGGTCGGTGAGACAGGAACACACGAGCACACGAACAAAGGAGCTAGCTATGCAACTTGCGGGGAGCAGCGCGCTCGTAACCGGTGGTGCGTCGGGACTGGGCGCGGCGACGGTGCGCCGGCTGGCGGGCGCGGGGGCCAACGTGGTCATCGCCGACGTGCGGGAGGACACCGGCGAGGCGCTGGCAGGGGAGCTCGGCGAGCGGACGCTCTTCGCCAAGACCGACGTTACCGACGCCGATTCGATGGGGCAAGCGGTGCAGACAGCCGTCGCGCGCTTCGGCGGGTTGCACATCCTCGTGAACTGCGCCGGCATCGGCATCGCGGAGCGGGTGCTCGGTAAGAACGGCCCGCACGATCTCGCGGCCTTCAATCGAGTGATTCAGGTCAACCTGATCGGCAGCTTCAACGCGCTGCGGCTGGCCGCGGCGGCGATGGAACAGAATGCGCCCAACGACGAGGGCGAGCGCGGCGTCATCATCAGCACGGCGTCGGTGGCGGCCTTCGAGGGGCAGATCGGCCAGGCCGCCTACTCGGCCTCCAAGGGCGGCATCGTCGGCCTGACCCTGCCGGCGGCGCGCGAGCTAGCTCGCTATGGCATTCGTGTGCTGGCAATCGCGCCAGGCCTCTTCGACACGCCGCTGCTGGCCGGGCTGCCCGAGGCGGCGCGCGTCTCGCTGGGCCAGCAGGTGCCGTTCCCGCCGCGGCTGGGCCGGCCGGAGGAGTACGCGCAGCTCGTGCAGGCCATCGTCGAGAACCCGATGCTCAATGGCGAAACTATACGCCTGGATGGTGCGGTTCGGATGGCACCGCGCTGAGCGGTTTCGAAACACCGAGCAGGTGCCTTAGCATGGCCACATAGCCACCGCGCATCTGACTGAGGCGCTCAACCTGAGTGAGCAACTATGTTCTGCTCAGAAGTACGCGACGACGTACTCCTGAGCCGCCAAAGCTCCCTCACTATCCAGAGTAAGCGTGTACGTGAGGGTGGTTGCATTCGGGTCAACGTTCGGCTGGCCACTTGAGTCAGTGACGTCGAAGCTGATACGTCCTGCATACAAAGCCCACGCGGCGCGTGGGCTGTTCGCCCGTGAGGAAATGAGAGCGGCTTAGCTCTCTATGCCTTCATCCATTCGCAGACGCAGAGATGAGCGAGGGAGTTTCGGGCTGGCAGTCACGGTCTCGGGAGCACTCAGCAGCGTGCTCATCAGTTGGATGGCTGCATCCAGTGACGATTTCTTGCCCTGCTCCCAGGCTGCTGCAAATGCCTCTTCACCGAGCGTCGCGCGAAGAGCGTCGATTCGGGTGGCGCACATCTTGGCATGGCGACCCGACCGCGGCATGTGATGGGTCTCTCGCAGGATGGTGGCCAAGGCAATGACCTGCGTAGCCAGGGCAGATTGCCCTTGCGAGTACGCTATCTCGGCCATGCTCTCCAGCGCGCGGACTACGGCAAGCATGGCTCCGAGCTCGCTGGCAATCGTGAGAGCCTCATGGTTGAGCATAGCAGCACGTTCCAGATCGCCCTGCTCTCGGACGACATCAGCCAGATTGACCAACCCGTAGGCTATTTCTCCCCTGTCGCCGAGTTCTCTATATAATTCCACGCCCTCCTCAATCAACCTAGCTGCCGTAGTGAGACCGCCCTCCATTCGCATCGTTTCACCCAAATTGCAGAGCGTAATGGCGATAGACCAGTGATTGTTAGCCGCGCGCTGCAGCGCAAGACCTTCCTCGAAGAGCGATTTCGCCTGCGCGTAGCGTTCCTGGAGAAACTCCACACAGGCCAGGTTGTTCAAAAGCCTGCCAATCTGCGTCACATCACCCAGCTCACGCCACAGGGCAAGGGACTCTTCATACAGGGCGACTGCGCGCGCATAATCTCCTCGGTCGTCGGCGATCCTGCCCTGGGTATTGAGGACATGTGCTACGCCAGGCACGTTTTTTTGCGCACGGTAGAGATCAAGGCTCTCCGCAAGCAACACCGTTGCGGCCTCATGATCGGCCTGGTTCCCGGCGAGATAACCAGCACCCCTGAGCGCATCCGCTCGCAACGTCTTGTCGCGGTCATTCTTAGATGGTCGCTGGAGAGACAGAAAGTGCTCCAGCCAGGCGCGTCCCTCACGTGCATGACCATGCAGTTTCCAGAACCAGTACAGGGCGCTCCCCAGCCGCAGGCCACACTCGATCGATTGCGTCTCGCGGGCCCAGTCGAGGGCGGCGCGCAGGTTGGGATGCTCCTGTGCGAGACGCGCGAGCCAAAGGCGCTGATTGGGCCCATCCATCTCTGGCGCGGCCCTCTCCGCGAGCGCGCGGTAATAGTCGGCATGGCGGGATCGGAGCATGGATGCTTCGCCGTGGGCGACCAGTTGCTCCCACCCATATTCACGCATGAGCTGGAGCAGGCGGAAGCGAGGCTCCCCATCGCAATCCTCCACCTGGACGACCAGACTACTACTGACGAGACTGGCAAGTCCGTCAAGAACGGTCGCAGTTGACGTCTCCTGCCACCCACACACAGCCTCCACCGCCTCCAGCGTCCACATATCAACGAAGACGGCCAGTCGGCGAAACAGGCGTTGCTGAGATTCCGTGAGCAGGTCATAGCTCCACTCGATGGCGCGGCGCATCGTCTGCTGGCGCTCTGGGAGATCGGCGGCGCCGTTCGTCAACAGCGCCAGACTGTCGCCAAGACGCGCCAGCAGGGCCCGAGGAGGAAGGAGCTTGATGCGCGCCGCCGCCAATTCAAGCGCGAGCGGGATGCCGTCAAGCCGTGAACAGATGGCGGCGATGACTGGTGCGAGCGCAGGCGTCACCGCGAAGTTCGACTTGACTGCCCGCGCCCGCTGGACAAACAGCGTGACGGCGGCATAGCGGGCCAGGTCTTCTAGCGCAGGCAAATGCCCCAGATCCGGTATGTCAAGCGGCGGCACAGTAAACTCATGCTCCCCGCGCACGCGCAGCGCGACCCGACTGGTGACCAGCGCCTTGACCTGTGGACACGCTGCCAGAAGCCGCGCGACGTCTGGTGCGGCCTGACCCACCTGTTCGAAGTTATCGAGAACGAGCAGCAGTTCTCGACTGGACAGGTACTCATAGAGCTGTTCAATCGCAGGCTGGTTTGGCTGGTCGTGCAAACCAAGCACATGCGCAATCGCCGGTACCACGAGCGAAGGGTCACTCATCGATGTAAGGGAGACGAAAACACTATTGGCAAAATGGGCGGCGAGCCCCACTGCCGCCTCCGTCGCGAGACGTGTTTTTCCAATTCCGGCGGGGCCAGTCAGCGTCAGTAATCGCAGATCGTCTTGCAGCAACAGATGAGCGATGGCGGCTTCCTCACGCTCACGCCCGATGAGCGGAGTCAGCGTGACAGGGAAGTCACCCACGGAGGTGAGCGGCCATGCAGGGGAAACCGACGCCTCTGCGCGACGAGCCTGGCGCGCGGACTCGAGCAGCAACGCACGATCGTCGTCGCTCAAACGTAACGCCTCGGCCAGCAGACGCAGGGTGTCTTTATGGGGCGCCCGGCGCACGCCGCGCTCCAGATCGCTGATGGCCCGCACGCTGATCTGCGCTCGCTCGGCCAGCTCGTCCTGGGTCAACCCGGCAGCGAGGCGATGTCGCTTCAGCAACGCAGCAAATGCAGGCGTACGCAGTATCATCCTGCATGTGTCCTCCCACTCTCCGCCCTAGACAATCGAGTGGCGACCATAGTTGACGGCATGATAGCACACCCTCATGCGCTGGCGCCGTGAACTGCTCCACGTTACCGCCGGAAATGCGTGGGTGAAAGCGTGGGTGAAATTGCCGGTTACGCCTGGCGCGGACGCGGGAGACAGGGCACACTAGATGACAGGGCTTCTGGGGCTTCTGCAAGCAAGCGTACCGGCCCGCTCTCCACACACCTCGTTCATCCGCGCGTCTGTGGCCATGATCGTGGGGCCGATGCGGCCCCGTCTCTGGAGGGGATCCGCATGATGCCTCAACCACCGCAGTGGCCCTCTCAGCCCGACCGGCCTGCCCACCCCGCTCAGCCACCCGGCGGCTCGCCGCCATCGCTCTTCTCGTCCCGCTTCTCGTCGCGCTCGCAGCTCATCCTCGCGGTCTCTGCCGTCGTCTCCGGCCTCCTCATCGTAGCGCTGCTCGGCGTCCTCGTGCTCGTCCTCTCCAGCAACGCCCGCGGCGCGACGCCGGGCAGCCAGGCGCAGACCGGGCAGACCGCGACTGCAGGCACTGCAGGCACTACAGGCACTGCACAGCCCACCGATACCGTCGCCGCCAACAGCACATCGACACCAGGCTCATCGGGCGGGGGCGGAACTCGGCACACCCCGACGCCGACCCCAGGCACACACGCTCCCCCCTCCATCCACCAGGTGGTCAACCAGATCACGCTATCTGGGTTCGGCGAGGGATCGGTGGTTGCCACCTGCCCGTCGGGAGAGCTTGCGCTCTCCGGCGGCTGGGCGGTCCCGTATACCTCGGGCGCTACTATCTACCGCTCGGCGCGCGCCGGCACGCGAGGCTGGGCGGTCTCCGTCAACCATCCGTCGTCCGTGTTGGTGACCAGCACCGCCGAGTGCCTCACGAGCGCCCCCGGCGCGACCATCGCCGAGCGAGCCGCCTCGGTGTCGTTTCCGCCAGGTACCGCTGGTAGAGCGTTCCCCAAGTGCAACGCCGGGGAGGTGGTGGTCGGCGGCGGCTTCGCCTTCGACCTCCACACCGGTGTGACGTTGGACGTCTTCCGAGATAATTCGTCGGATATGCAGTGGTGGGGACAAGCCGTCAATCGCGGCGCCACCTCCACCCTGGCCAGCGTCTATGCCGAGTGCCTTGCCTACAGCGGGGCGTCCATGAAAGCGACCGTGTTAACGGATTCGGGCATCATCGCCGCGGGGGGCCGGGGCAGCACGTTTTCCATGGCGTGCCCGAGCGGGTATTACATGAGCGGTGGCGGCTTCGAGGGCGGTAGGAGCGGCTTCGTCTACGACATGCAGGCGCAGCTCGTACTCGGCGACAATGGCAGTTACAGGGCTTGGATGGTGTCTCTGTACGCCAACGGTGGGATTCAGGATGGGCTCTTGGTGGAAGCGATCTGCCTGCACCTCTGAACTGTGCTGTTGCGGCAGCGCCAAACCCAAAAGGTCAGCCAACGCCCGGGTTATCTTCTCCAGTGCCACCAGCTCTATTTCAGCGCTGTTGTGACCGGCTGGATGGCGCGATCCGCATGGCCCCGCGCTAGCAGCCTTTCCTTGGCGCACTCAGTGTGCCGAGCATCTCTGTCACGATGCATAGTGCCAGATCGCCGTCTGGCACAGTCCTGCGCTGCCTTCTCACCCCAACCGCCGCTCTGCTCTCCCGCATAGTGGCATCATCCGCGCGCACGCGAACTTCGCCGGCTGGGCGGGCGCGGCTGGCCGTGGGCGCTACTGGAGATCCGCCTGGGCCGAGGATACCGCAGTACGCGGCGCTTCGCGAGGGGGTCCGCGCGCAGCGGACGACAAGGAAGCAAACAATAAGGGAAGGAGCTTGCCCACTCCTTCCTACTATCACTTTATATCGCACGGGGGGCTTGCCGCAAGCCCCGGGTCGCATCGTATACTCGCTGTCCGTGGTCGGAAACCTACGGAACTGGGAGGAGCAGCGTGCGTAACGCCAGCCGGAGGGTGGTTATGACCGAGCATGCCGTGATGATCGTCGGGGGAGGCACGACCGGGAAGATGCTGGCGGGCGAGCTGGCCGGTGAGCCGGAATGGGGCCAATGCCGCGACGCGCTCGAGATCCCTTCCTTGAGCAAGATCGGGGCTGGGGTGCGGTGAGATGCTGCGACGTTCTGTAGACAACGCACAAGGGAGGGAGCGGATGGGCAGCTATGTGTTGAGCTTCCAGGAGATCGGCCAGACGCAGGTCGCGGTGGTTGGCGGCAAGGGCGCGCACCTGGGGGAGCTATCGCGGATCGAAGGCGTCCGTGTTCCGGCTGGCTTTTGCGTGACGACAGACGCCTTCCAGCGGATCATCGCGGAAGCGCCATTGATCGAAAATCGGCTCTCGCGCCTGAAGCCGGACGACCGGGAGGCGATCCGCGCGCTGAGCGCGGAGATCCGCCGGGCCCTCGAAGAGATCGCCATCCCAGACGATCTGGCGGCCGCTATCACCCGCCCGCTCGCCCGGCTCGGCGAGCAGGCCGCCTACGCCGTCCGATCCAGTGCGACGGCGGAGGACTTGCCTTCGGCCTCCTTCGCGGGCCAGCAGGACACGTACCTGAACGTCGTGGGGCCGGCGGCCATCCTCCAGCACGTCAGCCGCTGTTGGGCATCCCTCTTCACCGAGCGGGCCGTGACCTACCGCCTGCGGAACGGCTTGGACCACCGTAAGGTCCACATGGCCGTGGTCGTGCAGCGGATGGTCTTCCCGCAGGCGGCCGGCATCCTGTTCACGGCCGACCCCGTCACGGGCAACCGGAAGGTCGCCTCCGTGGAGGCCAGCTTCGGCCTCGGCGAGGCCCTGGTCTCCGGCTTGGTGAACGCGGACGTTTACAAGGTGCGGGACGGCCAGGTCATCGCCAAGACGATCGCCACCAAGAAGCTCGCCATCTACGCCGCGCCGGCGGGTGGGACGCACGAGCAGGCGATCGAGCCGGAGCGGCAGGAGCAGCCAGCGCTGACGGATGCGCAGGTCGTGCGGCTCGCGCAGCTGGGCCGGCGGATCGAAGCGCACTTCGGCCGCTCCCAGGACATCGAGTGGTGCCTGGCCGATGACGAGTTCTACATCGTGCAGAGCCGGCCGATCACCACGCTGTTCCCCATCCCCGCGGCCGGCGACCGGGAGCACCACGTCTACGTCTCCGTCGGTCATCAGCAGATGATGACCGACCCCATGAAGCCCCTGGGGATCTCTGTGTGGCAGCTGACGGCAGGCCGGCCGATGCACGAGGCCGGCGGGAGGTTGTTCGTCGACGTCGCTCGGGGGCTGGCGTCGCCGGCAAGCCGCGCGGGCCTCCTCGACCTCCTGGGGCGAGGCGATCCGCTGATCGGGGACGCGCTGCAGACCATCCTCGACCGCGGCGACTTCATCCCGTCGCTCCCGGACGAAGGGCCGCGTGCGGTGCCAGCAGGCGGCCCACCGTCGGCCCCGATCGAGACCGATCCGGCCATCGTCACCGAGCTGATCGCGCGCAGCCAGGCCTCGATCGCTGCGTTGAAGCGCGACATCCAGGCGAAGTCGGGATCGGCGCTGCTCGACTTCATCCTGGCCGACTTTCAGGAGTTGAAGCGGATCCTGTTCGATCCGCAAAGCCATCAGGTGTTCATGGCGGCGATGGAGGCCACCTGGTGGCTCAACGACCAGCTGCAGACGTGGCTGGGCGAGAAGAACCCGGCCGACACGCTCACGCAGTCCGTCCCGAATAACGTCACGTCGGAGATGGGTCTGGCGCTGCTGGATGTCGCGGACGCGATCCGCCCGCATCCGGACGTGGTGGCGTTTCTGCCGCACGTCGAGGACGAGGATTTCCTGGACGATCTGCCCAGGTTCGCGGGCGGGCAGGAAGCGCGAGACGCCATACAGGCCTGGCTCGACATGTACGGCATGCGCTGCATCGGCGAGATCGACATCACCAGGCCGCGTTGGAGCGAACGCCCCACCACACCTGTGCCCATGATCCTCTCCAACATCAAGAACTTCGAGCCAGGTGAGGCCAAGCGGCGCTTCGAGCAAGGGCGCCAGGAGGCCTGGAAGAAGGAACAGGAGCTGCTGGAGCGGTTGCGCGACTTGCCGGACGGGGAGCGGAAGGCCGAAGAGGTCAAGCGGATGATAGACCGGGTCCGGACCTTCATCGGGTACCGCGAGTATCCGAAATACGGCATGGTCAGCCGCTACTTCGTCTATAAGCAGGCCTTGCTGGAAGAAGCCGAGCGCCTCGTGCGGGCCCACGTGCTTCGCGAGAAGGAAGACATTTTCTTCCTCACATTCCAGGAGCTCCACGACGTTGTGCGCACACACCAGGTGGATGACCAGCTCATCCGCCAGCGCAAGGACGCGTTCATCTCGTATCAAGCGCTCACGCCGCCACGGGTGCTCACATCGGATGGCGAGTCCGTGACCGGGTCGTACCGACGCGAGGATGTTCCGGCTGGCGCGCTGGTCGGCTTGCCGGTTTCCGCTGGGACCGTCGAGGGGCGGGCCCGCGTCATCCTGGACATGGCGGAGGCGGATCTCGAACCGGGTGACATCCTGGTCACCGCCCACACGGACCCCAGCTGGACGCCGCTGTTCGTCGCGATCAAGGGCCTGGTGACGGAGGTGGGGGGCCTGATGACTCATGGCGCGGTGATCGCACGGGAGTACGGCGTGGCGGCCGTCGTGGGAGTGGAGCATGCCACCCGGCTGATCCGCGATGGGCAGCGGATCCGCGTGAACGGGACGGACGGGTACGTCGAGATCCTCTCTTAGCGGGCCAGCCCGACAGGTAGCTGAGCGGCGCGTGGTCGGTCAGCCAGACGCCGTTGGCGACTTCGGCTCCGCGACCGCGCACAGGCCCGCTCAGTGAGGCGTCAGGGTCGTGATTCTTGCTGTACCGTGGCGCATGGTACGCTGATGGATGGCGCTATCCGTATGGCGCCGAAGTAGGCTGGCGCCCGCCGCGCCGGATGTCACCCTGACTCGTATACGTTCTAGGCGCCTCTCGCGAATACGCTTACAGGCAGGGTGCGGGGATCACCGGACTGCGCGAAGAGATCGGCGACGATGTGTTGTGGCGCCGGTTGTCACAGGGCTGGCTGCTGCTGCCGTACAATCTCTGTCCAGAGCGCGCCCGGTGGGCGTCGTCAGCGCGTGCCAAGTGAGCTTCTGGCAGCGAAGGAGTGGGTCTATGGCGGCGGACCTGGTCGAGCGCGATGGGTTCCTGTGCGCGCTAGACGAGTCGCTGCGTCAGGTCACCGAGGGGCACGGGCGAGCGGTGCTGGTCAGTGGTGAGGCGGGCATCGGCAAGACGTCCCTCGTCGAGCAGTTCGTCGAACGCCGCCCGACCGCCGTTCGAACGCTGTGGGGCGCGTGCGAGGCATTGTTCACGCCGCGCCCGTTGGGACCGCTCTATGACATTGCCCAGCAGGCACAGACACCGCTACGCGTTGCGCTGGAGAGCAATACGAATCGCGCGACGCTCTTCGCCGCGGTCCTCGACGAGCTCATCCAGACGCCCACCATTCTGGTCATCGAAGACATTCACTGGGCCGATGAGGCGACGCTTGACCTGCTCCAGTATCTCGCGCGTCGCATCCACCGCACCGCAACCCAGCTCATCCTGACCTATCGCGATGATGAGCTGGGTCGGGATCATCCTCTGCGCCTCGTGCTTGGCGATCTGCCCGCCCGTGACGTCACCCGGTTGCGCTTGTTCCCGCTCTCGGCCAGTGCCGCTGTTGCGGCACTGGCCGAGAGCGCGAATCGTTCGGTCAAAGAACTTTATCTCGCCACTGGCGGCAACCCCTTCTTCCTGATCGAGGCGCTTGCCAGCGACGCGCCAGGTGTGCCGGTGCGCATTTCTGACGCGGTGCTCGCGCAAGTCGCTCGCCGCTCGCCCGCGGCGCGACGCCTCCTCGAATTGGTATCGGTTGTGCCGAACAAAATGGAGTGGTGGCTCGTGGGGGCTGTCGGCGCAGAAGATAGCGCTGCGCTCGAGGAGTACCTCAGCGTCGGAATCCTACATCGGGATGGGGAAGCGGTCGGATACCGTCACGAGCTGGCTCGTCAGGCGGTGGAGAGCGCGCTCTCGGCTGGGCGGCGGCAATCGCTTCACGCCCAGGTACTGCATGCGCTGCTCGAGCATGGCGTCGAGCAGGCGTCGCTGGCGCGTCTGGTGCACCACGCCGCCCAGGCCGAGGATGCCGCGCTCGTGCTGCGGCTCGCACCAGCGGCGGCGACGCAGGCTGCAACGCGAGGCGCCCATCGCGAAGCCGCAGAACAGTATCGGACGGCTCTCCGCTTCGCGGACAGATTGGAACCTGAGAAACGCGCTGAGTTGCTGGAAGGGCTGGTACACGAAAGTTTTCTGACCGGGCAATTGCCCGATGCGATAAAAGTCGGCGAGGAAGCGCTGGCGATTTGGCGAACACTCGCCATCCCTCGCCGCATGGGCCACAATCTGCGCTGGCTCGCCCGGGTCTACTGGTACGCGGCTCGGAGGGCGGAAGCCGACCGCGCTGTGGAAACGGCTGTGCGTCTGCTGCAATCGCTGCCGCCCGACAAAGAATTGGCGTGGGCATATAGCTATCGGGCGATGTTGGCGATGCTTGCTGAGGATGCCGCTGATGCCGAACTGTGGGCCAGCCGCGCCATTGAGCTGGCCGAACAACTGGGCGATGACGAGATTCTCATACATGCTCTCCACACGTGTGGGATGTCTCGACTCCAGACTGACGACCGGAGCGGATTCGACGAAGTGAATCAGAGTTGGCGGCTTGCGCTCGAACATGACTTCGAGGATCATGTGGGGCGCACGTACTGCAATCTTGCAAGTTATTTGGTGCGGTTCCGTGACTACGAGCGCGCTTATGACTGCATCTCCACGGGCATTGCCTATTGTGCCGAGCGCGATCTCGACATATACGTCTATCAGAGGAGTCGGCAAGCGAGGACGCGGCTACTGTGGTCGGTGCCCACCAAGTCCCTCCCATCAACAGAATACAGGCGCTGGTCACCCTGGGCTGGATACGGGTACGCCGCAGCGATCCTGAGGCGGACTCGCTGCTAGACGAAGTCCGCGACCTGGCGCTTGGGACTGCTGAGCTACAGCGCATCGCGCCAGTGATGGCGGCGCGAGCCGAGGCGGCCTGGCTCCGCGCAGACTGCGATCGCTGCGCGGCGGAAGCGCGTGTCGGCTTCGACCTCGCGTGCGCGCGCAGCAATCCCTGGGCGCTGGGACAGCTCGCCTTCTGGCTGTGGCGCGCGGGTGCCCTGCCTCAGGCTCCGCGAGACATTGCACCCCCCTACGCCCTGCAGATTGCGGGACATTGGCGGGCGGCAGCAGACGCCTGGGCCCAGGTGGGTTGTCCGTACGAGCAAGCGCTGGCACTGCTCGACGGCGATGAGCCTGCCCAACGGACCGCGCTGAGCATCTTCGAGCGGTTAGGAGCGCGACCAGCGGCGGAACAAGCGCGACGCTGGTTGCGCGCACGAGGGGCACGCGGCCTGCCACGTGGCTCGCGGCAAACTGCGCGGGCGAATCCGCAGGGCCTTACCAGCCGCCAGCTCGAGATCCTGCTCCTCCTGGCCGAGGGACTGCGCAACAGCGAGATCGCCGACCGGCTCTCGACCACCCCCAAAACGGTCGAACACCATGTCTCCGCCGTGCTAGCCAAGCTGCATGCGCGCTCGCGCACAGAGGCGGTGCGCCTCGCCTCTGAGTGGGGGGTACTCCTCGATACGGTGCCACCGACCTCCAGCAACATAGGGAATTGATCGGCCCAACGTGGGGAGGTCCTCCGATGTGACCCCCACGGGAGCGCAGGTATGCTGCTCGTGCCTGGACCGAGAGACGCGAAGAACGCGTCAGGCCAGGCAAAGAGAAGTACAGGAGCAGAGCATGCCGCGCTATCTGGTGGAGCGCACCTTCCCCGATGGGCTGCAGATTCCCTTCACAGAGGAAGGCACGCGTATTTGTCGCGCGGTGGTCGCCACCAACGCCGACGACCTGGTGACCTGGGTCCACTCCTACGTGACCGAGGACAAGTCACAGAGCTACTGCGTTTACGACGCGCCCTCGCCCGAAGCGATCCGCCGCGCCGCCCGTCGAAACAACCTGCCCGTGGACAAGATAACCCAGGTGCAGGTGCTCGACCCCTATTTCTATCGCTAGTAAGGAACCGACAGGCGCACAAACAAGTTCACCCTGACGATCACCGCCGCTTTCATCACCGCCATGGTGCTCGCGGTTGGCCTAGCAGCCACCCTCGCCCATGGCTCGACCCGTGTAGCCAGTCACAGCTCCAACCAGCATGCGCTCGATGCAGTCCGTGGGGCCACTGGCCGCTACCACTCGCTCACTGTCGCACAGGCGAGTGGGTACGCCCTGCTCAAGGACAAGGCTGGGATCGCGTGCATCGACAATCCAGGGGTTGGAGCCATGGGCGTTCACTACGTCAACGGGACGTTAGTCAACTCCGGGCAGGTCAACCCCCTCAAGCCACAGGCGCTCGTCTATGAGCCAGCGGCGAATGGCCAGTTGAACCTGGTCGCCGTCGAGTACGTCACCTTCCAGCAACAGTGGGACGCGACGCATAGCGCACCGCCCATGTTGTTTGGTCAGCCTTTCATGCTGACGCCGGACGGGAACCGGTTCGGGCTACCAGCGTTCTACTCGCTCCACGCGTGGATTTGGCAGGACAATCCAACTGGGACGTTCAGCATGTGGAATCTCAATGTCCACTGCGACGCCGCCAGTGTGGAGGCGCCTTGGCATGCTGCCGCCCCCACGCCGGCCACCTCGGGGACATCGCCAGCCCTACCCGCGCGAGGGCCGCGTTAGCAGTCTGCGGCTGGTACGCCCAGCAGTGGGGTCGAGGGCGGTGCGGGTCGTCGCGCCCGTGCAGGAGCGACTACCTCTGCCGTCCTCGTACCGTCCTCAGCCAGTCGCACTGTTCTAGCAGGAAGGGAGTGTAGTAGCAGGGTCCTGCCTATTGCGGCGCTAGAGCGTGACGCGCCCGTTGCCCGCCGGCATGGTGAAACGCAGGAAGCCGCCGTTGGCCAGCCGCGTGCAGACCACGGCAATGGTGAAGTAGACTGCCAGCACCGCCAGCGTCACCAGCTCGCCGATGAGGAAGTTGAGGGGCAACAGACTGGCGTCGCCCGCCTGGCCGAAGCGCTGGAGATCGGGCGGGCCGGCCGGTCCGCCGAATAGCGTGGCTTCGCCGAGGACCAGCGCGACGAGCGCATCTGCCAGCGTGCAGAGCGCCGCCAGCCGCCAGCCCAGGTGCCAGAAGCGCCGGCTCATCTTTTCGCGCCTGGTCGAGACGACGCGCAGCGCCGCCCACACCGGTGGACTGAACGACAGGACGAGTCGGGCGACCAGGATGAGAGGAAAGAGGGCTACGGGCCAAAATGCGGCCGGCACCATGCCGAGTAGACGGCCGGCAACAAAGATGCCCACCGCCTCGACGATGGCCCGCCGTAGCGTCGTCCGCCGCAAGAAGCGCCCGGTCGCGCCGCGTCGCGGGCGCCGCCGGGTAGGCTGCGGCGCGTCAGCGGTGGTCGTGGTTGGCTCATTGGCCATCGGGATGCCCTTCCTGGTGCGCGCTCGCACGCTGCTCTGCGCATCCGCGGGCGCTCATTCGGATTCTAGCACAGGCTTCCCTGCCGGGCGGCATGCGCCCCACACACGGCGCGGCCGCCTGGCTCCGCACGGCGCGCATGCCACATGCTAGCGGCCGAACAGCCACCCGCCATTGACGTTGAGCACTTCGCCGGTA
>WNFM01199167.1_pt2 | contig 19503 bp, 18 predicted proteins | sample 5400271 | NCBI WGS metagenome assembly WNFM01 (sample SAMN13153352, study PRJNA577476) | soil metagenome | isolation source: 60 cm saprolite on Douglas fir-dominated hillslope | place: USA:California | collected 2013-09-17 | reverse complement strand
GGGCGCCTTCAGCGTGAAAGTAAAGTCCTCCGGGGTCCCTTTCACCCATCCTTCGAGCAGCGCCGGCGTTGGCATGCGGTAGAACGTGTAGTTCACTTCAACGGTGTTGAAGCGCTCGGCGTAGTAAGCCAGCATCTTCGTCGTCGAGAACTTCTCCGGATAGAAGGTTCCGCGCCATTCCGGATAGTTGTAGCCCGACGTTCCGATCAGATACCGCATGGAGCCCATGCTAGTCGGTCGCGTGGGCTCGGGCAAACTCGACGATGGAGTTCTCCGCCCAGTAGCCGTCGTCACCGGCGCCGTCAGGATCGCCGAGAAAGCCGCAGTGGCCGCCGTGGGGCGTGACGATCAGCTTGATGTTCGGGTTGCCCGTCAACTGTGGGTCGCGGAACGGCTCGACGGGAACGAAGGGGTCGTCGGCCGCCGTGATGACCAGCGCGGGGATCCGGACGTGCTCGATGACGCGGAGGGCGGCGGCGCGGTGGTAGTAGTCCTCGGCGCTCTCGAATCCGAAGAATGGCGCGGTGTATGCGGCGTCGAACTGCCGCACCGTACGGACGCGGTCCAGGCGTGACAGATCGAAGCGGCCGGGGAAGCACGCGTTCTTGCGCCGCATCCGCGCCTTGAGGTTGCGCACGAAATTCCACTGGTACGCGAAGTTGGATCCGCGCTCGAGCGCCCGCACGCACTGCTCGAGCTCCAGCACCGGGGATACGGCGCATATGGCCTTGAGCTGGGGCAAATCGGTGGACGAATGCGTTCCCGCCAGCCGCAGTGCGAGGTTGCCGCCGAGCGAATAGCCCGCGGCCACGACGCGGTCGATGCCGTCGGTCCCCGCCAGCTCCCGGATGACCAGTGCCGCATCGTCGATCAGCCCGGAGTGATAAAGGCCCGGCCCGAGGTGCTCGGTGCCGCCGCAATTGCGCTGGTTGAGGAGGACGGCATTGAAGCCGGCTCGCAGCGCCTTGCCGGCCAACCCGCGCATATAGTGCGCGGCGCTCGAGCCTTCGAGGCCGTGCAGGGCGAGCAACGTCGGATGGTTCCGGCGCTCGCTCTGCCAGTAGCAATGCGCGAGGACCTGCGTGTCGGGTGTGACCTGGAAGAACCGGGCCTCGGGTTCGGGCAGCGCGATGGTGCGGCGCGCCGCCCAGCACCAGACGGTCATGACGTGTCCGTGCCCGAGCCGGCGGCGGGGCGTGAACGGCCTCATCACCGGATCTGGTAGATGAACAGCGACCCTGACTGGTGCGCGAGGGGCAGCTCCAGCTTGCGATCGATCACGAGGTAGTCGAGGCCATAGCGGCGCGCGAGGGCGCGGGCGCCGTCCGGCGTATCCCAGGCGAGGGCGGCCAGCGCCCGTTCGCGATCGGCCAGGCGCATCGCGATCGCCCGATCGTACATCGCGATGGCGGGGTCCTTCAGCAGATCGACCAGCACGTCCCTGTGGCCCGCGGCGCGCACGGTCGATCCGTAGCGCGCCGCATGGTGCGGATCCGCGAGCCACCCGCTGCCCGGAGCGGTCGTCTGCGCCCAGGCCATCGCATCCCGCCAGTCAGGATGCTGGATGTCCAGCGCGACGATCGGGCGATCCGGAAACTCGACGAAGCCGCTGTAGACGCCCCGCGCGGTCGAGAGCGCGAGAATCACGGCGGCCGCGACGACGGCCCGTCTGGGCGCCGCGTCTCCGGCGCCTTCAGCGATGAACCAGACGAGATAGGCCGTCCCGAGAAAATCGATCAGCCAGAAGACGCGCGTCACCTGCATCTGCACCGCGATCGCGGCGTGCGCCGCGCTGAAGGGCAGCCAGGCGAAGAAGAGGATGACAAGCGCCATCGCGCCGGCGACGAGCGGCGTCTCGCCGGAGACCGTGAGATGCGCGCGCGCCCGCGCGCGCCAGCCGAACAGGATGATCGGTATCGCGACGAGGTTTGTGACCCAGACATTCACAGGCCACGCCATCGGGAAGAGGTAGTCCCGGTCGGCGATCACGGCGAGCCAGTCCGCGTCCATCCGGACGAGGTGTCCGGCGAGCGGCCCGCGCCACAATGTGAACACCCCCGCGGCCCCGAGCGCCGCCGCGGCCAGTGCGAGCGCCTTGCGCCAGTCGGGACGCGCCAGCCACGTCGCCACGCCGAGCCACACCACGAACCACCCGGCCGTCGTCGAGTGCAAGAGCCCCGCGGCGAGGAGCAGCGCGGCGGACAGGCGCTCCCGCCGTTCGAGCACACCCGCCACGGCGAGCAGGCCCAGCGCAAACGCCAGCTGTCGCGGATGGAAATAGCCCTCCAGCGTGTTGGCCCCGCTCTTCGCGATCGCGTGCCGCAGCGTCATGGCCGCGGCGAGCGCGACCACCGCCCACCGCGTGCGATACAGGTGAGCGCCGATCCGGGTCGCCGCCGTCACGAGCAGCAGAAGCGTCGTCACGTAGAGGCCGAAGAAGAGATGGGGGAGTGAGACGCGCGCGAGCCGCACCGCGCCCGCCAGGATGTCATCCGCCAGGATCAGCCGCGCCTGGGCGTCGATGAGCACTCGATCCTGAGGAAACAGGGCCGCGTCCAGGTGCCGCAACACGGCGGGGATATAGAACGCCTGGTCCGAGGCGCCGTACCGGTAACCGGCCGAATTCAGGGTCGCGAGGAGGATGAAGACAGTGGCAAATGCCAAATGCCAAATGCCAAAGCCGTTAACCTTCATCCGCAGAGGGGCCGTAGATTGCGGGCAGCGGGACGTTGCGGAGCCGCAGATAGACGGAGAGCTGCCCGCGGTGATGGATCAGGTGATTCATGATGAAGCTGCGCAGCACCGCGACCCTGGGCATCGTCAGGATTTCCTGATCGCCCTGCTTCATCGTCCATTGGGCGAACATCGCCGCATCGGTCTGCGCGTCGATCTTCAGCCGCCCCTTTTTCACGTTCTCGTCGAAGGCCTTCAGCAGGTCCGCGACCGATTTCGGCTCCTTCGGGCGCGTATCCTCGCCGAGCGAGGCCAAATCGAACACGCCGACATCGCAGGTCGCGTCCACCCAGTGCGGGATGTTCGCGAGGTGGCTCGCGAGCTGGCCGAGGCTGAATGACTTCTCGTGCGGCTTCCATGCCAGGTCGGCTTCCGGCACGCGTTCGAGGAGCCGGCGCGTCGTCCCCATCTCGTGGTCGTATTCAGGAAGCAGCGCGTCTTTGAGGGCCATCGGGTGAGTATAAGCGAGGCGCGAGGCGCGAGGCGCGAGCGGGAAGCGGGAGGCGGAAAGCCGGAGGCGGGAAGCGCGAGGCGCGAGGCGCGAGGCGCGAGATGCGTAGGACGCCCGTGGCCACCGACCTTCAGGTCGGTGTCAGCGAGCAACAGGGAACAATTGGCGAAGAACGGGCTACGGCTTGAAGCCGCCGGCCTTCCACATCTGCGCGGCGTCGTATAACCGGCCGTTCGCCGAGACCAGGCGGACGTTGCGGATGTCGGAAATCCGCTCGAGCGGGTTGCCGTCGACGACGATGAAGTCGGCGCGGAGACCGGGGACGATGGTGCCGCTGTCGGCCGCGAGGCCCATCACGCGCGCGGGCACCGCGGTCGCGGCGCGGATGGCGTCCATCGGCGAGAGCCCGGCCTGCACGTAGAGCTCGAGCTCGCGCGCGACGCTGACCCCTGGCACCCCCTTGTCGGTGCCGGCGACGATGGGGATGCCGGCATCGTGGAGCGCCTTGATGATCTGCAGCGACCGCGTCAGGCGGTCACGTGCCTGCTCCGGCGTCACGGCTCCGCCGTTCGCGCTTTCCAGCAGCCGTCGCAGCGGCTGGGTCACGTGATCGAGGCCCGGCTGGATCGAGACCAGCGGCGTCTGGACGCTGCGGCCGAGCATTTCGTTCCAGGAGATCGTCGGGTCGATCACGGTGCCGTGCTCTCTTAGGAACGCGATCGTGCCCCGGAGGGCGTCGCTGCCAGGCGCGTCCCGCACGGTGAGGTGGGCGACGTGATCCATGCCCATCTCGATCCCTTCGCGCATGCCGCCGGCGAGGCTGTTCGGAATGTGGCCGGTGACCGTCATGCCGGCCGCGTGCGCCGCCTCGATGACGGCCGCGACGGTCGGACGGTCCAGCAGGGAATAGAGCTTCATCTGCTGGAAGCCGGCGTTCTTATAGCGCCGAACAGCGGCACGGCCTTCGTCAGGATTGCCGGCCGTGATCGAGCCAAACGATGCGGGCCCCGGGCCGTCCACGAGCCCGGCGAGGAGCAACCGCGGGCCGATCGCCTTGCCGTCACGCCACGCGTCACGCAGGGCCGTCGCGATATCGAGCTCGCCTCCCATGTCGCGGGCGGTGGTCACGCCGGCGGCCAGGTAGACGGGACCCCATTCCGGCTGGCCGATATGGGCGTGCATGTCCCAGAAACCCGGCAGGAGCGTCTTGCCGGCCGCGTTGACGACGGGCACACCGCGCGGGACGGGGAGCCCGCCCGCGGGCCCGGCGGCCTCGATCTTTCCGTCGCGCACGATCACGACGGATGGTTCGATGGGCGGTGCGCCGGTGGCGTCGACGAGTCGCGCGCCGACCACGGCGAACGTGCCGCGCTGGAGCGGCGAGATCGCCCGCATGGTGTCGCCCGCCTCGGCGAGGCGGTTCCCGAGCGCGAGCCGCGTGAGCTCCGGCACGTCGGCCGCGAGCCCCTCGTCGGCCGCTTCGAACGAGAGGAGGCCGGCCGTGGTCAGGGCCATCGCGACGTGAAGGTCGCGAGCATCCAGGAACACCGTCTCGGTGCCCCACACGACGCCGTCCACGGTGAATTCCCGAACGGCCGCCGGAACGCCCGCGTGGCGCGGCGTCTCGCGGATCCGCACCGTGTCGCCCGAGGGCCGCACGGATATCGCGGCGGGCTTGCCGTGCGCGAGCCAGTACTGAATCAACAGACCCTGCGCCGAGATCGGCGCCATTCCGTCGAGCGTGAATGTCGCCGGTGTGCCAGGCGCCCTCTGCACAGACGCGTCGACCGAGAAGTAGCGGTAGCTCTTGCCATGGGATTCGAACGCGACCGGCGTGAAGTCGGGCGCGAAGGCGATGGAGCTTTCGAGTGCGACGCGGGTACCCCGGTCGGAGTACTCGAAGTGCGAGCGCAGAACGCTCGCACCACCCTCCCCCGTCGTAATAGTGGATCGCTCTTCGCCGATAGGGTGATCCAGCAGAAATAGTGCTAAAGGTGCTAATGGTGCTGGGGGTGCCAACGGTGCTGGTGCTAACGGTGCTAAGGGTGCTAAGGGTGCTAAGGGTGCTGGTGCTAACGGTGCTAAGGGTGCTGGTGCTAACGGTGCAAAAGGTGCTAACAGTGCCGCGCACAGCACGATCGACTGCACCGTTCGCACCTTTAGCACCCTTAGCACCGCACCTTTAGCACCCTTGGCACCTTTAGCACCCTTAGCACCTTTAGTTAGCCCTACTGGAGACTATCGCCCTCAATCACGACCGTCTTGGTCCCGATGACCTTCCCATCGACAGTCACTTTGACGAGATACGTGCCGGCGGGGAGCGGGGGAGGGCCGAAGCCGCCGCGTCCGCGTCCGCCGCCCCCGCCCTGGGCGGCCTCGGCAGGCGCCGCGGCCGCGGGGGCGGCCTGCTGGCCTCCGCGGCCTGCCGGTGGCGCCGTCGCTGGAGCAGTCGTCGGCGGACGATCTTCACGGCCGGCGCCTTGCTGCCCGGCGGCTGGTGGATTCGCCGGCGGATTGGTGGCGGCCGGTTGCGTCGACGGTGCCGTCGCGGCCGGCTGTTCCGCCTGGCCGCTGCCCGGGGCCGCCGCGCCGCGGCCGGGCGGGTTGCCCTGCAAGTTCCAGCGCACGCGATTCAGGCCCGGGGTCTTCGTGCCGTCGATCGTGCGGACCACGCGGCCCGTCACGTCGGAGATGTCGACGCGGACGCTGCCGGCATCTCCCTTCAGCCAGTAGCTGATTGCCGTCCCGGGATCGGGATTCGCCCCGCGGAAGTTCTTCTGCCCGCCGACGGTGATCTGCTTCTGGATGTCGTTCACCCAGGACACCGCCGGGCGGACGTCGAACAGCACGGCGTCGGTCGTCTGGTCGGTCATCTGCTCGAGCGGCGAGATGTCGTCGAGGATCCAGATGCTGCGCCCGTGCGTGCCCGCGATGAGGTCCCGATCCCGCGAGTGGACGATCAGGTCGTCGACGCGGACCGTCGGCATCCCCCGCATCAGCGGCTTCCACGACTTGCCGGCGTCCATCGAGACGTAGATGGCGTACTCGGTGCCGAGGAAGAGGAGGTTCCGATTGCGGTTGTCGGCCGTGATCACGTTGACGTTGCCCATCGGCAGGTTGGACGCGAGCGACGCCCACGTGGCGCCGAAGTCCTTCGTCACGAAGACGTACGGCTTGTGGTCGTCGGTCCGGTGCCCGTCGAACGTGACGTAGGCGGTGCCCGCGTCGAACGGCGACGCCTCGACGCGCGACACGTGCGTCTCTTTCGGCAGGCCCGGCACGCTGTCGACCACGTTCTTCCAGGTCAACCCGCCGTCGCGGCTCACCTGGACGTTGCCGTCGTTGGTGCCGACCCAGACGGTGCCCGGCACGACCGGCGATTCGCTGACGGTGACGATGTTGCTGTAGGCCGCCGCGCCGTCGTGCTTCGACGCCATCGGCGCCTTGCCGTCGACACCCATGATGGGGCGATCGTTCCTGCCGACGTTGCGCGTCAGGTCGTCCGACATCACCCAGGTGTTGCCGCGGTCCATCGACTTGAACAGCCGCTCCGCGCCGAGATACATCGTCGACGGGTTGTGCGGCGACAGCGTGAACGGCGTGTTCCAGTAGAACCGGAACGTCGTGCCTGCCGGAGGCGCTGGCACCACGTTGCCGTTGGCCGCGCCCGGACCAAGTCCGAACTGCGCAAGGACCGCCGGATCGACGCCCTCCGCTCCCGGGGGCAGCGGCTGGCCGCCGCGACCGCCCGGCCCGCGCGGACGGATGCTCACCGTCGTCCCGCGCCCCAGGTCGAGCCGCGACGTCGCGCCGTCCTGCGACTCGGAGTACAGGATGCGCCAGTCGGACCAGTCGTTGGCGGTGTAGAACCCGTCGCCGCCGCCCACGCGGAACCAGTCGGAGTTCAGGATGCCGTTGCCGCTGCGCGCCGCGCTCGGGCCGCACCAGCTGCCGTTGTCCTGCAGCCCGCCGCACACGACGTACGGCTTCCGCATGTCGGCGCTCACCTTGTAGAAGAGCCCGGTGCCGCCGATGCTGTTGACGAACTCCCACGTCTCGGTCTGGTCGTACGAGACGTCGAGGCCGCCGTCGTTGCCGATCATCACGTGGTTGTGATCCCGCGGATCGATCCAGATCGCGTGGTGGTCGCTGTGCGCGACCCCGCCCACCTGCCGCCAGATCTTGCCGCCGTCGATCGTCTTGAAGAACGGCGCGCCGCCCTGATACGCGATGTCGGGGTTCGTGGGATCCACGCGGATCTGGCTGTAGTACATCGGCCGATCCATGGAGTTCGACAGGAAGGTCCACGTCTTCCCGGCGTCGTCCGACCGCCAGATGCCGGACTTGTTCGGATCGGGCGTGGCGGCCTGGCCGCGGCCGCGACCTCCGCTGCCGGCGCGCCCTCCGCTGCCGCGCCGCCTCGGCCTCCTGGTGTCGCCAGCGTGCCGTCGTCATTCACGCCCGCACCGGTACCGCCGCTCGGGCCCACTTCGATCGACGCGTAGATGGTCTGCGGGCGCGAGCGCGCGATGTCGAGCCCGATGCGTCCGATGATCGGGTTGGCCGGCAGGCCGTTGCCCGTCAACTTCGTCCACGTCTTGCCGGCGTCGACCGTCTTCCAGATGGCGCTGCCGGGTCCGCCGCCGTTGAAGCCCCAGGGCTGCCGCCGCCGCTGGTACGACGCGGCGTAGAGGACGTTGGGCTTGACGGGATCCATGACGACGTCGGTGAAGCCGGTGTCGTTGTCGATGAACTTCGTGTTCGTCCACGTCGCGCCGCCGTCGGTCGTCTTGTAAAGCCCGCGCTCCGGATTGGGGCCGAAGAGATGGCCGGTCGCCGCGACGTAGGCCGTGTTCGGATCCTTCGGATGGACGACGATACGGGCGATGCTCTGGGTGTCCTTGAGGCCGGCGTATTTCCAGGTCTTTCCGGCGTCGGTCGATTTGAAGACGCCGGCGCCGAACGTCGAGCTCTGGCGGTTGTTCGCTTCGCCGGTGCCGACGTACACGACGTCGGGGTTCGACGGGGCGATCGCAATGTCGCCGATCGACGCCACGGGCTGCTCGTCGAAGACCGGGGTGAAGGTGGTCCCGTTGTTCGTGGTCTTCCAGACGCCGCCTGTCGCAAAGCCGACGTAGTACGTGGAGGGATTGCTCTCCACGACGGCGATGTCGTCGATGCGGCCGCCCATGTTGGCGGGGCCGATCGATCGCCACGTGAAGTTCCTGAGAATCGGATCGTCGCTCTTGTGAACGGGAGGGGCCGCCGGCGCCGCGGGCTGTTGAAAGCCCTGGGCGTACATCCCGCGGACACCAAACGCGCACAGACCGGCCGCCACGAGCCCGGCGCCGAGGCGCAGGCCCGCCTTCGCCTCGTGGCGTCGGCGAGGTACACCTGCAGTTTGCTTCGTCACACCCATACTCCTTCGCCCGGCAGAGATGCAGCCGGGCGTGTGGAGTCTACCGCGAACGGCGGACGGCGAACCGTGAACCGCCTACTTCTTGAAGTCCACCTTGGGGACGCCCTGCGCGGCCGCGGGCGCTTCGAAGTACGGGTATTCCTTGAAGCCGAAGATTTTCGCCGTGATGTTGGCGGGGAACTTGCGCCGCGACGTGTTGTACTCCTGCAGGCGCTCGTTGTAGCGCATGCGCTCGGTCGCGAGGCGGTTCTCTGTGCCGGAGAGCTCGTCCATCAGGCGGTTGAACTGCTCGTTCGCCTTGAGATTCGGGTAGTTCTCCACCACTGCCAGGAGGCGTCCGAGGGCGGACGTCTGCTGGTTGGCGGCCTGGATCGTTTCTTCGGGCGTTTTGGCGGCAAGCAGCTTCGAGCGCGCGTCCGCGATCTCCTTGAACACGCCCTCTTCGTGGCTGGCGTAGCCCTTCACGGTCTCGACCAGGTTCGGGATCAGATCATTCCGACGCTGAATCTGGTTCTGGACCTGCGCCCATTGCGCCTTGATGGCCTCTTCCTGGGTCGTGAACTTGTTGTAGGAACAGCCGGACAGGGTGAGCGCGACGATCCCGACCACAACCGCCTGAAGCGCTTTCCGCATCGTCATCTCCGTTATCTAAATTTCCCGATTACCAGCTTCCCGACGATCCGCCGCCGCCGGAACTGCCGCCGCTGAATCCTCCGAACCCGCCGCCGCCAAAGCCGCCCCCGCCGCCGCCGAAGCTCCCGCCCGAGCCGCCGCCGAACCCGCCCCCGCCGAATCCCCCGACGCCGCCGGTCCAGTTGCTCCACGGGCCGACGCCCCAGTAGCGCCGGCGTCCGGGGCGGCTGGCCCGGGCGATGATGACGACGATCGCGATGGCCCAGAAGATCAACCCGATGGGCAGGCGCCCGCGGGATCGCGACGCCTGGGCGGCGCGCGTGACCGGCACGTCGGGAAGCGTGACGTTCCGCTTCTCCGCGATGCGAGTGATGATCCGCGTCGTCGCGTCCAGCAGCCCGGGACCGTAGCGCTCGGCGCGAAACGCCGGCCCGATCGCGTCGCGGATCGTCTCGCCGGCAAAGCCGTCGGGGATGAACGCCTCGAGGTCGTAGCCGACTTCGATGCGCACCTTCCGGTCGTTCTTCGCGACGACGATGAGGAGGCCGTTGTCCTTGCCTTTGTCGCCGATGCCGCGGCCGCCGTTCTCGAACATCTTGACGGCGTACTCGTCGATGGTGCCGTAGGGCTGGAACGTGGGCACGGTCGCGACCACCACGATGTCGCCGGTCGCCGCCTTCAGCGCACGGATGCGCTTGTCGAGCTCCGCGCGGCTCGCGGGGTCGATGATGTGCGCGAAATCATTGACCGTATCGGTCAGGACGGGCGGGGGAGCCTGGGCCCTCACCAAGGCGGAAGGCAACAGGCAGAAGGCCAAGACCGCCGCGAGAAGTCGCCCGCTCTGCCTGCCACCTTCGACCCTCTGCCTTGACGCGGTCAAGATCTCCACCGGTCCACGTACGCCCAGATCTTCTGGGTCGCGTCGATGTAGCGCGCGAGGAGCGCGCTGGGGTCCGCGATCGCGGAGTGCCCTCCAGCCGAGGAGGCGAGGATCTCGCGGATGAGCGCCGCGGAGACGCCGATGCGCTCTTCCGCCATCGTCCCGAGCGCGTCATCGCTTGCCGGGGTGGCCGGGGTCGCCGGGGTTGCGTGCGCGCCGCCGTTGAGCCGCGCGATGTTCGTGAGCAGGCCACGCAGCGGCGCCGCCGACGAGGCGATCAGCCGGGCGATCCGCGTGGTTTCGCCGTGCGACTCGAGGAAGGCCTCGCGCAGGTGAATCAGATGGCTCTTGGCCTGCCCTTCGGTCGCGCGGCGGACGTCGTCAACCGGAATCGAGAGGCCGTGGAACGGGTCGGCGCCGCGCACCACCAGGTAGTCCGCGAGAATGGTGGCGTACTCGAGCGGGAAGACGTCGACCGTGCGTTCGAGCTCTCCCGCGGCGAGCATCAGGGGCACCGCGATGCCGCGGTGGTGCCAGCTCTCGGTCTGCGGCAGGCACGCGACCAGATCGCGAAACCCGAGGCCGTCCACGATCGCGCACGAGTGCACCGAGCCGTCGGCCTGGTTGCCCGGGTAGGCGACGAGCGACTGCAGGCGCGCGGCGAAGATGCGGTCGAGGTCCCGCGCGAGCCCGTCGATCCCCTTCCGCTGCGCGTCGGAAAAATGCGGCATGTCCACATTCTACTGTGAACGCGAACTGCGAACCGCGAACTGTAACGGTAGACTGTACGCAGTTGCCCATTCTTCATCTCCAGCAGGGATCACTCGCCTTCGGTCATCTGCCTCTGTTCGAGGACGCGGACCTGCGCGTCGATCCGGGCGAGCGGATCGCGCTCATCGGCCGCAACGGCAGCGGCAAGTCCAGCCTGCTGAAAGCCCTGGCCGGCGAAGTTCCGCTCGATCGGGGCACGATCTGGCGCGCGCCGGGCCTCCGGGTGGCGCGCCTCGATCAGGAGGTATCCGCCTCCGCCCGGGAGCCGATCAGGGCGGGCGGCGGCGAGACGAGCGAGCGCACGGTGTTCGACGAAGTGTCGGCGGGACTCGGGGCGCTGGGCGAGATCGTGGCCGCCTACCACCACGCCGCGACCGAGGTGGCCGAGGACCCCCACGACGCCGATCGGCTGGAGCGCCTGTCGTCGCTGCAGCAGCGGCTCGAGCGCGAGGACGGCTGGAGCCTCGAGCAGCGCGTGGAGCTCGTGATCGCGAAGCTCGGTCTCCCGGCGGATCAGCGCGTCACCACGCTCTCGGGCGGCTGGCGCCGCCGGACGCTCCTCGCCAGGGCGCTCGTGTCCGACCCGGATCTGCTGCTGCTCGACGAGCCGACCAACCATCTCGACATCGACGCGATCCAGTGGGTGGAGGGGTTTCTTCGCGACTTCGCCGGCGCCGTCGTGTTCGTCACGCACGACCGCGCGTTCCTCTCGGCGCTCGCGACGCGCATCGTCGATCTCGATCGCGGGTCGCTCACGTCCTGGCCGGGTTCGTACGCCGTCTACCTCGAGAAAAAAGCCGCCGCGCTCGACACCGAGGCGCGCGATCTCGATCGGCTCGACAGGAAGCTGGCGCAGGAGGAGATCTGGCTGCGCCAGGGGGTCAAGGCACGCCGCACACGGAACGAAGGCCGCGTGAAAGCGCTGCTCGCGCTGCGCGCGGAGCGCGCGGCGCGCCGCCAGCAGGCGGGCGCCTCGCGCATGAGCGTCGACACCGCGGATGCGACCGGCAAGATGGTGTTCGAAGCGAAGGGCGTGACCAAGGCGTACGGCGACGCCGTGGTGATTCGCGACTATTCCCAGCGGATCCTGCGGGGCGACCGCGTCGGATTGATCGGGCCGAACGGATCGGGCAAGACGACGCTGTTGCGCCTGCTGGTGGGGGAGCTGGAGCCCGACCAGGGCGCCATCCGCCACGGGACGCGGCTGGAGATCGCGTACTTCGACCAGCAGCGCGAGCAGCTGGACCCGGAGCGCACGGTCGCCGACTCCATCAACCACGGCAACGACACCGTGATCGTCGACGGCCAGCCCAAACACGTGGTCGGGTACCTGGCCGAGTTCCTGTTCCCGAAGGAACGCGCGCAGTCACCGGTGAAGTCCCTGTCGGGCGGCGAGCGCAACCGCCTGCTGCTCGCGCGGCTGTTCGCGCGGCCGGCCAACGTCCTCGTGCTCGACGAGCCGACCAACGATCTCGACATCGAGACCCTCGAGCTGCTCGAAGAGCTGGTGAGCAATTTCCCGGGGACCGTGCTCCTCGTCAGCCACGATCGGGTGTTCCTCGACCGCGTGGTCACCAGCACGATCGCGTTCGAGGGCAACGGGCGGGTCGTGGAGTACGTCGGTGGATACGAGGACTACCTGCGGCAGCGCGCTCACGCGGCGGCTGCCGCGGCGAGACCGCTTCGCGGCGCAGGCGAGCCGAAGCACGCGCGGTCCGAGACCAGGCGGTCTCGCTCGCGCAAATTGTCGTATAAGGAACAGCTCGAGCTCGACGCGCTGCCGGGCCGGATCGCCGCGTTGGAGGCGGAACAGGCGCGGCTGCGCGCGGAGGCGGCCTCGCCGGCGTTCTACAAGTCCCCCGGGGGACAGATTGCCTCGGTGCTCGCCCGGATCGAAGGCGCGGGGCGCGATCTGGAAGCCCTCCTGGCGCGGTGGGTCGAGCTCGACGAAATCCAGAAGGTCAGGTGAGGTCGCGTCCGGGCGGGGCTGCGCCCAGCAGCACTCGCGACGGCGCGACGTCGGCGAGCAGCCGCACCGCGTAGCCGTGCGACCAGAGCCACTGCTGCACTTCGTAGACGAGCCGCGCCGAATGGACCTCGACGATCACGGCCGGTTGAGAGGCTCGCACCGTGGCCTCGGCCCCGCGCAGCACGAGCAGTTCCGCTCCTTCCACGTCGACTTTCAGCGCGTCGGGCGGCGGCGCCACACCGTCGCGCACGAGACCGTCGACGGTCCGCAGTGGCACCACGATCGTGTCCCAGACGCGGGACACGCTGAACGCGACGGCCGGCGTCGTGCCGTCGAGGAAGCTCATGCTGCTGGCGCCCGTGTCAATGTCGTGGCTGAGGACGAACGCGGATTCGCCGACTCGATCGGACAGGGCGCAGGATAGAATCTCGACGCGCGCGGCGAGGTCGGCGTTCTTCTCGAGGTTCTGCCGCAGCCGCTCGCGGTTCGACGGATTCGGTTCGAACCCGACGACGCGGCCGGCGGGGCCGACCATCGCCGCGAAGCCCAGCGTGTGGAATCCCATGTGGGCGCCGACGTCCCAGAGGACGCCGCCGCTGGCCGGCACGGCGCGCGCGAGGGCGGCGTAGAGCTCCGTGTCGAACCGTCCATGAATCATGTCCTCCCACGCGCCGCTGCCGCGACGGTCGAGGAGGACCTCCCGGCCCGCGAGGGGGCCGGCGACGATCTTCTCCCAGACGGGGAGTAACGGCCTGGTGGCCAGTAGGGATCGAGCGCCGAGGCCGCTCTTGATCCATCGGCCGACGGATCGCGGAGACGCGTTCAGCAGGCGGTCGAGCGGGGAAGAAGCCATTTGGTGTCCGAATGAACGGAAAGCTGAGCGTCATCATACCGTGCTACAACGGGGCGGAAACGCTTGGTGCGCAGCTCGCGTCGATCGCGGCACAGGTGTACGACGGCCCCTGGGAAGTCCTGGTCGCCGACAACGGTTCCTCGGACGGCTCCCGCGCGATCGCGCTCAGCTACGCCCCGAAGGTGCCCAGCCTTCGCGTGGTCGACGCCTCCTCGAAACGCGGCGCCGCCCACGCGCGGAATATGGGCGCCGCGGCCGCGACCGGCACGTTCCTGCTCTTCTGCGACGCCGACGACGAAATGGCCCCCGGCTATCTGCAGGCCATGTCCGAGGCGCTCGCGCGGAGCGATTTCGTGGCGGCCCGTTACGACTTCGATCGCCTCAATACGTCGTGGCTGGCCACCGCCCGTCAGGCCGGCCAGGGCGGGGAACCGATGGGGGGATTCTGTCACCCGACCCTGCCCTACGCCGGCGGCGGCGGCCTCGGCGTCCGCAAGTCCATCCACGACGCGGTGGGCGGATTCGACACGGCGCTCCGCGCCGCGGCCGGACAGGAAGACACGGATTACTGCATCCGCGTCCAGCTTGCCGGAAGCTCCCTCGTCTACGCGCCGTCGGCGCTCATGTACATCCGCATCAAGACGACGATCCCTCGCCTGTTCATCCAGGCAAGAGCGTGGGCGGAATCGGGGGCGTACATCCAGCGGCGCTACCAGGTGCCCGGCGCCGCGCAGCCCGCGGTCGGCGCGACCGCCGTGTCGCTCTCGAAGCACCTGGTCTGGCGCCTGATTCACCTGCGCGGCCGGCGCGACGTCGCCCAGTTGATCTGGCACGCGGGATGGTCGGTCGGCTGGGTCGAGGCGATGCTCCGCATGCGCGGCTACCTGTCGGGCGCGCCCGACGCCGCGGACCGCTGACGGGTCGCCGCGCCCGCGTATAATCGGCGCGGTGCGGGCCCTCGCGATCATTCCTATTTTCAACGACTGGACGTCGGTCGCCGAGCTCGTGACCCGGCTCGACGAAGTCGCCCGGACCAGCGCGCTCAGCCTCCAGATCCTGCTCGTCGACGACGGCTCGACCACCGACGATGGCGGACGACTCGCCGCGCTGCGCCTGACCGCCGTCCGCGCGCTCGACATCCTGCGGCTGCGCCGCAACCTCGGGCATCAGCGCGCGATCGCGATCGGGCTGGCGTATGTGGAGCAGCACGTCGAGCACCAGGCCGTCGTGATCATGGACGGTGACGGCGAGGACCGGCCCGAAGACGTGCCAAGGCTGCTCGCCGCGATGACGGTCGAAGGCGAAGAAGGGGAGTCGATTGTCTTCGCGGAGCGCCTCCGCCGCTCGGAGGGGCTGCGCTTCGCGTCGCTCTACTGGCTGTACCGCACGATCCATCGACTGCTGACGGGCGAGCAGGTGCGCGTCGGCAATTTCAGCGCGATCCCCGCCAGCCTGCTGCCGCGGCTCGTCGCGGTGTCGCAGCTCTGGAATCACTTCGCGGCCGCGGTGTTCGACAGCCGATTCCGGCGGCGCACTGTCCCGACCACCCGCGGCCGCCGGTATTCGGGGTCGTCGCACCTGAACTACGTCGATCTCACGACGCACGGGCTCAGCGCGATGTCGGTCTTCGCGGCGCGGATCGGCGTGCGGCTCCTGGTCGTGACGGTCGTCCTCGCGGGCGTGGCGACGATCGCGATCGGCGCGGCGCTGGCGTGGCTCTACATCCACGGCGGACCCGTGCCGGCGTGGATGGCGTACCTGATCGGCACGCTCATCGTGCTGATCGTCCAGGCCGCCGCCGTGTCGCTGATGTTCGTGTTCACCATCCTCGGCGGTCGGGAAGGCGCGGCCTTCCTGCCGCTCCGCGACTACGCGTACTACGTCGCGCGCCTGGACCACGTCCTGCCGCGCCCCTGATTCGTGCAGGGCGAGTCCACCCCGTCGATCTCCTGCCGCGCGCTCGTGCTCGCTGTGTCCGCGGGGATCGGCGTCTGCTTGGTCCCCCTGCTCGTGCCGCTGCTGACCGGCCGCGTTTTCGTGCGGGGTGATCTGTCGGGCACCCACCTGCCGATGCGCTACTTGTTCAGCGAGGCGCTCAAGGCCGGGGATTCGCCGCTCTGGACCCCCGCGATGTTCGGCGGGTTCTACGTGCACGGCGAGGGGCAGGTGGGGATGTTTCACCCGCTCCATTGGCTCCTGTATCGATACCTCGGGCTCCAGGCCGCCTTCAATCTCGAGATCGTGGCGACGTACGTGTTCGGCCTCACGGGAGCGGTCCGGCTGTTGCGACGCGTCACGGCCCTTCCCTGGCACGCGGCGCTCGTCGGCGGGCTGCTGTTCGCCTTCAGCGGTTTCCACCTGATCGTTCTCGAGCATGTGAACGCCATCGCGATCGTCGCGCACCTGCCCTGGATGCTGCTGGCGGTGCACACGCTGCTGACGTGCACCCGCCCTGCCGCGCGCACCATGGCCTTCGCCGGACTGGCGCTGCTCATCGCGTCGCAGATTTGCATCGGCTATCCGCAGTACTTCCTGATTGTCGGCCTGACGACCGCCGCCTGGACGCTCTGGCAGACGGCGGCCGCCCGCGCCTGGGCGAAGGTGCCCTGGGTGATCGCCGCGGCCGTCTGCGGCGTCGCCATCGGCGGCGTTCAGCTCGTGCCCACCTCCGACGTGCTGGCGACCTCGGTCCGATCGACGCTGCCGTTCGGGAGACGGGTGTCGTTCTCGATGCACCCCTGGAACCTGGTGCAGCTCTGGGCGCCGCACGCGATCGCCGCGCGGGGACTCGCCTACGACGGCGTCTTCTGCACGCTGGCGCTCGTCTGGGCCTGGTGCCGGCGCCGCGAGCGACGGCTGCCCTCCGCGCGCGCGGCGGCCGTCACGGCGGGCTGTGCCGTCGTCCTCGCGCTCGGCCGCTACGGCGGCGTCTATCCGCTGCTGGCCCGGTGGCCCGTGTTCTCGCTGTTTCGGGCCCCGCAACGGTTCGTGGTCATCGCGCATGCGGCGTTCGCGCTGATCGGCGCGGGCATGTTCGCCGACCTGGCCGACCTGGTCCGGCGGCGTCAGCCGGTGCCCTGGCGGCCGCTGCTGCCGCTGCTCGTGCCGCTGGCGCTCGCCGTGCTGACGGCGGTCCTGGGGCCCGTGTCCGGCTGGTCGCTCGGCGGCGAAGTGACGTGGGCCGATGGCCCGCATCGGATCGCGAGCGTGCTGCTGGTCGCCACACTGACGCTCGTCGTCCTGGCGGCCGCACGCGCCCGGCGCTGGGCGATTGTCGTGCTCCCCGTGCTGGTGGCCGCCGACCTCAGCTTCTGGGGCTATCGGTACCTCTGGGCGGCTCCGCCGTCGACGATCGACGCCATTACCGCCGCGCTTGACGATCCACCGGCCCCACAGCCGGGCGAGCGTGTCGCGATCCTGACCGACGATGTCAACGTGTATGTCATGAAGGGCTATCGCGTGACGACGGGCTACGCCGGGCTGCCGCCGGCCCGGCTGCTGGATCCGGCGATGGACGTCCCTCTTCGGCTCGCGGGCGCTGCCGCGATCAGGCGCGCGGCCGTCTGGCGGCGCGTGCCCGACCCGATGCCGCGGGCCCGTTGCATCTCGGACGTGCGCGTCAGTCATGATGTCGCGGCGGACGTGAACGCGATCGACATTGCGGCGACCGCGCTCGTCGGCGCGCCGCTGGAGGTCGACCCTGCGGCGCCCCGCCGGGTCGCGATCGTGTCGGATCGCCCGGGACACATCGAGCTTGGCCTGGACGCCGGGGGGCGTTGCCTGGCCGTGCTCTCAGAGGCGTATCACGCGGGCTGGCGGGCCGTGGACGATCGCGGGCAGCCGCTGCCGGCGGTCGCGGCGTATCACGATTTTCTCGCCGTCCTCGCCGGGCCGGAGACCAGACGCGTCATATTGACCTTCGCGCCGCCGAGCTTCCGCAGGGGCTACGTGTTGACCTTGGCAGGATTGCTCACCGGCGTCGTGGCGGCCGCGGTCCTGGGGCGGATACGGATCCGGGGATGACGCAGAACTACGTCGGCACGGAGCTCGAAGTGTTCGCGCACGCGCGGAACTGGAAGCGCTATGTGCGCGAGCGCCTCGCGCCGTTCCTGCGCGGCGACGTGCTGGAGATCGGCGCCGGCATCGGCGCCACGACGCTGGCCCTGCGTGGCGGGAGCGAAGCGAGCTGGACCTGCGTCGAGCCCGATCGGGCGCTCGCCCGCGCGCTGCCGTCGCGGTCGCCGTCGCTCGCGGCCGTCGAGGTGGTCGTGGGGACGATCGACAGCCTTGCTCCGGCCCGCCGATTCGACTGCGTGCTCTACATCGACGTCCTCGAGCACATCGAGGACGATGCGGCGGAGGCGCGGCGCGGCGCGTCGCGCCTGAATCCCGGCGGCGCCCTGGTCGTTCTCGCTCCCGCGCACCAGTCGCTCTTCAGCCCCTTCGATGCCGCGGTCGGTCATTACCGCCGGTACGACAAGGCCATGCTGCGATCGATCGCGCCACCCGGGCTCGAGCTCGTGCGGCTCGAGTATCTGGATTCGACGGGGTGGATCCTGTCGCTCCTCAATCGGCTGGTGCTCAAGTCGTCAGCGCCCACGCGCGCGCAGGTCCTCACGTGGGACCGGTATTTTATCCCGGTGTCGCGGCTCCTCGATCCGATTCTGGGCAGGCGGGCCGGCAAGTCGGTGCTCGCCGTGTGGCGGCGTAAGCAAGAACCCGTAGAATGACCTCGCGTCTCAGGTCACCATCGAGGGTCGACGTGAGGCCGATGACGCGGAGGCTGCTGAGGTACTGGTCGGAGCGCCTCAATTCAGTCGTCGAGGTCACGCGGGAAGGCCGCAAGGACAAAGCCGCGAAGGTTGCCGCCGCGCGCAACCTGTGGATTCCGGCCGTCAACAATGACGGCGGGTTCGGACGATCTAACCGACGCGCAAACGCGCGAGTTGCTCGCGCAGCCGGAAACTGGAATGGGCTACCAGGTCGTGGACGCCACCCTGGCGGACAACACCACCGCTCGCGGGCTGGCCTACAATGCGGAGCTCTTGTCTCTGGACAACGAGCCGCGTGTCACCGTGCCGACGTCTTACCGGTCGCTCCTGGAAACGGCGAAAAGCGCGAGCGGACAGATCAAGTCCTTTCGCGTCGTGCCACGCACTGGCTCGACGACATTTTCGATCGCGAGGGAATCTTCGGCGGTGAAGAAGGCCGGGCCTGCCAAGGATGCACCCGACGAGAACACCACAGTGGGCGAGATCTTCAAGCGTTTCTCTGCCTATCTGAACGACCGTCGTGTCCTGTCGGACGGGAGCCTGGCCAAGGGAAGCTTCGCCACGACGGAGGACGATGCAAAGCACGTGAAGACGGGCGCAGACGCCGTCGCTCGATACGCATTGCCCAATGCCAGTTCGGCGTCATACAGGTTTACAATCAAGCCTGATGCCGGAACACAGCTGAAGAGGGGCGTGGCTGCTCCAGCATACGCACAGCTCGGGGGCGGTGTGGAGGTCGTCTTCACGGACGGCACGCAGCCCCACACGGTGACCGGCCCGGACAAGATCCCGGATAACTAACCAATGCGCGTCAAGCTGGATCAGCGGTGGACGAAACGGCTGCTCGAACTGCCCGAGTCGGGCATGGGGTACCAGCGCGTCGATGTCCGGCTGGCCGATGGCCGGGAGCTCCGGGACGTGCTGGCCTTCAATGCCGAAGAGATCGAGGTCCCCGGCGAGTTCGCCGGCGCGGCGATCTCGGACGTCCGCCTGCACGCGGCGTAGGCCGCGGAACGCGCGGA
>WNFM01252076.1_pt1 | contig 19511 bp, 20 predicted proteins | sample 5400271 | NCBI WGS metagenome assembly WNFM01 (sample SAMN13153352, study PRJNA577476) | soil metagenome | isolation source: 60 cm saprolite on Douglas fir-dominated hillslope | place: USA:California | collected 2013-09-17 | reverse complement strand
GAGGCGCCCGATACGATCGTCATCGTGACGGCCGACAACGGCGCCTGGCTGGACGCCTATCCCGATGCCGGAACCATACCGTTCCGCGGTGAAAAGGGATCCCCATTTGAAGGAGGCTGGCGCGTTCCAGGCGTTATGTGGTGGCCGAATCACATCCCGGCTGGCGTGACGTACAACGAAATGATGTCCCACATCGACTGCTGGGCGACGCTTGCCGCGATGGTGGGTCTGAGGCCGCCGCCCCACGAGTGGGTCGGTAACGACGGCAAGGGGATCTACTTCGACAGCATCGACAATAGCGCCTACATCCTGGGGCAGGCACAACACTCGGCGCGCAACGGGTGGATCTATATCGATGGCGAGAACTTCAATGGAGCACGTGCCGACATCGGCGGGGATCCAAAGGAACCCTGGGTGCACATAGCGTGGAAATACCTCTTTACGGCGAAGGACTCCTGGCTTGGCGTAACTGCCGACCTTGGCTCAATTGGAGCCCTGTACAACCTGACCATGGATCCCTATGAGAAGTACGATATGGTCTTCAATGGGGCTGCGCCGTACCGCGTGCTGAGCTCTTCACCTGGGAAATACACGGGTGAGGACAATGCCTGGGTACTGTCGTTGATCTACCCTGTCATTATCGATTTCGACAAGTCGATCATCAAGTATCCGAGCATCACGCGCTTTGTTGGTGGTGCGTCGACCGACTTGGTTCCGAACTTGCAACACCCGGATAACCCGGTTCCCTTGCTGAAGGACCAGATCGAGCGGCTGCATATCGGCGGCGGCGGCGGCTAATCGCACCGGATTCAGTCTTATGGGCGCGATCGCGCTTCTAGCCAAATGGCGGTGCACGGTGAAGGGTTTCAATCAAGAGCTCGAACGAGGAAGAACGCAGATGAGGCGCTTCGGTGGGACCATGCTGGTCGCCGCGCTGTTGACAGGCAGTGTTGCCGGCGCGACGACGCCGGCTGGCGTGCCGACGGAGGAGGCCATGAGGGCTTTGGCGCTTCAATGGTTTACGCAGATGCAGGCGGGTAAGATCGACCGCGCTCAATACACAACTGCCTATAGCGCCCAATTGACCGATGCCGCAGTGCAGGTCATGTCGCATCACCTCAACGAGTACGGGGCGTCGCCGATCCGTGCCGAGATCATGCAAAAGCATTCAGTAGACAACCAAACGCTCTACCAAGTGAAGCTGGTATTCCCGCGCGGCGATGCGACCAGCCTTCTGTTCGGCTTCGACGCCGAAGGCAAGATCACCGGTGTCGCTATCATGAGCCTGGCAGGAGACTGAATGGAAACAGCCGCCTGTCGTTTTCTGGAACGATTTTGGGCGAATGTTTTTAAATATGCAAAACCAACAGCCAACAACAACCAGTCGAACTACCAATACCTAAGTGAATCAAACCCAGGCCCTAACCTAACTTCCGAAACAGAGTTACGTTGCTTGACTTTTGTAATCAAACCTTGTTTAACAAATCAGTTCCAGCATGAACAAAAGAGAATCATTAGGCATCTATCTGAGCCTCTTTCTGATAATTGCTGTGGCCGGCTTTTCTGGCTGCGCAGGTACGCAAGCACAAAATAAGGAATCGCTGCTGTCCTCAGCCGGATTCTACACGCGGACCCCGTCAACGCAGACGCAATGGGCCACGTACAAGCTAATGACTCCCTACAAGCTCGAACGCAACACGTTCAATGGCAAGGCGCTCTACACCTACGCCGACAAACAAAAGGGAGTTGTGTATATCGGCGGGGATAAAGCGTATCAACGCTACAAGCAACTTGGAATCCAGCAGTCGATCGCTCAAAAGGAGCTCGAGGCTTCCTATAGCAACTATCTAAAAAAGATCGACCAGGTGTGGAGCCTAAACTACGATTGAAAAATTGGCGCAGCGCTTGCCGGCGCGTCGGACGAATTCTAAGCGACGGGAATTTCGCTTATGGATTGCAAGCGACCAGTAGCGGATCCGCTCACGAAACGGAAAAATTCGTACGCTAAGCCCCCGCGAGTGGTCGCAGAGGTCTGAATTTGCCATGTTCAACACGCTTGTTTTGGCGCCAAACGTAGTCTCCGATGAGGTTGACGTGTTCCCACCCGAGCGGTGATAGGTGTTGGAGCAGGTTCTCGCCTGAGGACAATCCATGTTCTTTCAGGCATTAACTGTCGTATTTGCTCTTCAAGGCGCTGCATTACACGAAGGTGTAATATACCGATCAAGCCGTCGCGGTTATTATTGCGGTCGCGGGGAATCACCTTTGCATTTCTGGCCAATAGACATACGGAGTTTTACTCGTAGCATAAAACCTACGACTGCGAAAAGTGTTCAATTCGCATTGTTGCTTTGCGGAATTATTGGCATTGCCTCGAAACTACTGGTTTCATGCGAAACAAAGGATAGTCCGACTGCTACCGTCTCTAATTCGGAAGAATCGTCCGCGAGTCGACCTCACGGGAAGATGCCTTAACGACTGGTGGATAAATTCCACCGCCATCGGCTAGATTGTGTTCGCGTGCGTTTTTGGTGGTGCGCTCGCTATGCGACTAAGGTCCCATAGGCACCTCCTACCCGAAATGATACCTCCACCTATATGAGGTCCACGATCTGGTGTTGGTCCCTCTGCGTGTCGAGCGCCGAAGATGATTGAGTCATCGCGGATCCGTCAGTTGAAAACGAAAAACTAACTCTATGAAAAAAGTAGTAGTCGCCTTAGCCGTTGTGGCCCTCGCTTCACAGGCAGGGATCTCCTTCGCAGGAGGACCGGAAGTATCGTCGAAACAAGTCATCACGCCGGCTCCACCGCCGGAATCGTTTTTTAGAGGGAACGAATTCGATATTGGAGCCTTCGCGACCTATGTAACCGGGACGAACGGAGGCGGAACAAGGCAAACCGCGTTTGATGACGGTACCACCTTCACACTCTCCTCTAGCGGCAGCCCCAATGGTTGGGGTGGAGGCATGGATTTCACTTATTTCTTACCCTGGAAATATTTAGGTTTCAGGTTCCAAGGTGCGGGTGTAGAACTCAACGCCCAAACTTTGACCGTCACCGGCAGCAACGGTTTCAGGAGGTCTAATTCATCAGCCAGTACGGCGGCAGGTGTGCTCACCGGAGACGTCGTCTTGCGCCTCCCCTTGGATGATTTCTGGCCGGGTGTTCACTTGGCGCCGTACACATTCGGCGGCTTCGGCGGTGTTTTCACCGGCGCGGGAAATAACACAATTAACACTCCATTTCCGGAAGTAAATCAGAGGTTCAATCATGCGTCTTCGAACGTATCTAACGACCGCTTTCTCGGGAACATCGGCGGCGGGCTGGAGTATCGGTTTACTCCTCATATCGGAGTCTTTGGTGAGGCCGGCTATAACTGGGTCGGCGGCGGGCAGCATTCGTTCAATTCGTCTGTGAAAGATTTTATACAGGTCAATTTCGGCCTCAGATTTGCCTTCTAAGACAAATAACGACCAGGCGATACTCATCGTGCCGAGTCATCAAGCGCTCGCCTCCCGATCGACCTGCGGCTCGTCCCCGAGTGGCGCAGGAAGACCGTGGCTGCGAGCGCTATGCCCGATACGTGATAGAAGGAGATGAAAGCTAACAAATAACTAACCGGTAAAAGGGAAACAGCAATGACACATGTATTCAACAAAAGAAATATTTTCGGCGTTATCACGCTTTTAGCCATGGCGGTGGGCTGCACCACACCACTCAAACGCAGAACAAAGAGAACCTGCTGATCGCCGCGGGCTTCAAAGTTATCATTCCAAAGACTGCCGCCCAGCAACAAAAGCTCCAAACACTCCCGGCTGGTAAAGTGAGCTTGGTTCAGAAAAACGGGCAGATCTACTACGTTTTCCCGGACGCAGCTAACAGCCAGGCCTACGTGGGTGGTCCAAACCAGTACCAAACTTACAAGCAGCTTCGTTTAGCGAATCAATTGAGTAACGAAAATCTTCAAGCGGCGGAGATGAGGCAGGACGCAGAGATGAATTTGGGCGCATGGGGCGGCTGGGGTGGAGTAGGATTTATAGGACGGAGATAGGTTGGTCTTTAGGTAGAGACGGCCCGAATATTGAGCCGACGATCCCCCCGTGGAAAAGGCCTCGGAAAAGACCTCGACTTGGCTGGCGCTGCGAAACCCGGTCTTCAGAAAACTCTGGTTGGCAATGGTCGTCTCGGGGAGTAGCATCGCGGCTCACAACACCGCTGTCTATTGGGCGCTGAACTCGCTAGGTGCATCGACCGTCATTATCTCACTAATGGCCACGGTTTCGGCGCTTCCGTACACATTGTTCACCTTACCGGCAGGTGCTATCGCCGATATGGTAGACCGCAAAAAGATTTTGTTAGCGGTCCAACTCTGGCAGACCTTCATCGCGATCGCCCTGGCGATCCTATGGCTGGCACATCTGCTTAATCCTTACCTCATTTTGGTCAGTGCGTTCCTCTTTAGCGTGGGTTTCGCGTTTGGCTCCCCGGCCCACTCTTCGGTCATCGGTGAGATGGCTTCCCATGAAGAATTGGCCTCTGCCTATACTCTCGCCGGGCTACAGATGGATATCTCGGGGATTATCGGGCCGCTGCTTTCAGCGTTGTTGCTTCCGTTGGCCGGAGTAAGCTTTATCTTTGGTGCCAACGGGCTGGGGTTCCTGCTCATGTTCTTGGCGGTCCTACAGTGGAAGCGCGTACGGGTGCAATCAAAGCTTCCGCTGGAGAACTTCTTCGAGTCGTTAGCTACGGCAATCCGGTACGTGCGCTACACTCCCGGGATCAAGATTCTTCTGGCCCGGCACGCGTTGTTTTCGTTCTTTATTTCTATTATTCCGTCGCTGATGCCGGTTGTTGGCTTGAAGGAATTACATCTTGAGGCTTCCAACCTGGGATATCTTTTCACGAGTATGGCCGTTGGCTCAGTCATCAGCGGCTCATTCATCATTCCGTGGGCGCGCTCCAAGTATTCGCCGGAACGCATCACGACAACCGCGAATTTCCTGCTGCTGCTAAATTGCTGTCTGATGGCTTTTGTGCATCGACCGTATGTGTTCTTGGTGGTGGCTGCGCTCGCTGGCATGGGCTGGACCCTTTCTGCTTCCGAGTTGTGGGTAGCAAGTCAACGCGCGATGCCGGATTGGGCGCGGGGACGCATGAACGCGACGATGACCATGGTTGCGCAGGCGGCGACTGCTCTTGGCGGGGTACTCTGGGGATTAGCAGCACATAACGCTGGAGTCGTTCCTACTTTTCTGGGGGCTGCCGTATTCGGCCTATTGATTATGATTATCGTCCGGGTTGTTCCCGGCCTGCGGATCTCGATCGACTTCACCAAAAGCTTGAGTTTTGAATCGGCGCCGGTCTCGATCTTTTCTCAGAGCCTTGACCCGAGCCGGTCACCTGCTCCGCAAGACGGCCCTGTATCAATTACAGCAGAGTTCAGTATCGATCCGGCTCACCGAAACGACTGCATTGAATTGATGCGTGACGCGCGGCTGATCTTTTTGCGAAACGGTGCGTACAGATGGCATTTGTACGAGGACCTGAACCAGCCGAACAAATTTCGCATGGAAATAGTGGCACCCTCCTGGAAGCAGCACCTACTCCAACGCGAGCGGATGACAAAGAACGAGAAAGAGGTGATCGATCAGCTGCGTAGGCTGCGGACCGATCCAAATCCCCGGGAAGAATGGGTCTCACTCTCTGTGGAGAAGGAAGTTCTCAATAGAAGGATTAGAACCGGGGGACTGCCACCGGATTACATCGATCAATAGGCCGGAAGTTAGTTGCCAGTGCACCGAGCAAAGCCGTTTGCTGTCTATTATTGCTTTTGGAGGAATCACTCCCTGCCTATGGGACTAAGGTCCCATAGGCAGGTTTTCCCCGAACTGATACCTCTGCCTATATAATGTCTGCGATCTGGTGTTAGTAGGCTATCACTAAGGTGCAATTTACGCAGCCCGGGACTATTCGTATTTTCTGGTTGAATGACACGATTTGGTCTTGACCCAGCGGCCGCCTCCGGTGCTGTCGGTGGTTACACAAAGTTACAACTCTTCTACCTTCATTCGGTTGGCTCCGATGCATAGATTAGGTTCTTTAAGCGGCAGTCCCCCCTCGCGTCCTCGTCTTGATTCTTCTCCAAAAGGCCTTCCATTACCTGACGAAGGATCTCATGCGCCCCAACGGCTAAAGCGGTGTAATTCTCGGAAGGATGCCCAGCGAAGTAAGCGTTTAACAAACCTCGAAATTTTGCGTCTGTGGCGATGTTTTTGCAATAGCTTAGCCAGTCTTGGTAGCCGGCGTCGGTCGCGCTGGTTCCTTTTGTTGTCTGTTCGTTCTTCATTTCTTTGTGGTGCTCGATGTGGTCTATTTCACTCTTTGGTTAGTGGATCAATATTATCTTTAAATATTGATGTGAACGCCGATATCGGGTGGAATCGCAATTCCCGACAGAGAACGCAGTTTTTTTGATAACTAATCGAAGAAATTGGCATCCGGTATTAGACTAAGGTGCAATAGCGCCGTCGATTAAGGCGGATAAATCAATTGAGTAACGAAGATCTTGAAAACCGCGGAGATGAGGCAGGAGGCATCGATGGATTTCGGCGAGGGGGGCGAAATTATTCTTGATAAAATTCACGAACTATCGCCCAAGAACGACACTCAACGCTCACTCCAAGCCCAGGCATTAAATATGGCGATCGATCTTTATTCCTGTGTTCGTTGGCGGTTGCAGCTGCCATCTTTTTGATCCTAGAGATGTATGCGCCTTTCCAGGGGCTGATCCAGATCTCCAGTGCTCCTCTGCGCACCGCCCTTGCGCATCTCGGTAAGTGGCGTGCTCTGCGGTTCAGGCGACGCGGGCTATGTTACTAAGGTGCAATACCCGACCGGACCGCCTTCTAATAGAATAAAACATGAAATATTTCCTAATCTTCCTCGCCTTCTCAGCCACCAGTCTTCACGCTAATACTTATCAAGGGAAAAACGGTAAAGTAGCCCATAATGGGGCTGGCACGGCAGTTCAAACCAATAATGGCACGGCGGTGCACGCCAAAGGTAGTTCTATCGTTCGTAGTACCAATGGTGCTTATCATGCCGGTGGGACCAATGGGACTACTATACATGCGAACGGCGCTACTGTTGCCCACACTAATAGCAATTGGAACTCCGCTTATTGGGGCAATCACCAGTATGGCTACTGGAACGGACAGCGTGGCTACTGGAAGGTCACCGGCGGCAGTCATGTCTTTGTGGTGGTAAATTAAGTTGCAGGTCATGGAGTCGATACCAAGAGATTCCCATTTCTGGTCGGTCCGCGAAGGTCTCGATTCCGGCCTCGTTGAAGGGTACCACGCCTAATCCTGGTCAGAGTGTGCCATATTCTTTATGACGGTTAGCTCTTTCAAAAGAGTATTGGTAAGATGGGGTAATCTTGCAAAGATGCTGAAAACATAACTCTATTACCAAGGTGCAATATACGGAACTCAGGAGCATGCGTATTTTCTAGTTGAATGAGACGATTCGGTCTTCGCTCAGTAGTAGTCTCCGGTCCTGTTGGGAACCCGGATCGAACTAACCACGGGGTAATTTGATTGATGCCGAATTCAGCCGGCCGCCCCCTCAAAAAAGCTAACTATGAAAAAAAACATCGATCTTCTTTATAGAATGTTAGCCGCCGCTGTTTTTGCGGTCACGCCGGTTGCGCAGGCACAAGTACAAACGACCGGCACGCCCGGTTCTCCGAGTGCCACGACCACCATCCCCGGCAATCAACTGCCCGCTCCACCCGAGCCGTTCGGCGGTGTCATTAAGGAAACCGCCAAAGATTCCACCCCGTTTTGGCCTGCGACCATCGTGCCACCCAAGGGTGCACCGAGCGTGCTGCTCATCATGACCGACGATCAGGGGTACGGCGTTTCGGGCACCTTTGGCGGCGTCATCCCGACGCCCGCAATGGACCGGGTCGCAGCAGCGGGCTTGCGCTACACCCAGTTCCACTCTACTGCGCTCTGCTCACCCACGCGTGCCGCGCTCATTACCGGCCGCAACCATCACTCAGTCGGCTTTGGCGTGATCGGCGAGCTATCCACCGGCTTCCCTGGTTACGATTCCGTGATAGGCGAGGATAGCGCCACCATCGGCGAAATCCTGAAGGATAACGGTTACGCGACCTCCTGGTTTGGCAAGAATCACAATACCCCAACCTACCAGTACAGTACCGCCGGTCCGTTCGACCAGTGGCCGTCGGGGATGGGCTTTGAGTATTTCTACGGCTTTATGGGTGGCGAGACCGATCAGTGGACACCCTACCTTTATCGCGATCACACCCCGATATTTCCGTGGATCGGAAAGCCCGGCTATAACCTCACCACAGATCTGGCGGACGAGGCGATCAAGTATATGAGAAGTCTGAACGCGGCTGCGCCGGATAAGCCATTTTTCCTCTATTACGTGCCCGGAGGCACCCATTCGCCGCACCAACCGACGAGGGAATGGATTGAGAAGTTCAAGGGTAAGTTTGACATGGGCTACGAGAAGTTACGCGAGCAGATTTTCGCGAACCAGAAGCGCCTCGGCATGATCCCGCCGGGTACCCAGCTGACCGATTGGCCGGACGGGCAGACTGAGTATGGTGGCGCAAAGCTGCCAAGGTGGGATTCGCTCTCGCTGCTCCAAAAGAAACTCTACTCGCGCGAGGCTGAGGTTTTCGCTGCTTATGTCGCCTATACCGACCATGAGATTGGCCGGGTCATTCAAGAAGTTCAGGATGAGGGTAAGCTCGACAACACGCTCATTATCTACATTAGCGGCGACAACGGTACGAGCGCCGAAGGCACTCTGGAAGGAACATTTAACCAAATGACAGCCTACAACGGCATCCTGACCCTCCCGGAGGCTCTGCAGTTGTTGCATTACGAAAACTGGGGATCAGACAAGACCTACCCGCACATGTCGGTCGCGTGGTCGTGGGCATTTGACACGCCCTTCAAGTGGACCAAGCAGGTGGCGTCCCATTTCGGTGGGACCCGGCAGGGCATGGCCATTTCGTGGCCGGGCCATATTTCGGATGTCGGTGGTATCCGCACCCAGTTCCACCACGTAATTGACATCGTTCCGACGATTCTAGAAGCCGCTGGCATCCCGGCTCCCGACATGGTCAATAGGATCAAGCAGAAGCCAATTGAGGGTGTGAGCATGGCTTACACGTTTGACAAAGCGAATGCCAATGCGCCGTCGAAGCGCGATACGCAATATTTCGAGATGGTGGCAAATCGAGCCATTTACCACGACGGTTGGATTGCTGCCACGACGCCGCCTGCTGCCCCCTGGCTCCTGGCAACGGGCACGTTGCCCGACGCGGGGATGATTATTCCGAGAGCAACGACCTCGCAGCGAAGATGCCGGATAAGCTCAAGGAAATGCAGGCTTTGTTCACGACGGAAGCTGCAAAATATCAAGTTCTGCCCCTGGATAACTCGGGCTTCATACGCCTCCAAACACCGCGTCCGAGTGCGATCGCCGGGAAAACGGTTTTCACCTACACGGGTGAGAATGTCGGTATTCCGGTTGGCAATGCTCCGAACATTTTGGACAAAGACTTTACCATCACTGCCGATGTGACTATTCCTGAGGGCGGCGCATCGGGAATGATTGTGACTATGGGGGGGCGTTTCGGCGGCTATGGACTCTACCTACTCAATGGGAAGCCGGTTTTCGATTATAACTTCCTGGCACTCGAGCAGTTTCGCTGGGAGGGCGGCGTGGGAGCCCGCGATTGGTTGGGCTCCGCGGTCAATCCGGGCAAGCACACCATTGTCTTTGACTTCAAATACGACGGCCCTGGGCCTGGCAAAGGTGGCACGGGCGTATTGTCGGTGGATGGCAAGGAGTACGCTCGCAAGACGATCCCACGATTCCGCTCCTCATGTCCATCGACGAGAGCTTCGACATTGGTAGCGATACGCGTACGGCGGTGGACGACAGTTACCAGTTGCCGTTCAATTTCACTGGGACCATCGACAAGCTGACCTTTAATCTCGGGCCGTCGCAGTTGACGGCGGATGACCAGAAAAAGGCGGCGGAATTGCTGGCCCATGCACATGACTAACCAGACGAGGTCATCCAGGCCTTTTCGCACCAGCAGTTCAACAGTTGCTCGTCCATGAAAACTCTGCACACCGCAACCGCGGTGATTGAACTGGGAGCCGGTTTGGCCCTGCTGTGTTTCCCGTCGGCAACGGTGGCGCTCCTGGTGGGTGCGCCGCTGGAGACCGCCCCCGCCTTGACCGTGGCGCGCGTCGGCGGGGCCGGGCTGCTTGCGCTGGGTGTCGCCTGTTGGCTGTCGCGAGGTGACACCCAAAGCCGCGCCGCGAAAGGATTGATCGCCGCGATGTTGCTTTATAACATTGCCGCTGCCGGCGTCCTGGCTTTCGCCGGACTCGGCTTTGGACTTCACGGCGTGGCGTTGTGGCCGGCGGTGGTTCTCCACGCGGTGATGACTGTCTGGTGTGTCGCGTGGCTGTGGCGCAGTCCCCTGAATCTCACGCTGGATAGTCGCTAGCGAAAACAATCAAACCCGAGAAGAGGACCACTAAGCAGCGGAGCCGCAGCCAAAGACGATGGAACAACCGCGAATGGATCCGCCTTCGCTAATCGTCGCAAATGATATAACGTGCCGTCCCCGAGCTATGGCGGACAGGCTGCCAACGGACGCACACAAAAGAACTTAATTCACAGTCTGTCCGCCGTAGCTGCTCGGCGGAAAGGGCTTTCGATGCAAGAGGTTGGAACAGAAGGAAGCAAAGTTAGCAAAGGCAGAGGCGCTCTTTAGCAAGAAACGGGATTTGCTGATCGTGACCAATTGGCGCCTGTTGCGCTCCCTCAGCTAAACTTAGAAATCTTCCTTAGAACTTTGCTAACTTCTGTTTCAAAATTCTCTCTGCTTCCTCGGCTGTATTAGAGCTTCCCCGGATATCTATAACTAAGGTGCAATAGACGGATCTCAGGAAAATTTGTAGTTTTTTGGCCGAATGAAATTGTTCGTGCGTCGTTCAGTCGTAGCTTCCGATGCTGTTGGCAGAAGCTCCGAAGCCATGGACGAATTTCAACGTATCCCGAGGACGGGTTTCATCTGCGGCCTTCCCATCTTGATGAACTACGCGCTGATGGAGAGTTCTGCGAGGACAAAAACCTCCAGACAATACCATGAGCAGCTGAATCAGATTAACAATGAAGCCCCGTCTTTTACCTCTCCTGAGCGGTCTTGCATATGAATCTGCAATCTTTAACTCGCTACCAATCACCATGAAAAGAACCACTCTGATCCGTTCGCTTCTCCCGCTCGCTCTGGCCGGCGCCATGGGCGGCGCCACTTCACTGGCCCGCGCCGCGGAATCCAATCCTCAGGAGGAGGCGGCCATCACCAAGATGGCGGAGGCCTTCGTGGAAGCTTTCCAGAAAGGCGACGCCAAAGCCGTAGCGGCGTTCTGGACACCGGACGGTGATTATGTCGATCCTACTGGGCGCGTGCTCCAAGGACGCCCGGCCATCGAGAAAGAATTCCAGAACCTCTTCGCCGAGAACAAGGGCCTGAAGCTGCGCATCGAGGTCGCTTCCCTGAGATTCCCAACCCCGGACACGGCCGTGGAGGATGGGACTACCGGGGTCCTCGCACCCGATGGCACGATCCCGAGCCGCGCCCGTTACACCAATTTCTTTACGAAGAAGAATGGGCAGTGGTTGCTCGCCAGCGTGCGCGAGGCGGCGTATGTCCAACCAGGCAACTATGAGAATTTGCGCGAGCTGGAGTGGGTCATCGGCGAGTGGGTAGATGAAAACCCGGGCGGCGAACTCGCGCGCGTCTCGTTCGCCTGGTCGCCTGATCAAAACTTCATAATTTCCACCCGCACGGTCGAGACGAAGGACGGCACGCTCGATCGCGGGACCCAATGGATCGGCTGGGATCCTGTAAACAAACAAATTCGTTCATGGAACTTCGAGGCCGACGGAGGATTTGGTGAAGGTGCGTGGACCAAGGACGGCGACAATTGGATCGTGAAAACGACCTCTGTCGTCGCCGACGGCAGCAAGGTCACCGCGACGAACATCGTCAGTCCTATCGATGCCGATACGATCTCTGTGCAGTCTAAGGAGCAAACGGTGGACGGAAAGGCGATCCCGGATCCCACAGCAACCAAAATGAAACGCGCCATGTAACTTCCAGTGCACGCCATTCAACTCATTCTTAGCTAGGAAACCTACTATGTTATTAAAAGCCCTCATTCTCAGCGTTACCACTGCCGTGGCGTTGTCCGTTATGACCAGCGATGCCCGTGCCTGGGGTTGCTCCCGTTCGGGCTCGTTCAGTGGTAGTAACGGCCGCAGCTTCTCGCATTCCGGCTCCACCTCGGGAGGCGGGGGTAACTACTCGCATTCTGGTTCCACCACGGCTACCGGACGCTACGGAAACACGTACTCCGGCAGCCGCTCCGGTTCCGGCAGCTATGGTTATGGCGGAGGCAGCTACCACGGCGCCTATTCGACCGGAGGCTACGGCGGTTACCACTATGGCGGATGCTATGGTGGCGGCGGATTTCATGCGGCTGCGGTCAGCGGACCGTATGGCGCGGCCTACGCAGCGGGCGTTTATCGTCGTGCTTGGTGAGAGCCGCGGGGACTAATTTAGCCGTTCTCTCGCTTGGTTCATTTCCCGCGGACCATAGCGACCGGCTTCTGCCGGTCCGAGACCATTGTCGCAGAAATTCGCTTTTTAGCGTTGGGCCACGCGTCGACGGACCGGCGGGAGCGGTCCCTACCGAATTCGGTGACCTCGCGGGTCACTGGTCGCTAGCGTGCCGATCCACCTTTTATACCGGTCGATCTGGGTCCCCAGCTGTCCAAGCCCCAATAGGGATAGTGGCGAGATTACGGCGACAATCGCGATCCGCGGAACTATTTTAGGACCGCTTGATTTCTGCTTGGCCAGGCGAGCAGAAACAATTCTACTTTATAAACCCGTGACATACCGAGTAAACCGACTCGCTTTGCTTCTGATCCTAGCTTTGATTGCGAGTAGCGCCGCGGCACCAGGTGAGCAAGTCTCTCCTTCGCCGGAGAAACCGAAGCCGTCGCCCACAGCAATCCCGCTAACCACTGTTGCTATAGACGCGCAGTCCGCGATGGCTTCTTTGCAGCAGATCGATACAAGTTTGACACAGAGCCAATCAAGCGCGGGTCTCATCGCCGGGAGTCTGTCGGATCTGACGAATGAAATCGATGCCAGGATCGCGGACGAGATGAGGCTTCTGACGGCGAGTCCGTCCCTCGACATGCTTCATCGGTTAAGAAGCACGTGGCAAAGTTTTACCGATGATCTTTCGGCGCTAGCCGGGAAGCTGGGACAGCGCGCCACAAGGCTGGAAGAGGAACGCGCCCGCCTGGATGAAATGACCCAGACCTGGCAGGCAACGCTCCAATCAGCGAAACAGCCCGATACGCCTCCGGCAGTACTACAGAGCGTCCAAAACGTAGTCGACTCTATTGAACGGACCCGACAGGCGACCGAATCCGACCGCGCTCAGGTTTTGACCCTGGAGAGCCGCGTTTCCGAGGAGGAAGCCCGGGTGCGGAGAGCTCTGGCTTCGGTCATCCAGGTACAAAACCAAGCATTGGAAAGTCTGCTCGTCAGAGATAGTCCACCCATTTGGAGCGCTGAGACCGGCCTGGGGAGCGAGATGATGCACCAAAGTGGCGAGTCGTTTTCTTCGCAACTGAAAGCATCAAGCGCATTCAGCAAACGGGTCCCTTCTGCGTTCCTGTTCCATGCTGTCCTGATTCTAGTGATTGCCTTCGCGCTTTTTTGGATGCGGCGCGGAGTACGCAAATTAGCAGATGAAAAGCCGGATCTGCAGCGTGCGATGCCAATCCTTGATCTCCCTGTTTCAACCGCTTTCGTGCTTTCCTTCGTCGTCAGCCCGTCGATCCTTGCGCTAGCTCCGAGCTTGATCCAGGCAATCATTGTAACCGTAGCGCTAGTTCCAACGATAACCGTTCTACGACGGCTCCTGGAACGGCCTTTCTATCCTATCCTCAATGCGCTCGTCATCCTGTACTTTGTGGGTCAGCTCCGAGTACTCGTGGCGCCTATATCGGAGTTGGCCAGGCTCATATTTCTCGGGCAAATGCTGGGCGCGTCTTTCTTTCTTGTCTGGCTCCTTCGCAGCCGGCATCTAAAGACAACGGCTGCCCATACCGAAGAACGTTTTTTAAGAGCGGTGCGATGGATTGTAAAAATCGGGCTGATTCTTTTGCCGGCGTCGTTTCTCGCCAATTTTTTCGGATACGTCGACTTAGGCAACCTGGTGGGAGTCACTTTTCTCAGAAGCGTCTACATCGCAACCGTGCTCTACGCTGCTATTCGGATCGTCGAAGGATTGGTCATTGTTGCCTTGCAGGTCCGGCCATTAGGCGCATTGCGGGTTATTACCCTGCATCGCCCGATGGTTCAGCGGCGGACTTGCCACTTACTGGAGTTTTTTGCCTTCTTATTCTGGTTGTATCTGATACTGAACTTTTTTGGGTTTTTAACTCCGCTGACCGCCACCGCAAAGGCGGCGCTGAACGCAAACCTTGCGATAGGGTCTATCGACATCTCCGCGGGTCGCATTTTAGCATTCCTGATCGCGGTTTGGGCATCCTTTCTGGTGTCGAAATTCCTGCGTTTTGTGCTGGAAGAAGACGTCTATCATCATTTGCGGCTGGCACCCGGCACTCCGTATGCAATCTCAACCATGCTTCATTATGCAATCCTGCTCTTGGGATTCGTTATCGGCTTGGGAGCGCTTGGCATTGATCTCGGCAAGATCACTATCCTGGCCGGAGCATTTAGCGTGGGGATCGGATTTGGACTACAAAACGTGATCAATAATTTTGTGTCCGGCTTGATTCTGCTTTTTGAACGTCCGATCAAGATTGGCGACGTCATTGAGGTAAGCGGCATTGTCGGAGAGGTTCGCCGCATTGGGATCCGGGCCAGCGTTATTCGTACCGCCGACGGCTCTGAAGTCATCGTGCCGAACGGGTCGCTCATCTCGAGTCAGGTGACTAACTGGACGTTTTCGGATCAACAGCGCGTGGTCGAACTCTCCGTTAACGTGGTTGGCGGCGTGGAGTCCCAACGTGTAGTCGAATTGTTGAAGAGCACGGCTGCCGGTCACCCTGGTGTAGCCAAAGAGCCGTCCCCGCAAGTTTATGTAATCAACTTCACCGCCGGTGCCGTCACCTTTCAACTTCGAGCTTGGACAGATCGGTATCAGGGGTGGGCCCAGCTGCGAAGTGATCTTGGGGTCGCGGTGAATGATGCCTTAGCTCGGGAAAAGATCGCCATCGCGTGATGATGGTTCTTCCGGGTTTAGTGTGGGATGGGCAAGCATAGCGTTTGCGGTTATGAGAGGCAGCATACTGATCTGGTCAGTTCTTGACCATGAAATGGTCCAACAGAACAGCCCAGGGCTATTCTCTTCGACCATTTCATGGTCGAGAACTGGCATGATTGAAGAATTCCTTGGTCTGTCAGCCAGGCTTAGATCTCATCTGCGGTTCGCGCCTGACGATGTCGGATAGGACCCAGGAGCGAGTCTGCCCGATCGGCGCCAGGGCTATGCCACTAAGGTGCAATATCGCATCAATGTCAGTGTGTTAACTTTTGTTTAGTCTCCGTTGCGCGTGTTGTCCAAAAAACTGAAGTATGAAAAGGCGCACAATTCTATTCTTAACCGCCGCGATGTTATTCGCGCTGGATGCAAAGGCTGCCCTCAGCTCACAGCCTGGTGACGTGTCCATCCAATTTGTTAGCCCCGAGAAATTCACCGACTTCCGCATTTACGGACTCGACGTCCAATGGTCGGCTTCGTTCTTCGCCAGGCAGATCAGTGACGATCTTAAGCCAACGCTGAACAAAAAATTTCCGGGTAGTAAACTCACACTCCGCTTTACCGACATCAATCTGGCCTACAACTATCGAGTCTCCGGCCGGGGAGAGCGAGGCGTCAGAGTCGTCCGCAACCCGATAGCGCCCGAGCGGATGTTGGTCGTTTTTTTACTGCAGGATAGGAACGGTGGGACGTTGGCCAGCGGTTCAACCAGAATTACCGACACTTCGAACCATAACGCGTTAGCCCGCCAGCGAAGCGGCTCTGAGCTTCTCTATTACGAGAAGCAAATGTTAGAAAGGTGGCTCAAATCGGTAAGGCCTTCAGTTGAGCCGGGGCAATCAGTCCCAGACGCGGCCGTCGTCAAAATAAGAACGCAAGGTGGTCTGTTAGCGGCGAAGCCGTGAAATAGCCTGTTCGGAACTCAGCGGAAATGAGTCGCATCAATAGCCCTGACGCGGGCGCGGCGAGCCACGCCCGGCTCACCGATGGGCTCGTGAATAATGAAGCCGAGTGGCTGCTCCCCAGCGGCTGCGGAGTGCAGCGGAAAATCGGCCGGCAAGTCAAACCTCTTGCTAGCTGGGTCGCAACCTGCGCTTTGCTTTTCAGCCCGTGCGTTCCGGTTCACGCAGGATTGCTAAAAAGTGATGTCGACTTCTCGAACTATAATGCGCCGTTAGTCCAGCAGATCGTCAACCGCATCAAGGCCAAGCTCGCCGCCCGTTTGGGAGCGGGCGTAAATACACAGGACCGCTATTTTCTTGTTCCTTTCGCTTACCAAAACAGTACGAATGACCCCGAGTTTGCGCACTCGTTCATCTCAGTAATACGCGTCCTCGCCCACGGCAAGCAGCCCAGCCCTACATCGGGATTCAAACGAGGGAGATTCAAGAACCTAGATTTTAAAGCATCTACCATCAGCTGGCTGCCTCACGATTTTGATACTAATCCGCGCCTGCGCGTTTTCGAAGGCGTTGGCAGCCTGGTTGTTCCGGGATGGAACCAATGTCCTATCTCTCCCGGAAGAAATTTCAGGCTGGATCAGACACTGAAGCTCGCGATGAATGACAAAAATGCCGTCGGCATGTGGGGACCCTACGAGATCAAGAAAGAGGCGTTTAATCTTGCCGTGAAACGGAAGCAGTTGCTCGACCGAGGAACGATCGGTTATCGAGCCGATGACCGCCTTTATCGCAAGGATCGAGTCGCGATCAATTGTTTGCACGCGATGGAGGGGCCGGACGGCCTTTACTCTGACGGCGGACTTCTGGGGACGGGATTTAGGATCTGGGGCATCAATGGCACCGCGCGAGTTCTGATCGAATACACGAACGAGGTTAGTAACAAAGGCCTGCTCCTCGAGCCGATCGATATCAAGAAAGATCTCTACGGGTTTGTTTACGCCCCGGTGCGGAATAGCCCGGGCCTCTATGATCCTTTCCCGAACGCATCGGCGTACCATCAGTAGTATTCCTCCGGCTGCTAGGCCCAGGACCTGCCCATGGGGCGTAGAGCGCTGTAAGCGCGGCGAGAAAATAAATCGTGCGACCTAGCCTAGTAATGCGGAATTGGGAGTCAGCCCGGGCCCTTTTTCGGTGAACCGTATCCGCAGCCTAAGTAACGCTCGTGTGTCCGCCGCGCTTACAGCGCTCAACGCTTGGTGGGACCGATTCCTGGGCCTATCAGCCCAGGCTTAGATCTCGGCGGCGCTTCGCGCCTCGTCCTAACATCACGGAAACCTTCTCCGTCATTCCGCGCCAGCAATATAGGACCAAGGTCCAATAGCCGGGTGAGAACTGAACGCCTACACTGCATTCGCAAGGTTGGCCGTCGACGTGCTGAGTGAACCCAAAATTTAAGCCACGGGAGCCGCACCGGTCGTCAGGCTGGTGCGGTTTCGCGGCTTCACTATCGAAACCTTTGACAAAGGCCCACATAACTGCCCCCTTTTTGTTCGGGACGTTCACGCTAGTCGTCTTGAGCGTGGTATGGCTTTCACCGGCCATCTCCGCCGAAGAAGGTGCACCAGCGATCGGCGGATCGGCGTTCGCCCCGACGGTTCCCAACAAACTTCCCGTACCCAATAACGCGCCCAATGGGATGGTCTGGATACCGGGTGGTGAATTCTCGATGGGCTGTAAACTACCATCTACCGGTTACTGCACCGCGGCCACGATGAACGCCGTAAACGATGCCCAACCCATCCACCGGGTTTATGTAGACGGATTCTGGATGGATAAAACCGACGTGACTAACGAGGAGTTTGCAAAATTCGTTAATGCCACGGGCTACGTGACCGTGGCGGAGATTGCGCCGACGAAAGAACAGTTTCCCACGGCGCCACCGGAAAACTTGGTGGCTGGTTCTGTGGTTTTCACGCCCACGGCGCAACCGGTTCCACTGAATGATTACAGTCAATGGTGGCGTTATGTTAAGGGTGCTAACTGGCGTCATCCTACCGGACCGGATAGCGATCTGCAGGGAAAAGAAAAGTATCCGGTGGTACAGGTTTGCTATACCGATGCCGTTGCCTACGCGAAGTGGGCCGGCAAGCGGTTACCTACGGAAGCGGAATGGGAATTCGCCGCGCGCGGGGGGCTCTCCGGTAAAACATATGCCTGGGGCGATGAATTCAAACCCGACGGTAAATGGATGGCGAACACTTACCAAGGCCAATTTCCGGTAAAGGACATGGGCGATGATGGTTTCGCAGGCCTCGCGCCGGTTGCGCAATTTCCACCGAACGGTTACGGACTTTACGACATGGCGGGCAACGTCTGGCAATGGTGTAGCGACTGGTATCGGGCCGACTACTATGCGAGAATTAAGGTGGCGGGTGTGGTCGTGGCGCGTAATCCATTAGGGCCTGATTCGAGCTACAATCCCGGCGATGATCAGCCCCAACACGTTCAGCGCGGCGGATCGTTTCTCTGCACGGACCAGTATTGCACGCGTTACATGATGGGGACGCGCGGCAAAGGGGACATTGACACCGGTAACAACAACGTTGGATTTCGCTGCGTGATCTCAGCAAATAATTGGCAGGCGGCTGTATCTGATCCGGCGAGTACCCGGGCCGGTCCCTAATCTATCGGTTCATAAGTAGGAAATCCGGCAGCTGCCTGGCGGCCGCCGGACCCAGCGCCGGGAGGGATCGCTGCCTGTCCGCCATCGCTTCTTCAGTCTTCCTCTGCGCCGAGCCTGGTGTGCGACGGCGGATCCCGACTTCGCAAGGCCTACGTCGCGGCGACGTCTAATGGCTTTGCTGAAACTCAGGACAGGGCGCGCCATAGCGTAGCGGCGGCGGCCTCGCGATCCGTCGTTCTCGCAGCCCATAGCCTTCCTGATCGAGGACGAAAATACGCTGTTGGGTTCGGGAACGCATTCGCGGCGTCCCGCGGCCGCGGGGCGCCCTCCCAATCAAAGGCGTTGCGAGAACCTTATGTTGGCGCGCATGGGCAGCTACCCCACGCGCGCCAGGTAGGGAGAAATACACTGCTCAAAACGCGACCGAACCGCACAGAAAAATCTGGCGATTCGGCGCGGCTGCCGCTATTTGGCTATTTCAGAAGGCGA
>WNFM01113401.1_pt2 | contig 19511 bp, 18 predicted proteins | sample 5400271 | NCBI WGS metagenome assembly WNFM01 (sample SAMN13153352, study PRJNA577476) | soil metagenome | isolation source: 60 cm saprolite on Douglas fir-dominated hillslope | place: USA:California | collected 2013-09-17 | reverse complement strand
CGCGTCGTTGACGGGAAAACTCGTCAGCAACGGAGGAGATCGCATGGCACAGAAACTTACCGGAAAGACCGTCGCGGTGGTCGCCACCGACGGTTTCGAACAGAGCGAATTGACCGAGCCGCGCCGCGCCCTCATGGAGGCCGGCGCCGCCGTCCACGTCATCGCGCCGCATGGCGGGACGATCCAGGGCATGCAGCATCACGAGAAGGGCGACAAGGTCAAGGTCGACAAAACCCTCGACCAGGTCAGGCCGGAGGAATACGACGCCCTCGTCCTGCCCGGCGGCGTCGCCAATCCCGACGCCTTGCGCATCGACCAGCGGGCGGTGAATTTCGTGCGCGCTTTCACCAGGGACAAGAAACCGATCGGCGCGATCTGCCACGGCCCGTGGACGCTGATCGAGGCCGATGCCGTGCGCGGCCGCAAGGTCACGTCGTGGCCATCGCTCAGGACCGATCTCAAGAACGCCGGCGCGGAATGGGTCGACCGGGAGGTCGTCGTCGATCAGGGCCTCGTCACCAGCCGCAAGCCGGACGACATCCCCGCCTTCAACCGGAAGCTCATCGAGGAAATCCAAGAAGGCCGCCACGCGCGCGGTCACGCCGCCGCATAGAAGCTAGATGATCGCACGGCGAGAGCGGGCGTGCCGTCGGCGCGCCCGCGCGGTCGCGCCGCTCCCGTTCAGGGGATGAGGATAGCGTGCCCGGTATAGAGCGGGTGGGCGAGCAAGAGGACGGCGTAGAGCAGTAATCCGGCGACGACGCGCAAGAGGCCGATCTCGTAGGGACGCAGCCTGGTGCGGCCGGTGGCGAGCGCCAGGAACGGGATGTTGGAGGTGACCTCGGCGAGGCGCGACCAGTTGCTGCCGAGGGCGAGGCGCTTCTTACGGTCGATCAGCACCGTGCCGCCGAGCGCCAGCGAGGCGAGCGAGCCGAAAAAATAGACCGAGGCGAGATCGCCGTTCGGCACGAGATGGCTGATCGCCCAGAGGCCGATCGCCCACATGATGGGATGGCGCGTCACCCGCATGATGCCGGGCGCCGGGTCGTCGTCGCCGGCGACGCGTTCCATGCCGACCGAGGTCGGATTCGGCGTCGAATAGCCGGCGATCAGCAGGATGCTCGCGAGCGGCATGATCGCGAGCGGCACGAATACCGCCCAGGGCGGGGCGCGCCACAGGGTCAGAACCGGCGCGTGGATATAGGCGGTGATGAACCAGGCGAAGGTCGCCAGCGAGACGACGCAGTAGAGCGCCAGATAGCCGCGCTCGCCGAGCTGATCGCGCAAATTGCCGCGCAGCCGGGTGCTCGACAGCACGATATGGCTGCCGTAGAAGACGACCCCCGAGACGATCAGCGAGGCGAAAGTTCCAGCCATTGCACACCTTGTCGCGGGTCGTGCCCGCCGTCCAGCCTGCGCAATATCACGGCGCCGTGAGCCCGGCAACGCTCGCCACCAGCACCGGCAGCAAGCGGCCGGCGGGACCGGCGACATGCACGGTCTTGCGCCGATCGCTGGCGCCGGCGACGATCGAGATATCCGATTTGGCGAGATGCCAGGCGCGGGCCAGCAGGGCGATCAGCGCGTCATTGGCCTTGCCGTGCTCGGCGGCGGCGGTGACCATGATCTTGAGGGCAACGCCGCCATCGGCCTCGGCGACGAGGCCGACGAGGCGATTCGCCGAGGCCCGCGGCGTGAGCCGGACGCGCACGCGGACCCCGTCGCGTGCGATGGCGAAAGGCGAGGCCTCAGATGGGGAAATACTCGGCGACTTCGATATAGAGGAAGCCGAGCAGCAGCAAGAGGATGATCGGCGAGATGTCGACCCCGCCGAGATTCGGCAGCAGATTGCGGATCGGCCGAAGCGACGGCTCGGTCAGCCGATAGAGCACCTCGCCGAGCTGGGCGACGAATTTGTTATAGGTATTGACGACGCCGAACGCGATGAGCCAGCTCATCACGGCTTGCGCGATCACCACCCACCAATAGAGATTGATTATCGTCAGAATGAGATAGCGTAAGCCTTGCATGTATCGTCTTTCCGGCGGCTCGTTAGGCGGGCGGAACGTAGCGGTAGCTTGCGCCCGGCGCAAGTCGGGCGGCCTGCGCCGCCGCAAACTAACCCGACTTCACCATGCCTTGACAGCAAGTTCAGCGATAACCATAGTCCCGCGCGCCGGCGCGAATGGGGCAGTAGCTCAGTTGGGAGAGCGCGACGTTCGCAATGTCGAGGTCAGGGGTTCGATCCCCCTCTGCTCCACCAAATCTCAGCGGCAATAATCGACGCGAGATCAAGCGCTTATTGTTGAGTGCGCAAGCGAGCGCCCATCGATAGGTACAGCGTCAGAACGCGGATGCCATCAGCACCATATCCGCGCCAGCCCACGCTTTCTCGTAGTCACGGCGCGCGGCCGCGCTTTCGGCGTCGCGCCCCTGCGCTTGCAGCGCCTGAGCCAATCCGAACAATGCCCATCCATTGCCCCGATTGCGGCGCAGGTCGTCGCGGTAGATCGCCTCGGCTTCCGCCGCGCGATTCATCTTCAACAGCGCAACGCCCAGCATGTGCCGGGTCGGAACAAACCACTCCGGCGGCTCGTCATAGGCAAGCTGATCCTCTAGCCCCACGGCCTGCGTGAAAAGACCAACGGCGTCTCCATGGTTCCCTTCCGCGCTCGCGATACGGGCCTTGGCGACGAGCACGGCGACGGCGAAGACATCTTGGGCGGCATTCAATCCGGCACCGTCGTCGGGACCGGCCGCGTTCGCGATCTGCTCGAGCGCGGCTAGCTGCGCCTTGGCATCATCGACGCGCCCCTTGGCGGCGAGAGCCAGTGTACGCGCGTACGTATAGCCCGCGGTCAAGTTCACGATCTTCGCGTCGGGTGCTGGTTCGACAAGGATCTCGTCCCACATGCCGAAGCGCACCATGCCGGCGTAGAGAAACGTTATGTACCAGTCGACGCCGGGCATCGTCATCAGCATCTCGTCCGGCATCGTCGCGCGCGCGTTGCGCGCGGCCGCGATCGTCTCGGCCCTCTTGCCCTGCATGGCGCGCGAGTGCGCAAGGAACTGATAGTTGTGGCCGGTATACATTGCGTAATAGTCGATCGGCTTTGTCTTGGCGAAATACGCGAGGTCCGCCGCCGCACCTTTCTCGTTGGCCTGCGCCGCCTCCTCGAAACGCCCCACCCTCTGCATGATATGGGCCGGCATGTGGACGATGTGCCCGGCCGCGGGCATCATCGCGGGCAGTCTCTCGGCCGAGGGGATGGCCTTGTCAGGATCGGGCGAGGCCTCGATCGCGTGGATATAGTAGTGATTGGCGCCCGGATGGCCCGGATTCTTTGCCAGCACGGCCTCCAGGCGGGCGACGATCTCCTCGGTTCCGGGCGTCGGCGTCCCGTCGAGCGCCCAGAGTTTCCAAGCGTTGATGTTCATCATCGCTTCGGCGGTCATCGTCGCGACATCGGCATCGTCGGGGAAGCGATCAGCGACGGCCTTCATGGCATCGGCGTAGGCTGTGAGCGGCGGCCCCGCGCTCGCCGGATCCAGCGCAGCCGCGCTGGGATAGCGCTTCTCAAGGGCAGCGATGAGCGCCTGCTCGACGGGTGTTCCGGTGTTTGCGATGCGCTCGGCCTGGTGCAGCGCGTCCCAGGCGACGCGTCCTCGCGGCTCGGCCATCATCGGCAGGTTATAGTTGGGTCCGATGGTAAGCGCGACGCCCCAGTAGCACATCGCGCATTGCGGATCGATCACGGCGGCTTTGGCGAAGGACCGGGTTGCCTCGTCGTGGTTGAAGGCCCACAGCAGACGCATGCCCTGATCGAAATACGCCTGCGCTTCAGGCGACTTCGTGCTGACACCGCGGTGGGAGTCGCCGAGACCATCGAACAATTGGGCTGCTTCTGCCCATTGCGCAATCGTCTCCGGGACAGCGGCTGGATGATGGGATGGCGCGGATCCTGTCTGCGCCCCTGTATCGGCAGGCGCCGCCACTGCGGCACCGTTGTCGGAATAAGTCGAAAGGCAGAACGCTGCAACCAACGCGCCCAGCGCCCGGTGGGATCGGCTCATGACACGTCTCCCTCCTGGTACAAGCTCGGTTCGAGGCCTTCGCGCTCCTTCCCGGCCGAGAGGACGGCGGCAGAAAAAATACCCGTTGAGGCCGCCTCTCCGCAAGGAATCGTTCGGTCCTTCTATCCGCCCGATTGATATCCCTACGTGCCCGGTGTCCCTCGGCGCACAAGGCCCTCAGACCGTGATGGGGTGGACGCCTCCGAAAGCGGGGCGAGCTGACATCGTGGTGTTCAGCTGGCCGCGGCGGCGTGGATGACGGCTTCGCGCTTGCGCAAGGACGTGGTTTGCCGGAAGCTGCCGACGCGCATTCCGCCGACACATGATGGCCGACGACGGACGGCCGCCTCGGAGGTGCGATATGACATCCCTCTCCGGCAAGACGCTGTTCATCAGCGGCGGCAGTCGCGGCATCGGCAAGGCGATCGCGCTGCGCGCCGCGCGCGACGGCGCGAATATCGTCATCGCCGCCAAAACCGATGTGCCGCATCCCAAGCTCCAAGGCACGATCCATACGGCCGCCGCGGAAATCGAGGCCGCCGGGGGCAAGGCGCTTCCCGTCGTCTGCGACATCCGACATGAAGATCAGGTCCGCGCTGCGGTGGAGCGGGCGGCAGAGCACTTCGGCAGCCTCGATATCCTTGTCAACAACGCGAGCGCGATCAGCCTCACCGGGACGCTCGAGACGCCGATGAAACGCTTCGATCTCATGATGGAGATCAACACTCGTGGGACCTTCCTCTGCTCGCAGGCCTGCATCCCGCATCTTCGGAAGGCGGCGAACCCGCACATCCTGACGCTGTCCCCGCCGCTCGACATGCGGGCCAAATGGTTCGCGCCGCACGTCGCATACACGATGGCGAAATACGGCATGAGCATGTGCGTCCTCGGCATGGCCGAGGAGTTCCGGCGCGACGGCATCGCCGTGAACGCGCTGTGGCCGCGCACGGTCATCGCCACGGCCGCCCTAGCCCTCATCCCCGGCATCGAGCTCGATAATGCTCGCAAGCCAGAGATCGTGGCGGACGCCGCCTGGCAGATCCTGACCCAGGACAGTCGCACGACGACCGGGAACTTCTTCATCGATGACGAGGTGCTGAGCGCCGCCGGGGTGACCGACCTCAGCGGATACGCGCGCAAGCCCGGCACCACGCTGCTGCCGGACCTCTTCATCGGCTGACGCGGACCGGGCTCGGTGGTTGCCGGAAGGCGAATTTCGCCGGCTTGGAATTAGCGCTGCCTCATCTGAAGCTGGCGCGGCGTTTAGTGTTCCGAGCTCAGCCGCCGGACAGCTCCTTCATCAGGGCCTTGCCGTCGGCCAGGCTATCGAACGGCTTCCCCTCGCGCAGCAGCGCCTCGATCGTGCGGCGGGCGTCCTGCAGGCGACCCTGGTTCTTCAGCGCGACCGCGAGATGATAGCGGGCGTCCAACGGTGCCGTCGGGGCCGTCGCCACGCTCTCGAGCAATTCGAGGCCGCGCCCGTTCTCGCCGCTCTGCACGAGAATCCACGCCAGCGTGTCGGCAATATTGGGGTTTTTCGGCTCGCGGCGATGCAGTGCCTCGGCCAGCGGCAGGGCCCGCGCGTCCTTCCTCATCTGGTAGAGCCAAGCCAGATTGTTGCCGGCGGCGAGATTCTCCGGCTCTGCCGCGAGCGCCTTCTCATAGGCGGCGATCGCCTCGTCATTGCGCTTCAACTGGGCGAGCCGGTCGCCTAGCGCGACGCGAACCGTCACGGCGTCGGGAAATTTCGCCAGCCAGGCGGCCAGGGTTTCGGCGGCCTTCGCCGGGCCGGACGACTGCGCCTGCGCCTGGGATAGGCGCAGCACCATCGTCGGATCGTTCTCGCGCTTGGCGAGCCCGGCTTTGTAGGCGATCTCGGCGTCGTTCGGCTGGTCCGCCGCCAGCAGCAGATTGCCGATCAGCAGATCATAGGCGGGCTCGGAGCGCCGCTCGCTCGCGAGGCCACGCGCGAAGGCGATCTCCCGCGCCAGGGTCCGCGTGTCGGCGGCGAAGCGAATGAATTGCTGCTGCAGCGGCAGATCGCCGGGAGCGAGCTCGACCGCCCGCTCGAAGGCGGTATGCGCCTTGTCGTCGTTCTTGGCGGCGCCATAGGCGCGGGCAAGCTGGAGCTGCGCACGGGCGACGGTCGGCGCCAGCTCGACGAGGCGCTCGAAGGCGGCGATGGCAGCGGGATAATCCTTGCTCGCGAGGCGAAGCTCGCCCGTCGCGTTGACGACGCGGAGATCGTTGGCCGCCAGCTTGACGAGCTCGGCCTCGATGGGGACGGCCTTCTCCGGCATCTTGAGCGCGATGAAGGCCTCGACCAGGCGCAGCCGCGGCTCTATCGCCGTCGCACCGGCCGCGCGCGCCTTCTCCAGCCAGAGGACGGCGTCGCCTTGCTTGTCCTCGGCGAGGCTGAGATCGGCGCTCGCCAGCAGCCCGTCGAGACTGTCGGGCTCGCGCTGCACGACGGCGTCGAGCAGGCGGCGCGCCGTCGCGAAATCGCGTGTCACCGCCAAGGCACGGGCGAGGTTGATCTGCGCCGAGGAGAAATCCGGGTCGATCTGCAACGCCCGCTCGAAATGCGCGCGCGCCGCGGCGAGATCACCCTTCTGCCGGATGATGGCGCCGATCAGCGTCTCGGCGAGCGGACTGTTCGGAATGCGGTCGCGCATCGCCTCTGCCGCCGCGAGCGCCTCGTCGACCTTGTTGGCTTGCATATAGGTGAGGATCAGCAACAGGCCGACTTGCGACGATTGCGGCGCGAGGCCGGTTGCCGCTTCGAGATCGCTCAAGGCCTCATTGGGTTGGCCGATGCGCAGTCGCTGCGCCGCCAGCCGCATCCGCAGGTCGACATCGTCCGGCGCCAGCCGCTCGGTCCGATCGATAATCGAGGCGGCGGCCTCGGGCTGGTTGGCCTGCAGATAGGCGTCGCTCAGGAAGCCGAGGAGGCGCACCGATTTCGGATTGGCCTCGACGGCGGTCTTCAGCACCTCAATCGTCTTGGGGAGGTTGTTACGGCGAACCAGCAAGGTGGCGAGCAGCGCAGTGCCGATCTCGTCGTTCGGCATGCGCACGAGGAAGCGGTTGACGGCATCCTCGGCCTGCGCCAGATGGTCCTGGGCGAAGGCGACGGCGGCAAGCAGGTACATCGCCTGGGGAAACTTGCCGATCCCGTCCTTCATGTTCTGCAGCGAGACTTCCGCCGCCCGGTAGTTTCGCCGGCGCGAATGGATCTGAGCCTGCAGGTAATGGGCGAAGAGCACGGCCTTCGTCATCTCTCCGGACGGCTGATTGCTCGGCTTGATGATGTCGGCGATATCCGCTTCGGCCGCGTCGAGCTCACCCTGCAGGACCAGCAGCTCCATGCGGGTGAGGCGAACGCTGACGTCGCGTGGCCGCAACGCCAGGCCTTTGTCGAAATCGACTCGCGCGGCGGCAAGATCGCCGCGCAGCCGATGCAGCTGGCCGAGCAGCATCCAGCCATCGGCGAATTGCGCGTCTTCCTCGAGCGCCGCCTCGACCATCGGGATCGCAGCCGGAACATCGCCCCCTGCGGCGACGGCGCGTGCCAGCCCTACCTTGGCGACGATCATGGGGGTGAGCGCGAGGGCCTGGCGGAACGATTCCTTGCCGTCCGCCACGCGATCGAGATTGAGCAGGGCATAGCCGCGCGCCGCGCGCACCATCGCCTCGAACGGCGCCGGACGGTCGGCCGCCGGAAATTCGTCGAGCACCTTTTGGTTCTGATCGAGGCGCAGCAGGGTCTGCGCCAGGTAGGGCGCCACCTCGTCGCGGTCGTAGCCGGATTTGGCCGCCATGCGAAATTGCGTCTCGGCGGCGAGGAAATCGCCGATCTGCAGCTGCACGAAAGCGAGCTGGAAGCGCGCCTTGCCGTTGGCCGGATCGCTGAACACCGCATTCTTGAGATGGATGATCGCGGTCGCGAGATCGCCCTTGCCCAAGGCGACATCGGCCTCTTCCAGATAAGCCGCCGCGCGGCTCGGGTCGGCGGTCGCTGCCCGGGCGAGTGGCGCGGGGAGGATAGCGGTGGAGAGAATGATCGCCGCGCACAAAAAACCACGCCGAACGGCAGTCGCCATCCGGCGCGGCGAGATCACGACGCTCGGTGGCGGCGCCCACCGATCCTTCTGCTCGTGCGGGGCTTCGGCGCCCCTGTTCTGGGTCAGCGTATCGAGGGTGGGCGCCGGCGGAAGCCGGCCCAATTGCGACCCGTCCTTAGGCGGCGCCGGGCGGCAGGCTATTGTTCCCGCCGGCTAGCGCCTTCTGCCGACGCATGAAGCCAAGCAGGAAAATCCCGCCGCCGAAGACGGCAAGGGTGGATGGCTCGGGAACCGGCACCGCGTAGGTGTCGTCATAGGTGTAGGTCACGGTGACGCCGCCATCGACATTGCCGTCGCCGCCGACGAAGGTCGAGCCCGCCGGATGAGTCGGTCCGCCATAGGTGACGTTGGCCTGGAAGGGGCCGACGGAGAGCGTGACGGTCGCGCTGCCGGCGCCGGTATAGGTGGCGAATTGGGCCGCGCTGATCGCGCCGCTGGTATCGAAGTTCTGGGTCGTCGATTGGATGCTCGTGAACCCGGGGGCTGCCGTGCCGCTCAGCACGCCCGTCGTCACATTGGCCAGCAGGCCGGTAAGACCGAGGGCGCTGACCGTGATGTTGCCGTTGGTGCTGGCCCCGGTATAGGTGACGCCGAAGGCATTACCGTTGAAGAGGCTCAGGAGGGCGTAGCCCGATCCCGCCAGGTCGATGGTGATCCCGGTCAGCAACCCGAGATTGCTGTCGAATTGTTGAAAGGTGAGATTTTGCGTGTAGGTTCCCGTTCCCGGCGGGACGGAGAATGTGTCGGTGAAGGACTCGGTCACCAGCGCCGCATGCCCGGTGCTGGGAACGCCCATCCCGACCGCCGCGGCGAGCGCCGCCAAGCCCCAGGAGAAATGCTTGAGAACCGTCATGTACTTGCTCCGCTATGACCGCCGACATCCCGCCGTTCCGAGACTCCAGCGATGCCGATTCATAAACTTGAAGATTAAGGCAAGCTTACGACTTTAAGCATATTCGCGTTCAGCGCGAGAAACCACGCTTAACAGCGTTAATTATAGATCCGCGTCGAGCGCGGCGCGGAATTCCCTGGGGTCGAAATCGGCGCTGCCCTCCTCGCCCGCGCGCTGGACGTAGACGTCGAGTCGTGCCGCCGCGATGAGGGCGTCGTCGCGCAGGGCACCGCCGAATTCCTCGTTGTCGAGCGCAATGCGCGCCAGCGACGGGCTGCTCGCCAACAGGCGATAGAGCGCGGTCACCCGCATATAGAGATTGAGCGTCGTCTTGACGTCGCTCGCCAGCTCCTCGGCCAGGAGATCGAGCACGGCACGCGTGTCGATCTGCGGCGCTTCCACCGCCTCGTCCGCCTCGTCGTCGCTCTCGGGCGCCTCCCGCTCGAGCCGGCGCAGATACTCGGCGAACAGGAAGATCGCCGAGGCGAGCAGATCGGGCTCGACAGGTCCGAGGCGCTGCGGCTCGGGGATGGCGGCGACGTGGTTCATCGCCAAAGCCATGCTACAGAGCGCGCGAGGCGTCAAGACCGAGAGCGGCGCGCCGACTGCCGCCTCGCACTCCATGGTAGAGCTATGCGATCATTTGCTCGCCAGAATCCAGCTGCCGTCCCAGTCGGTACCGGGCTGATCGGCGGCGAGCCGGTCGATTCGCTCGAGCAGGATACGGGCCGGGCCATCCGCCGGATCGACGGCAAGGCAGGCGAGGAAGGCGGCGCGCCCCTCGTCCCAGCTCTGCCGCCGATAGGCGGCGAGGCCCTGCGCGAAGCGATCGCGCAGCGCCAGCCTCTCGGCGCTCAGCGCGTCTTTGCGCCCCATGATCTCGAAGATCCGTTGCGGCGCCTTGCTGCCGACGACCACGACCAGATCGACCTCGCGCAGCTCGACGGAATCCGCGGCGAGCCGCGCCGTCGCCTCGCCCACCAGCGCCAGCGTACCGTAGAGCTTGTTCGCCGATTCCAGTCGCGCCGCCAAATTGACCGTATCGCCGATCACCGTATAGCTCTTGGTGACGTCGGAACCGATATTGCCGACGATCACCTCGCCGGTGGCGATGCCGATGCGCATCGATATCGCCGGCAGGCCGTGCTTGAGCCCGATCAGCTGCGGCAGCGCGCTCGCCAGCCCCGGCAGCTCGGCGATCTGCTCGAGCGCGGCGAGACAGGCAAACCCCGCCTGCGCCTCGGCGGCGACGAAAGGCGGCCCCCAGAACGCCATCAGGGCATCGCCGATATATTTGTCGATGATCCCGTCATGCCGCCGGATCGGCGCCGACATGACGGTGAGATAGTGGTTGAGGATGGTGACGAGGCCCGACGGAGTCATGCCTTCGCTGAGCGAGGTGAACCCCTTCATGTCGCAAAACAGCACGGTCATGACCCGCCGCTCGCCCTGCGTGCCGGCGAGATCGGGACGCTCGATCAGGCCCTGCACGATGCGCGGATCGATATATTTGCCGAACGTGTCCTTGACCTGCGAGGTGACGCGCAGCTCGGCGATCATCGCGTTGAACGCCTCGGTGAGGGTGCCGATCTCGTCGCGCGAGGTGACGCCGACCACGGTATCGAGATTGCCGGCCTGAACCGCTTTCGTGCCGGCGACCAGGCGGCGCACCGGCTGCGACATGCCGCGCGAGAAGGCGCCGGCGAAGATGAGGCCGAGCATGCCGGCGAGGCCGGTGATGACGAGGACGGCCTTGACGACGTAGTCCTGTTGGGCGCGCGTCGCGTCAGACGCGGCGCCGAGGGCGTCGCGCATCGCGCCGCGCGTCGTCTCGAGCCGCTGGTCGAAGCGGTCGCGCTCGCCATCGAGCTCGTTGAGCCGACGGCGCAGCGTCGTCGGATCCTCGCCCGCCGCGAGCGCGGCGACGAGCGCGTCCTGATGCCGGGTCAGGCTCGTGCGCTGCTCGTCGAGCACCTGCAGCAAGGTGTCGATCCGCGACAGCGTCGTCGGATTGGCGATTCCCGAGTCCTCGCTCATCTCGCTGCGCACGACGCTGCGCGCCGTCGCGATGTAGCCTTGCGCGGTCGTCCCCGCCTCTTCGGCAGCTTGCTGCAGCGCGCGCAGGGAGACCGGATCCTCGCCGTCCCGGATCGCGATGTAGAGGCGGCGAATGGCGAGCGAGCGCTCGAGCGACCAGATATGGGTTCGCGCCAAGGCGACATAGGCGTCAATGTAGCGATGCCCGAGGGCATCGAGCTCGCGGCTGACGGTCGCCGCCATGTAGACGGTGAGCAGCGTGACCGAGCTCATCAGCGCGAAGACGACGAAGCCGACGGTGAAGATCTTCACGCCGATCGAGATGTGGCGGCCGCTGCGGCCGATCATCACTGCGCCCATGGATCCTCCCCAATCCTCATATCGCCGTGCGGATCTTCGTCTGCTTCCCGGCGGAAGATCTTAAGCGGCCGTCACCCCGTCCAGTCCGGCCGCGGAATCGTGCGGTAGGCGTCGCGCAAGGCGGCCGACCAGCGCTCGCGGATCATGCGGAAATATTCGTCGTCCTCGGTGATCCGCCGGCGCAGCTCGACCTTGAGCGCATCGCGCCGGCAGACCAGGAGGTCGATCGGCATGCCGACGGTGAGATTGCTGCGCAGGGTCGAATCCATCGAGACGAGGACCAGCTTGACGCCGTCATAAAGCTCGGTGTCGTAGCTCGCGGCGCGATCGAGAATCGGCTTGCCGTATTTGTGCTCGCCGATCTGCAGGAAGGGCGTGTCGGGCGTCGCCTCGATGAAATTGCCGGCAGATGTCGAACGACACGTTCTGCTCCCGCAGCGCCGGCCCGTCGATGTGATAGACATGGCGGATCGCCGCGCCGACCAGCTGGGCGGCGCGGAACATGCTGGGCACGGTGTACAGCGTCTCGGCGGTGCCGTCGCTCTCGATGCCCTCCTTGAGCAGATTGACCACCGCTTGGCTGAGTGCCAGGTTGCCGGCGGTGAGCAGCGCGATGACGCGCTCGCCCGGCACCTCGAAGACATGCATCTTGCCGAAGGTCGAGACATGGTCGATGCCGGCATTGGTTCGCGTGTCCGACAAGAGGACGATGCCGTCCTTGAGATCCAGTCCGACGCAATAGGTCATCCCGTCCGCTTCCTCCCTAACGCCGCCTCTGCGCCCGTGGCGGCTATTGCTCGGCGCCGGCCTGCACGACGCTCACCTTGACGGCGAGCCGCTCGCTCGCCTCGCCCCGCCGCAGCCCACGCACCGGCGCCGCCGACCAGTAGTCGAGGCCGATGGCGGTGCGGATATAGGCCTCGCCGGGGCAAATGCGGTTCGCCGCGTCGAAGCCGACCCAGCCGAGATGGCCGACATAGGCCTCGGCCCAGGCATGGCTGGCTTCGTACTCGTGGAGCTCGCCGCCTGTCCACAGATATCCGCCGACATAGCGGGCGGGGATGCCGAGCAGGCGGGCGGCGGCGATGAAGACATGGGCGTGGTCCTGGCAGACGCCGGCCCCGGCGACGAGCGCCGCCGCGGCGGGGGTCGCCGCATCGGTCACCCCCGGGCGGTAGTCGAGGCGGTCGCGCACCGCATTCATCAGCCCGTAGAGACGATCGAGCTCAGAGGCGCCCGTCGCCGAGACGGCCAGCTCGGCGAGCGCCGGATCGGGCGCGGTCAGCGCGGTCGGCCGCAGGAAGAAGACCGGCGGCAGCGGCTCGGCGGCGCCGCGCACGACGCCGTCGGTCGCCTGCGTCTCGACCTCGCCCTCGACGAAGACGGCGGCGCTGCTATGCGGACGATTGACGGTATGGCTGTGGGTGAGATTGCCGAAGCCGTCGATGAAGGACGGCAGCTCGCGGCGCGTCTCGCCGCGCACGCGCCAGCGCAATACGCGGAGACCGTCATGCGGCCGCGGGGTGAGCCGCAGCGTCTGAATCGCATAATGGATCGGGCTGGCGTAGTGATACGCGGTCTGGTGACGAACCTGCAGTCGCATCGGTCAGGTAAGATACAGCGTGCCGATGGCATTGCCGAGCACCATCGAGCGGTCGATATGCCCGGTGAGGAACTCGTGCAGACCCGATTCCATGATCTGTGCGATGCGGCCATAACGCAGCTTGGCATGCATCTCGCCGGCGAGGCGGTGGCATTCGCCGCGCTTGCCGCCATAGTCGCTGGCCACGAGGTCGAGATAGTAGGTCACCTGCTCGAAGCAGCTGATCAGCGAGCGCGGCATCTCGGGGCGCAGGATCAAGAGCTCGGCGATCAGCCAGGGCTTCAGCCGGTCGTGATAGACCCAGTGATAGCTGCGCAGGGCCGAAACCGAGCGCAGGATCGCCTGCCATTGCGAATAGTCGATGGCGCCGCCGACGCCCTCATCCTGCGGCAGCAGCACATGATACTTGACGTCGAGGATGCGCGCCGTGTTGTCGGCCCGCTCGAGGAAGGTGCCGAGCCGGGTGAAATAATAGGCGTCGTTGCGCAGCATCGTATTGGCGTAGGCGCCGCTGAACAGCAGCGAGCGCTCCTTGACCCAGTCGAGGAAATCGCTGACGCGCTCGGGGGCGAAGGAGTCCGAGCCGACGCCGCGCGCCTGCAGCCACGTCTCGTTGAGGGCGTCCCACATATCCGCGGTGAGCGCGGTGCGCACGGCGCGGGCGTTGCGGCGCGCCGTCTCGAAGCACGAGAGGATGCTCGACGGGTTGTCGGGATCGCGCACGAGATAGTCGATGACAGCGGCGGTGCGCGCCTCGCCGTGCTTGGCGTAGAAGCCGGGCTCGCAGCCGGCGGCGACCAGCGTCGAATGCCACTCGTTGCCGGGATTGCCGAGCGAGCCCGCGGTGCTCGCCATGCGATGGCCGACCTGGACGATGCGCGCGATATTCTCGGCCCGCTCGATGTAGCGCGCCAGCCAGTAGAGGCTATCGGCGGTGCGGCTCAGCATCAGTCTTCCAGCACCCAGGTGTCCTTGGTGCCGCCGCCCTGGCTCGAATTGACGACCAGCGCCGGAGAGCACGAAGGGCCTGAGGTCGACATGGCGCGGCGCGACGCCGCTCTCGACGAAGGTCGGGCAGGTCGAGAGCGCCAGCGTCGGCTGGGCGATATAGTCGTCGGGCCGCGCCTTCAGCTTGGCGGCGAAGGCGGCGCGCTCGCTCGTGCTCGCCTGCGGCCCGACCAGCATGCCGTAGCCGCCGGAGCCGCGCGTCTCCTTGACCACGAGCTTGTGCAGATTGTCGAGCACATAGGCGAGATCGTCCCGCTCGGCGCAGCAATAGGTCGGCACGTTCTTGAGGATCGGCGTCTCGCCGAGATAGAAGCGGATCATCTCGGGGACGAAGCGATAGACCGATTTGTCGTCGGCGATGCCGGCGCCGACGGCGTTCGCCAGGGTGAGGTTGCCGGCGCGATAGGCGTTGAACAGGCCGGGCGTGCCGAGCGTCGAATCGGGACGGAAGGTCAAGGGATCGAGATAGTCGTCGTCGACCCGGCGATAGAGCACGTCGATCCGCTTCAGCCCCTCGGTCGTGCGCATGTAGACGATGTTGTCGTCGACGACGAGATCGGCGCCCTCGACCAGCTCCATGCCCATCTCGTCGGCGAGGAAGGAATGCTCGTAATAGGCGCTGTTGTAGGAGCCCGGCGTCAGCAGGGCGACGACCGGCTCGCGCTCGCAATTGGGCGGCGCGACCGAGCGCAGCATCGCATGCAGCTCCTCGGGATAGTGCGAGACCGGGGCGATGCGATGGCGGGCGCAAAGATCGGGAAAGAGCCGCATCATCGCCTCGCGATTCTCCAGCATGTAGGAGACGCCGGAGGGCGTGCGGCAATTATCCTCGAGCACGTAAAACTCGTTCGCCGCGATGCGCACGAGGTCGATCCCGGCGATATGGGTATAGACGCCCTGCGCCGGCAGGAAGCCCTGCATCTCGGCGCGGAACGCCTCGTTATGCAGGATCAGGGTCTCCGGCACCTTGCCGGCGCGCAGGATCTCGCGCGCGTTGTAGACGTCGGCGATGAAGGCGTTGAGCGCGCGCACGCGCTGCGTGAGCCCGGCCGAGAGATGGCGCCATTCGGCCTGACCGAGGACGCGCGGGATGATATCGAAGGGGATGAGGCGCTCGGGATCGCCGCCGGCGGTATAGACGGCGAAGGTAATGCCGATGCGGCGAAACAGCAACTCGGCCTCGCGGCGCTTCAGCGCGACGAGCTCGGGCGGCGTGTCGGCGAGCCAGCTTCGGATGAGGTCGTATTGCGGACGCGGATCGGCGCCGCCCGTCTCATCGAACGGTCCCGTCACCGCCTCTCGTGCCGTCCCCTGCTCCAACGTGCCGCCTTCCGTTTGCGACCGCGCGTCAACTTAGCGCTCAGGCTGCGGAAGGTGCAAGTTGCGCGCCAGTCGGCCAATTCGGAGGCCGGGCGCGGGGTCGATCGCGGGATGGGGGTCGTATGCAGAAAACTGCGGCGGTTAACGCCTGATATCTAGGCAATTCGGCCCCCCTCTCCCCGATCGGGAGAGGGGGGCCGAAGCAGCGTCGGTCGGACTTAGAAGTCCATTCCGCCCATGCCGCCCATACCACCCATGCCGCCCATGCCGCCGCCGCCATGAGCATGGCCGCCGGCCGCCGGCTTGGGCTCCGGCTTCTCGGACACCATCGCCTCGGTGGTGATCAACAGGCCGGCGACCGAAGCCGCGTCCTGCAGCGCCACGCGCACGACCTTGGTCGGGTCGATGATGCCGGCCTTGACCATGTCGACATACTCGCCCTTCTGGGCATCGAAGCCATAGTCGGTGCTCTTCTGCTCGAGCAGCTTGCCGACGATGAGCGAGCCGTCCGCGCCGGCATTGCTGGCGATCTGGCGCGTCGGCACCTGAAGGGCGCGGCGCACGATGTCGATGCCGACCTTCTGGTCGTCATTGGCCGGACGCAGCTTGCCGAGGGCGCGCGTGGCGTAGAGGAGCGCGACGCCGCCGCCGGCGACGATGCCTTCCTCGACCGCGGCGCGGGTCGCATGCATGGCGTCGTCGACGCGATCCTTGCGCTCCTTGACCTCGACCTCGGTGCCGCCGCCGACGCGGATGACGGCGACGCCGCCGGCCAGCTTGGCGAGACGCTCCTGCAGCTTCTCGCGGTCGTAGTCCGAGGTGGTCTCCTCGATCTGCGCCTTGATCTGCGCGATACGGCCCTCGATGTCCTTCTTCTTGCCGGCGCCGCCGATGATCGTCGTGTTCTCCTTGTCGATCTCGACCCGCTTGGCGGTGCCGAGCATCTCCATGGTGACGTTCTCGAGCTTGATGCCGAGCTCCTCGCTGATCAGCTCGCCCTTGGTGAGGACGGCGATGTCCTCGAGCATCGCCTTGCGGCGATCGCCGAAGCCCGGCGCCTTGACCGCCGCGACCTTGAGGCCGCCGCGCAGCTTGTTGACGACCAGCGTCGCCAAGGCCTCGCCCTCGATGTCCTCGGAGATGATGAGCAGCGGCTTGCCCGACTGCACCACCGCCTCGAGAATCGGCAGCAGCGGCTGCAGGCTGGAGAGCTTCTTCTCATGCAGCAGGATGAGCGGATTCTCGAGCACCGCCGTCATCTTCTCGGCATTGGTGACGAAATACGGGCTCAAATAGCCGCGGTCGAACTGCATGCCTTCGACGACGTCGAGCTCGGTCTCCATGGCTTTCGCCTCTTCGACCGTGATGACGCCCTCATTGCCGACCTTCTGCATCGCCTTGGCGATCATCTTACCGATCTCGGTCTCGCCATTGGCCGAGATCGTGCCGACCTGGGCGATCTCTTCATTGGTCGAGACCTTGCGCGAGCGCGACTGGACATCGCTGACGACGGCGCCGACCGCCATGTCGATGCCGCGCTTCAGATCCATCGGGTTCATCCCGGCGGCGACCGCCTTGGAGCCCTCGCGGACGATGGCGTGCGCCAGAATGGTCGCGGTGGTCGTGCCGTCGCCGGCGAGGTCGCTGGTCTTCGAGGCCACCTCGCGCACCATCTGCGCGCCCATGTTCTCGAACTTATCGGCGAGCTCGATCTCCTTGGCGACGGTGACGCCGTCCTTGGTGATGCGCGGCGCGCCGAACGATTTGTCGATGACCACGTTGCGGCCCTTGGGGCCGAGCGTCACGCGGACGGCGTTGGCGAGGGTCTCGACGCCGCGCAACATGCGGTCGCGCGCGTCGGTCGAGAATTTGACGTCCTTGGCAGCCATTGTCGGATACTCCCTACTTCTTGCCGGATTTGTCGATGATGCCCATCACGTCGGATTCCTTCATGATGATGAGCTCCTCGCCGTCCAGCTTGATTTCCGTGCCCGACCATTTGCCGAACAGGATGCGATCGCCCTTCTTCACGTCGAGCGGATGCAGCGTGCCGTCCTCGCCGCGGGCGCCGGGACCGACGGCGACGATCTCGCCTTCCATCGGCTTTTCCTTCGCGGTGTCGGGGATGATGATGCCGCCGGCGGTCTTGGCGGACTGCTCGATGCGGCGGACGAGCACACGATCGTGCAATGGTCGAAACGCCATGAATAGGGTCTCCCGTTGTTGTGTCATTGCGATTGGCGCGGGTTCTTAGCACTCTTTCCCGGCGAGTGCCAATAGCTTCCTGAGGGCCGCCGCGCGACGACCGCCCCGGCGCAGCTCGGCGGCGGTCAGCTGGCGATGAAGCTGCGCAGCGAATTGGCCTCGAACTCGACTTCCTCGATCCGGTTCTTGACCAGGTCGCCGATGCTGACGATGCCGATGAGGATGCCGTCGCGAACCACCGGCAGATGGCGGAAGCGATGCTGCGTCATGCGCGCCATCAGCTCGCTGACCGTATCCTCGGGAACGCAGGTGATGACCTTGCGCGTCATCAGCCGGTCGACGGTCGTCGTCAGGAGCCCGGCGCCCTGCTCGGCGAGGGCATGGACGATGTCGCGCTCGGAGAGAATGCCCTCGAGCCGCTTGCCGTCCGAGCTGACCAAGAGGGCACCGATGCCGCGCAGCTTCAGCTCGCGGACCGCCGCGGCTATCGTGGCATCGGGACGGATCGTCGCGACGCCGCTTCCCTTCGAGCGCAAGATGGCTTCGACGTTCATGGCTGTCCTCCCGGGTTGCGAGGTCGTGCCGCACGTCACAAATGGCGCAAATGCGCCTGCTTACCGATCCCGACCGGCCATTCCGGCCGGTCCGTTACGGCCTCGCCAGCCTGCTCATATTACCATAGACGGTCCGGCTTGTCAGGCCAGGGGGCGCCGGCGGAAGCTCAGCGCGCGGCGCAAGGCGGCAAGCGGATGCCAGCCGGCCGGCCGATCGGTCGGCCGCGGACGCCATCCGGCGAGAACGGTGCGAACACGCCGCTGCATGCGGGTGGAAAGCTCGGGATCGGCTTCGGGAACGGTAAAATCGAAGGGCACGGCAGCCTCCTGAGATAAAGTGGGCTCCTGGGATAAACTGGCTTCCAAGCGGTCTGGCCGGATGATCGTCCCGCCGCTTGCGCGGCGTCCTCGCTCATGAGATTTCTTGCAGGCCATTTTCCCGCAGTCTTATTCAGATAGGGACGGAACCCAACTTCCGGAACCGATCCTTTTTCATCGCAATAGTGAGATTTCCTAATGAGTCGCAGCTTGCCGCCCCTCAATGCACTGCGCGCCTTCGAGGCGGCGGCCCGCCATCTCAGCTTTACCGCGGCGGCCGCCGAGCTCAACGTCACCCAGGCGGCGATCAGCCATCAGATCAAGGCGCTCGAGGAACGGCTCGGCCTCAAGCTGTTTCGCCGCGTCGGCCGGGGGCTGCTGCTGACCGATGCGGCGCAGGCCTATCTCGCCGAGATCAGCATCGCCTTCGACCGCATCGCCGGGGCGACGCGGCGCCTCCATCAGCACGACGCCGGCGGGGTGCTCAGCGCGACGGTGCTGCCCTCCTTCGCGGCGAAATGGCTGCTGCCGCGCCTCGGCCGCTTCCGCGCCGCCCATCCGGAGATCGACCTGCGCATATCGAGCTCGACCGAGCAGGTCGATCTGGCGCGCGAGGATTTCGACATCGCGCTGCGTGCCGGCAGCGGGCGCTATCCCGGCATGCGGTCCGATCTGATCCTGACCGAGCGCTTCTTCCCGGTCTGCAGCCCGGCCCTGTTGTCGGGGCCGAAGCCGCTGCGCGTGCCGGAAGATCTGCGCGCCCACACCCTGCTGCATGACGAGCCGCGCGATCTCTGGCAGCTCTGGCTCAAGACGGTCGGCATCGCCGATATCGACGCGACGCGCGGCCCGGGCTTCAGCGATTCCAGCATGCTCATCCAGGCGGCGATCGAGGGCCAGGGCGTCGCCGTCGCCAAGGCCACGCTGGCCGGCGACGATCTCAAGGCCGGGCGCCTCGTCCGCCCCTTCGACCAGAGTCTGCCGGCGAATTATTCCTACTGGCTAGTCTGCCCGGA
>WNFM01287142.1_pt2 | contig 19512 bp, 21 predicted proteins | sample 5400271 | NCBI WGS metagenome assembly WNFM01 (sample SAMN13153352, study PRJNA577476) | soil metagenome | isolation source: 60 cm saprolite on Douglas fir-dominated hillslope | place: USA:California | collected 2013-09-17 | reverse complement strand
TCCAGGGCTTCGACCCGCGGGCGCTGGCCGTGCTCGAACGGCGGACCGACGGAGCCCAGGCCCGCCGCGCCGTCCGCCAGGCCCGGGAGGCCGGCTTCGCCAACCTGAGCCTCGACCTGATCTACGCGGTGCCCTTCCAGACGGCGGAGTCGTGGCGATCCACACTGCGCCAGGCGATCGAGCTCGAACCGGAGCACCTGTCCTGCTACTGCCTGACCTTCGAGGAAGGGACGCCGCTTCACAGGCGGCTCCAGAAGGGGCTGCTCCCCGCCGTCGAAGGCGACGCGCAGTGGGAGTTGATGGAGATGTGCCAGTCCGAGCTCACTGGCGCCGGCTTCCGTCGGTACGAGGTTTCGAGCTGGAGCCGGCCAGGGTTCGAGTCGAGGCACAACCAGTCGTACTGGCAGTGCAGACCCGTCTACGGAGCCGGCTGTGGGGCTCATTCCTACGGACGCTCCGCGGGTTCGTCGCGGCGCTGGTGGAACTTGGCGCGGCCGCAGGACTACATCTCCTCGACGGGGTTCGTGGAGGATGGCGAGACTCTCGATCCGCGCAGGACGACGGCCGAGCGGATCATGCTCGGACTCCGGACGGTGGACGGTCTCGAGGTCCCCGCCGGCTTCGAAACCGAACTCGCTGACCTCGCCGCGGCCGGCCTGGTAACCCGCACCGGCGATCTGGTCCGTCCGACCGAGCGGGGGCTCGCCCTCCACAACCAGGTGGCGCTCGCCGTTCTCTGAGCCGCGGTCGTTCGCTACGATTGGCACTCAGGAACTGAGAGTGCTAATGGAACCCAGAAAGCGCGCGATCTTGAAGGCCGTGGTGCACGAGTTCACCGAGAGCGCGGTGCCGGTCGGGTCTCAGGCGCTGACGATCCGAAACGAACTGAGCAACCTTGGGGACCTCGGCTACCTGATCCAGCCCCACACGTCATCCGGCCGGATACCGAGCGACCAGGGCTACCGCTACTTCGTCGACTTCCTGATGGATTCCGAGTCGGTCACGCCCCAGGTCGGCGACTACATCACCGAGCAGATCCGGAATGCGCCGGCCGACGGCCAGGCCTTCGTCGAGAAGGTCGCCATGGTGGTCGCGACCGTGACCCAGAACGCCTCCATCGTCACCGCGCCGCACGGACCGCGGGCCCGTCTCAAGCACCTCGACCTGGTCTCGCTGGAACCCGACGCGGTGCTCATGATCCTGCTGATGGAGGGGAACCTCCTCCGCCAGCAGGTCCTCGAGCTGAGCCGGCCCTTGGACCAGGTGGCCCTGACGACGCTGGCCAACCGGATCCTGAGCGAGCTCTCGGGGCAGGACCGGGAGGCGATCGCCGAGCGGATCAAGGTCCTCGCGCCGGGTCCCGAGCAGGAGGTGCTGCAGCGGATCCACGACCTGCTCGACCAGTTCGAGCAGGGCGCCGAGACGCTCGTCGTCCACGACGGCGTGCGGAACCTGCTGAAGCAGCCCGAGTTCAGCGACGCCAACCGCCTCCAGGAGGTGCTCGAGATCCTCGAGGAGAGCCGCAACCTCTCGTCCCTCCTGCGCGAGCTGATCGGCGAGTCGGACCTCCAGGTCGTGATCGGCTCCGAGAACGGGACCGAGCAGCTGCGCTCCTGCACGGTCGCGCTCACCACCTATGGGCCGTCGGGCCGGCTGAAGGGAACGCTGGGTGTCGTCGGGCCGACGCGCATGCAGTACGCCCAGATCGTCGGCCGGCTCGGCGCGGTGGCGCGAGCGGCCAGCGCTCGGATGGCGGAGATGGCCACCTGAAACCGGACCTCGGGATTAGGTCGGCGGAAAGCCGGTAAGAATTAAGCCAGCCGATGACGACGACAACTGACCTGCGCGCCAAGATCGAGCAGCTGGAGGCCGACGCCAAGGAGGCGTCGAACCAGTACCTGCGGCTCGCGGCCGACTTCGACAACTACAAGAAGCGCGCCCGCCAGGAGCAGTCGGAAACGATCCAGTTCGCCAACGCCGGCCTGATCGAGAAGCTGCTGCCGGTGGTCGACAATTTCCACCGGGTCCTCGAATCGGCCCCTCCGGAAGTCGACGACGCCTGGCTGAAGGGCGTCAGCCTCACCCTTCAGCAGCTCGACGAGCTGCTCGCCTCCCAGGGTGTCTCCCCGATCGAGGCGGTCGGCACGCCCTTCGATCCGACTCTGCACGAGGCGATCGGCCACGAGGAGTCCGACGAGCACCCGGAGGACACCGTCGTCACCGAAGTCCGCAAGGGCTACCGGCTCAATGACAAGGTCGTGCGGCCCGCCCTGGTCCGAGTAGCGCGGCCCGTTGGCAATTAAGCGGGACTACTACGAGGTTCTCGGGGTAACCCGGGACTGTTCGCCGGAGGAGCTTAAGCGCAGCTTCCGGAAGCTCGCCATGGAGCTGCATCCCGACCGCAATCCCGATAACGCCGAGGCCGAAGCGCGGTTCAAGGAGGCGGCCGAGGCCTACCAGATACTTTCCGATCCCGATCGACGCCGGTCCTACGACATGTTCGGGCAGGCAGGCGTCGCCGGCACAAAAGGGGCCGAAGGCTTCGAGGGCTTCGGCTTCGGTGACATCTTCGATGCCTTCTTCGGCAGTGGCTTCGCCGGCCGAGGACAGACCCGAAACACCCGCGGCGCGGATCTTCGCTACGACCTCACAATCGCCTTCGAGGAGGCGTACCACGGCGTCGAGAAGGAGATCGAGGTGCCGCGCCTCGTTGTCTGCGGAAGATGCTCCGGCAACGGTGCCGAGCCGGGCAGCTCGGTCGAGACCTGTGGCACCTGCGGCGGGAGCGGCCAGGTGCGCCGCGCCGCCCAGTCGATTTTCGGACAGGTCGTCAACGTCGTCAGCTGCCCGAACTGCCAGGGGCAGGGCCGCATCGTCCGCCGGCCCTGCACGGACTGCCGCGGCCAGGGGCGGATTGAGAAGACCAAAAGGCTGAACCTGCGGATCCCGGCCGGCGTGGACACGGGTTCCCAGATCCGGCTGACCGGCGAGGGCGAGGCCGGCATGCGGGGTGGGCCAACGGGTGACCTGTACGTCGTGATCCGGGTCAAGCCACACGCCTACCTGAGCCGTCGGGACCAGGATGTCATCTACGAGCTGAAGCTGAACATCGTCCAAGCCGCCCTCGGCGACAAGATCGAAGTGCCCACCGTCGACGGCCCGGTGGAGGTCTCGATACCGGCCGGAACCCAGTACGGACAGACTTTCCGGCTGGGTGGCAAGGGCATCCCTCACGTGCGCACCGGTCGCAGAGGCGACCAGTTCGTCGTCGCCCAGATCGTCGTGCCCAAGGACCTGGACTCGAACCAGAAGGCCCTTCTCAAGCAGGTAGGCGGCCTGACAGGAAAGCCCGAGAAGGTGGCCAAGGGCTTCTTCGACAAGCTCAGGCAGGCCATCAACCTGGACTGAGGCTGCGAGCTCGGGAGCGCTGGCTTGGCCTAGAATCCGCTTTCGGCCGGCGGAACATTTTCGAGGCCAAACGGGTTCCTCGAAACGAGGGAATCAACAATGGGTAGGAACACCATCGATCTCGAATTGACCCGCGCGGAGGTTGAGGTCCGCGAATTGGAAGCTCGGCTCCGCGTCGTTCCGATGAACGACGGGGCGCTGCTGACAGCGTTGAAGCGCGCCTTGGCACTCAAGCGCGACCGGCTGGAGCGGCTCCGCTCCCAACACGAAGGCTAGCCTCGGTCGGAGCGTCGACCGCCGGGCCCCTGAGGCGACTGTGAAAGCATTAGTGCCGGATGGGCACGATCCGGTACTTGATCACGGGCGGCTCGGGCCAGCTCGCCCGCGAGCTTTCGAGGCGGCTGCCCGACAGCGTCGCCCGAAGCCGGGAGGACCTGTCGATAGCCGACCCAGGGCTGGTGCACCGGGAGATCTTCCGAAGCTCGCCCGAGGTCGTCTTCAACTGCGCCGCCTATAACGCCGTCGATCGAGCCGAACTCGAACCGGAGCAGGCGGCCGCCGTGAACGTGCGGGGCGCTGCCAATCTCGCGAGGACATGCCGTGAAGTGGGTGCCCGCCTGGTTCATTTCTCCACCAACTACGTCTTCGACGGCACGGCTCGGCAGCCCTACTCGGAGGCCGACGAGCCCCGACCGCTCAACGTCTACGGCCGGAGCAAGCGGGAGGGGGAGATCGCCGTCCTGGAGGAGCTGCCGACGGCGCTGGTGATCCGTAGCTCGGGGCTCTTCGGTCACGGCGGGTCGGCGAGCAAAGGCGGCAGCCTGCCGGATCGGCTGCTGGCCAGGGCGCGCGCCGGCGATCGCCTGTCGGTTGTCGGCGACCAGCGGCTCAACCCGACCTTCACTGGCCACCTCGCGGTGGCCTCGATCGCCGCCGACACCGCGGGCTCGACCGGCATCCTGCACTTGGTTGCGGCGGGCTGCTGCTCCTACCACGAGTTCGCGGTCGAGCTCTTCCGGGTGGCGGGGATCGATGTCCCGGTCGAAGTCGCCGTGACAGGGTCCGGCCGAACGACAGCCCCGCGACCTCTCAACGGCTGCCTGGTCTCGAGTAGGGCTGAGCCGTTGCCCTCCTGGCAGGAGGGCCTGCTCGCCTATTGGCACACCCGGCCGGCAAGCATCGCATGAGCGCGACCGCCTCACCGAGCATGCTCGGGAACTGGGAGCGCGAAGCCCGGATGGCTGAGCTCTACAAGCAGCTGGCCACCGCCGCCCGGAATCCCACCACGCGACGCCAGCTGGAACGGATGGCAGCCGACGAGCGCCGCCACGCCAAGGCCTGGGCCGGATACCTCGAAGGCCAGGGTATCGCGATCCCGCCCCGGCGCCCGGATCCGGGGGCGACCGCGCTTGGCCTCCTGGCCCACGTCGTCGGCGTCGGTCCCGTGATGTCGATGGCAGGGCTGGCCGAGAGCCAGATCCTGCGCACCTACCTGGGACAGATGACCGAGCTCGACGACCCGGCCGCGAAGACCATCCTCCGCGAGCTCATCCCGGAGGAGTCGGCGCATTCGCGGGGCGCGGAGGCCGCGGGGTCGGAGGAACGCTGGCACGGGGGTGGCGTCGAGAGCATCCGCAACGTCATCTATGGCTTCAACGATGGGCTCACAGCGACGCTCGGGGTCCTCGCCGGCGTTGGAGGCGCAACCGTCGATCCCCACGTCGTGCTGGTCGGTGGTGTGGCGGCGATGACCGCCTCCGGCGTCTCGATGGCGGGTGGCGCCTACCTGGCGACGAAGTCGCAGCGGGAGATCTACGAGGACCAGCTGGCTCGCGAGGCTGCCGAGATCGAAGCCATGCCGGAGTTCGAACGGCAGGAGCTCAAGGATATCTACCGCGCCAAAGGCCTCACCGAGAACGAAGCCGAGACGGTCGTTTCCCGGATCACCAAGGACAAAAAGATCTGGCTCGAAACGCAGGCAAGGGAGGAGCTGGGCCTCGATGCCGGCCAGTTCGAGAACCCCACGCGGGAAGCTGTCGTCGCCGGGGTCGCCACCCTTTTCGGCGGCCTGGTCCCGGTCCTTGGCTATCTGGTCGGTAGGGGACTCGCCGGCCCTCGCCCCCTGGTCGCACTCCTCATCACCGCCGTCATCTGCATCTCCTGCCTCTTCCTGGTGGGTGCCGCCCGAAGCTTCTTCACGGGCAAGAATCCGACCCGATCGGGCCTCGAGATGACGCTGGTCGGAAGCGTCGTCGCCGTCATCACGTACGGCGTCGGCTACGTCTTCCGAGCGGCCTGACAGCCTGGCGGCAGGGGGCCGGCCATTCCTACTGGCCGGTGATCCAGCCCCTGCCGAGGGCCACCAGCACGACCCAGCAGGCCGCCGCCAGAAGGACCGCCTCTCGCGCCTTCGAGCTCTGGCGGCCCGACGCCGAATAGAAGTAGAGCCCGGGCAGGAAGACGACGGCGAAGATCCCGTAGACGATGTGGAGCCAGCTGTGCAGCCGCGACCCCGTCAGAAGGGTCAGGACACCCAGCAGCGACTGCACGGCGGTGAGGCCAGAGAGCAGCAGGTAGCTGGAGCGAAAGCCGGGGCTGACGGCCTTGCGGCGGATGTACTGGTAGCTGCCCCATATGCCAAGCAGGAGCGCAAACAGGATCGCCGCAATCGCCAGCCGTGCATGGAGGAACAGGATCAAGCCGGACATCGCGTCAGCGTAGTCGAGGCCGGGCTAGGGCCCGGGGTGATCCGGTGCTGGGTCAAAATGCCTCCCAGTGATCGCGGTTGTGAAGGCGGTCCGCGCCCCCCTTGCCCCGGCCCGGGTCCGCGCCGTGATTCAAGCAGCGGCCGCGGTCCCCGAGGTGGCAGCACGACTTCCCGACGCGGACTGGGAATTGACGGTACGGATCTCCGGCGACCGCGAGCTCCGGCGTTTGAATCGCCGCTTCCTGGGCGAAGACCACGCGACCGACGTCCTCTCCTTTCCGACCGGCGATCGCGAACCCGGCGCTTATCTCGGCGACGTCGTGATCAGCTGGCCGGCGGTAACCCGCCAGGCGGGTGAGTTCGGTCATTCGGAGGACAGCGAACTGGCGCTCCTTGCCGTCCACGGCTTCCTCCACAGCCTCGGCTGGGACCACTCGAAAGCGGTCGAGGAAACCGAGATGAACCGGCTCACCCTCGACGCGCTCGGCCGATCCGGGATCGCGATCGCATCGGGCCGGCTATTGACTTCGACCGCCCGCGGGTAGGCTTTAGCTACTCGGCGGGCCGGCCGGGCAGAGCGGCGCCGCCGCGGGCCTTGGCGCGTCCATTCGTCCGCGCCCGGCCCCGGACCGAGCGAAAGAGAACCAGCGCCGGAAAGAGCCGGAAAGAGAAAGAAGGAAAGCGAGTAGAAGTTTGGAACAGATCCTGATCGTGGGACTTGGCAACCCCGGCCCCGAATACGCCGAAACCCGCCACAACCTGGGAGCCGAGTGTGTGGCCGAACTCGCTCGGCGGCTCGGCGTGTCGATGACGCGGAAGCGCTGGAAGTCGCTCGTCGGCCACCTCGATGCCTCGCCGGAGCGGCGGGTGTGGCTGATCTGGCCGCAGACGTTCATGAACCTGAGCGGGCAGGCGGTGGCGGCCGCGGTTCGCGATCTCAGCGTGACACCTGACTCTGTCTGGGCGGTCTATGACGAGCTCGACCTGCCGCTCTGCCGTCTCCGTATCCGCCGCGGGGGCTCGGCCGCCGGGCACAACGGCGTCCTCTCGCTCATGAGCTCCCTCAAGACGCACGAGTTCGTGCGGTTCCGAATCGGGATCGGGCGGCCCGAGGGCGATGGCGTCCGCTACGTGCTGGGGCGCTTCGGCAAGCGCGAGTCGGAGGCGCTCGAAAAGATCCGTTCGGGGGTTGCGGATGCTCTCGAGCTCGCCCTGACCGCAGGCGTCCAGGCGGCCATGGACCAGTACAACCGAGCCGGTTCGCTCGGCTGCGCGGAGATACCGTGAGCGCCCTCTGGGAGCGGCTACTCGGAGACCACGTCGGCCGCGGTACGTCGATCATCCGGCTGCCGACAGGCGCCTGGCCGATGATCGCCGGGGCCCTCGCGCGTCGCGCGCTCGAGAGCGGCCGCACCTCTCTCATCCTTGTACGACACCCGGATCGGTTCCTCGCCGAGCTGCGTCCCTGGCTTGCCGGCCGGCCGGCGAGCTACCTCTTCGCGGAGGTCGCCATCTCGTTCCTCGATCGACCACCCGCGGTCGACGCGGCTGTCGACAGGCGCCTGGAAGCGCTGGCGGCACTGGCTGCGGACGGCGAGCCGAGCCTGATCGTGTCGTCGCGCCGTGCGGCGATGCGGCCCACCCTGGCGCCAGAGGTGCTCGCTTCGACGCTCATTGAGCTGGCGCCACACGGGCGTGCCGACCTCAACCAGCTGGCGACCAAGCTCACCGACCTCGGCTACACCCGCGAGCCGCTGGTCGAGGAGCCAGGCCAGTTCTCGGTCCGGGGAGGCATCCTCGACGTCTTCCCGGCCGCCGGCCGAGCGCCGGTGCGGGCCGAGTTCTTCGGGGACGAGATCGAGAGCCTGCGCCTGTTCGATCCCGGCAACCAACGATCGGTGATGTCGGTCCCGAGGATGAAGGTCCGGCCCGGCCGCGAGCTGGTGCTCGGCCCGCAGCGAGGTGCTCGCGCCGTGGACCGAGTCCGCGAGGCCGGCGGGCTGGACCACCTGCGAGGTGACGTCCGCGCCGATTGGGAGGACGACCTGGCGCGTCTCGGCGCCGGCTCCTCTTTCCCCGGTGTCGAGTTCTACGCGGCCTACCTGGAGCCCGCCCTGCCGAGCCTCTTCGACCACCTCGCAAAGGACGTTCTGATCATCGACCTGGAGCCGGAGCGGCAGCTCGCCGACGTTCGGGAAGCGGAGCAGGAGACGATCGCCCTGGCCGAGGCCGAGGCCGTCGACCACGAGCTGCCGCCGAGCTTCCGGCCGCCGATGGTTCCCGGCGACCGCCTCACCGCGATGGGGTGGGAGCGGATCCGGGTCACCGCCGGCGAGTCGGAGGGTGGGGTGGACCTTGGCTGGCGCCAGCCGGAGCCGATCGTGCGCCGCGCGGCCGCCCTGAACCAGCTCCTGGCCGAGCGGGAATCGGTGGTGCTCGCCACCGAGCAGTCGGAGCGCCTGGAAGCGCTTCTCACCGAGGCGGGAACCGGCCGGCAGCCGCAGGGGCTCGACCTCGATCTCGACGCCGAGGTCGGGCCCGGCCTCCTCCATGGCGACGCCGACCTATCGGTCGGCGCAGACAACCCCGGGCTAGGCATCGCGGTGCTGTCCGACCACGAGCTGTTCGGCCGCGTCCGGCGGCCGGTGACGCGGCGCGGCGGGGCCGTCGTGCACGTCGACCACGGCGTGGCCCGCTTCCACGGGATGGGCCTGAAGGAGATCGACGGGGCCGAGCGGGAGTACCTCGAGCTGGAGTACGCGGAAGGCGATCGCCTCTTCGTGCCGGTCGAGTTCCTCGACCGGGTCCAGAAGTACCTCGGCGGTGGCGAAGGCGAGCCGTCGCTGCACAGGCTCGGGACGGGAGCCTGGGAGAAGGCCCGGAGCCGGGCCAAGAAGTCCGTCGAGGACATCGCCGACGACCTTCTCAAGCTCTACGCGGCGCGCGAGGCCAAGCCCGGCTTCGCCTTCGACCCGGACACCCCCTGGCAGGCCGAGCTGGAGGCCTCCTTTCCCTTCGAAGAGACACCCGATCAGCTCACCGCCCTGGCCGAGATCAAAGCCGACATGGAGTCCGACAAGCCGATGGACCGGCTCCTCTGCGGGGACGTCGGCTTCGGCAAGACCGAGCTCGCGCTCCGCGCCGCCTTCAAGGCGGTCCAGAGCGGCAGGCAGGTCGCGATGCTGGTGCCGACGACCATCCTCACCCAGCAGCATTTCCTGGTCTTCAAGGAGCGGCTCAGCGCGTACCCCGTCGAGATCGCGATGCTGTCGCGCTTCGCGTCCGACGAGGATGAGGCGAAAGCGATCGCCGGCATCAAGGCGGGGACCGTCGACATCGTCATCGGCACCCACCGCGTCCTCCAGAAGGACGTCCGCTTCAAGCGACTCGGCCTCGTGATCATCGACGAGGAGCAGCGTTTCGGCGTGGTCCAGAAGGAGCGCCTGAAGCGCCTGCGCGCCAACGTCGACGTGCTCACCCTGAGCGCCACCCCGATCCCGCGAACGCTCCATATGGCGGTTGCCGGGATCCGCGACATGAGCGTCATCCAGACCCCGCCCGAGGATCGGCAGCCGATCAAGACCTACGTGACCGCCGACGAGGACGAGCTCGTCAAGCAGGTTGTGGAACGGGAGCTCGACCGCGGCGGCCAGGTTTACTTCCTCCACAACCGGGTGCGGACGATCGAGAAGGCCGCCGAGCGCGTGCGCCGGCTGGTGCCGGAGGCCCGGGTTGCGGTCGGTCACGGGCAGATGGCGGAGGACGAGCTGGCCAAGGTGATGGTCGACTTCAACCAGAAACGCTTCGACGTCCTCGTCTGCACCACCATCATCGAGTCCGGTCTCGACATACCCAACGTCAACACCATCCTGGTCGAGACCGCGGATCGCTTCGGCCTCTCCCAGCTCTACCAGCTCCGCGGCCGCGTCGGCCGCGCCGGCAAACGCGCCTACTGCTACCTCCTCTTCGATCCGACCCGGTCGCTGACCGAGAACGCCGACAAGCGACTCGACGTGATGTCGGGGCTGCACGAGCTGGGCATGGGCTTCAAGATCGCTCTCCGCGACCTGGAGATCCGCGGTGCCGGCAACCTGCTCGGCTCCGAGCAGCACGGCGCGATCGCGGCGGTCGGCTTCGAGATGTACGTCCAGATGCTTGGCCACGCCGTCCAGCGCCTCCGCAGCGGGGGCGACGAGGACCTCGTCAAGGACGTCCTGACCACTCCCGAGATGAACCTGAACCTGCCCCTCGACCACTTCATCCCGCGGTCCTTCATCCGCGACGAGCGGCTTCGCCTGCAGGCTTACCGGGAGCTTGCCGCCGCCGAGGACGAGCCCCAGCTCGACGGCATCTTCCGCTCGCTCCGCGATCGCTACGGCGCGCCCCCAGCGCAGCTCGACAACCTTGCCTACTCGCTCCGCGTCAAGCTGCGCGGACAGCAGATCGGCCTCCGCTCCGTGGTCGCCGACGGTCCCGAGGTCGTGCTGACGGTGGACCCCGACCGCCCGCTCGATGTCGATGAGCTCGTCCGGCGGCAGGCCGGCCGCCTCCGGGTGACACCCAACCGCCTCCGCCTGCAGCGCCGGGGCGAGGGCTGGCGAACCGACCTGCTCGACCTCTTGGCCGCGATGGAGGAGCTCTACCAAGGTGCCAGAATCAACGCCAGTGTCTGAACAGCCTTACCCGCCCGGACTGCCCGCGATCTTCGAAGTGGTGCGCCGGCTCCGCGCCGCCGACGGCTGCCCGTGGGACCGGGAACAGACGCACGAGTCCCTCCGCCCCTACCTCCTGGAGGAGACCTACGAGCTGCTCGAGGCGATCGACTCCGGTGACGAGTCGAAGCTTCGCGAGGAGCTCGGCGACGTGCTGCTCCAGGTCGCCATGCACGCCCAGATCGCTGCCGACGAAGGTCGCTTCGACGCCGCGGCGATCTCCGAGCAGGTGGCCGCCAAGATGGTGACTCGCCATCCGCATGTCTTCGGTGACCGCGAGGTCCGCGACGCCGAGGACGTGCTCCGCAACTGGGAGCGCGACAAGCTCGCGGCTGCGGCGAACGAAGGACGGCCCCGGGAATCGCCGGTTGACAAGGTGCCGGCGACACTCCCGGCGCTCGCCTGGTCGCTCGGGATCCAGAAGCGCGCCGCTCGTGTCGGCTTCGATTACGGCGACGCGGCTGCTGCCGCCGCCGGTGTCGCCGAGGAGGCGGCTGAGCTCGCGGCCGCGACCAGCCAGGACGAGGTTTTCCGCGAGCTTGGCGACCTGCTCTTCGCACTTGTCAACGTCGCCCGGAAGCGAAAGGTGAACCCGGAAGACGCGCTCCGCGCAGCGGGCCGCCGCTTCATCGAGCGTTTCAAGACGATCGAGGCGCTCGCCGGCGAGCGGGGCCTCGACCTCGGATCGCTCGACCCCTCCGCACTCGAGGCTCTCTGGGCCGAATCCGCTTAACCGGCGCCCGTTCCCATTCGAATAGGGCCTGTGCTATCGTCCCCATTCGTTCCAGCCCGAATTGGTTCGTGGCAGAACGGAAACATCTCAGCATGCGTCGCATCAACACCACCACCAGGGTCGGAAAAGTCAATAAGCCCGCGCCTTTTTCCAAGCAGTTGGTACTGCTGGCCCTGCTCCTGGCGGTGGCCGTCTGGGTCGCTTATGCGTTCGCCCAGGAGGCCTTTCTCAACCACCAGCTGAACGCCCAGGCAGCCGACCTGCAACGGCTGAACGCGATCGTCGCGGCGCAGAACGACGGCTACCGCCGTGACCTGCTCGCGAGCGCTGCCGGCGTCGCGGCCGGTGAAGATGCAAGGGCGCGCGGTTATGCTCGAAGTGACGAGCGCGTTTATGTTGTCGGAGGACCTGCGCCGGCTGCGCCGAATCCGCCGCCGGCACGGGCAACGGTGAGCATCGAAGGACGAGGATTTTGGGAGTCGCTGGGGAGGTGGATCGCTAATTTCTGGCACCGGTGAGACGCTGACGGCACGCCTGCCAGGGGCCGACGTTCAGCCGACCGAAGACCTGGCCCTCCCCGAGACCCACCCGGAAGCATCCAGCCGACCCGCTCCCAACGGGTCCTCGCCAAACGGCAGCAGTCCAGCCTCGTCCAGCCTCGTCGGACAGGCGGTCGAGGGCACGGTGACCGGCATCACGCATTTCGGCGCGTTCGTCAACCTGGACGGCGGCCAAACCGGCCTCATCCACATCTCCGAGATCGCCTACGAGTACGTGCGCGACGTCCGCGACCACCTGAAGCTGAACGAGCGCCTGCGCGTGAAGGTGCTCCAGGTCAACCCGGCGAACGGCAAGTACGACCTCTCCCTGAAGCAAATCCAGGAGGCACCACCCGCGGTGATGCCGAAGTGGCGGCGCGGAAAGCGCGACAGGGTGCTCCCCGAGGGGGCCGACCCGGCCTTTGAGGAGAAGCTGTCCAAGTTCATGAAATCGAGCGAGGAGCGCCTGCTCGACGTCAAGCGGAACCTGGAAGCAAAGCGGGGCGGCCGCTTCAAGTAAGCCCCGGCCGGGATTGGCTTCCTGTTAGGGGAGGTATAATGTCGGCGCGGAGTGGAGCAGCGGCAGCTCGTCGGGCTCATAACCCGAAGGTCCTTGGTTCGAATCCAAGCTCCGCAACCAAAGAACCGAACCGAAAGGGGTCAGCTTGTGGCGGCCCCTTTCGCTATTTGAAGCGGCCCTCGCTCGGAATAGCCGTGGTCTACAATCCGGGCGTCGAGGAGAGGCGCCGTTTCGTGCCGGCTCCTCCTATTTTTTTCAACCTGGAAAGGAGCAGCGTCGCCATGAACAAGCGCAAGCGCGTAGCGATCACCAAGCATCGCGCAAAGAAGAAGAAGCTGAAGGCGAAGCTGGCCGGGGCAAAATAGTCTTTCCGGCGTTTCCGGCGGTGTAGCTCAGTGGTAGAGCACACGACTCATAATCGTGTTGTCGGTGGTTCGAACCCACCCACCGCCACCAGCCTCGTCGCCAAGGTCAGCACGTCCGGGCTGCTGGACCGGAAAGGAATGCTGGTCGCCCTTTCCGGGGGTCCCGACTCGACCGCCCTTCTCCTCCTCCTCCGCGCCGCGGGCGTCCCCGTCGTCGCCGCCCATTTCGACCACGCGCTGCGGTCCAGCTCCCACCAGGAGGCGGTCCAGGTGGCACGGTTCTGCGCGCGGCTCGGGGTCGAGCTGGTCGCCGCCCGTCGCTCGGCGCCGCTGGCAGCCGGCTCGGTCCAGGCCGCGGCGCGGGCCCACCGCTATGCCTTCCTGGAGGAAGCGCGAGCTTCCGCCGGTCTCGCGACGGTCGCCCTCGGCCATACCGCCGACGACCTCGTCGAGGGCGTCCTGCTTCACCTGCTCCGCGGGGCCGGGCTGGCGGGGATGCGGGGCATGCCAGCTCGCCGGGGACCCTTCGTCCGGCCCCTGCTCGGCTGCTGGAGGTCGGATATCGAGGACTACCTGGCAGCGCGTGGCGTGGAACCGCTCCGGGACCCCTCCAACCGGGACCTCCGCTACGCCCGCATCCGGGTCCGGCTCGAGCTTCTGCCCCAGCTGGAGGCCGACCGCCCGGGGCTGACCCTGCGTCTCCACCGGGCGGCGGTGACCGCGGCCCGGATGCAGGATGAGGTGGAGGCGAGCGCGGCACGGGTGGCCGGGCTCGCCGGCGGCCCAGTTTCACTGGCAGCTCTCCGCGAGGCAGACCCGGCTACCCGGGCGGAGACGTTCCGAAGGCTCTACGGGGGGCTGACCGAAAACCGTCCGGGCCTCAATGCGCGGCACCTGGCGGCGCTGACCAGGCTGGTCGAGGGTGGTCTTAGCGGGGACCTCATCGACCTTCCCGGAGGCATTCGCGCCCGACGTGGGTATGAAGTACTCGAAATGGCAGCCTCGGCCCAGCCCGAACTCAGCTCGCCGACGCTCCTGACACGGCCCTGCCAGGGCTGCGCAAGTGGGGCGGCAGCCCACTTCCGGCCCGGCATCGCCCTCCAGCTCGGCACCCGGCGGCCGGGCCTGCGGATGCGGCCCCTTCCCGGCGGGAGGACGCGCAAGCTGCAGGACATCCTGGTCGACGCCAAGGTCCCGCGCCATCCCCGCGACTCCCTGCCACTGGTGTTCGCGGACGGCGAGCTGGCCTGGGTGCCGGGTGTGGCGATCGACTCTCGCTGGGCCTCCGCGAAGGGTCTTTCGGGCATCCACGCCGAGGTGGTGGCCGCTTCAGAGCCCCTGCTAGAATCGGACCACCAAGCCAAGGAGTTTCTTTCCTAAGTGATTCGCGTCCCCCGCTCCAGCCTCTTCTATTTCGCTCTCGTGCTCATCCTCGGGGTGGTCTTCTGGATCACCTGGCAGGGGATCGAATCAGGAAACAAGTCAAATGACTGGAGCTACTCGGACCTCCTCAACAAGGCCGCCGAGCGCCAGGTCAAGGCCCTCGACGTCAAGGGCACCGACGGCGTCGCCACCGACCTGTCCGGCACCAAGCACAACGTCCACCTACCCGACACCTTCGAGGCCACCGCAGCCGACCTGGCCAAGAACGACGGCGTCAACGTCACCATCGAGAGCGCGAGCTCGAGCGCCTACTGGCTGCAGGTCCTGGTACCCAACCTGATCCTGCTGCTCCTGATCGGCGGCTTCATGTACTACATCCTTCGCCAGACGCAGAGCGGCAACAACCAGGCGATGTCCTTCGGGCGGAGCCGCGCCCGCTTGATCGCCGGGGACAAGCCGGCGGTCACCTTCTCGGATGTCGCCGGGGTGGAGGAGGCCAAACAGGAGCTCACCGAGGCGCATCCACAAGGGCGTGCTCCTGGTGGGGCCCCCGGGAACCGGCAAGACGCTCCTCTCCAAGGCTGTCGCCGGCGAGGCCGGTGTCCCTTTCTTCTCGATCTCCGGCTCGGAGTTCGTCGAGATGTTCGTCGGCGTCGGCGCCAGCCGGGTCCGCGACCTTTTCGACCAGGCCAAGAAGAACTCGCCCTGCATCGTCTTCGTCGACGAGATCGACGCCGTCGGCCGGCAGCGCGGCGCCGGGCTCGGCGGCGGCCACGACGAGCGCGAGCAGACCCTCAACCAGCTGCTGGTCGAGATGGACGGCTTCGACACCAACACCCACGTCATAGTCATCGCGGCCACCAACCGGCCCGACGTCCTCGACCCGGCCCTCCTCCGCCCGGGGCGCTTCGATCGGCACGTGACGCTCGACCGGCCGGACATCAAGGGACGGCGCGCGATCCTCGACGTCCACGCCCGCAACAAGCCCCTCGACACCACCGTCGAGCTCGACGTGCTGGCACGGCAGACCCCCGGCTTCAGTGGCGCCGACCTTTCCAACCTGATCAACGAGGCCGCCATCCTGGCCGCCCGCGCCAACAAGAAGGTCATCGGGATGGACGAGCTCGAAGAGGCGATCGCGCGGGTCATCGCCGGCCCCGAGAAGAAGAGCCGCCGGATCTCGGAGCACGAGAAGGCGATCATCGCCTACCACGAGGTCGGCCACGCCCTGGTCATGAAGTCGCTCCCCAACTGCGACCCCGTGCACAAGATCTCGATCGTCTCCCGCGGCATGGCCCTGGGCTGGACGATGAGCCTCCCCGAAGAGGACCGCTACCTGATCTCCAAGTCGCAGCTCATCGACCAGATCGCCGGCACGATGGGCGGCCGGGCCGCCGAGTCGATCATCTTCGGCGACATCACCTCGGGGGCATCGGACGACATCCAGCGCGTCACCAACACGGCCCGCAAGATGGTCACCCAGTGGGGGATGAGCGACAAGCTCGGCACCGTCGCGATGGGCGTGAAGGAAGAGATGGTCTTCCTCGGCCGTGACCTCGGCGAGCAGCGAAACTACTCCGAGGAGATCGCGGCGCTGATCGACGAGGAGGTCCGCGGGCTGGTCAGCGACGGGTACGAGACCGCCAAGCGGATCCTCACCGAGCGCCGCGGCCACCTGGAGCTCGTCGCGGAGCAGCTGAAGACGGTCGAGACGATCGACGCAGCGGAGTTCGACGCGCTGCTGGCTCAGGAGCCCCCGGCGGCTGCGTCCCGCTCGACCGCCTCCTAGCAAGAAGCCCGGAATCGACCTCCTGGTAGTCGGTCGCGGACGCCTCGGGCGCTCGCTTGCGGGTGCCCTGAGCGCAGCCGGCCACCGTCCCGAGCTGGTCGCCGGCCGCGAGCCCCGGGAGGTGGTCGGGGCGGCGGAGATCGCCTTCCTGGCGGTGTCGGATCCCGCCGTGGCGGAGCTGGCCGCCACGCTCGCGGATCGGCTGCCCGCGACAACAGCGATCGTCCACGTCAGCGGCTCGCTCCGGCCATGCCACAGGCTCCTTCCATCCCTTCCAGTCATTTCCCGTGGTGCGCCCGCCCCGCGCCTTCGTGGGCTCCCTGGTCGGCGTCGACGCAACCGAAGAGGACCTGGTCGAGCGGCTATTCCAGCTGGCGCGCGACATCGGCGGCCACCCCCGCCGGGTCCCCGACGAGCAGCGTGCGCTCTACCACGTCGCCGCCGTGCTCAGCTCCAACCTGGTCGTCGGCCTGGTCAGCAGCGCCGCCGAGGTGCTCGAGTCGATGGGCTGGACGGAGGAGGACGCCCTCGCCGCGATCGTCCCCCTGCTCTCGGGCGTGATCGAAAACCTGGCCAGCCAGGGGCTGGGCGGGGCGTTGATCGGCCCCATTCGGAGGGGCGATTCGAGCACCATCCAGCGTCATCTCACAGAACTTCGGCGCCACGGGTTGGAAGAATCGACCAAGGTTTACCGTACCCTTGGTATGGCAACTCTCGAGCTGGCCCTCGCGACGGGTCTCGACAAAGCCAGCGGGGAGCAGATAAGAGAGGCGCTGACCGGCTAGCCGGCAGCGACCCGGAGGTGAAACCGAATGACGACGGTGCTGGACCTTCAGCGGTTCAAGGCTGAGGGAAAACGGTTCGCGATGCTGACCGCCTACGACTACACAACCGCCCAGCTGCTCGATGCCGCCGGGATACCCGTCCTTCTCGTCGGCGACTCGGCCGCGATGGTGATGCTCGGTCACCCGACGACCCTGCCGATCACGATGGACGAGCTCGTCATCCTGGCCCGCGCCGTTTCCCGCGGGGCGACCAACGCCCTCCTCGTCGGCGACCTGCCCTTCCTGTCCTACCAGGCCTCGCCCGACGACGCGGTCCGCAATGCCGGCCGGTTCCTCAAGGAAGCCGGGATGCATGCGGTCAAGCTCGAAGGCGGTGGGCCGGCGGCAATCGAGGCGACGCGCCGGCTGACCGAGGCCGGCATCCCGGTGATGGGCCACCTCGGCCTCACCCCCCAGAGCGTCCACCGGATGGGCGGCTTCAAGGTCCAGGGCAAGGACCCGGCGGTTGCCGCCCGGATCCTCGCCGACGCCCGCGAGCTCGAAGCCGCGGGCGCCTTCGCGATCGTCCTCGAAGGCATTCCGTCGGCCCTGGCCGCCAGCGTGACGCGGAGCCTCGGGATCCCCACCATCGGGATTGGCGCCGGCGTCGAGTGCGACGGCCAGGTGCTCGTCGTCCAGGACATGCTCGGGCTGAGCTCGGGCCGCAAGCCACGCTTCGTCAAGGAGTTCGCCCAGCTGGGGCCGCAGGTCGTCGAGGCGGCCCGCCGCTACGCCGCGGAGGTGGAGGCCGGCACCTTCCCCGATGCCGAGCACAGCTACTCCGGCGGCCTCTCGGTCGTGAACGAAGGGGTCGGCTACGGCGGTCGCTAGCTCCCGACCGCTGGTCGTGGCCACGGCGGCGTCGATGCGGGACCTCGTCGCCGGCTGGCGGCGGGCGGGCGAGTCGGTCGGCCTGGTCCCGACGATGGGGGCCCTCCACGCGGGCCACCTCAGCCTGGTGACGGCGTCACTGGCCGAGAACGAACGGACCGTGGTGAGCATCTTCGTGAACCCACTCCAGTTCGGACCGAACGAGGACTTCGCTCGTTATCCGCGCGACCTCGACGAGGACCTGGGCGCCCTCGCCGAATTCCCGGTGGCCGGCGTCTTTGCGCCGACGGTGGAGGAGATGTACCCGCCGGGAGCGACCACCCGCGTCCGCGTCGCGGGCCTCGACGAGGTGCTCGAGGGCGCCCACCGCCCGGGCCACTTCGAGGGCGTGGCGACGGTGGTCGCGAAGCTCTTCTGGGCCGCCCGCCCGGATCGCGCGTACTTCGGACAGAAGGACGCCCAGCAGGGCGCCCTCGTCTCGCGTCTTGCCGCCGACCGGCGCTGAGCTCGCGCAACGTCTACCTCGACCCGGAGGCCCGCCGGGCGGCGCTCGTGCTCTCGCGATCGCTCCGGGCCGCCAACCAGGCCTACCTGGGCGGGGAGCGCGACCACTCGGCTCTCCAGGGCCTGCTCCAGCACGAGCTGGCCGCCGAGCCGCTGGCGCGGCCCGACTACGCCGAGCTCGTCGACCCGGAGGACTTCCGGACCCCCGGACGGCTCGCCCTGCTCGCCGTCAATTTCGGGACGACCAGGCTCATCGACAACCACCTCCTCGGGGAGCGGTTCTGACCCCCTCCCCAAAGGGGTAGAATTGGGTTTCGTTTTGGCGGCGGCCACTTTCTGACGACCAAGACCACACCAATACTTTTTAGGGGGTTATCTCTTGACCAAAGAGACAGGCGCGCTTTTGACCGAGGAGAAGGAGACCTCGGCCGTGGGTGAGGAGCACGAGTCCTCTCCCATGCTGACGATGGATGACTACCTCCAGTTCGAGGAGGAGGCATTCCGGACTCTCAACCACGGCGACATCGTCGACGGAGTCGTTGTCCGGGTGGACCCGGACGAGGTTCTCGTCGACGTCGGCGCCAAGGCCGAGGGCGTCATCTCCAACAAGGAGCTCGGGTTCCGCGGCGAGGCCGACTCGATCGACCTCGAGCCCGGGGACCAGATCAAGGTCTACGTCCTCCAGTCCGAGAACGAGGAGGGCAACGTCGTCCTCAGCCTGCGCCGGGCGCGGGCGGAGACGACCTGGCTCACCGCGGCCGACAAGCAAACGGCGGGCGAGGTCATGGAGGCCGAGGTCCGGGAGCAGAACAAGGGCGGCCTGATCGTCAACGTCCTCGGCCTGCGCGGGTTCCTTCCTTCATCGCAGGTTGCCCGCGCCTACTCGGGAAACCTCGAGCAGCTGGTCGGCCAGCGGATCCCGGTGAAGATCCTCGAGGTCAACCGCAAGCGCAACCGGCTCATCGTCAGCCAGAAGGCCGCCGAGGATGAGGACCGCGCCCGGCGGCGCGACGACCTCTTCGGCCGGCTCGGCGTCGGCGACACCGTGAAGGGCACGGTGTCCGGCCTGACCACCTATGGCGCCTTCGTCGACATCGGTGGGGCCGATGGCCTGATCCACATCTCCGAGCTCTCCTGGGACCGCGTCTCCAAGGTCTCGGACGTCCTCCAGGTGGGGGACGAGGTGTCGGTCAAGGT